>Ga0180085_1000191_pt1 | contig 20955 bp, 12 predicted proteins | sample EasRiv730_16_10D_FD_123013 | JGI IMG/M metagenome (GOLD analysis project Ga0180085, IMG submission 123013) | Soil microbial communities from meander-bound floodplain in the East River, Colorado, USA - East River metaG ERMLT730_16_10D | ecosystem: Environmental > Terrestrial > Soil > Floodplain ... | reverse complement strand
GGCGTGCTCGAGCGCGTGGGTGCCGACAAGGCGGACGCGCTCGCCGCGGTCACCAACTCCGATCCGATCAACGCCGTCGTGGCCCGCGTGGCGCGCGTGGCGTTCTCGATCCCGAACGTCGTCGTGCGCAGCTACGCACCGAGCTGGATCCCGATGCACGAGGCCTTCGGCTCGCAGGTCGTCAGCTCGACCACCTGGGGTGCGCAGCGCATCGAGCAGCTGCTGCTGCACGGCGCGGCCCCCAGCGTGTTCTCGGCCGGGCACGGCGAGGTCGAGCTGCACGAGCTGACCGTGCCCGCCGCGTGGTCCGGCCGGCTGCTCTCGCTGTTCGTCGGCGAGGGCTCGCTCGCGGTGGCGCTGACCCGCGGCGGCCGCGCCAGCCTACCGGGCCCCGATACGCGCCTCGAGACCGGAGACGTTCTGCACGTCAGCACGACCCAGGCCGGCCTGGAGGCGCTGCGGCGCCGTCTCGAGGAGAGGAGCGATCGATGTTCGTCCTGATCGCCGGCGGCGGCCGCACCGGGGCCACGCTGGCCCACACGCTGATCGCCCAGGGGCACGAGGTGCGGGTGATCGAGCACCGTCGCGACGTGCTGGCGCACCTGCACCGCGAGCTGCCGACCCAGGTGATCCACGAAGGCAACGCGGCGAATCCCCAGGTGCTCGAGGAGGCGGACATCCGCCGCGCGCAGGTCGTGGCGGCGAGCCTGGTCACGGACGCCGACAACCTGGCCCTGTGCTTCCTGGCGCGCAAGCTCTACGCCGTCCCGCGCACGATCGCCTGCATCAACAACCCGCGCAACGCGTGGCTGTTCGACGCGCGCTTCCACGTCGACGTGGCGCTGAACCAGGCGCAGATCTTGGCCAGCCTGATCGAAGAAGAGATGTCGCTCGGCGACATGATGACGCTGCTCAAGCTGCGGCGCGGGCGCTACTCGCTGGTCGAGGAGAAGATCCCCGAGGGGGCCAAGGCCGTGGGGCGGACGATCGTGGAGCTGTCCCTGCCCAAGAAGTCGGTGATCGCGGCGGTGCTGCGCCATGGCGAGATCCTGATTCCGCGCGGATCGCTGCGCTTCGAGGTGGGGGACGAGGTGCTGGCCATCGTCGACCACGACGCCGCTCCCGAGCTGGCCGCGCTGCTCGGCGCGCTCGACGCCTGACGCAGGGACCCCGTGGTGCTACGCTGCCGCCGCGCCCGAGCGGCGCGCGCGGAGGTAGCCCGTGAGCCAAGTGCTGATCGTCGGAGCGGGAGGCGTCGGGGGCGTCGTGGCGCACAAGTGCGCCCAGGTCCCGGCTGTGTTCGAGCGCATCCTGCTGGCCAGTCGGACGCTGGCGCGCTGCGCGAGAATCCGCGACGACGTTCGCGCGCTGCAGGGACGCGAGATCGAGATCGCGCAGTTCGATGCCGACGACGTCGACCAGACGGTGCGCCTGCTCGAGCGCGAGCGGCCCGACCTGCTGATCAACGTGGCCCTGCCCTACCAGGACCTGCCGCTGATGGACGCCTGCCTGCGCGCCGGCGTGGACTACCTCGACACGGCGAACTACGAGCCGCCCGACGTGGCCAAGTTCGAGTACAAGTGGCAGTGGGCCTACCGCGAGCGCTATCGCGAGGCCGGACGGATGGCGCTGCTCGGCGCGGGCTTCGATCCGGGGGTGACCAACGTGTTCTGCGCGTACGCGCAGAAGCACCTGTTCGACGAGATCCACACGGTGGACATCCTCGATTGCAACGGCGGGGACCACGGGCATCCGTTCGCCACGAACTTCAACCCCGAGATCAACATCCGCGAGATCACCCAGCCCGGCCGGTACTGGGAGAACGGCGAGTGGCGCGAGATCCCGGCGATGTCGATGTCGATGGACTTCGACTACCCGGGGGTCGGCGTGCGCCGCTCGTACCTCCTGTACCACGAGGAGCTGGAGAGCCTGACGCAGAACATCCGCGGACTGCGCCGCATCCGCTTCTGGATGACCTTTTCGGAGAACTACCTGACCCACCTGCGCGTGCTGCAGAACGTCGGAATGACGCGGATCGATCCCGTGGAGTTCCAGGGCCAGAAGATCGTCCCGATCCAGTTCCTCAAGGCGCTGCTGCCCGACCCGGCGAGCCTGGGCGTGAACTACAAGGGCAAGACGTCGATCGGCTGCCTGATCGAGGGCCGCAAGGACGGCCAGCCGCGCAGGGTGTTCCTCTACAACATCTGCGACCACGCCGAGTGCTGGAAAGAGGTGCGGGCCCAGGCCGTGTCCTACACGACAGGCGTGCCGGCGGTCGTCGCCGCGCAGATGATCCTGAGCGGGCGCTGGCGCGAGTCCGGCGTGTGGAACATCGAGCAGCTCGACCCCGATCCGTTCCTCGACGAGCTCTCACGCCGCGGCCTGCCTTGGCACGTCCAGGAATGCTGACGCTCGATCCGCGGGAAGTCGAGACCCCGAGCTACGTCGTCGACCTCGGCGCGCTCGAGCGCAATCTGGCGCTCCTCGGCGACGTGCAGCAGCGCGCCGAGTGCACGATCCTGCTCGCGCTCAAGGGCTTCGCGATGTGGAGCACCTTCCCGCTGGCGCGGCGCTACCTGCGTGGCGTGGCCGCCAGCTCGCCCGACGAGGCGCGACTCGGGCGCGAGGAGTTCGGCGGCGAGGTTCACGCCTACGCCCCGGCCTACGCCGACGGAGACGCCCAGCAGCTCCTGCAGTGGGTCGACCACCTGGTGGTCAACTCGCCCTCGCAGTGGGCCCGCATTCGGCCGATCGTGCAGTCCGCCGCTCGCCCGCCGTCCTGCGGGATCCGGGTCAACCCCGAACATTCGGAGGTTCGGGTCCCGCTCTACGACCCCTGCGCCAAGGGATCGCGCCTGGGCACGACGGCGCAGGCCCTGCGCGGCGCCGACCTCGACGGGATCGAGGGGCTGCACTTCCACACGCTGTGCGAGCTCGGCGCGGACGCGCTCGAACGCACGCTGCCCGTGGTCGAGTCGCGCTTCGCCGAGCTCCTGGCGCGAGTGGCCTGGGTCAACATGGGCGGCGGCCACCACATCACGCGCCCGGACTACGATCGCGAGCTGCTCGTGCGTTTGGTGCGTGCGTTCCGCGAGCGACACGGGGTCGAGGTCTATCTCGAGCCGGGCGAGGCGATCGCGATCGAGACCGGGGTGCTCGTAGCCTCCGTGCTCGACCTGACCGAGAACGGTGGGCCGATCGCGATCCTCGACGCGTCGGCCACGGCGCACATGCCGGACGTGCTCGAGATGCCGTACCGGCCGCGCATCGCCGGCGCCGGCGCACCGGGGGAGAAGCGCTACACCTATCGCCTGGGCGGGCCGACCTGCCTGGCCGGCGACGTGATCGGCGAGTACTCGTTCGACCGCCGCCTGGCGCCGGGCGACCGGCTGGTGTTCCTCGACATGGCCCACTACACGATGGTCAAGAACACGACCTTCAACGGCGTGCGCTTGCCCTCGATCGCCACCTGGGACCCAGGCACGCGCACGCTGCGCGTCGTGCGGCGCTTCGGCTACGAGGATTACCGCAACCGCCTGTCCTGACGACGACTCGACCGGTGTAGAGTGACGGCGATGCAGCGCCGTGATTTCCTCGTCCGCACCGGCCTGGCGCTGGGCGCGACCGCGTTCGCCCGGACCGCCGCCGCCGGGTCCAGCCCCGCGCTCGAGCTCGAGACGTGGCCCGCCGTGCGTGCGCTGTTCGATCTCGACCCGCGGCTGATCCACATGACGGGCTTCTTCCTGGCCTCGCATCCACGGCCGGTGCGCGAGGCGATCGAGCGCCACCGCCGCGCGCTCGACGCCAACCCCGTGGGCTTCTTCTTCGAGAACGAGGAACGGCTCGAGGCCGCCGTGCTGCGAGCCGCAGCGGACTACACGGGCAGCCAGCCCACCGACATCGCGCTCACCGACAGCACGACGATGGGGCTCGGCCTGCTCTACGGCGGGCTGAAGCTGCGCGCGGGACAGGAGATCCTCTCGACGACCCACGACCACTACTCGACCGAGACGTCGCTGCGCTTGCGCGCCGCGCGCACGGGCGCTCGCGTGCGGCAGGTGCCGCTCTACGAGCGGCCGGCCGGCGCCACCCAGGACGAGATCGTCGGCCGCCTGGTGCGCGCCGTGCGCCCGGAGACACGGTTCGTCGCCGTGACCTGGGTCCACTCGATCAGCGGCGTGAAGTTGCCGATCCGGGCCATGGCCGACGCGATCGCCACGCTCAACGGGAGCCGCTCGGCCGGCGATCGCGTGCTGTTCTGCGTCGACGGCGTCCACGGCTTCGGCGTCGAGGACGTCCGGCTGCCCGAGCTCGGCTGCGACTTCTTCGTCGCCGGCTGCCACAAGTGGATCTTCGGACCGCGCGGGACGGGGCTGGTCTGGGGGCGTGCCGAGGCGTGGCCCGAAGCGAGCGCGACGATCCCCACGTTCAATGCCGAGGCCTACCAGATCTGGATGGGACAGCGTCCGGAGCGCGAGCTTCCGCGGTCCGTCGACATGACGCCGGGCGGCTTCCATAGCTTCGAGCACCGCTGGGCGCTCGACGAGGCGTTCCGGCTGCACCTCGCGATCGGCAAGCCGCGCGTGGCAGCACGGATCCACGAGCTGAACACGCGACTCAAGGACGGCCTGGCCGAGATCCCCGGCGTGACCCTGCACACGCCGCGCGACCCTCGCCTCTCGTCGGGGATCGTGTGCTTCGAGGTCGCGGGGCTGGCCCCGTTCGACGTCGCCCGCAAGCTGTACGAGCGTGGGATCGTGGCCAGCGTGAGTCCCTACCGCACGCTCTACGTGCGCCTCGCGCCGAGCCTGCTCACCTCGCCCGAGGAGGTCGATCGGGCGCTGGCGGAAGTCGCGACGCTGGCTCGAGCGCCGACGTAGCTCCACGACCCGCCGGACACCACGAGTGGTATATATTCCCGGTCGGCGCGTGTCTTCGCCATCCAGCGCAACCGACAGGAACGTGAGCCGGGGGTCCGTCGTTGGTAAAGCTCGCGGCAAGAACGTGGGTCCGCAGCCATGGCTGGCTGACGGAAGCGCTGCGCAAGCGGATCTGCCACGGGATCTACGACGGCGCGCGGTTGGGCGAGTTCCGCCGCCAGCACGGGCGCGTGCCGGTGCTGCTGGCCATCCCCCCGATGAGCGACGTCAACGGCGCGCTGCCCCATCCCGGCGTGCGGATTCTCCAGACCGTACTGCGCGACCAGCAGATCCCCTGCGAGGTGATCAACTACAACCTACCGACGGCGAACCCCCGTGATCCCAACGACCACCTGATCCGGGCCATTCGCGAGCTGGAGGTTCGCATCCTCGGCGTGTCCACGTACAGCCAGGCCATCCGTCACACGATGGAGAGCCTGCAGCGGATCAAGCGGGCGTGCCCCGAGGTCACGATCGTGCTCGGCGGTCCGCATCCGACCGAGTCGTATCGGAGCTTGCTCGGCGTCCGCTTCATCGATTATGTCTGTCGAGGCGAATCCGAGGAGAGCTTCCCCCGCCTCGTCCAGGCCCTGCTGGACGGTCGGACCGCAGAAGCACGGTCGATCCCCGGCGTATACAGCCTGGATCGCGAGGCCACGACGGTCCGCGGAGTACCGGCTCCGTTCATCGACCTCCCGAAGTTCGACGAACGGAACCTGCTGCGCTACGGATTCCGGCCGGAGGAGCTCAAGCAACACCGGCTGTTCCGCGGCTCTCACGGCACGGCCGGAGCCAACTACTGGCCGGTCGCGCTGGTGCGAGGCTGTCCGTACGATTGCACCTTCTGCGCCGCCTACCAGATGTCGGGAAAGAAGCTCCGCTATCGCGCGGTCGGCAAGGTGGTGGACGATCTGCAGTACTACCACGACGCGTACGGCTGCCGGCACTTCAGCTTCATCGATGACGCGTTCACGCAACACTACGACTACGTCATCGATCTGTGTCAGGAGATCGTCGATCGCGGGCTGAAGGTCTACTGGACCACCGACAATGGAATCCGTTACGAGACCCTGGGCGGCGGAACGCTCCTGGCGCAGGTCCTGGCGCGAAAGGGCATCGCCAGCTGCGACGAGCTGATCCGGCTGATGATCCGAGCCGGCTGGCGCGGGACCGCGATCGGGATCGAATCCGGCTCCGCTCGGGTGCGCAAGGACCTCGTGCGCAAGGGCGGCAGCCAGCTGACCAACGAGTCGATCCTCGACAACCTGCGCGCTCTGAAGCGGGTCGCCGCCGAGGAGCGCGTCTACCTCTACGTCAACGGCTTCCTGATGGCCGGGTTTCCGGAGCTGCCGCTGCCCCAGGGCAAGCGCGTCGACGCAGAAACCGAGATCGAGCTGGAGCAGACCCGCCGGTTTGCCATGGAGCTCCGCGACCGTCGGGCGATCGACATGATGAACTTGAGCATCGTGATCCCGCTGCCGGCGACCGACCTGTGGGACTGCCTGACCATCGCGGAAAAGGCGCGCGTGTTGACCAAGTGCGTCCCGGCGCATCACCCGGACCGTGCCGCGGTGACGGGGGCGGTCGATCGCGTCGTCGGCAAGTACGGGAACGATCTGGAAGCGACGCGGTACCAGGAACAGCCGGAGGCGGAGTTCTGGCGTGAGATCTGGGCCCTGTCGGACGAGACCCAGATCCTGGTCATGCAGTCGTACGACGATTTCAACGCGGACTCTGCGCACAACATCGAGCTCAAGCGCCACGACCGCGACAAGCTGTGGCGCTATCGCGAAGAAGTGGTCGAGGAGTTCTACCGGCCGCTGGGCATGAAGCTCAAGATGCTCCGGCACGTGCTCCACCGGAGCCACGGGCTTCAGGACGTGCTGGCGTATCTCACGCTCCTGTGCCGGAAGTACGAGCCGCGGACCAAACGGAGGTTACCCGCGTAGTGCAGCCGGGCAAGCGGGGCGCCCTCTCCGTGGTCGTCGGTGCGGCCGTGCTGATGACCCTACTGAACGGCATCAAGCCGCTGCACATCGACGACCCGTTCAGCCTCCGCATCGCCCAGCGGATCACCGAGCATCCCACCGACCCCTACGGCTTCGACATCCTGTGGGTGCAATGGCTGCAACCGGTCCATGAGGAGCTGACCCCGCCCCTGGTGCCGTACTGGTGGGCGCTCGGGCTCACTCTGCTCGGGAATGCGGTCTTCGCCTGGAAGCTGTGGTTCCTGCCGTTCGCCGTGCTGCTCGCGATCTCGTTGTGCGCGCTGCTGCGCCGCTTCGCCCCGGGAACCGAGATCGCGCTGACCCTGATGACGCTGTTCTCGCCGGCCTTCTTGCCGGCGTTCAACCTGATGCAGGACGTCCCGGCTGTGGGCTTGGGGCTTGCTGCGCTCGCGCTCTACCTCACGGCCAGCGATCGACGCTCGCTGGTCCTGGCCAGCGCCGCGGGACTGATCGCCGGCCTGGCCGCACAGACCAAGTACACCGCGGTCGGCGTGCTCGTCGTCATGGTCCTGCACGCGCTGCTGCTGCGCCGGCTTCGCACCGCCGTCGTTGCCGTCGGCGTCGCCCTGGGAGTGTTCTTCGCCTGGGAGGGGCTGATGACGTTGCAGTACGGCCAGGGGATGTTCTTCGGCCAGCTCGGCAGCCCGCTGTGGTCGATGCAGCGCTCGGCGATGATCGTCCCCTTGGGTCGGCTGCTCGGCGGAGCCGCTCCGATGATCGCGCTGGTCGGGCTGGCCGGGCTCGGCCTGAGGCGCGTCGCGGTGCTCGCCCTGGCCTCGGCCACGCTTGCGGCCTACGCCACGCTGATCGTGCTTCCCGGAGCCGATTGGATCTACCCGGTGCTCGGAGCCATGGCCGTGCTGACGCTGGCCAGCGCCGCGGCGAGACTGGGCTGGGGCTCTGGGCCGTCGCCGTGGGCGGTGCGCTACGTCGACTGGCTGCTCGTGGGCTGGTTGATCTCCGAGATCGCGCTGTACTTCGCCTCGGCTCCGTTTCCCGCAGTCCGTCGCGTCATGGGCGTGATCGTCGCTGCAACCTTCGTCGTCGGACGGCTGGCGTCGCTGCGGGTCGGCTCGCGACCCGGGACGGTGCCGCTCGCCGCGCTGACCGCCTGCGGCGCCGGGCTCGGGCTCCTGTTCTGGCTCGTGGACCTCCGCGAGGCGATGGCGCAACGTACCGCGCCGCGTGCGGCTGTGCAGGCGATCCACCAGATGGATCCCGATTCCACGATCTGGTACGTCGGTCACTGGGGCTTCCAGCACTATGCCGAAGAGGCCGGGCTGCTGCCGGTCATCCCCGACGTCTCGCGTCTGCATGCCGGAGACTGGCTGGTCTTACCCGATCGTGTGCACCAGCAAGAGATCACCCTTGCCGCGACCGACGTCGAGCGTCGAGAACGGCTGGAGCTTTCCGACCCGATCCCGTTGGTGACCGGCCAGGGCTACTACGCGGGCGACACGCCGCTCGACCACTCCTCCGCGCCGCGACTGAGCCTGACGCTGCTGCGTCTGCGGCGAGACGTCGTTCCGGCGAGCGCCTGGCCACCCGAGCAGATCTTCCGCTGGGCACGCTATGCGCCCGAGAAGACCGCTGCCGGCGCGCTCCCGGCGCTGCGCCGACTGCTGAGCGACGATGCGGTCCTCACGCGGACCACGGCGGCGCAGGTACTGGCCGAGCTGGGTCCGCGCGCCGCGCCCGCAGCCGACGACCTGCGCAACGCCCTGCGGGACGCCCAGGCGTCGGTGCGCAGCGAGGCGGCCCGAGCGCTGGGCCGGATCGGCGACCCCGCGGCGTCGCAGGACCTGCGAGCCTTGCTCGAGGATCCTGCGGCCGAAGTTCGCCAGGCCGCCGCCGAGGCCCTGGGACGACTCGCGGGGGCTCCGGGCTAGTCCGATCACGATCAGAACCAGGATCCGCCCAGTTGCCGCAATTGCTCCCGTGGGGCGCGGCCGTGCTCCCTCCGGGTCTCTTCCCAGCCGCGCGGCAGCGGCATATGCTCGGGCAATCGGCAGAACCTGGCGTGGTGCCCGGTTCGTCCGTGGATGGAGGGGACGCATGACGAGAAAGAGCATCGGAATCCGGAGCCTCTTCGGTTCGCTGTGTCTCGTGGCCGTGATCGTGGTGGTCGCGGCGACCCTGAGCAGCAGCCCCACTCCTGCCGCCCGACCGGCGCCGGACTGCGGTCCGTCCTACGTATGGGATTGCACGATGCCCGACGGGTCGCACAAGCTCGTGGGCGGCACGCGGTGCGACATCGCCGCCTTCCAACGAAACACGGGCGCGCGCTGCGTCCCGTCAGGACTCTGAGACCGTACGCAGCCCTGCGGAGGCCCGGGTGGGCCGGGCCTCCGCGTTCGGCGTGTCCTGCGGGCTCACCACCCGCCGTCGAGTTGCCAGCGCCCTCGGGGATTGTCGTCACGCAGCGCCACGTTGTGCTCCTTGGTGTAGCGGAGCACTCCGTGCCAGCCGACTTCGACGCGGTACGGAACGTAGACGCCCGGGTAGTCGCCCGCGCGGAACGGCTCGCCCAGCGCGACCACCTCGATCGAGTGGGTCAAGAACCAGTCGACCAGCGCTGGGGAAGGGACGTACAGCTCCAGGGTCTTGCGGTCGCGCTCGATCGACGCGTCGAAGATCCGCTGCGCGACGGCTCGCGGACCGAGCCCGATCTGGTCCGCCGGCAGCGGCGAATCGGCGACGCCGCCCCAGCGCACATCGGCGGGGAGGTCGGGGCGGAACAGCGCGTCGTCGAGCGACGGGAGATAGTCGATCGTGAGCAGCTCGCAGAACAGCCGCCGCTCGCCGTGGTGATCGACCCACAGCCGCAACTCCTGCAACCGGTCGGTGTCGAGATTCCACACGATCTCGGTCTCGCGGTCGAACTGGCCGAAGAACGCCGGCTCGAGCGGCTTCATCGCCACTCCCCTGGCGCGCAGCAGGAGCCGCCCCTGGCCGTCCTGCTCGGCGTAGTCGAGCACGTCGACCCCCTCGGCCGGCAGGTGCTGGAGATGCCGCACCCAGGCCGCGGGCCAGAACAGATCGCTGTCGAAGCCGACGCTGCGATAGGCTTCGCGGCTTCGCTGCAGGTACAGGATCGATTCGTCGCCGTCGAACGTGAAGGCGCGGTCCGCCTTCTCGATCCGCGCCCGGCCGTGGTCGCCCGCGACCCCCGGTGCTTCGAGCCACACCTCGACCGGCCGCAACGTACCGCCATCCAGATTCACGTAGCCGAAGTCCTCGCCGTCCCTGGTCAGCATGTGCAGCACCATGTGCACCGCGCGAACCTCTCCGGTCGCCTGCACCACGGGACGCAGCACGTCGGCGAAGGCAACGCCGACGCTCGCGGGCCCGACGGTGACCATTCCGACGACGGCCCACACGACCAGCGCCGCCGCTCCTGCCAATGCTCCGATTCTCGTCATGATCCGAGTCCTCCCGGCGCTCCACCAGGACTCCGGCTGCCCGAAGGAGTCGGGGATGCCGCGTTCGAGGCGCCGCACGAGGTCCGGCGGGGGAGCTGGCTCACGAACGGTCCGCAGCCGTCTCTCGAGTCGCGTCTTGTTCATGATTCGTCGCCTCCTGTTCGAGCAGTCCGCGGAGCGTGTCGAGAGCCCGGTTGAGACGCGACTTGACCGTGCCGCGCGGCAAGCGCAGGACCTCGGCAACCTCGCGGAGGCTGAGGTCCTGGAAGTAGTGCAACGCGACGGTCTGCCGCAGCGGGGAGTCGAGACGGGCGACCGCCCGCCGCAGCTCCGCGTCTCGCTCGGCATGCACGGCCAGCGCGTCTGCCGGCGGGTCGAGTGCCGGCGGCTCCGGCAGCGCGTCCAGCCCGGTCACCTCCGGGTTCCTGTTCCGCACGACCTGCAGGAACTCGTTGCGAGCGATCGTCAGCAGCCAGGAGCGGAGCGAGGCCACATCGCGCAAGCCGTCGATCCCACGCCAGGCCTGGGCGTAGGTCTCCTGCGTCAGGTCCTCGGCCAGCGCCGGATCGGCGCCGAGACGCCTCAGGTGGCCGAACACGACAGGGTGGTGGCGCTGGATCAGCTCCCGGCATGCCCCGGGATCGCGTCTGCGCAACCGCCAGGCCAGAAAGCGCTCGCCCAGTTCCACGATCGCCTCCGTTCACCCGTGGAGATGCGTTTCGGGAGCAGGGTGTTCCGCTACCGGTCGCCCTCCGGCATCCTAAGGCTCGGAATCCGCCCTGGCTGCGCGAGGGCGCCACAAAGCGGATCGGCGGGGTCTCGAATTCGGGGGTCCGGGCTACGCCGTGGCTCGTCGGCCGCAAGGCTGGATCGAGCGACATTCCTCTCTCGCGGCGCTACATTCGAGTCTCCGTGCGACGTGCCGTCGCCGACACGAGAGGAGCTGTCCGCATGACCACCACCTACCAGGGACAGTCGATCGCGGTCCTGCCCCTCGACTCGGGCTTCGCCGAGCTTCGATTCGACCTACAGGGGCAATCGGTCAACAAGCTCGACACGGCGACGTTCGGCGAGCTGAAGCAGGTGGTCACGCAGCTGCGCTCCGACAAGGGGCTACGTGGCGTGCTGATCACCAGCGGCAAGGACGTGTTCATCGTCGGCGCTGACGTGACGGAGTTCGTCGAGCACTTCCAGAAGACCGAGGACGAGCTGGCGCGCTGGCTCCTCGACTTGGACGCCACGCTTTCCGCGATCGAGGATCTGGACGTTCCTTCGGTCGTCGCCATCAACGGCGTCGCGCTCGGCGGCGGATTCGAGCTGTGCCTCGCGGCGAGCTACCGCGTGCTGTCCGCCGACGCGAAGGTCGGGCTGCCGGAGACGAAGCTCGGGATCATCCCCGGCTGGGGTGGAACGGTGCGGCTGTCGCGTCTGTGCGGAGCCGACAACGCGATCGAGTGGATCGCTTCGGGCGAGCACCAAGACGCCGGCGCGGCGCTGAAGATCGGCGCGGTGGACGCCGTCGTTGCCCCCGCAGACGTACGCGACGTGGCCCTGGCGATGCTGGGCGACGCCGCGGCCGGCGGACTCGACTGGAAAGCGCGGCGCGAGGAGAAGAAAGCCCCGTTGCGATTGGACGCGATCGAAGCCGGAATGGTCTTCCTGGGTAGCAAGGCCTTCGTCGCCGGCAAGGCCGGCCCGCACTACCCCGCCCCCGTCGCCGCCATCGAGGTCCTGGAGCAAGGCGCCAGGAAGGGTCGCGACGAAGCGCTGTCGATCGAGGCCGCAGCCTTCGCCCGACTCTCCAAGACGCCGACGGCGCGCGCCCTGGTTTCCGTGTTCCTCGGCGACCAGGCCGTGAAGAAGATCGCCAAGAAGGCAGCGAGCGGGGCACGGCCGGTGAGGCGGGCGGCCGTTCTCGGAGCCGGCATCATGGGCGGCGGCATCGCCTACCAGTCCGCGTCCCGCGGGGTCCCGATCCTGATGAAGGATATCGCCCCGCAGGCCCTCGAGGCGGGCCTCGGCGAGGCGATCAAGCTGCTCGAGAAGCAGGTGGAGCGCGGCCGCTCGACCACGGGCAAGATGGCCGCGACCTTGGCGGCGATCACGCCCACGATGTCCTACGGCGATTTCGGCGGCGTCGACCTCGTCGTCGAGGCCGTCGTCGAGAACGAAGGGACCAAGCGCAAGGTCCTGGCCGAGGTCGAGGCGGCGATCCCCGAGGGAGCGATCCTGGCTTCGAACACCTCGACGATCTCGATCACGCGGCTCGCATCCGCGCTCAAGCGGCCGGCGCGCTTCTGCGGAATGCACTTCTTCAACCCCGTACCCCGCATGCCGCTGGTCGAGGTGATTCGCGGCGCGCAATCGACCCCGGAGACGATCGCGACCACGGTCGCTTACGCGCAAACGATGGGCAAGACACCGATCGTCGTCGGTGACTGCGCTGGCTTCCTCGTCAATCGGGTGCTCTTCCCGTACTTCGCCGGTTTCATGGGTCTGGTCGCCGAGGGCGTGGACTACGAGCGCATCGACAGGGTGCTCGAAGGCTGGGGCTGGCCGATGGGGCCGGCGCTGCTCCTCGACGTCGTCGGAATCGACACCGGCGTGCACGCCGACCGGGTCATGGCCGAGGCTTTCCCCGACCGCATGCGGCACAAGGGGAAAAGCGCGATCGAGGCGCTGCTCGAGGCGGGGCGCCTGGGCCAGAAGAGCGGCAAGGGCTTCTACGCCTGGGAGCCCGCGAAGAAGGGACCACCCAAGAAGCAGTCCGATCCCGCAGCCCGCGCGATCGTCGCGGCGCTGGCCGCCGGGCGCGCGGACGTTCCGGACGCGGAGATCGTCGAACGGACGATGCTGCCGATGCTCCTCGAGAGCTCGAGATGCCTCGAGGACCGCATCGTGGCCACCCCGGTCGAGGTGGACATCGCCCTGCTGTACGGGCTCGGCTTCCCGCCGTTCCGCGGCGGCCTGTTCCGCTGGGCCGACACGACCGGGCTCGAGACCCTCGTTCGCGCCGCCGAGAAGCACCGCCGGCTGGGTGCCCTGTACGTCGCCACGAAGCAGCTGACCGACCTCGCCGCCACCGGGCGGGGCTTCCACGGAGCGTGAGCGTCATGAGAGAAGTCGTCGTCGTCGATGCCGTACGGACCCCGATGGGCCGCTCGAAAGGCGGGATGTTCCGCCATGTCCGGTCCGAGAACCTGTCGGCGGAGGTGATCCGCGCGCTGCTCCGCCGCAACCCCGAGGTCGACCCCGCAGAGATCGAGGACGTCATCTGGGGCTGCGTCCAGCAGACCCTCGAGCAGGCATTCAACGTCGCCCGGTTCATTCAGCTCCTGACCCCGATCCCGAAGGAGGTCAGCGCGCAGACGGTCAACCGCCTGTGCGGGTCGTCCATGACGGCGCTGCACAGCGCCGCGATGGCGATCTTGGCCGGGTACGGCGAGCTGTTCGTCGTCGGAGGCGTGGAGCACATGGGCCACGTCCCGATGATGCACGGCATCGACTACAACCCGTCCCTGGCCAAGGTCGCCGCGAAGGCTGCCGGCTCGATGGGGCTGACGGCGGAGTACCTGGCACGGATGCACAAGATCTCGAGGCCGGAGCAGGATCGCTTTGCGCTGCGCTCGCATCAGAAGGCGCACCAGGCCACGGTCTCGGGGGCATTCCGCAACGAGATCGTGCCGATCGAGGGTCACGACGAGACGGGCGCGCGGAAGCGCTTCGATTTCGACGAGGTGATCCGCCCCGAGACGACGCTCGAGGCGCTCGCGAGCCTCAAGCCGGCCTTCGACCCGCAGCACGGAACGATCACGGCCGGAAACGCCTCCGCGGTCTCGGACGGCGCCTCGGCACTGCTCGTCATGTCGGCGGACAAGGCGGCGGCCCTGGGCAAGCAGCCGCTGGCGAAGATCCGCTCGATGTCCGCGGTCGGCGTCGATCCTTCGATCATGGGCTACGGTCCGGTCCCGGCCGTGCAGAAGGCGCTCGCGCGCGCCAAGATGCAGATTGGCGACATCGACCTGTTCGAGCTGAACGAGGCGTTCGCGGCGCAGTCCCTACCCGTGCTGAAGGACCTCGGCCTGCTCGAGGCGCTGAACGACAAGGTCAACCTGCATGGCGGCGCGATCGCGCTCGGCCATCCCCTGGGGTGCTCGGGGGCGCGGATCGTCACGACGCTGCTGCACCTGATGCGGGCACGGAACGCGACGACCGGCGTGGCGACGATGTGCATCGGCTTCGGCCAGGGCGTGGCGACGGTGTTCGAGCGCGCGTAGGGCCGCGTCGAGCGGCTACGGGCAGGCGTGGTTCGTCACGTGCGCCACGATCGCGGGGCACGCGCTCGCGGCTCCCGTGATCGCCCGCTCGGCTCCGAACGAGTCCCGTCCCCAGCTCCCGTCCGTGACCGCGCCATCCGTCGCAGCGACGACGAACCACGTCCCTTCCGGGATCGCCAGGGTCGCCGTGCCGCTCGCCGGGAGTCCGCACTGGCCGCCCGTGAACGTCGTGAAACTGCCGAGGGCGCCGTAGTAGACATTGACCTCTGCGGCGGGACAGCTCGCGGCGTCCCACACGATCGCGACGTTCGAGCCCTGGCGCGAGGCGCGCATCGGCTGGCCCGGCACCCAGGCGCCGTCAGGCACCGGCGGAGGCCCCGGTGGGAGCGTGGCGCAGGTCTGCGGAACGAACGTCCCCGAGACCGATAGATCGTCGACCCACCAGTCGCCGAGGGAATAGACCAGATCGCCCGCGAGAAAGAAGCGCAGGCGCACGTCTCCTCCGGCCCAGTTGGCGAGCGAGGCCGTGTAGGTGTGGTAGGTGCTGTAGGTGTCGCCGGGGCCTGAGAAGCCTGAGAAGTAGTTCGCGATGCTCGTCCCCGAGTCGCAAACGTGGAGCGGGAAGTCGATGAACGCCGGGTAGTCGTCCGGCGACAGCGGCACGCGCGTCCAGTTGCCGAACGCCGGGCCCGTGGCGATCTCGACCTCGCCGAGCGACCCTTCCGCGGCATCGAAGATCCCCGCGGGATCGTAGTCGAGCCTGTGACGGGTCCGGAACGTCAACAGGGGACCGCTTCCCGGATCGGCGAGCGTCAGCACCGGGCTCGTGAGCCCAGCGCAGACGCCGGCGTCGCTCGCCGCGGTGTAGACCTTGGGCCCCGTGTCGCCTCCGGTCGCGCTGATCGTCCACGGCGCGGCCGGGAGCATCGATGCCGACCCCGTGTCTCCAGCGTCGTCGTGCCAGGTGCCGGGAGCGGACGGTCCCAGCGCGCTCGCCGACACGCGGACGAGATTGGCGTCCACGTTGCCGCCGTTGCATGCGCCGCCGTTGCCGTTCGTTGCGTCCTCCGCCCGCACGACGTAGTGATAAACCACTCCCGGAGCGAGTCCCGCAAAGTCGGACCAGCTCGTTCCGGCGATGCAGCCCGCGATGCGATTCTCGGGCGACGGAATGAAATCGGGATCCGTGTCGCGGTGGACGCTGTACGTCGCCACGCCGGCGCAGTAGGGCGACGCGGTCGCCCAGGTGACGTCGATCCCGCAGTCTGTGGCCCCCGCGCTCGCCGCGCCGTTCGCCCCGCGAAAGAACGGGGCCAGCGTGCACGCGCCCGAGGGGACGACCTCGACACAGGCCGAGGGCTCGGAGACGCATGTCCCGTTCGCGTCCGAGGACGCACGCAAGCGATAGCCGTAGGTCACGCCACCCGTGACGACCGTGTCGAGAAACGAGGTCGCGCCCAAAGCCGAGGCGACTGGAATCCAGGCGTTCGCCGCGCAGCCACCGAGGCTCCGCTCGAGCGTGTAGGACGACGCGCCAGGCAGGGCCGTCCAGGCGACCTGAACTTGCTGGTCGGCCGGCGTACTCAGCGACGGAGCCGCGGGAGTCGAGGGCGCACCGCAGGCCGTGATCGCGCCGCGCACGACCAGCGCGAAGGGCTGGGGCCCCCATGACACATCGACGCCGCTCACCCGAACGGCCCAGCGACCCGGTATCGGATCGGCGAAGACCAGGCGTTCTTCGACGTTGAGCGTGTCGTGCGGCTCGGCGGCGTTCGATGTCGCGCGCGGCAGCTCCGTTCCGGCATCGAGCGTCTGGAACCAGACCTGTCCGAGCGGGTCCGTCACCTCGAGCTTCAGCTCGTTGACGCGCGCCGTCGCCGCATTGAGCGCTGCCGGGAAGTCGGACCACACGAGCGTCGCCCGCAACGGCGTGCCCGCCGCGACGTCGAAGGCCCGGCTGGCCTGCCCCCCGGTCACGAGCCCGCCGCGCGCGTCGGTCGCGCTCAGCGCGAACGCACTTCCGGCAAACGCGAGGGTCCGGTCGAGCTGGACCCGGCCGAACCCCGAAGCGAAGTCGGGCCCCGGGGCCTCGGCCCCCAGCGCCAACGCTCCGTCGATCAGCGTCGCCTTGACCAGCGCGGCCGAGGGCTCGAATCCGAGCGCGGGGTTGCGGGTCCCCGCCGCGTAGTACCCGGCCGCGTAGTACTCGCGCACGAGCGCCGCGAGGCCGGCCACCGTGGGCGCGGCCATCGACGTTCCGTCGAGCGAGCAGGTCGAGCAGTTGTTGGTCCCCAGAAAGGCGTCAGAGGCCGTCGAAACCGTCGCCTCGCCCTGCGCCGCGAGCGTGGGCTTGAGTCGTCCGTCGAACACGGGCCCGGGGCTCGAGAACAAGGAGGGCACTCCGGCCTGGGCGCCGTGCCCCACCGAGCCGACGGCGATCGCGCTCTTCGCGATCGCAGGCGTACCGACGGAGACCGGCGCGGGACAGAACTCTCCGGCGTTGCCGGCCGAGAGAACGAACAGCAGATCGGGGTAGCTCCACATCGCCAGGTCGACGTCCCGCGCATACGAGTCGTAGGGCATTGTGCAGTCCGGGATGCAGGTGCCGAAGAGGTCGTGACAGGCGGCGCCCCACGAGTTCGAGTGGATGCGCGCGCCGTTCTGGAACGCGACGTCGGCGAGGTTCCACACGCTCCCGCCGAGATTGTTGAGATACTCGAGCCCGTCTCCCATCTCCTGCACGACGAGCTTCGCGCCGGGAGCCTGTCCGTCGCCGCCGGTGCGGCCCGGGGTCGTGTACGCGGAGCAATCGGCGTACGGGAGCGCGTCGGCCGCGATCGATCCCGACGTGTGCGTGCCGTGTCCGCTCGCGCCGGTGATCGTCGCCGGGCAGGTATCATCGTCGCCCGTCACGGTGCCCGACCAGTTGTAGTAGAGGATGTCCTTGCGCCGACCCGTGGCCGGAATCGCTTTCGGGCACGGCGGAACCGTGCAGATCGCGACGGGCGGCGGGCCGCCGATCGCGTCGCGAAACCCGCAATGATCGTAGTCCTGTCCCGAATCGGCGATGGCGACGATCTGGCCGCAGCCGTACAGGCCGCGATCGAAGACCGGTGTCTGTTGCGGCGAAGGACCGACGAAGGACTGGTGGACCCACACGGCGTCCTGGTTGAGCAGTCGGACCGGCCGTACGAGCTCGATCGCCTCGACCTCGGCCAGCGCGCTCAGGCTCGACAGGAGGTCGGCGAGGCGCGCCGCAGGCGCGCGGACGGCGACGCGCCACGCACCGTCCTTGCCCGAAGCACTCGCGACCGCCTCGAGGTCGCCGAGCGCGGCGGAGACACGCTCGACCGGCTCTCCGCCATGGAGCACGACGCGCAGCGGCACGTCGGTGGCGGGAGTCTCGGCGTTCGCCACGCGCGCCGCGAGCGACGGCGGGATCTTGAACGATGCCGGAGTCTCGCCGAGCCAACGCACGAACGGCAACGCTCGCACGGCGCGCTCGGCAGCCGGGACCAGGCGCAAGCGGTAGCCATGATCCGGTACATAGTCGATCACGTCGGCGCCGGCGCGCTCGAGACGATGACGGTCGTCGGGTGAGAGCGGCCCGCGCGTGACTGCCACGAGGTAGAGCCTCTCGGCCGCGCTCCTCCCGGGGCGCGATGCAGGCGGGACGTGGTCGAGCGGGCGGAAGGTCCCCGACGCGAAGCGCAGGACCGGCTCGCGGCCGTCCTGTGCGGGCCCGGCCGCGACCGAACCGGCCCACAGCGCCAAAACCAGTACCGCCGCCAGCCTCGGTCGCATGTCGGCAAGCTAGGCGGAAATCCCCGGGTAAGCAACCGCTGGCATTAATGAAAGTCCCGGCTGCCGCCGGTCGGCGGCCGCTGTCCCAGCTGCGGGGCCCAGAACGACTCGGCGATGAGGTGCACGACGCCGTCCTGGATCTGGAGCTTTCCCGTCACGCCGAGGAAGCTCGTGGTCTTGACCAGCAGCGCGTGCGCTTCGTACACGCGACTCCAGGCGATGACGTTGACGAAACCCGTCTCGTCCTCGAGCGTCAGGAACACCACGCCCGACGCGGTCCCGGGGCGCTGGCGACAGATGACGATCCCGGCGTAGCGCACGCGCTTACCGTCGCCGAGCGCCGCGACCGAGCGTGCGTCCGGGAGCTTCTTCGCACGGAGCGCCGCACGGAGCGGCTCGAGCGGGTGCCCGCGCGTGCTGTGATCGGTCGTGCGAAAGTCCCAGCCGATCGCCTCGAACGCATCGAGCTCGGCGAACGCGGGCGTACGCTCCTCACGCTCTCGGCACAGGGGTGCGGGCGGCGTTCGACTCGCCCCGCGGACGCGCCACAGCGCGCTCCTACGGTTGCGCTCGAGACCCGCGAGCGCACCGGCCTCGGCGAGCCGGCCGAGCGCGCCCTCGTCGAGTCGCGTGCGCTCGACGAGATCCTCGACCGACGCGAACGGAGCCCGCGCACGCTCGCCGACGATCCGCCGACCCTGGGCCTCGCCGAGCCCCTTCACGTACCGCAAGCCCATGCGCAGGGGAATCACGGGGCCGCCATGCCTCCCTTCCAGCGTGCAGCCCCAGTCGCTGCGCTCGACGTCGACGGGACGCACCTCGACGCCGTGGCGCTTGGCATCCTCGAGGATCGTCGCCGGCGAGTAGAAGCCCATCGGCTGCGCGTTCAGCAGCGAGCAGGCGAACGCGTCGGGGTGGTGGCACTTGAGCCACGCCGTGGCGTAGGCGATCAGGGCGAAGCTCGCCGCGTGGCTCTCGGGAAAACCGTACTCGCCGAAGCCGCGGATCTGCTCGAACACACGCTCGGCGAACGCGGGCTCGATACCCTTGGCCGTCATGCGCGCGACGAGCCGCTCGCGGTGGCGCTCGATGCGGCCGCTGCGACGCCAGGCCGCCATGTCGCGCCGCAGCTGGTCGGCTTCGCCCGGCGTGTAGTCCGCGGCGACCATGGCCAGGCGAATCACCTGCTCCTGGAACAGCGGAACCCCCAGCGTCTTCTTCAGCACCGGCTCGAGGCACGGATGCGGGTACACCACCGGCTCCTCGCCGGCGCGTCGCCTGAGGTACGGGTGCACCATACCGCCCGTGATCGGCCCCGGGCGCACGATGCTCACCTCGACCACGAGATCGTAGTAGCTCCGCGGCTTCAAGCGCGGGAGCATCGCCATCTGGGCCCGGCTCTCGATCTGGAACACGCCCACCGTGTCGGCCCGACAGATCCGCTCGAACGTCGCCGGATCCTCGGCCGGGATCGTGGCCAAGCTGTACGACTTCGCGTGGTGCCGCTCGAGTAGATCGAGCGCCAGATGGATCTGGTGCAGCGCGCCGAGCCCGAGCAGATCGACCTTGAACAGGCCCAGCTCCTCGAGGCCGTCCTTGTCCCACTGGATCACGGTGCGCTCGGGCATCGTCGCGTTCTCGATCGGCACGAGGTCGGACACCGGCTCGTGACCGAGCAGGAACCCCCCGGGATGGATCGACAGATGCCGCGGGAAATCGAGAACCTCGGCGGCGAGTCTCCGTGCGTGCCGGTGCGCGGGCAGCTCGGGATCGAGCCCCGCGCCGGCGAACGCCTCGGCGGGCACGTCGCCGTGGTGCGGCAGCAGCTTGGACAGCCGGTCGAGCGCGGTCTCGGGGATCCCCAGAGCCTTGCCCACGTCGCGCACGGCCGAGCGCGGCCGATAGCGGATGAAGTTCGCGACCATCGCCGCATGGCTCCGGCCGTACTTGGCGTAGACGTGCTGGATCACCTCCTCGCGGCGCTCGTGCTCGATGTCGAGATCGATGTCCGGGGGCTCGGCGCGCTCGCGCGACAGGAACCGCTCGAACAGCAGGCCCAGGCGCACCGGGTCGACCGCCGTGATCCCGAGGCAGTAGCACACGGCGGAGTTCGCGGCCGACCCCCGGCCCTGGCACAGGATCCCGCGCTCGCGGCAGAAGCGTACGATCTCCCACATCGTGAGGAAGTAGCCACCGTAGTCGAGCTCGTCGATCAGCCCGAGCTCGCGGTCGAGCTGGTCGAGCACCGGGCGCGGGAGCTCCAGGCCGTAGCGCTCGCGCGCGCCGTCGAGCGTCAGCCGGCGCAGCCAGGCCGACGAGGTCGTGCCGTCGGGCAGCCGCTCGGCCGGATAGCGGTAACGGATCTCGGCCAGCGAGAATCGGCAGCGCTCGGCGACCTCGCGCGTGCGCGCGACGGCGACCGGATCGTCCTCGAACAGGCGCGCGAAGGCGTGCGGCGCCTTCAGGGCATGCTCGGCGTTCGGGCGCAGGAGCCGGCCGGCATCGACGAGCCTCACGCGGTGGC
>Ga0180085_1000190_pt1 | contig 21001 bp, 22 predicted proteins | sample EasRiv730_16_10D_FD_123013 | JGI IMG/M metagenome (GOLD analysis project Ga0180085, IMG submission 123013) | Soil microbial communities from meander-bound floodplain in the East River, Colorado, USA - East River metaG ERMLT730_16_10D | ecosystem: Environmental > Terrestrial > Soil > Floodplain ... | reverse complement strand
GGGCAGGACGGGCGTGAGCCACTCGCGTCGATAGAGGGTCGTCTCGATCTCGGTCAGGCGCTCCCGGTCCGGGAACAACCGTCTCGAGAGCACGCGTTGCCAGGTCCAGGGCTCCTTCGCCAGACCGAGCTGCATGGCTGGGGTCGTGGGATCGGGTCTCCGCTCCGAGCGGCCCTTGATGAAGTTGCGCCAGATTACGGTCAAGTACATGCGCTCCATCAGGGCGTTGAGCCTGCGGCCGAAGGCGATCGTCTCCCGGCGGTGGTGGGCGCAGGTGTGTCGGATCAGCGAGTGCCAGCTGTCGACCGGAACATCGCGCGGTCGCGCGCCCGTGCCGCGGCAGAGCGTGGGGCACCCTTGGGACCGCGCCCGGGGTTCGGGAAGGCGGAGTGCCGGATGCGCTGGCGCTCGCTGTGCCGAGCAACGATCTCCAGATAGGCCGGATGGCCATCGCTGACAAGTTCCAGGGAGTGACCGGGTGCTACGAGCTCGAGCAGGCGCTCCACGACGCGGCACGTCGAGCCGTGGAAGCCCCCGAAACGAGGCCGAGGAGGGCGCCTGTCCAGACGCGTCTGCTGGAAGGTCGAGCGGCGCCCGCTCCGAGCGTGGGGAGCGGGATCGATCTCGTAGCAGTACCAGGAGTCGGCACCGACCGGTGTGGCCACGCCGAACGGGAGGTCCTGCGAGTACTCGAACATCCCGGCGTGATCGAAGGACGACGGCTTCGGTCAGCCGGCCGCACAGGTGGTGGCGAGCGCGAACGTGGAGCTGCAGGGCGTGGCGGCCGAGTCGTGCCGATCGGCGGGTGACGGTCGAGGGAGCGCAGCCGATCGTGCGTGCGATCTGGCGGTGTGCGGAACCGGACTGGAGCTGAGCAGCGATGCGGGACAGGAGTGTGGGTCGTTTGAGGTAGTAGGTGGCGGAGAAGGTCTGGCGGGAGAAGGTGCGGCGGCAGGAGTTGCAGCGAAAGCGAGGAACAACGCGGCCGCTCTGCGTGGAATAGGTGCCGTGGTGTCGGAAGCAGTAGCCGGGCTCCGTGCGCGTGTGCTCGGCGCACTCACGCCAGGGGCAGAACCGGGGGCGGAACTGTTGCAGGCGCTCGACGGGGGTGCGCGGCTGGTCCACGCGATCTGCAAGAACAAGCGCCGTGCCACGATGCACCTCGCGCCAAGTGCTTGATCTCTGAGGGTTACGGGAACCTGAGCGACCGCATGCGACCACCCACCGTCCCACAAGAGTTCACGGGCAGGCGCAACAAGCTAAACACCACCATGGAAGTAGGCGGGCTCGTTCCCCGGCTTCCACTTGATGTTGCAGCCGAGACTCGGCCGCTGGACGGCGAGCGGCGGCTGGCCCGCGAGCAGCGCGTCGAGCGCGGCGCGCAGATCTTCGCCCGTCACCGGCACGTCGTTCCCCGGCCGGCTCGCGTCCATCTGCCCCCGGTAGACCAGCCGGCGCGCACCGTCGAACAGAAAGAAGTCGGGCGTGCAGGCCGCGCGATAGGCCCGCGCCACGCTCTGGGTCTCGTCGTGGAGGTACGGGAACGTGAACCCGACCTCGCGCTGCTGCTCGGCCAGGCCGGCGGGGCCGTCGTCCGGATGGGTCGCCGCGTCGTTCGACGAGATCCCGACGATCGACACGCCCCTGCGCTGGTAGGCGGCGCAGAGCTCGGCCAGCCCGCGCTCGATGTGCTTCACGTACGGGCAGTGCCGGCACAGGAACATCACGAGCAGCCCGGGCGCGCCGTCGAAGTCGGACAGGCCGATCAGCCGTCCGGTCGTGTCGGGCAGGCGGAACTCCGGAGCGCGGGTTTGAAGCTCGAGCATCGTCGACGCGGTTCGTACCATGGTCACCTCCGGGAGGGGTCAGACCCCGCAGCGGGGTCTGACCCCATCAATTGCGAACGCAGGTCCTCGGGAAGCGGGGCGACGACGTGCGCCGGATCCCCACCGTCGGGATCGGCGAACTCGAGCGCCGCGCAGTGCAGCATCTGGCGCGTCGGTCCGCCGTCCGCGCGACGCGGATCGGGCGCGCCGGCGAGGCGCCCGAGCCAGTCCTCGTCCGGCCGGCCGTAGAGCAGGTCGCCCAGGATCGGATGGCCGATCGCTGCGAGGTGCACGCGGATCTGGTGACGTCGACCGCTGCGCGGCGCGACGCGCAGCAAGGTGCGGCCATCCAGGCGCTGCTCAACGCACCAATCCGTGCGCGACGGTTGGCCGTGGCCCACCTCGCGACGCTCCCAGACGCGGGAGCCCGCGGCCTCCCCGATCGGCAGATCGATCGTGCCCACCTCGCCCCGCACGGCTCCGCGGACCAGAGCCAGATACTCCTTGCGCACCTCGCCGCGATGGAACGCGAGCGACAACGATCGCGCGGCCGCCGCGGTCCGGCAGACGAGCAGGACGCCGCTCGTCTCGGCGTCGAGCCGGTGCGCCAGGCGTAGCTCGGGATCGCCTTCCTGCCGCCGCAGGATCCGAATGAGACTGTTCTCGAGCACACGGTGCACGGGGTGGACCGGGATCCCGGACGGCTTGTTCACGGCGAGCCACTCGCGCCCGCTCGCGAGCACGGGGATCGTGATCTCGCGCGGGACCTCGTCCCGCGCGCGTGACTGGATCTCGACCTCCCCGCCGGCCGCGACCGGCGTCGCCGCGCGCGCGCGGACGCCCCACGAGAGCGACACGCGCTCCTCGATCGCGCGCTGGATCCGTGTGCGGGAGAGGCCGGGGATGCGCTCCTGCAGGAACCGATCGAGACGCTTGCCCCGGTCCTTCGGACCCACGGAGAAGCGTGTGCGCGGCTCGCTCACGCGCGGCCCCGGAGCGCGCGCAGCACCTGCCGATTGGCCTGGGGCATCGACTCCGCGTCGATCTCGTCCGGGCGCTGCCAGGCCCACTCGCGCGCGACGTCGATGCGTAGCTCGCCCGCGGGCTCGCGCGCGAGGAACACGTGGAGCCGCACGGACACCTCGGCATAGTCGTGGAGCACGACCACGAGCGGCTCGAGCTCGTCGGCGACGAGCCCGGTCTCCTCTTCCAGCTCGCGCCGCGCAGCCTCGGCCGGGCTCTCGCCCGTCTCGAGCTTCCCTCCGGGGAACTCCCAGGCCCCGGCCAGGTGCTGCCCGCTCGGACGTCGCAGGACCAGGGTACGATCTCCGCGCAGCGCCACGGCCAGCGCGACGTCGATCCGCCCCGCGGCGCCTGCGGGCGGCGTCAGGACCCCTGCCCGTAGAGGTAGAAGCCGCGGCCCGACTTGCGGCCGAGCCAGCCGGCCTCGACGTACTTGCGCAGCAGCGGACAGGGCCGGTACTTCGGGTCGCCCAGGCCCTCCTGCAGGACCTCGAGAATCGCCAGGCAGGTGTCGAGGCCGATCAGATCGGCCAGCGCCAGCGGCCCCATCGGGTGGTTCATCCCCAGCTTCAGGATCGTGTCGATCGCCTCGGGCGTGGCGACACCCTCGTGCAGGCAGTACACCGCCTCGTTGATCATCGGCATCAACACGCGGTTGCTGACGAAGCCGGGGAAGTCCTTGCACTCGACCGGCGTCTTGCCCAGCCGCTGCGCGAGCTGCGTGACCTCTTGCGCGGTCGCGTCCGAGGTCGCGAGGCCACGGATCACCTCGACCAGCTTCATCACGGGCACGGGGTTCATGAAGTGCATGCCGATCACGCGCTCCGGCCGCTCGGTCGTCGCGGCGATGCGCGTCACCGAGATCGACGAGGTGTTGGTCGCGAGGATCGCGCCCGCGCGTACCGTGCGGTCGAGCTCGCGGAACACCTGGGCCTTGACCTCGAAGCGCTCGACCACGGCCTCGACGACGAGGTCGCAGTCGCTCAGCGCGCCGAGCGTCGTCTGCGGCACGATGCGGGACAGGATCGCCGCGCGCTCCTCGGAGGCGAGCTTGCCCTTCTCGACGGCGCGGGCCAGGTTCTTGCCGATCGTCTCGAGCCCGCGGCCGACCAGCGCGTCGCTCACGTCGTGCAGCACGACGGAGAGCCCGGCCTGTGCCGCGACGTGCGCGATCCCGCCACCCATCTGGCCCGCGCCGACGACGCCGAGCCGCTCGATCCCCATCACGCCCTCCCTTCAGATCCTGCGGATCGCGAGCGCAACCGCGTTGCCGCCGCCGAGGCACAGGCTGGCGATGCCGCACTCGAGCCCGCGATCCTCGAGCGCGTGGAGCAGCGTGGTCAGGATGCGTGCGCCCGACGCGCCGATCGGATGGCCCAGCGCAACGCCGCCGCCCCACACGTTGTGCTTCGCGCGATCGATGCCCAGCGCGCGCCCCAGCGCCACCTGCTGCACGGCGAACGCCTCGTTGATCTCGTACAGGTCGACCTGACCCGCCGACCAGCCGGTCTTCTCCCACACGCTGCGGATCGCCTTCTCCGGGGCCATCATCACGAGCTCGGGTGCGAGGCCGCTCGAGGCGTAGGCCACGATCTCGGCCCGCGGCTTCAGGCCGAGCCGCTGGGCCGCCTCCGCCGATGCGACCACGAGCGCCGCCGCGCCGTCGCTCAGACCCGGAGCGTTCCCGGCCGTGACCGTCCCGTCCTTCTTGAAGGCCGGTTTCAGCTTGCGCAGTGCCTCGATCGTGGCGTCGCGTCGCGGGGACTCGTCGGTGTCGAAGCGTACGGGATCGCCCTTGCCCTGCGGAATCTCGACGGGCAGGATCTCCTTGCGGAACTTGCCGGCATCGATCGCGGCGATGGCCTTGCGGTGGCTCTCGAGCGCCCACTGGTCTTGCTGCTCGCGGTTGACGTCGTAGCGCTCCGCCACGAGCTCCCCGGTCAGGCCCATGTGGTAGTCGTGGTAGGCGTCCCACAGTCCGTCGTGGATCACCGAATCGACCACCTGCTGGTGACCCATGCGGAATCCGCCGCGCGCATTCCTCAGCAGGTACGGCGCGTTGCTCATCGACTCCATGCCGCCCGCGACGACGATCTCGGCGTCACCGCAACGGATCGCTTGCGCGCCCAGGACCACCGCCTTGAGGCCGCTGCCGCAGACTTTGTTGATGGTCAGCGCGGGCACGGTATCCGGGATCCCACCACCGATCGCGGCCTGCCGCGCCGGGTTCTGGCCCAGCCCCGCGCCGACGACGTTGCCGAGGATCACCTCGTCCACGCGCTCGGGCGCGATCCCCGCGCGGCGCACGGCCTCGGCCACCACGAGCGCGCCGAGCCGCGTCGCCGAGAGGGGCGAAAGCGCGCCGAGGAACTTCCCCGAAGGGATGCGGACTGCCGAGAGCAGGACGGGGTTCTTCATGGATCCCTCCGGGCCCCAGCGGGTGAGGCGCGGGGATTCTAACGCCCGCCACCGGAATGCACGAGAGGGGTGAGGTCCTGAAGCCCAGCGACCGCTCAGCCCGGAGGCCAGGCCATGGCTCGGCCGCCCAGAACGTGCAGGTGGATGTGGAACACGCTCTGGCCGGCCGAGGCGCCGCAGTTCGTGACGACGCGATAGCCCGCGGCGATGCCGGTCTCGCGCGCGGCGCGCCGGGCGCCCGCGAACAGGCGGCCGAGGAGCAGGACGTCGCCGTCCTCCGCCGCATCGAGCGACGCAACGTGCCGGCGCGGAATCACCAGCACGTGCACGGGCGCCTGCGGACTCAGATCGTGGAACGCGACCACGTCGTCGTCCTCGAACAACCGGCGGGCCGGGATCTGGCCCGCGGCGATCCGACAGAACACGCAGTCGCTCATCGTTGCCGCTCGACAGTCGCGCCCAGCCCGGCCAGCTTCTGCTCCATCGTCTCGTAGCCGCGATCGAGATGGTAGATGCGGTCGATCACGGTCACACCCTCGGCGACGAGCGCGGCGAGCACGAGACACGCCGAGGCGCGCAGGTCCGTGGCCATCACCTGCGCGCCGGAGAGCCGGCTGGGGCCGACGACGAGCGACGACGCGCCCTGGATCCGCACGTCCGCGCCCATCCGCTGCAGCTCGCCGACGTGCATGAAGCGGTGCTCGAAGATCGTCTCGGTCACGAGCGAGCTGCCCTGGGCCTGGCTGGCCAGGACCATGTACTGCGCCTGCATGTCGGTCGGGAAGCCGGGATAGGTCGCGGTGCGCAGGTCGCGCGGGAGCAGCTTCGCCGGCGCGCGAACGCGCAACCGATCCTCGCCGACTTCGATCGGCACGGCCGCCGCCGCGAGCTGGCGCAGCACGGCCTCCATGTGCGCCGGGCGACAGTCCGTGATCTCGACGTCGTCGCCGGTCAGCGCGCCGGCGATCAGGTACGTGCCGGCCTCGATCCGGTCCGGGATGACGGTGTGCTCGGCGCCGCCCAGCCGCTCGCGCCCCTCGACGACGATGCGATCGCTTCCGCCGCCTTCGATCGCCGCACCCATCCGGACGAGCAGCTGCGCCAGGTCGACGACCTCGGGCTCCTTGGCGCAGTTGTGGAGCACGGTCGTCCCGCGCGCGAGCGCCGCGGCCATCATCAGGTTCTCGGTGCCCGTGACGGTCTTGCGCGGGAAGGTGATCTCGGCGCCGCGCAGCGATTCCGCCCGCGCCTCGACGTAGCCGTGGGCTACCTCGACCTGGGCGCCCATCTCGCGCAGCCCCTCGATGTGGAAGTTCACCGGCCTCTCACCGATCGCGCAGCCGCCGGGGAGCGACACGCGGGCCCGGCCGTGCCGTGCGACCAGCGGCCCCAGCGCCAGGATCGAGGCCCGCATCGTCTTGACCAGGTCGTACGGCGCCTCGAAGGAGCCGATGCGCTCGACCTGCACCCGCACCGCGCCGTCTCCGGCATCCGCGGTCGACGCACCGAGCTGCTCGAGCACGCGCAGCATCGTGCGCACGTCGCGGACCCGCGGCAGATTGCGCAGCAGCACCGCATCGTCGGTCAACAGCGTCGCCGCGAGCGCGGGCAGCGCGGCGTTCTTCGCGCCCCCGATCCGCACACGGCCGCGCAAGCGCGAGCCACCGTGGATCTTCAGCTTGTCCATCGACCGATCCCCGGGAGACCGCGATCATACCACCGCGGGCTGCTAGAATGGCCCGATGCTCGAGCTGCAGCACGTGCGCGATCGCGCGAGCGAGGTCGCCTCCGCGCTCGGCCGACGCGGCCTCGTGGGCGCGATCGATCCGCTGCTCGCGCTGGACACCCGCCGCCGCGAGACGCTCGTGCGCGCGGAGGCGCTCAAGAAAGAGCGCAACGAGCGCTCGCGCGAGATCGGCGAGCGGCTCCGCTCGGGCGGCGAGGCCGACGCGGCGCGCGCCACGGTGCGCGACCTGGGCGACCGCATCGCCGCCCTCGAGGTCGAGCTGGGCGAGATCGAGCGTGCGCTCGAGGGCGCCCTGGCCTCGATCCCCAACCTGCCCCACCCGAGCGTGCCCGACGGTCGGGCGTCGGGCGACAACGTCGTCGTGCGCAGCTGGGGCGAGCCACGCCGCTTCGCCTTCCCGGTCCAGGCCCACTGGGATCTCGGCGTCGCGCTGGGCATCCTCGATTTCGAGCGCGCGGCCAAGATCAGCGGCGCGCGCTTCGCGGTGCTGTGGGGCGACGGAGCGCTGCTCGAGCGCGCGCTGATCCAGTTCATGCTCGACCTGCACACGCGCGAGCACGGCTACCGCGAGGTCCTGCCGCCGTTCCTCGTCAACGCCAAGGCCCTGTTCGGCACCGGGCAGCTGCCGAAGTTCGAGGAGGACCTGTTCCGCGTCGAGCCCGGCGGGTACTACCTCGTGCCCACGGCCGAAGTGCCGGTGACCAACCTGCACGCCGACGAGATCCTGGAGGCCGAGCGCCTGCCGCTGGCCTACTGCGCTTACACGCCGTGCTTCCGCAGCGAGGCCGGCTCCTACGGCAAGGACGTGCGGGGCCTGATCCGGCAGCACCAGTTCGACAAGGTGGAGCTGGTGCGGTTCTGCCGGCCCGAGGACTCCTACGCCGAGCTGGAGCGGCTGACCGCGCATGCCGAGGAGGTGCTGCGGCGGCTCGGGCTGCCCTACCGCGTCGTTGCGCTGTGCGCCGGCGACCTCGGCTTCGCCGCGGCCAAGACCTACGACCTCGAGGTGTGGCTGCCGGGACAGGCCGCGTACCGCGAGATCTCGTCCTGCTCGAATTTCGAGGCGTTCCAGGCGCGCCGGGCCAAGATCCGCTTTCGTGCGGACCCGGGTGCGAAGCCGGCGCCGCTCCACACGCTCAACGGCTCGAGGCTCGCCGTGGGGCGCACGCTCGTGGCGCTGCTCGAGAACTACCAGAATGCCGACGGCAGCGTGAGCATCCCGGAGGCGCTGCGCCCGTACGTGCACGGCCGCGACCGCATCGAGCACGGGCCATGAGCAGCCCCCAGGACAGCGGCCCACCGGACGGCGCGGCCGATTTCATTCGGGCGCGCGTGGCGGCCGACGTCGCCCTGGGCAAGCACGGCGGCCGCGTGCACACGCGCTTTCCGCCGGAGCCCAACGGCTACCTGCACATCGGCCACGCCAAGTCGATCTGCCTGAATTTCGGCGTGGCAGCCGAGTTCGGCGGCCTGTGCAACGTGCGCTTCGACGACACGAACCCGACCAAGGAAGAGGACGAGTACGTCCGGGCGATCCTCGAGGACGTCTGCTGGCTCGGCTTCGACTGGGGCGACCGGCTGTACTACGCCTCGGACTACTTCGAGCGACTCTACGACTGGGCGGTGCACCTGATCCGCGCGGGGCTGGCCTACGTCGACGACCACACGGCCGACGAGATCCGGGCGCACCGCGGCACGCTGACCGACGGCGGAACGCCGAGCCCGTACCGCGAGCGTACGGTCGAGGAGAACCTGGAGCTGTTCGCGCGCATGCGCCGCGGCGAGTTCGCGGACGGCTCGCGCGTGCTGCGGGCGAAGATCGACCTCGGGTCCGGCAACTTCAACCTGCGCGACCCGGTGCTGTACCGCATCCTCCACGCGCCGCACCATCGCACCGGCGACGCCTGGTGCATCTACCCGATGTACGATTTCGCGCACGGGCAGAGCGACGCGATCGAGGGTATCACGCACTCGCTGTGCACGCTCGAGTTCGAGGACCACCGGCCGCTCTACGACTGGTTCCTCGATCACCTGCCGGTCCCGCACCGGCCCGAGCAGATCGAGTTCGCGCGGCTCAACGTCGGCTACACCGTGCTGAGCAAGCGCAAGCTGCTGCGTCTGGTCCAGGAGGGCCACGTGCGCGGCTGGGACGATCCGCGCATGCCGACGCTCAGCGGCCTGCGCCGGCGTGGCTACACGCCCGAGTCGATTCGCGCGTTCAGCGGCGTGATCGGCCTGGCCAAGCGCGACAGCCGGGTCGACGCGGCCCAGCTCGAGTACTGCGTGCGGGAGGATCTGAACCGGCGCGCCGAGCGTCGCATGGCGGTGCTGCGCCCGTTGCGCGTCGTGATCGAGAACTGGCCCGAGGGCCGGACCGAGGAGCTCGAAGCGGTCAACAACCCCGAGGACCCCGCAGCCGGCGTGCGGCGCGTGCCCTTCTCCCGCGTGCTGTACATCGAGCGCGACGACTGGCGCGACGAGCCGCCGCCGAAGTGGTTCCGCCTCGCGCCCGGTCGCGAGGTGCGGCTGCGCTACGCCTACCTGATCACGTGCACGGACGTGCGGCGCGACCCGGGCACGGGCGAGGCGATCGAGCTGCGCTGCCGCTACGATCCGGCGACGCGCGGCGGCACGACGCCCGACGGGCGGCGCGTGCAGGGAACGCTGCACTGGGTTTCGGCCGAGCACGCGCAGCCGGCCGAGGTGCGGCTCTACGATCGGCTATTCGTGCGCGAGAACCCGGACGACGAGGAAGGGGGCCAGGACTTCCTGGCCGCGCTGAACCCGCGCTCCCTCGAGGTGCTCAGCGACTGCTGGATCGAGCCCGCCCTCGGCGCGGCTCGCGCCGGCGAGCGGTTCCAGTTCGAGCGGCTGGGCTATTTCTGCGTCGACCCCGAGCGCGGCTCGGGCGGGAGACCGGCGTTCAATCGCACGGTCACGCTGCGCGACACGTGGGCCAAGATCGAGCGCAAGCTCAGCGCGTAGCGTCGCCTCTCGGAGGGATGGGTGAGTGGTTGATACCGCCGGTCTTGAAAACCGGTAGCCGCAAGGCTCGCGGGTTCGAATCCCGCTCCCTCCGCCAGCCTGCTAGAATCCCTGCCCCCGGAGAGGTGCCGGAGCGGCTGAACGGGGCGGTTTGCTAAACCGCTGAAGGGTTGTAAAGCCCTTCCGAGGGTTCGAATCCCTCCCTCTCCGCCAGCGCGCCGCGCCGGAGCGTCCCATGGCAAGCGTTCGCGTCCGCTTCGCGCCGAGCCCGACGGGCTTCCTGCACGTAGGCGGCGCGCGCACGGCGATCTTCAACTGGCTCTACGCGCGCCGGCACGGCGGCACGTTCGTGCTGCGCATCGAGGACACCGATCGCGAGCGCTCGTCGGACGAGATGGTGCGGGCGATTCTCGACGGCATGCGCTGGCTCGGCCTCGAGGCCGACGAAGGTCCCGTGCTGCAGTCCGCGGCGATCGAGCGGCACGTGGGCGACGCGCAGGCGCTCTTGGCCCGCGGCCACGCCTACCGCTGCTTCTGCTCGGCCGAGGCGCTCGAGCGCGCGCGGCGCGAGGGACGCGACTTCATCTATCCCCGCACGTGCCGCGCGCTCTCACCCGAGGATGCGACGCGCCGGGCGAGCGCGGGCGAGCCGTGCGCGGTGCGCTTCCGCGTCCCCGTGGGCACCGTCGAGTGGGACGACGCGGTCCACGGCCCGACCGCCTTCCCGCACGACACGATCGAGGACTTCGTGCTGTTGCGCTCGGACGGCACGCCGACCTACCAGATGTCGGTCGTCTCGGACGACATCGCGATGGCGATCACGCACGTGATCCGCGGCGACGACCACCTGTCCAACACGCCCAAGCAGATCCTGCTCTACCGCGGCCTCGAGCGCACCCCGCCGACCTTCGCGCACCTGCCGATGATCCTGGGCGAGGACAAGAAGCGTCTGTCCAAGCGTCACGGCGCGGTGTCGGTGCTCGAGTACCGCGAGCGCGGCTATCTCCCCGAGGCGATGTTGAACTTCCTCGCGCTGCTCGGCTGGGCGCCCGGCGGGGATCGCGAGAAGCTCAACCGCGCCGAGCTGATCGCGGCGTTCGACCTCGACGGCGTGGGGAAATCGGGCGCGGTCTTCGACCTGCGCAAGCTGGACTGGCTGAACGGACAGTATCTGAACGACCTCGACGCCGAGCAGCTGGCCACGGCGCTCGAGCCGCGACTCGCGGCGGCCGGCTGGTGGCGGCCCGAGTTCGACGCGCGGCCGCGGCCGGCCGCGTTCACGGGCGCGCTCGAGCTGCTCAAGGCGCGTGCGCGAACGCTCGACGACTTCGTGGCGCACGGCCGGCCGTACCTCGACGCCGGAAACGACATCCCGTACGACGCGGCTGCGGCCGAGAAGCACCTCAAGGGGCAGGACGTCGCGGAGCACATCGGGGCGCTCGTCGCCGCCTTCGCCGAGGTCGAGCCGTGGAGCGCGATCGCGCTCGAGGCGGCGCTGCGCGAGGTCGCCAGCGCACGCTCGGTCTCGGCCGGCCGCCTGATCCACCCCACGCGGATCGCCGTCACCGGCGAAGGCGTCGGGCCGAGCCTCTTCGCCGTGCTCGAGGTGCTGGGCCGCGAGCGCACGCTCGGCCGACTGCGTCGGCTCGTCGACGCGCTGCCCGGCCGACCGCTATAATTCGCGCTTTGCCGGTCCACTGGGGAGTCGTCCAATGGTAGGACATACGGCTCTGGACCGTAGAATCGGGGTTCGAATCCCTGCTCCCCAGCCAGGAACACCCATCCCTAACCTACTTTTTTCTCAGTAGTTACGGCGGCCGGTTCTTCGTGGTGTAGCCCGTGGTGCAGGTCCGCCGGCCGGTCGAGCGTCGCCATCACGTCGCGCAGGTGAAGCGGACTCAGGTGCATGTAGGTGTCCGTAATCGCGGGCGTACTGTGCCCCATCAGCCGGGCGATCGACTGCGCCGAATGCCCGGCCATCGCCAAGCGCGAGCCGAAGGTGTGACGGAAGATCTTGCACGGCCCGGCCACGGTGAACCCGGCCGCCGCGTAGGCCCGGGCGAGCGCCGACTGTAGCGTCCGCTCGTGCACGGGGCCGCCCTTCGCGTCCAGGAACACGAGCCCGCCACTCGTGAGGCTCCGCACGGCCCGGGCTTCGCGCAGGATGCCCCGTAGCGTCTCGTTCAACGGAACGTCACGAGCAACCCCGGTCTTGAGTCTCGGCGCGTGTACCACGCCCGCATGCTCGTCCACCTCCGCCCACGTGAGCGCGAGTACCTCGCCGCGATCCATGCCAGTCCCGATGGCCCAACGCACGATGCGCGAAAGCCACGGGGCGCAACGCGCGAGCAGGTCGCGCTCTTGCTCGTCGCTGAGGTAGCCGCGTTGCTTCCTCAGGACGGACGGCCGACGCACACGCGCCGCGGACGCGGGATTGTTCGTAACATGCCCGGCCGTGACGGCCCACGTGTAGAGCGTCCCAAGGGATATCAGGTCGTGTCGAACCGTCGCCGCGGACACCCGACGGCCACGGGATAGGGTCGCGCTGCGTGCGTTGCGGAACCGCTCCACGTCGGCCGGCGTGATTGCATCGGCCGGCTTCTTCGCATCGAAGAACGAGAGCCACGCCTTCGCCCGTTGCTCGTAGTACAGGATCCGCCCCGCCCGCGAGCGGTAGCCTTCAAGGAACAGCGCCACGAGCTTGCCGAACGTGACGCGCTTAGGCTTGTCGGCCCGAGGGTCGCGCCAGTCTCGGTTTTTCACCGCTCGCCGCTGCGTGTCCGCCTTCGCCCGTGCCGCCGTTGCCGCCTGCTCGTGGTCGCGCTCCGACGCGCCGGGCTTCACCGTCCGCACGTGCTCGACCGTGCGCCGACCCTCAGGGTTGAAGTAGACGGCAGAATAGGACGTCGAGCCGTCTTTCTGGGCGTGCCGTTTCATCGCCATGGGTCAAGCCCCCTTTCTCGGCGCGCCGATTCTCGTATACTCCGGACCAGCCAGGAGGGTGGCGCGATGCCTTCGATGTTCTGTCCCCGTTGCGGAACGACCGGGATTCCCAAGAGTTTCACGAAGGGCAGCTTCGGCATGGAGCTGCTGCTGTGGCTCTGCTTCATCCTCCCGGGCCTGCTGTACTCCGTGTGGCGGCTCTCGTCGAGGTACAAGGGATGCCCGGCGTGCAAGGCGCCGGGGATGATCCCAGCCGACTCGCCCATCGCGAAGGCGGCATTGCGGGAGACCAAATAGCGGGGTGCGCGGGCGCATCGGCGGGAGTGGGTTGACCTCCGGCTGTGGTGGAGCCCAGAGACGAATGGCCTTGTCGAACACGTCCTCCTCGTCGTCGTCCAGAACGAAGCGCTCAACGGGGAATCGGATCAGCGTGCCCATGGTCCCTCTCCCTCGCGCCGGTCGGGCGCATTGTGGAGAGCGAGCAGAACACCGCGCGATGGGATGCTGGCGCTGGTAGGATTCGCGTCAGCCGGTGCGGTGCTCATATCACCCTCCGGTCAGCTCTCGTCGCTCCGTTACCAGCGGGGCGGCGAGGGCGCTTTACGCCGACGACGTTACGCCCATCGGCCTGGCCCGTCAAGCGGCGCGTCGAGCCCCCGGAAGGCGTTCTGTTAGGATCTTGATCCACCTGGCGGGACTCACCCCGACCAAGTGAGACGGAGGGACCGATGAAGAAACTGGAACCACTCACCCTAGAAGCCATCGCGAAAATAAAGCAATTGGAACGCGAAAAGAACGCTCATTTCGAAACCGCGGTCTCGCTCTCCCAACAGGCGATCGCTGCCCGTGGTGTTGACGCAGTGATCAGTGAACGGGACAAGGCCTGGAGAGAGTACGCGAACGCCGTGCGACGCGAAGAAGAAGAGCTGTCGCGGTACTTTGAAATCGGGTGGAGTAGGTAACTCACCGCAGCATCCGCCGCAGCGTGCCGAGCGCCCGGCCCTCGATCTGGCGCACGCGCTCGCGACTCGATACGCCGATCAGCGGCGCGACCTGGTCCAGTGTGCGCACCTCGTCGCCCAGGTAGCGCAGCCGAATCACCGCAGCATCCCGACGACGCAGCATCGCAACCGCTGCGCGGATGGTGGCAACGACCTCGGCCACCTCGGCCCGCTCGTCGGGCCCGGGCTCGGTCGATTGCAGCATGTCCACCGCGTCGACCTCTTCGCCGTCGTGGTTGCGCCCCGGCGTGGCTGCCCGCGGTCGCAGCTCGGGCCGTGCCGCATCGGGGACGTACGCGCACGCCGATAACCTGCGCAGCTCGCGGTGACACGCTCGACGCACCGCGGTCGTAAGGTACGTCGACCACGAGCCACGGTCGGGGTTGAACGTCGCAGCGCTGCGCACGAGCGCGACCATCGCAACCGAGCGCAAGTCGTCGCGGTACGGGTTGCCCTCAGTGCCGCCGTAGCGGCCTGCGATCCAGAGCGCGAGCGGTCGGCCTGACTCGATCAACTCGGCTCGGTCCATCGGCGCCTCGATCCGGTGCGGACTAGGCTTGTGCCGTCGGCTGATACGCCGCGAGCGCACCAGCCACAGCGTCGCGAGCCTCGCCCGGCGGCATATCAGGCAGCCGCGCCGAGACGTGGCCCGCGAGCGTGTTTGCAATCGCGCGAATCATCGCAGTGTCGGCAAATCCCAGCGTGTGACCGATGAACAGGAACGCCCGGGCGGTAGCATCGTCGACCATGATTCCCTCCTCGAAAGTACGCGGTCGGCCAGGAGACACCGACGGGCGGGAGCGACTCCGCACGCCTGGTGTTGGCGCCCCGACCGCGCCGACCTAGCGCCAGCAGTCCGAACGCTACGCCGCCACGTACAAATTGATTCCACGCACGAGCAGCGACGGAATGTGCGTAATGACCGCGTACCTCCGCATGACGCGGACCGAGACTTGCGCCGCGGCGAACGCTGAGCCGGCACCTTGCGCGACCGTGTCGATCATGAGCGGGCCACGTCGGCCCACCGCGAGACCGCGCCAGTTGCCGAAGTACAGCGTGCTCGTGTCCGGCGTCCCGGCCGTGGTCGCAATCGTCGTGTTGGCCGTGACGATAAGAGGGAAACCGAACAGCTCGCGCGGATTCTGGCCGAGCATCGGCGAATCGCTGTCCGCGTTTTGGATCTGCAACAGCGCACGCAGAGCATCGGAACTCAGGAACCACGCGCAGCGCTTCGGGTCTCGCTCCGTAGCCGGGATGGCCGTTACCATCTGGGCGAGCAGGTTGAGATTCGCCAGCGCCGCGCCGCCGTTCGCCAGGTCAACCTGGTTCACGCTCGACGCAGTCTTGACGCCCGTGAACTCGTTGCCCGTGCCCGCGCCTTCGAGCGCCTGCTGCGTCTCGAGCGCGTCGATCGAATCGACCAGGCGCCGGATCCAGTGCTCGATGATGTCGGGCGAAGCATCCATCACCGCCTCGATGTTGAAGTGCCGCAGCTTCGCGCCCTTGATTGCATTGAGCGTCGTGCTACCGACCGCGTGCGCATCTTCGGCAATCGTCTCGCCTTCCGCGTAGTTCGCAGCGACGGGCGCGGTCGTTTCCTTCGGCAGCTTGTGGGAGTCCGAGCCCATTTCGACTAGCTGGCCTAGATCCGCCATGTATGCCGGCTCGCTGCGCACGAAGTCGATCAGGCGGCTGATCGTTACCGGCACGTAGTCGGTCGCCGATCCGAACGCCGCGGCCTGCTCGTGCCCGAGGAACTCTCGGACCTTGGCCAGCTCGCCCGGTAGCGTCTGCTCCATGATTGAGAGCCCACGCTCGCGCGCCGATTCGTCACCGGCACCGGAGAGCAGCCGACCCTTCCACCACGTCCAGATCCTCGCTTCGTCAGCGTCGAGCAGGCCGGGGTTTTTCCACCCGCGCCGGGCCTCGCTCCGCGGCGCTCCGTGCTCGATTCTGTCCATGCGCTGGGCGTGCTGCTTGAAACCGGCCTGCTGCGCCGTGTCGAGCTTGTCCACGCGGCCAGCGAGGGCCTTACCCTCGCGTTCGAGCACCTCGAACGAAGTCGCGACGGAGTCCTGTAAGTCGTGGATCGCGGCCACCGCCGGATCCTTCTCCGCTGTCTGTCCCATCTGCTACTCCTGCGGCCGCGCGCTCCGGTCCGCTCGTGTTGTTGGTTGCGGCGAGCGCGCGCCGCTGTTCTGCCGTTACGAAAAATCCGCCTCGACGCTCGGGTCACTGGCCGGCGACAGCGCCGACACGCGAGCCCGCGACGCCGCGGTCAACCCGTACTCCCTCAGGAACGCGAGCAGCCGTCGCCACGCATCGGACGCCGCGCGCCAGTCACCGCCCGGCTCCCTGGCGAGACGCATCGACTCGTAGGCCAGGCACCCAGCTTCGAGCGCCCGCAAGTCGTCAGCCGAGAGCACGCCGAGACGGGCCAGCCGGGGGGCCTCGCTGGCCCAGAACTCGCGCGCGTGGCCGTCGAGATACTCGGGGCAGACCGGCACGCCGGGGCGCACAGGGATCTCCCTGGCCGGTGCACGAGTCTTGCCACGCGACAAGTCGCCTTCAAGGCGGCGGAACACGAGCGGCTTTCTAGGCGGTCCTGGCATGGTGCTCACCTATCTCCCGGGGCCGTGCGTAACGGGGAGGCGCGGTGTCCCAGAAAACGAATCCATAGATCGCGAAGCCCCCCGACGCTTTTGTCTGCACGCGGCTCGGCGTGGACCGCGGAGCGCGCTCGAAACGAACCCTTGCCCACCTTGCCACCTTGCCCGCCCCCCGTATGCTCTCGCGCGCTCTCTCGTGCGCTCTCGCTCTCTCTTGGCAAGGTGTGTGTGTGTGTGTGTGTGTAGAGAAAGACAAGGGAATCAGCCCCGAAAAGCCCTTGCCCAAACCCTTGCCGAGACCTTGTCACTTGGCACGTCCTAGAAGGTGCCAAGCCCTCTTCCGGCCCTGCTTTCGCTGCTCGATGCGCTCCAATCGGGCAAGAGTTTGAATCGCTCGGGCGAGGATTTCGCCGTTGATATGGCGAACGCGCTGGGCAAGTTCCCAGCTCGCGAGCGGCCCGTGCTTTTCGAGCGCGGCGAGCACGCGGTCCTCGGTCTGCTTCGTCTCCGAATCGCCGAGCCCGCGGAACACGACGGCCTGCGCCTCGCGCTGGTAGTCGGCGAACGTGCAGGCGGCTGCCAACTGCTCGGCCGTTACCTCGGGCGTGCCTTCGAGTGCGGCGTACACGAGCGCCAGCTTCCAGGCGTGCAGGTGTAGCCGCTGCGCCAGGCAGTCGAGCATCGGGGTCGGGTACTTGCGCCGACGCTCGGCGACGTACCAGGCGGCCCACAGCTCGGCCGCAGCGGGTGCGAGCGGGTACTCCCGCAGTGTGCAGTGTCGGTCCCGTGCCGCTCGCAGGACGCGCTCGGCTGCCGCGAGCGGGCCCGGCTCGGCCGGGGGCGGAAACGGTATCGGCGCCTTCTCCTGGCCGACGAAGTACAGGAACCGACCGGCGAGCCCGCCGCGCACGTCGTCGAGCGTCAGGCTGTTCCGCAGCCACTCGGCCGTGGTCGAGCCGATGATGGATAGGAACGGCTCAGACGCGGTCAACGGGTCTTTTCGATTCGGCAGGCTCAGCGAGGGCGGGCAATCGTAGGCGCCGACGACGAACGGTAGGAGCCCACGTGTCGCATCCTGTGCGCCCTTCCGAAGCAGGGTAGCGGTTTCGATTAGGTCGATTAGGACACGCTGCGGGTCCGAGGGTGCAGGCGGTAGCCCGTCCTCTTGTCGCTTGCGCTGCTCGTCGCCGCACAGGAGCCCGAGCAAGCCTTCGGGCGAGCCGATGCCGAGACTGTGCCGCACGCTCGGGTCAACCTGCGCGAGCAGGGAGCGAGCGAAGTCTTGCGCCGTGCTCTTGCGCGAGCGGCCCGACGCGCCGACCGAAGTTACGTACGCGTTCGGGAACACGCGCACGCCACAGCGCAGCTTGGCGTCTCGGCCGAGCACGAGCCCGGCGACGACGAGATAGCCGGCGAATAGGAAGCAGTCGCTGGCCTCGGTCGTCGCGGTGTAGGCGGCGCGGAACTGCTCGAAGCCCTCGCGCCAGCACTCGGCAGGGAAGGGCGGCAGGTCCTCGTCCGGCTGCTCTTGCTCCGCGGCCGCTACCGGCTCGGGCTCTGGTACGTCCTCGTCCGGCTGCGCGTCGAACTCGGCCGGCGGCTCGTCCTCGTCCGGCACGTCCTCGAAAGCGTGTCCGCCGTTCTTCGGTGGAGCCCCTAGCGGCCGCTTGGCGCCTTCGCGGAATGCGTCGGCGAGCGTGCGCTCTATCTCCTCGTCGCGGTTCGAGCGCTCGCTGTATCGCGGGTTAGCTTCGACCGCCAGCCGCAGCGCTTCGCGTGCCGCCTGCTCTGCTATCTCACCGCCGGCGACGTATCCCGCGACCGTGAAGGCTTCACGGTTGAACGTCGGGTGCAACTGCTCGGCCGCGCCCACCTTGCCGCAAGCGTTCCGAAGTACCGCCTTTCCCCATGCTGTACCGTCCTCGCCCGGCCCGTACTTCGGGTCCGATGCAGGTACGGGCGGCACGTCCTCGCTGGCCCACGGCAACGGAAGCCCGCGAGCCTGTAACAGCTTGACGGCCCCAGCAAGTGCGCGCTCTACGTCGGCCGCCGCCGTCGTCTTGATGTCAAAGAGCAGCTCGTCTTGTCCCGGGAGTACCTCGCCCGCATCGTCCACGAAGAGACACGTTGAACGGTTCCGGTTCGCGAAGCCCCAGAGCGGCAGGTATGGGGTCCGGCCGTATTCCAAGCCCTCTTTGCCCATCGGGTACAGCTCGGTACGGTCAGGCAAGCCCGCGAGAGCGAGCACGGCACGCCCGAGCTTGCGCGCCGATGCGAGCGTCGGTCGCTTGTCCACGGCGAAGAACGCCCAAACGTGGAAACCGTCACCGCTGCGGCTTACCTCGACGTAACAGAGAACGCCGAGCGAGCACAGCACGTCGCGGTAGCGGTTCGCTGCGTCGAGCGCTGCGGCCCGGCTCGAGCCCGCGGCCTTGCCGTCAAAGTCGGCCGTTAGGAACTGCGCGAGCGGCGGGCCGCCGTTCTCGTGGATCAAGCCGTAGGGTCCGATGCGCCGCTGGGCGTGCAGGTGGTCGAGCAGGATTTCGCGCGTCAATGCTTCCTTGACGCAGTGGGCGGCTTCGTCGTTGTACGAGTCCGTACGCCCGACGAACAGAGCTTCGATTCGCCCGGCGATATCGGCGGCGCAGATCATGCGCGGTCCCACGGCTGCAACGCCCTGCGGTCGGTCTCGTCCAGGTCGTCGGCCTGGTAGGTCACGCGGCCATCGCGCTCGACGTAGAGCGTGCGCGCGTTGAATCGCGCGAGTAGCAGGTCAACGGCTCGGCGTTCGTCCGTCATGCCGTCAAGCGCTCCCGTGCCGCGTGCTCGTGCTCTCGGCGCTTCCGCGCCTGCGCTTCGCCGTAGCTCTCGCCGTAGCGGACCCAGCCTTCGGCCTCGCTGAGTACGTCCCACAGCTCGCCCGCCTTCGTGGCCAGCACAGCGTCGCGGCCGTACCTCGTGCCGAGTAGGTGCGACCAAAGGTCCGCGTCGTACTTCGCGGCCTGCGCTTCGGCGAGCGTCGAGACGCCGTGCTTTCGCGCGAGCGCAGCACGTCGCGGCGAGAGGCGGCGCAGGTCGGTCACGCCACGCCATCCCACGGGACGGCATCGAACATCGGCCCGAAGGCCGGGCGCTTGCGCTTCGACCTCGGCGTGTGCTTGTGCCGCTCACCCGTCCGCGCGTCCACGATGTTCGTCTTGGTCGCGCCGTGGGGCACCACGACAATCGGAATACCGCAGCGACGGCAGGAACCTCGAACCTCGGTGCGCCCGCCGTTGGGCACGCCCTCGCAAACGTAGTCGTCGCTCATGCGGCCCCCTCCGTGCTCTTTCGCTGGAAATAGGTTTGGATTCCCGAGCCATCGCACAGGTCAAGGATTCGCATGGCGAGACGCCCATAGTCGGCGTCGGCCCGTAGTCGGTCCTCAACGGCCGACATGACGATTCCGTGAGCGTTAGAGCCCTCGCCAGCGAACGCCGCGCGTAGCTCGCGCTCGGCCTTCTCCCGTAGCTCGTGGTCCGCGGTCCTGATACGCTCTTTTGTCACGGCTCCTCCCTCGCGCAACTGCGCGGCGCGTTGAATGAGAACCAAAAGGGAATCGGTCCCGAGCTCGGCAGCGATCCGCACGAGCCCGCCGAGCAGCGAGGCGCGCTCGCGGTCGTAGGCGCGGGTCACGGGGCGGCCTCGACGAATCGGCCACGACGCCCACGAGCCTGCCCAGCACGCGGCGGGGGCGGAGCACCGACCCGCTCGGCGAGCAGCGCTTCCAGATCGACCGCGCGTACGAGCACGCGACGGCCGAGACGCGCAGCCGGAACGACGCCGCGGCGGATCATCGCCCTCAACGCTTCGGGAGTCACCGAGAGCGCCGCTGCGGCTCCGGGAAGGTCGTAGGCTAGCGGTTGCGGGCGGTCGTTGGTGTCCACGACCCCGTTAGACCATGGATCGCGGCGCCCGTCTTTCGGTGCGGGCTAAGTCGTGAATCGATTCACGAACCGATTACGCGCGCTTCACCGCGCCGGGCTTCGCCCAGCCTTTCGGCTTCTTCGCGCGCCACGCCTCAAGCGCGACTGCTTGCGATACGTCGTACTCTCGGGCGAGAGCGAGAACCGCGGGTTTCGTCACGCGTGAGCGCGAGCGCTTCGCGTCGCTGATTGCCGCCACGAGCGCGCGCTCAAACGGGGGTCGAGCCGTGACCTTGTGCGGCCGCGGCCGGGTAATCTCGACTCCGACCCATCGATGCGTCGGCGTGGTGCCGTCTCCGATCGCTGCCGATTCTCGGTCAACCCGCAGGGTGAACGAGAGCCACGCCCAGGCATCCGCCGGAATCGCTGTTCGCTCGGCCGCCCCGTTGAGGTAGCCCGTCGCGCACAACTCCCCGCTCTCCAGGCGTTCGTAAACAGCACGGCCAGCCTTGTGGATCGCCGGGTTGCTAGCCTGGCAACGGGT
>Ga0180085_1000189_pt1 | contig 21073 bp, 12 predicted proteins | sample EasRiv730_16_10D_FD_123013 | JGI IMG/M metagenome (GOLD analysis project Ga0180085, IMG submission 123013) | Soil microbial communities from meander-bound floodplain in the East River, Colorado, USA - East River metaG ERMLT730_16_10D | ecosystem: Environmental > Terrestrial > Soil > Floodplain ... | reverse complement strand
TGGCTGGTGGGCGCTCTCTACGATCCCTCGAGCCAGAGCGACATCTGGTTCCTCGATCTCACGACCGACGATCCCGAGCGCGCCGCCCGAACCGTCGCGGCGGCGGGGGAGCAAGTGGACCCGGCCCTCTCTCCGGACGGCCGGTGGCTCGCCTACAGCGCGTTCGATACGGGCGCACAGGAGATCTTTCTGCAGCGTTTTCCCGACGGCGAGGCGAAGGTTCGCGTCTCGTCGGGCGGCGGAGGGATGCCCCGATGGTCCTCCGACGGTCGCGAGCTCCTCTTTCTCGCCCCGGACGGTACGGCGGTGATGGCGGTGGCGGTGACGAGCGAACCGAAGCTGGAGCTGGGAGCGCCCCGCAAGCTCTTCGAAGGCGCCTTCTTTACTGGTACGGGCACGGGTCCGTCGTTCGTCGTCTCCGCCGACGGCAGGAAGTTCGCGATGGTGCATCAGGCCGAGGACCCGAACCGGAGCCTGGAACTGATCGTGGTGCAGAACTGGTTCACCGAGTTGAGCAAGCTCTTCTCGAAGAGCTCGCGTGCGCGGTGATCGGAAGCGCGCACCGAATCGGCGAATCCCTGGCGCGCCCTGCCCGTGAGAGCCGCCGTGCGGCGACTCGCTATCGTGCCGGGCCGAAGTAGCGGTCGAGCCAGGCCAGCACCTCCTTCAGATACTGGTCACGGGGCACGCTGTGGCCGGAGTCCGCTGCGACGTGCCGCTTGTGCTCGGCCGGGGTGCCGGCGCGCTCGAAGAACGGTTTCTGGGACGGCTCGTAGGGGAAAAAGTAGTCGTAGCGCCCGCACAGCAACAGGAACGGCACCTTGACGCGGGGCAGGTAGTTGCAACGGCATCGAATCCTAGCCTACCAGAATGAGCGCAGATACCGGGCGGGCTCGCACCGTCTTGGCCCGGATGAGGGGCACCGCTTGCTCGCGTCAGGACGGTGTAAGCTCTGTTCCAACCAGCGGGGGTGGCCCATGGGCGACGAGCTTGTCATCCGGACCCCGGATGGAGCCACGCGGCGGATCCGGCTGACCGGAACGCGAATCCGGGTCGGGCGGTCCGCCGGGAACGACCTCGTCGTCGACGACGCGAGCCTCTCCCGACACCATTTCGTCCTCGAGCGCGACGCCGCCGGTTGGGCGGTCGAGGACCTGAAGCCGAAGAACCCGACGCGGCTCAACGGCGTCGTCCTGACCGGAAGGCAGCGGTTCCATCCCGGAGACCGGTTGACGGCCGGGAAGGTCACTCTGGGTTTCGACTCTCCGGCGGTATCCGCGCGCGACGTATTCGTGCAAGACGATCCAGAGATGTCCCCGGGCGAGACCTTCGTCACGAGCCTCGAGGGAGTGCTCTCGCGGAGCAGCACCGGCGAGTATCCGACAGCGGAGCTTCCCCGGGGGGCGCGACTGCCGATCGACAATCCGGCCGTGGCGGCACTGCTGAAGGCGGGACGCGAGCTGGTCGGACACCGACCGCTCGGCGAGTTGTTCCCGCTGATCCTCGACCTGGCGATCGACGCCGTGGGAGCGGATCGAGGCGTGCTGCTGACGCTCGAGGCGGGAACGCCCGAGGTCCGGGCCATGCGCGGAGAGGGGTTCCGCATCTCGAGGACGATCCGCGACCGGGTGCTCCGCGAGCGCGCTTCCATTCTCATGCGGGATATCGCTGCGGACGAAGTGCTGGGGCTCCAGGAGAGCATCGCCCAGCAGAAGATCCGCTCGGCGATGGCCGTTCCGCTCCAGACCGACAACGACGTGCTCGGGCTGATCATCGTCGATTCGGTCTCCCTGCGGAACCGTTTCACTGCCGAGGATCTCGACTTCCTGACCGTTCTCGGCAACGTGGCCGCGATCCGGCTGGACCAGTCACGCCTGCTGCGCCTCGAGGAGGAGACACGGATCCTGGCGCGCGATCTGGACCAGGCGGCGGTGATCCAGCGGAGCCTCCTGCCATCCTGTGCACCGGAGATCCCGGGGTTCGAGATCGCGGGCTACAACGCGCCATGCCGCACGGTCGGCGGGGACTACTACGATTACTTCCGCTATCCGGATGGTCGCATCGCCGTGATTCTCGGGGACGTCGCCGGGAAGGGGATGCCGGCCGCGCTCCTGATGACGAGCCTGAAGGGAGGAGTGCAGGTCCTCGCCGAGGTCACCGACGACGTTGCCGACCTCATGGGGCGACTGGACCGGACGGTCTCGGCGAATTTCCCGCGGAACCGTTTCGTCAGCTTGGTGCTCGCGGTCCTCGACCCCTCGACGGGGACGCTGACCTACTGCAACGGGGGGCACAATCCCCCCCTTCTCCTCCGGGCGAACGGGACGGTCGAGCGACTCGCCGCCGGGGGCACGATCCTGGGAATGCTCCCAGAGCTTTCGTACCGAGAGAGTCGGACGCGACTCGATCCGGGGGACCTCCTCGCGCTCTTCTCGGATGGAATCGTCGAGGCACAGAACGACTCGGGGGAGGAGTTCGGCGACGAGCGGCTGGCGACGACGCTTCTCGCCGCTCGCGATCGCGGGGCCACGGCCGTCATCGACGCGACGCTCGGTGCGGTGGCGGGCTGGTCGTCCGGGCACCCGCCTGAGGACGACATCACGCTGGTGGTGCTGGCGCGCGCGCAGTGATGGCCCTGGCCTGGACCATCAGAAGAACACCGAAAAGGCCGTCGAGAAGATCGTGCCGTCCATTCCGCCCGCGTAGTAGCCGAAGGTGCTGCTGACCGGCGAGTGGTTGACGTCGATGACCTGGACGTTCAACCGGTGGTTGCGAGTCTTGAACGGGTAGACGTTCGCGCCGAGGAGGTACTCGGAGCTGTCGTCGAATCCGGCATCGCTGTCGCCGAAGATCTGCGAGGTGGCGGCGTACAGCTCGAGCCGCTTCGGAATGGGGTAGAACGCCCCCTGCACGTAGAAGCCCTTGTCGTCGATGTGCTGGACCGGCAGCAGTCCGTCGGCCTCGAGCCCGTCGAGCCGGCGGCTGTAGAGCTCCGTTTGGAGGAAAAAGCCCCGGTACTTCAATCCGGCGTCGAACGAGAGAATCCGGTAGTCGAGCTGCTGCACGGTCACACCCGGCGCCAACGAGCCGATGTCGAACACGTTCAGGCTGTCCGCCAGCCGGATGGTGGTGTTGGCGGTCCCCCCGGTGTCGGGGTCGGTGAAGCGTTCCTCGGGGCTGTACGTCGCGGAAAAGCCGAAGCGCGTCGCCAGCTTGTCGTGCATCTCATAGTCGCCGTAGCCTCCCCGCGGACCGAACTCTTTCGTGGTCGGCATCCACCACATCGAGGCGCCGTACGAGGGCTTCCGGTCGAGCTGGCTGGCCTTGATGCCCAGGGAGCTCGAGTTGTTGCCGACCTGGGCGTTGTACCAGAGCCCCGGCGTGAGCTCGCCCTGTGCCCAGATGCCGTACCCGAAGTAGGGCCGGAAGAACTCGTCGGCCATCACACGGTCGTGTCCGAGCCAGTAGGGGTGCGAGCCCTGCAGCGAGCGCGTGCCGGGAAGTCCGTTGATGCCGCCGTACAGGCTGAACTTCCTGTCGAACTGGTAACCCATGCTCGCGAAGAGCGCGTCCTGGTCCGTCGCGTTCACGGTCCAGAAGAAGATGTTGTAGATGAGCTTCGGGTTGGCCAGCCACCCCTTCAGGAACACCATGACCCGGTGCGGGTAGAGGTCCATCCGCGTGTCGACGTCGTGCTCGTTGCCGAGATGGTCCGTGAACGTCTGATCGGGGGGGAGTTGATCGATGAACCGAACCAGTGCATAGGCGCTGATCGACAGCTCCCCCGCGCTGCCCCTGCCGACCAGGAAACCGTCGCCGGGCTCGAACTCGCCCCAGGTCTCGATGCGCGGGCTCGGCTGCTTCGGGGCGGTAGGCTGGGCCGCGCCGGCCGGCGGCGCAGCGTCCGCCGACGCCGCTTGGCCCAGCACGAACTCGCCGGCGCAGCCGTCGGATACCCAGACCGCGTGATCGTCGTACCCCCAGGTCTTGCCCAGCAGGCACTCCGCGGAGCCGGCCAACCGAACGAGCGCGACTCCCGCCGCGGTGTCGGCCGCACAGCTCTGTCGCTCACCGGGCTGTGACGCGCAGACGACATGGGCCAGGCGCGCGATCTCGGTCGATTCCGCGCCCACGGCCAGCGAGCCGATCCCCAGCACGGCGCACCACACCACCCATCGACGCACCATGTGAATCTCCATAGGACGGCCGTGGCGGCGAAGCTACCACTTGGCATCGAGCCGAATCAACGGAATCCTGGCGTGCCGCCTCAACAGCGCGTGCGCAGGGACTCGCGCGCGCGCTCCTGCGCCGCGGGGCTCTCGAAACCCTTCGAGGCCGCATAGGCCCACGCCTTCTCGAGCGTGGGCACCGCCTCGGGCGTCTTGCAAGCCGTGTCGCCGTGATCGATCTCGATCTTCCCGATGCGCTTGGCCGCGGCGGTCACCGATTTGCGCAGGGCGGCGCTGCGGCCGCCGATCGCGATGAGGGCGTTCAGCATCACCCCGCGCAGCGCGTTCGGCGACGTCTGGATCGACTTCTCGATCTCCGCGAGACGCTGGGCGAACCACGCATCGGGTGTGACCTCGTCGCGCATCGCCATGGCGCCGACGAGCGACCACCCGACGCAGCGCCTCGTCTCGTCGCGCGCGGAGAGCCACGCGTCGGACCTGCCCCGCGCATGAGGTCCTTCGACGGCGAGGTGCGCCACGTAGCCCGCATGCATCCGGGCGCTCGGCGCCCTGGCCCAGCGGTCGAGGTCGGAAGGCGACATGCGCAGAGGGTCGGCGACCTTCACCGCCAGGTTGCGTGCGTCGTAGTTGCCGGTGTCCCACAGGGCCAGTGCCAGCTCGTGATCGACGCGGATGCGCTTCAGCAGCGTCTTCAACGTGGCGAAGCTCACGCCGAACATCGGATCCGTCACTCCGTGGCGCGCGTAGGTCTTGCGCGTCTGCGCGGAGCCCGCCTTCTCGAGAGCGGACATCGTCTCGGCGAGTGTCATGCGCGGCGCCTTCGTCTTGGTGGGCACGGCGATCTCCTCCGCGTCGACCCGTTCGGGGCGCGGCATTATCGCCTCAGGACCGCCGCGCAGCTAGGCCCTGATCCTCTTGTGGGAGAGAACGATCAGCTCCCGCTCCATCTCGTCGAGCAACACCTCCAGGCGATACCGATGAAAGCCGAGGAACTTCCGGATGGGGTCGCTCAGAATCGTGCAAGCAAGCCCGACGGCGGCCAGACCGACTCCCAGGAGGACGAGGATCGTCCAGGTCGTGCTCTCGTGTACCGTCGGAGGGAACACGTTGTAGAAGGCGGCCCCCATCTTCTTCCCCAGGAAGAACCGGGACGCAGCCCGATCGTGAGCGCTCTTGCTCGCGACACCGTGTGCGATGCTCGTCAGGCTCAGGGACGTGCTCCCCATGATCGCCCAGCTCATCCCCACGGTGAGAAGCGTGCCGAAGAGGTCGGAGACGATCGCCCGTCCGGCGGAGAACTGGTGCAGCAACTCCACCAGCGTTCGAGCCGGGGCCCGATCGAACCGCTCGAGCTCCAGCGTCTCGATCCGCTTCCGTAGCGCGGGGACAGCTTCGAGCTCCGTCAGGAGACCCTGGGGAAGTGCCGCAGGCGATTGCTCCCGGTCCCACTCCAGGAGGTCCCTGCAGATGCGGCGCTCGATCTGTCGCTGATAGCCCGTCTTGATCCCGCGGGGAAGGCGCTTGGCCCATCGGGCCAGTTGGGGATACCCCACCCTGTCCGCGGTCTCCGCAGCCTTGTGAATGGCCAGATAGGGCAGTGCCCAGGCGGAATTGATGGGCGCGCAGGCCAGGTCGAACCAGAGCGTGGGCCGCTGCAAGTCCCAGGTTTGCCTGATCGAGAAGTTGGCGCTCACGAAGGAAGGGATTCTCTCTCGGCAGCGCTCGATGTACGTCTCGATACCGCGATCCACATGCGATACGGCGTGGCCGGGCTCTGCGAGTTCCTCGACGGAGTGACTCAAGGTGAAGCGAACATAGGTCCCGGCCGGGCGAGTCGGCAACGCGGGTACCCCACGGCTCAGGTACAATAGCGCCAGAACTCAACATCATGAAGAGAGACGTGCGAACCGTGAACGTGAGTCGAGTTTTCGGCAACGAAGCCGCAGGCGCGCGGCGCAGCGGGCCGGGGGGCGCCGGCAGGGCCTGGAGAGCCGGCGCGCTGCGGATCCTGCTCGTCGGGGCCTCGGTCTTGGGGCCGGCGGGCGCGAGCGCAAGCGACCGCGTGAAGCTCCCCGAGCCGAACGCGAAGCAGCGCCTCGAGTACATCCGCAGGGCCCGCGTCTGGGAGCCGACGGACGTCTCGGCCAAGGATCTCTACCGCGGCCCGGCGGGGCGCCTTCCGTTCGCCGTGGACGAAGAGGTCACGTGCGAGTTCGTTCCGAAGCCGATGTCCGGTTGGACCAGGAAATTCTCGTGTCGCCTGGAAGACGGGACGATCGTCAAGGTGAAGTACGACGAGGGCGGACGCTACAAGGAGGTCTTCGGCGAGGTCCTGGGCACCCGCCTCTTCTGGGCGCTGGGTTTCTACGCCGACCGGATGATCCCCGTTCACATGACGTGCCGCGGCTGCCCGGAACATCCCTTCGAATTCGTGGACCAAAGGAAGAAGCTGCCGCTGAACGACGAAGGCGACATCGAGTCCTTCCCTCCCGCTGCGCGGCTCGGGACCTATCGATTCGATCTTGCAACCGTGGAGGAGAGGATCGATTCCGAGACCATCGAGACGAAAGACAAGCGGGGATGGAGCTGGAAGCTCCTCGATCAGGTGGATCCGACGCTCGGCGGGGCCTCGAAAGCCGAGCTCGACGCTTTCAGGCTGCTCAACGCCTTCGTGCAGAACGCGGACAACAAGGCCAAGCAGAACAAGCTCGTCTGTCCGCGAGCCGAGCTCGAGGTCGACGCCGACGGCGGTGTGACCTGTCGACGCCCCGTGATGTTCGTGTCCGATCTGGGATCGGTCTTCGGAAACGGCGGCTATCTCACGACCGGCGGTTCGGGCCGGATCGACTACGTAGGCTGGAAGGAGCGCCAGGTTTGGCGGGACAAGAAGGCGTGTAAGGCCCGTCTGGCCTCGATCGGCTGGATCTTGCGCAGGTCGACTCTCAAGGACCCGGTGATCAGCGAGGAGGGACGGGCCTTGCTGTCGGAGCAGCTCAAGAAGCTGTCGGACGCTCAGATCGCCGACCTGTTCCGGGCCGCTCGAATCGAGAGGCTTCATCAGCAGCTCGAGGACGGTGATTCGGGCACACGGGAGGTCACGATCGACGATTGGGTGGAGCTGTTCAAGCAGAAGCGGAGCGAGATCACCGAGCATCCCGGCTGCAAGTCGCGCTAGCGAGCTCGACCTAGGGTTGGTTCTTGGCTTCCGTGTCCTCGGCGTCCTGGGCGCTTTTGAGCGCTTCCTTGACGGCTTCCTTCGCCGCCTTCTTGACCACGTGCTTCATCGTTTGCTCGATATCCTTGTCGTGGAGGATGCCTTCGCCAGAATCAGCCACGGCTTTCCTCACGGCCTTCTTCACACTGGCGGCGAGTGGATCCAGTTCCTTCGTGAGGACCTTCACCGCCTTCTCGGCTTCCTTTTCTGAAACGGCCGGCTTGTCCGTGGCAACTTCCGGCTCCTTCGATTGTGCCACCTCCTTCTTGGCGTTCGTGCTGGTCCAGTCGGCCTCAAACGTCTCGATCAGCGTCTTCACGATCTTTGCATCATGCAGGATCAGGCCGAGCTCGCGGCGCGAGTCCAGTTCGGCGGCGCGGAGACTTTGGCTGCCGACGAACACCTGTTTCCGGTCGCGGATGATCGTGCGTGTGTGCAGCCGTGTGCCGGCCAGCTTCTGCACGTCGAGCTGGGTGCGCCCGGCCACCGAACCGATGACTCTGATCTCGACGCCCGCTTTCGCCCGCTCGTGCAGGACACGAAGCATGTCCTTGTCCGATACCTTGACGTCGTAGATCAGTAATTGCGTCTTCGCTCGTCTCAGAAACGTGTCGAGCACCGACCTGGCGTTCTCCGGGCTGACCACAAACGTGTCTGTCTTCGGCGCGTACTTCGTCCTTGTGCAGTCGGCTCTGAACAGTCTGGTTGCCTCACGTACCCAACTGGCATGCGTGCTCACGATGCCGAAGCCACGGCTGTGGTTGATGTCCAGATGCGTGAAGTTGAACGACAGCATGTACAGGACCCGGCGATCGATCAGGATGTACTTGTCGTGATAGCGAGCCAGGTCGTCAGACGTTCGAGCCACGGTGATGCCGGCGGCCAGGCAGCGCGACTCCAGCCTGCGCAGGCGCTGCTCGCCGCCGCGGTTGGCAGACGCGATCAACACGGTCACCCTGACGCCCCGCTCCGCCGCCGCCCGAAGAGCCGCCTCGATGTCCGCGCGATCGAAGCGGAAGATGGCGATCTCGACGCTTTTCTTTGCACTCTTGATGGCCGCGAGCAGCGGCCCCACGCCGTCGGTAGGCTCGACGATGAGCTTCACAATCCACCTTCACGCAACGGGTGGGGTCCCGGCGACTTGGCCGTCCTCGGGATTCTGGATTCTGTGCATCTCCGCATATACGCCGTTGAGTTCCAACAACGCCTCATGCGTGCCGTGTTCGACCAATTCGGAGTCCTTCATCACGAAGATGACGTCCGCGTGGCGGATCGTGCCGAGATGATGGGCGATCACGACGGAGGTGCGCCCTTTCATCAAGATATCCAGAGCCCCGATGACCGCTTGCTCGGAGGCGGCGTCCAGGCCCGCAGTCGGCTCGTCGAGAATCAGGATCGGCGTGTCCCGGATGATCGCGCGGGCAATGGCGATGCGCTGGCGCTGGCCGCCGGACAGCGTGATGCCGCGTTCCCCCACCATGGTGTCGTAGCCGTCGGGCATGGTCTCGATGAATTCGCTCGCATTGGCGAGCTCCGCGGCGCGCCTGATCGCCGCGGGCGTGGCGTCCGGCTTGCCGTAGGCAATGTTCTCCCAAATGGTGGCGCGGAACAACAACGTGTCCTGGAGAACGAAGCTGATCTGGTCGCGCACGGACTTCAACCTATAACGCCGCACGTCGGTGCCGTCAATCCCGACCGATCCCGCCACCGGATCGTAGAAGCGGGGAATCAGGCTCACGAGCGTGGTCTTCCCGGTCCCCGACGGACCGACAATCGCTGCAACCTGTCCGGCCTCGATCGTGAGGCTGACGTCCTTCATGACCTGTTTGCCATCGGCGTAGCCGAAGCTCACGTTGTCGAAGGTGATTTGCCCTTTCAGCTTGGGGGCCGGCCGCGCGCCAGGCGCGTCCTTCACGCGGCTTTCGATGTCCAGCACTTCCTGAATGCGCTCGTAACCGACCATCGCTTTGGAGACGACGTCGGTCATCTTCGAGAGGTCCCGCATGGGCTTGTACATCTTCCCCAGATACAGCAGGAAGACGATGAGCACGCCGGCGCTGAGCTGCCCAGCCAGGGCTAGCCGCGCGCCGTACCAGAGCACCAAACACGTCCCGAGGGCGACGATGATCTCGACCAACGGCGAGAGCTTGGCCTTGATGCTCCTCGCCTCGAGCCCGGCCTCGACGTTGGCCAGGCTCTCGGATTCGAACCGCTGCTGCTCGTAGTCTTCGCGGGCGAAGGCCTTCACCACCCGGATGGAGGTCAGCACCTCCGAGACGATGGAGAGCAGTATGCCTTCCTGCTTTCGAACGGCGCGCGAGGCTCTCTTGATGCGTCGCGTGTACGAGTACACCACCAGGAAGAGCACCGGAGACACCGACAGCGCAATCAAGGTGAAGCGCCAGTTGAGATAGAACATGACCCCGATCATGCCGACCAGCGTCATGACGTCGACGAGCATGCCAAGCAGCGCCGAGTTGATGAAGTCCTGAATGGCTCCAATGTCGCTGGTGACCCGCGTGATCAGGTCGCCGGTGCGTGCTTTGTCATGTTCGGCCAGCGATAGCCGCTGAATGTGGTGGTACAGCGTCCGGCGGAGGTCGTGCGCGACCCACTGGCTCACGCTCGTCGTCAGGTACTTCTCGAAGTAGGAACTGATGGCGCCGACCACCGCAATGATGGCCACCGCGGCCACGGCGAAGTTGACGATCGCAGAGGCGTTGTGGCCGAAAAGCCCCGTTACGATTTCGCTCAGGAAGCCCGGCAGCTTCTTCGACTGCAAGATGTTGTCGACGACGATCTTGATGGGCCACGGGTCGAGAATGGTCGTCAGCGTTTCGCCCAGTACGGCCACCAGGGCGATGGTCAGTGCCTTCCAGTGAGGCCGAACCAGGTCGACGATCCTCAGTCTTCGCGAGAACTTGGGCCGCGGCGGTTCGTCAGCCAAGCTGCAGCCTTACGGAGCGCCCCGGACCGGCACGCGCCGCTCAATGATCCCGGAGTCGATGACTTGTCCGTCGCTCGAGATCGCGTTGAAGTACATCGCGTCGCCCGAGATCTCGACCGCCAAGAAAACGTTCTCGGTGTCGAACCCCTTCGCGGTGAGCTCGGAGCTCTTGTCGAGGTCGCCGACCGCCAGTTGTCCCCCGGAACCTGTGACGAAGTGCACGATCCCGTGCTGGGGCTTGATCCGCTCGTACACGTGATCATGCCCCGATAGACAAACGCTGACGTTGTAGCGAAGGAAGAGCGGCTCCAGCACCTCGCGCAGCTCCAGATCCGATCCGTGACGTCCGCTCGAGGAATACAGCGGGTGATGGAAGACGGCGATCTTCCAGTCGTCGTTCGAGCCTTTCAGCTCCTTCTCGAGCCAGTCGATTTGCTCGGGCACGGGGTAGGTGCTGTCGAGCATGAAGAAGCGGACCTTGTGCTTCGGAGCCTTGAACGAGTAGTAGAGCTTGCCGTTCATGTTGAACAGATCGTAGTACCGCTGCTCGCGCGAGTCGTGATTTCCGAGCGCGCCGTAGAACTTCACCCCCGCGTCGAGGAGGGGCTTGTAGGGGACCTCGAACTTCACCTGGAAGTCTTGAGGCCGCTCCGACCCGTACAAGTTGTCCCCGACGAGGATCACGAAGTCGAAGTTGAATCCCTCGCGGAACCGCGCCATCTGGGCTGCCAGATCGTACTCGCCGCGCTTACCCGTACCGAAATCTCCCAGCACGGTGAACTTCAGCGAGCCTTTCTGGTTCGCCAGCGCGACCGGGGCTTCGGCCGGGCTCTGTGGCACCTGGACGGCGGCCGGGCCGGCGGTGACCGGAGCTCCGCCGCCGCAGCCGAATGCGATCAGCACGGCAACGAATGTGATGACAGAAATCCGGCGTATGGACATGGTCACGATCTTCCGCTTGCGCTACGGCAGCACGTCGTCGGTGAAGTCGACGATGATGTGGGCATGAGCGTCCATCAGGACGAGGCGCTCTCCGACGAACCGGTATTCCAGATCCTCCTCCAGCTTCGGAAGCGCCTTCAGCACTTGAGGTGGCATGGTCGAGAGGGGAATCGCATCCGGATAACGATCGTTCACGCTGAGTGTCGGCACGCCGGGGTTCTCGTCCATGATCGACGCCTTGATGTTCTTGCCGTCCGTGCCCCCGAGCACCACCGCCAGGATTCGTTTCACCAGCGCCTGCATGTCCGGGGTGAGCAACTCGCCCTGCTTCGCACCGGCTCTGGCTGTCCTGATCAGTTCGCCCAGCGCCCGCTGGTTCTCGTCGACCTGCGCGGGCGTGGCGCGTTTCGGGAGCTTCGGGAGGGTCGCTTCGAGCTTCCTCTGGAGGGTCCGGTAGTTCCTGACGCGCGACTCGAAGGCCTCCGCAGCCTGGTGCTCGGAAGCGCTGAGCACGATGTCGCTCGGATGAGTGGGGGGCGAGGTCGCATCCCCCGCGTACGCGCCGCCGAGCGCCAGCGCCACGACAACGGCCCCTTCAACGATGCGGAAGCGATTTGCGATTGGCATGACCATGTCATCCTCGCCCCGGCGGGGGCGGCTTCGCTATGGGGTAAAACCCGACCAGGCTCGTGGGGGTACGCCTGCCCGGCCCTCGAGCAGCTGTCGCGCGCCTGCCGCCCGCGCGTTCAAGTCCAGGTCGACAAGCGTGTATGCTCCGCCGCACCAGCCGCTGGGGCGCCGGAACTGCCTGCGGTGGGGGAACGGCAATGACGTGCACGTCCTGCTCACGCACGGTTCCCGAGGGGAGCCGGTTCTGTCCGCACTGCGCGGCGCCCGCGGATGCGGCTTCGTTCGATCCGACTCGCACGTCGGGTGTGGCCCGCGGCATCTCCTCCACGGACCCCTCCGATCACGGCCGGTTCCTCCCGGGGACCATGCTCGGCGGCCGGTACCGGGTCGTCGGTCTGCTGGGTCGCGGAGGAATGGGTGAGGTCTACCGCGCCGACGACCTCAAGCTCGGCCAGGCGGTGGCGCTCAAGTTCTTGCCCGCCAGCGTCGAGCGAGACCAGGCCAGGCTCCAGCGCTTCCTCAATGAAGTGAAGATTGCGCGGCAGATCTCCCACCCGAGCGTGTGTCGGGTGTACGACGTGGGGGAGGTGGACGGGCACCACTACCTGTCGATGGAGTACGTGGACGGCGAGGATCTGGCGAGTCTGCTGCGGCGGATCGGTCGCCTGCCCAGGGACAAGGCGGCGCAGATCGCACGGCAGCTGTGCATGGGCCTCACGGCGGCGCACGAGCAAGGGATCCTCCACCGCGATCTCAAGCCGGCGAACGTGATGATCGATGGGCGCGGTCGCGCCAAGATCACGGACTTCGGTCTCGCGACCCTTGCCGGAGCGATGCGAGCGGAGGAGGTGGGCGCGGGAACGCCGATGTACATGGCGCCGGAGCAGCGGGCGGGGAAGGACGTCACGGTTCGCAGCGACCTTTACTCGCTCGGCCTCGTGCTGTACGAGCTGTTCACGGGGCATGCGGCATTCAAGGCCTCGTCCGCTGCGGAGCTGGCGCGGCTTCAAGCGGAAAGCACGCCGACGAGCCCGACACGCCTCGTCGAGGATCTCGATCCGACGGTGGAGCGGGCGATTCTCCGATGCCTCGAGAAAGAGCCGCGGGATCGCCCCGCGTCGGCGCTCGCCGTGGCCGCGTCGCTCCCCGGAGGAGACCCGCTTGCAGCGGCACTCGCGGCGGGGGAAACACCGTCGCCCGAGATGGTGGCGGCGGCAGGGGAGGCGGGCGGGCTGAAGCCGTGGGTCGCCTCGGCACTCTTTGGAGCTTATCTCCTCGGAGTGCTGGCGTCGGTGCTCCTCGGCGGGCGTCTCTCGGTGCTGGCGAAGATCCCCATGGAGAAGCCACCCGATGCCCTCGAGGCGCAGGCCCGGGACCTCCTGGAAGAGATCGGCCACACGGCGCCGAGGGCCGACAGCGCGCGGGGCTTCACATGGGACGGCGACCACTACGAGGAAGTGAAGAGAAACGGCACGGGGGCCGACCGGTGGAACGCTTTCGCGCTCTCACGTCCGTCGCCGATCTCCTTCTGGTACAGGCAGAGCCCCCGGCCGCTCGTGCCCTGGAGCTCGCAGAACACGACCGTCGACGATCCGCCCCTGCAGGTTTCCGGCATGGCCTCTGTGCAGCTCGATCCCCGGGGTCGGCTGCGGAAGCTGCGCGTCGTGCCGCCGCAGCGCGCCGCCGAACCGCAACTGCCGGCGACGGAGGGCGCCGCTGCAGCACCGGACTGGACGCCCCTCTTCGGCCTGGCGGGGCTGGACATCTCGAGGTTCCATCCCGCCGACTCCATCTGGAATCTGCCCTTCGACTGCGATGCCCGGTTCGCCTGGATGGGGGCGTACGACGACCGGCCCGACGTGCCGATCCGGGTCGAAGCCGGGACCTGGCGGGGAAAGCCGGTTGCATTCACGGTGATCCCGCCCTGGACCACACCGGGTCTCCAGGAAGAGCGATCCCGGACCGCGGCCGAGCGCGTCTTTCCTGCGGTCCTCTTCTCGTTGCTTGGGGTGATCCTCGTCGCCGGTGCATTTCTCGCACGCCGCAACCTCCGTCTCGGGCGAGGAGACCGGAAAGGGGCGCTCCGCCTGGCAGCATTCCTCTTCTTTGTGTATTTGGGAGCGAGCCTCGTCTCGCTGCATCATGTGGCGGACTGGCGCGAAGTCGACCTTCTGGTCCGCGCGGCGGCGGAAGCGCTCTATTACAGCGGCATGGTCTGGCTCGTCTACATCGCGCTCGAGCCCTACGTCCGGCGCCTCTGGCCCGAGGTGCTCATCTCCTGGAACAGACTGCTGTCGGGGCGCATCCGCGACCCACGCGTCGGACGCGACCTTCTCATCGGGGGCGTCGCGGGCGTCTTCCTGGCGCTTTCGGCGCCACTGCAGCTCCTCCTCCCCGCCTGGCTCGGGAGAACCCCCACACCCCCGCCCCTCGCGAACCTGGCCATGCTCTCAGGCCTCAGGCCGGCAGTGGGGACGCTCCTGCAGTCGCTGGATCTCATCTTCCCTGTCTTCCTGCTCTTCGTCATTCTGCTGGCGCGGGTGACTCTGCGGAACCAGTGGGCGGCTCTCGGGGCGATCACCGTCCTGTGGTCGACGCTCGTTGTCCTGGAGAGTGTGAACCCGGTTCTGGACCTCGCGATCTTCGTCCCACTCGTCGCCCTGGTCCTGTATGTGCTGATGCGCTTCGGCCTGCTGGCCATGGTGGGGATGGGCCTCCTGCAGGTTGATGCACTCACGACGCCGGTCAGTGTTTCGTCATGGTACGCAGGAGCGTCGCTGCTGGTGCCGCTCGTTGCCATCGCGCTGGGCGCCGTCGCGTTCTGGATCTCGCTGGCGGGGCGTCCTCTGTTCGGCGGCGACCTGCTCGGGGACGCCGCCGAGGGCCGCTCTGCCGGACGATGAGCTGACGCAGGATTGTCGGACCGCGGGCGCCTTCGGCCGTATACTCGCTGAAGCCACACGGGGGGGTACGTGCGGCGATCGGCGATCGGCTTTCTCGCGTTCCTGGTGACGGCGCCGGCATTCGCCGCTGCGCCTCCCGAGGTTTCCCGTCCCGAGCGCTGGATCGAGCGTGAGCGTGCGGTGGCGCACGGCGAGCGTGTCGAGCCGGGCGAGCGGGGTCCTGCCGGCGTAGCGGTTCGCGCCTTCCTGCAGCGTTTCGGCGGCACGTGGGATGTGACGGTCGACCGGCGCACGGGTCGAGCAGTGTTGGTGCGTGGATCGGGGATTCCGTGGGTGGCTGGGCGCGGCGAGTTCGACCTCGACGTTCTGGAAGAACTGGCGCGGCGGTTTCTCGCCGAGCAGGGCGGATGGCTCGAGCCCGAGATCGGGGATCTGGTGCTCGATCGCGGTGCGAGCACGATCGGTCGAGGGGGACGAGCGATCGCGCTGCGCTTCGGCTGGCAGGTCGAGGGCGTGCCGGTCGAGGACGCGCAGGTCTACTTCCATCTCAGCTCGGGGAACCTGGTGCAGTTCGGGGCGCCGCTCGTGGGGCACGGGCCGGGCGACGCACGGCCGAGCGTGACATCGACGCAGGCGGTCGAGCGAGCGGTCGTGCACGGCAGGGACCAGGCCGGGTACGAGCTGCGTGGAAGGCCGGCATTGCTCTTCCAGCCTGAACAGCGGGGCTCGTCGCTCTTCTACCGGCTGGTGTGGGTGGTGCGGTATCGGGTGCCCGGTGCTCTCGAAACGTGGGAGGCGCGGATCGACGCGCGGACGGGCGACGTGGTGTCCTGCGTCGACGCGAACCGCTACGGACGAGTGCTGGGTGGCGTGTATCCGCGAACGTGGTTCGAGCAGAACGAGACGCGGTTGCCGCTGCCGTACGCGGATGTGTCGCTCGAGCAGGGGGGAGCGAGGGCCGGCGTGGCGGGAGGGTTTGCGTATCCGGGAGGTGTGGCGACGTCCGAGCTGGACGGGCCGTGGGTCGAGACGAACTGTTCGGCGTGCACGGGCCCCGCGGATCCGCAGGTGGGTGTGGGAGCGGGAATCGGCTGGCTCGACTTCGGCGTGGGGGGTGTGAACGGTACGGGGAACGGGCGGTCGACGCCTGCGGACCGGAACACGTATTACCACCTGAACCAAGCGCGACGCATTGCGAAGAAGTGGCTGCCTGAGCTTGCGTGGCTCGACGAGCCGATGGTCTCGAACTCGAACATCCTCGCGGCATGCAACGCGTATTACGACGGGGAGGTGAATTTCTTCCGCTCGGGCGCGGGTTGCGGGAACACGGGCGAGATTGCCGACGTGATCTACCACGAGTGGGGACACGGGATCGACTTTGCCACGCTCGAGGCGGACGGTGCGACGGGCGAGGGTACGGCGGACGTCGCGTCGATGCAGATCACGCACAGCGCGCTCGTGGGCCCGGGGTTCCTCACGGACGGGAGTCCGGTGCGGAATCTCGATCCGAACGGTCCGCGGGGCTTGTTGACGACGTCGAACATCGGAACGAAGTGCCCGCGGTCGGGGTTGGCGGGCCCACTGGGCTTCGAGCTGCACTGCGAGGGAGAGATCTACGGTCAGGCGGCGTGGGATCTGGCGCAGGCGCTCGTGACGCGATACGGGGCGCAGACGGGATGGCGGGAATCGGAGCGGCTGTTCTTCACGTCATTGCCATTTGCGTCGGGATACTTGCCGACGTCGCTTCCATCGGTGTACGACGCGTACTTGCTGGCGGACGACGACGACGGGAATTTGAGCAACGGGACACCGAACGGGGCGGAGATCTACGCGGCGCTCTCGCGGCACGGCATGGCGAGCGTGGCCTACGGGGCGAGCGCGCACTGTGCGCGACCTGGCCAGCCCGTGGTGACGGTGACGCCGGGTTGCGATCGGATCGATCTGTCGTGGAGCAACGTGACCGGGGTGGCGCGGTTCGTCGTGCTGCGCGGGGAAGTGCGGCTCGATCAGGCGTTGTTCGAGCTGGCGACGGTGCTGCCCCCGCAGCGGACGTACACGGACACGGACGTGGCGCCCGGGGTGGACTACTGGTACGTGGTTCTGGCGGAGACGGCTGCCGGGTGTGAGTCGCGGATCGAGAATCCGGTTGCAGCGCAGCTGGTGGCGCAGCCGATCCTGACTGCGGTGGGTGCGACGGTGCTCGACGCGAACGGCTCGGGGTATGCGGACCCCGACGAGGACGTTGGGCTTTCGCTCGTGCTCGAAAACGTGGGGACCGTGACGTCGGGTGGTGTCGCGGGAGCGTTGACGTCGACCTCACCCGTGACCGTGCTCGACGGGAGCGCGGGCTGGCCGGGGATCGCGCCGGGCGGGAGCGCTTCGAACCAGGATGGGCTCTCGTTTCGTGCTTCTTCGCCCGCGAACTCGTGTGCGGACGTGGTGCGGTTCCGGCTCGAGCCTGCTTCGGGCGGAACTTGCGCGGCCGAGGGACTGTGGCTCGACGTGCCACTCGGGGATCCCGACGGGGTGTGCGAGCCGTCGCCGCCGTGCACGACGCCGCCGACGTATACGGGGCTCGGGAGCGTGAATCCGGGTCCGGGTTGCGGGCGGGCGACGTTGGGCTGGGTTGCGGCGACGCGGAACTGCGTGAACTCCTACGTGCGCTACAGCGTCTACCGGAGCACGAACGCGGGGTTCTCCCCGGGCCCCGAGACGCTCGTGGCGAGCGGGATCAAGCCGACGACGTGGGTCGACACGGGACTGCGGGGAGGGTCGACCTATCACTACGTGGTGCGCGCCGTGGACTCGCTCGGGGGGGCTGATGGCAACGTCGCTCGGCTGCCGGTCGAGCCGCCGGCAGGTCCGGATCTCGGGCCACCGGTGTTCAACGGTCTCGACTCGGCCTCGGCGGGTCAGGGCTGCGGCGTGGTGGCGCTCGGCTGGAGTCCGGCGATCGAGGAGTGCAGCGGCCCCGTCCGGTACGACGTCTACCGCAGCGCGGACGATCCGTACTTCCAGCCCGGTCCGCCCAGTCTCGTCGGCTCGACGACCGGGACGAGCTTCGAGGACTCGGGTCTCGCACCCTACACCGAATACTGGTACATCGTTCGCGCACGGGACGGCGCAGGCAACGAAGCTGGGCCCGACGTGTCGTTCGCGGTCCAGTCGAGCGCGATCGACAGGATCGTGCGGAACGGCAGCTTCGAGGCGGGAGACGAGGGCTGGACGCTCGACGCGAATTCGAGCGCGACGAACGGAGACTGGGCGCTGGGGAACCCGTACGCCGCGCCGCCCTACCAGTCGGAAGACTGCGCATTCGGATCGCGCTGCTGGATCACGGGCCTCCAGCCGGCGCTCGTCGGCGGCCAGGAGGACGACGTCGACGGCGGAGCGACGATGCTGCTGAGCCACTGGATCTCGAATCCGAGCATCGGGGAAGCGCCCCTCGCGCCGGCGTTCGAGTACTCGTACTGGATCGCGGGTCACCCGTCGACGCGGCTCGTCGTCGAGTCGAGATCGATCACCCAGCCGTTCCAGGAGGTGACCGAGCATGCAACGACCTCCGAGCCTGTGTGGCGTGTAGCGCGGCATCGGATCACCATTTCGCCCGGCGGAGTCCAGTTCCGCTTCACGGCATCCGCGTTCAGTCTCAGCTCGACCGACGAGGCGGGACTCGACGACTGGGCGCTCATCGACGAGGCGCGCGAGTGCATCGGATGTGCGCTGCCGGCGCCGCCGCTCGGCACGATCCGCCCCCGGCGCCAGGGCGACGACGTCGTGATCGACTGGACCGCGGACTCGACGCTCGGCCCACGCTTCGCGGTCCATGTCGCCACGACGCCGGGATTCGGTGACGGCGTGCTCCTCGGCACCACCGACGAGCGGACCCTCGTGCACGAAGGCGCCGCGCTCCTGCCGCAGGATCTGTACTACCTGGTCAGCGCCTACGATACCTGCGGCAACGAATCGTCCCTTCACTGAGCCGGCCGAGCGACCGCTCGCTCAGCGGACGCCGTCGGCGCGTTTGCGTGGAGTCGGTCCGTCTGGCAAGCTCGCACGGATCCTCGGGAGGAGGCCGCATGTCCATGATCGCCGCCGGCGCATCCCTCTTGCACTACCGCGTCGTCGAGAAGATCGGCCAGGGTGGAATGGGGGCCGTCTGGAGAGCAACCGACTCGACTCTCGGCCGCGATGTCGCGATCAAGGTCCTTCCCGCCGAGTTCTCGACCGATTCGGAGCGGCTGGCGCGGTTCGAACGCGAAGCCAAGGTGCTCGCGTCGCTCAACCATCCCAACATCGGGGCGATTTACGGCTTCCACGAGGCGAGCGGTGTCCGCTTCCTCGCGATGGAGCTGGTGCCCGGCGAGGATCTCGCCGAGCGACTGAAGCGAGGCCCTATCCCTGTTTCCGAGGCGACGGAGATCTCCCTCCAGATCACCCGCGCCCTCGAGGAAGCCCACGAGAAGGGGATCGTCCACCGCGACCTGAAACCGGCGAACGTCAAGCTGACCGAAGACGGCCAGGTGAAGGTCCTCGACTTCGGCCTGGCCAAGGCGCTCGAAACGGCCACGACCTCGGGACCGGGGCGCGACCCCGCGATGTCGCCGACGATCACGTCCCTCGGCACCGTGGCCGGCGTCATCCTGGGCACGGCGGCGTACATGAGTCCCGAGCAGGCGCGCGGCAAGAGCGTGGACAAGCGCGCGGACATCTGGGCCTTCGGTTGCGTGCTCTACGAGATGCTCACGGGCCGCCGGCCGTTCGACGGCGAGACGATCTCCGACACGCTCGCCGCGGTGCTGGCTCGGGAAGTTGACTGGAGCGCGCTCCCGGCGACCGTTCCCGCGAAGGTGCGCGATCTGCTTCAACGCTGTCTCGAGAAGGACCCGAAGCGGCGCATGAGGGACATCGGCGACGCGCGGATCGAGCTCGAGGAGATGCTCGCCGATCGAACGACGTCGGGACGCGTGCGGGTTGCGGCGGTGGAGCAGACCACGGGGACACGGCCGGTTGCGCGATGGGCCGTCGGCGCGATGGTCGTGTGCGCCGTGCTCGGGACGGCGCTCGGATTCTGGATCGCCTCGCTGCGAGCGCCGTCGGCTGCTGGAGCGGGCGTCGTGAGACTCGATCTCGATTTTCCGTCGGACGTGCGCTTCACCCAGTTCGCCGTGAGCCCGGACGGATCGGCGATCGGCGCACGGGGGGCTCCGCGAGTCAACCCCGACGAAGGCGAGCCGCCGCCGCGGATCTACGTGCGCCGGCTCGATTCCGGAACGATGACGGTCGTGCCCGGAACGGAGGGCGCGGAAGGCATCTGGTTTTCGCCGGATGGGAAGAGCCTCATGACGACGCTGCCGGCCACGTTGGGCTCGTCCCAGCGCAATTTCGTGCGCGTTCCGGTGGACGGGCGCACGCCTCCGCTCACACTGTGTCCCGTGAATCCGCGTTGGACCACCGGCGGCGCCTTGGACCTCGGCGGCTTCGTCGTCCTGCAGGACGGCACGGACCTCGTACGGGTGGCGCCGAACGGAGAGCCTCAGGCGCCGACCAAGCTGGATCTCGCGGGGGAGCGGGGCACCATCAGTTTCGCCTCTCACGCCCTGCCGGGGGACACCGGCATCCTCTTGTCCGCGATCGCCTACGGAGCGAAAGGCTGGTACCACCGGGTCGGTGTGCTGGATCTGAAGACCGCGCGCGTGACGTTCCTGTTCGACGACGGGGGAAACCCGGTCTACTCGCCGGCTACCGGGCACATCGTCTTCTCGCGCGGAGACACGCTGCTGGCGGTGCCGTTCGATCCGCGCGCGATGAAGGTCACCGGGACGCCCGTTCCCCTGGCCAACGGCCTGCGCACGGAGTTCTCGTTCCAACCCGCGCCATTCGAGCTGTCGAGCGACGGCGTGCTCGTCTATACGCCGGGCGGGCGGACCGCCGAGGGACGTCGCCTCGGGCTCGTGGATGCCGCGGGCAACGTGACGCCGATCTCCGACGAGCGCCATGCGTACCAGCGTGCGCGGGCCAACTCCGCCGACGGGAGGCGGCTCGTCGTCACGATCACGAATGGCCAAGGGATCGACGAGCTGTGGGTCGGCGAGTTCGACCGTCCGGGCCTGCGCCGGATCGTGGCGATTCCCGACGCGGACATCTTCACTCCGATTCTGTCCAGGGACGGTCGAATGGTCTTCTTCGGCCGGCGCGGCCACAACGCCGAGGACGGTATCTACGTGAAGGGACTCGACTACGCGTC
>Ga0180085_1000188_pt1 | contig 21084 bp, 20 predicted proteins | sample EasRiv730_16_10D_FD_123013 | JGI IMG/M metagenome (GOLD analysis project Ga0180085, IMG submission 123013) | Soil microbial communities from meander-bound floodplain in the East River, Colorado, USA - East River metaG ERMLT730_16_10D | ecosystem: Environmental > Terrestrial > Soil > Floodplain ... | reverse complement strand
GGAGTCTTCGATGAACTTCGTGCCGTCGAAGTTGACGCCGAGCTGCATGCCCGGGGGCAGGCCGGCACGGATCTCCTCCATCTCCGCGCGCACACCCGTGGCCACGGCGACCGCGTTCGCACCGCGCTGCTTCTTGATCCCGATGCTCTGGGCCGGCGCGCCGTCGACTCGCGCGAGACGCCGTTCGTCCTCGAACCCGTCCTCGACCAGCGCCACGTCTTCGAGGCGCACGGGCGAGCCGCCCCGATCGTCGATCACCATGCGGCGCAGCGTATCGAGGTCGAGCGCTTCGCCGAGCACGCGCACGTTGACCTCGCGCCCCGAGCTCTCGATGCGTCCCGCGGGCAGCTCGACGTGTTGCCGGCGCAGCGCGTCGATCAGGTCGTCGACGGTCAGGCCGCGCTCGACGAGCGCCGGGGCGTCGACCCACACGCGCACGGAGCGCTCGAGGAAGCCGCCCATCATGATCTCGCCGACGCCCGGAACGGTCTGCAGGCGGTCCTTGATCCGGTAACGCGCGTAGTCGGCCAGGACCTGCCGCGCGAACGGTCCGGAGAGCCCGAGCCACAGGATCGGCTGGTCCTCGGGGTTGGTCTTCGAGATCACCGGCGGCTCGATGTCGATCGGCAACTGCCGCTGCGCCTGCGACACCCGGGCCTGCACGTCCTGCAGCGCCAGATCGACGTCGCGCTCGAGGTTGAGCTCGACCGTGATCGACGCGCCACCCTGCCGCGACGTCGAGGAAATCGCGCGCACGCCCTCGACCTGGACCAGCGCCTCCTCGAGCAGCTCCGTGACGTCGTTCTCGACGACCTCGGGCGCCGCGCCCTCCCAGTCGACGTTGACGCTGATCGTCGGGAAGTCGACGTCGGGGAACTGGCTGATCCCGATCCGCGTCGCCGCGACGCCGCCGAACACGACGGTCGCGGCCATGATCATCCAGGCCAGCACCGGTTTCTTGATGCAGGCCTCGGTCAGGATCACGGCTCGGCCTCGACCCGCACGCGCACGCCGTCGCGCAGCGCCTCGGCGCCTCGCACCACGAGCGCTTCGCCCGCCGTGAGACCCGAGCGGACCTCGACCTTGCCGTCGTCGGTGCGCAGTCCGAGCGTCACCACGCGCTCGCGTGCGGTCCCGTCCTCGACCACGAAGGCGAGAAACCCGCGCTCGCTGGGCCGGATCGCCGTCTGGGGAATCACCGGCGCGTTCGCGGTCCGCCCCACGGGCACCCGCACATCGGCGAAGGCGCCGGGGCGCAGCGCCGCGCGCGCGGCATCCGTCACGTGCGCCGTGACCGCGACCTGGCGCGTGCGCGGGTCGGCCGAGCCCGCGACGTGCGTCAGCACCGCGCCGTAGACCCGCGGATCGCCCGTCACGCGGAACGTTGCCGCGAGCCCCGGGCGCAGCGAGGCCGCGTCGGGCTCGGCCACCTCGAAGCGCAGGAGCAGCGGCTCGCGCCGCACCACCGTGGCCAGCACCGACCCGGGCTGCACGTACTGCCCGGTCTGGACGGTGCGGGTCTCGATGCGGCCGGCCACCGGGGCTCGGACGTGCGCGTCGCGCAGATTCAGCTCGGCGCGCTCGAGCGCCGCGCGGGCGGCCGCCGTGTTCGCCTCGGCGACCTGGCGCCGCGTGCGTACGGTATCCACGTCCTCGACGGGGAACAGCTCCGGCTCGTGCTCGCGCCGCGCCAGGATCGCGCGCGCGTCGTCCAGCTCGGCCGCGGCGCGCTCGAGCGTCGCGCGGGCCGAGCCGACCTCGATCCGATAGCGCTCGGGCTCGATCTCGACCAGCACGTCGCCGGCCTCGACCGTGGCGCCCTCCGCGAACTGCACGCGCTCGACGGCACCGGGAACGCGCGATGCGACCTGGACCGTCTCGAAGGCCTCGACCGACCCGACCGCCGCCACCACGTACTCGACGTCGCGGACGCCGGCACGCTCGACCTCGACCGGGAACTCGATCGGAGCGCGCCCCGGAGCGGCCGGGCTCGCTCCGGGGCCGGCACTGCAGCCCGCGGCCAGCGCCGCGACGGAGAGCGCGATCATGCCGAGGGTCGAGGCCTGCCTGTCCACGGTGCTGCGATGCTATCCGACGGATCGTTCGGGCCGCCAGGCCGGAAATCGACCCGCCGCCGCACCTGAGGCCGGGCGACCTCATTTCGGGTCGGGTCGCGCCGCCGCGTTCGGTTCCGGCCCCGATCCACCCGGATCCCGGCTGGCACAGGATCCGCAGTGGGATCGCGTCGCGCCCGACAATCGCGCGGGCCGCACGGAGGAAGAAAAGGATGAGAGCACGGACGATGGGCGCTCTGACCGCGGCGGTGGGGCTGGTCGCGTGGGCGGCGGCTGCCGCAGGTCAAGTGTGGATCTCGAAGGACGGTCAGACGCACGCGCTGGCCGGCACGCCGGTGATGATGATCGAGGACGACGGCGGCCAGCGGTTCGACCTGGCGGACCTGGGCGACGGGGAGACCCGGACCTTCGGCCAAGGAGACAAGCAGCTGACCGCTACGCGCAGCGGTGACGAGGTCGTGCTGAGCCGTCCCGCTCGCGGGGACGAAGCCGAGCTACGGGTGACCTGTCGGCTGTCGTCCGATCAATGCGCGGTGGTCACGTTCGACGACGAGCCGCAGAAGGTGATGTTGATCGTGCAGAAGTCGCGCGAGTGCCTCGGCGACGACGCCGAGTGCGAGGGCGACGTCGACGTCCTGAGCGGCGTCGGTGGGCCCGGCGCCCACGTGATCGTGCACAAGGTCGAGTGCGAGGGCGCCGACTGCCGAGAGGTCGAGGAGGAGCTCGGCGGCACGGTCAAGATCATGCGGGCCGGCGGCGAATCGAGCTCGCGCGTCTCGCTGCGCTGCCCCAAGGGCGACACGACGATGCGAGTCGAGCGCGCGGAGGCCGACAAGACCTACCTCTGCCCGAAGCACTCGCTGCCGCTCGAGAAAGCGAAGACCCCCGCGGCCGGCACCGTCCGCGTGATCCACGCAGAATGAACGAGGGCACTCTCCTGTTCCGTCCCCATCGGGGGTGGAGCAGGAGAGTGCGCTCGCCCCGTCATCTGGATTTCGCCGCGGCCACGGCGAACGCATCGAAGTATCGCTGCGTCGTGACCTCGGTCGAGCCGTACTGGTTGGGCCCCACCAGAAAGTCCAGCAGAACCTCGCGGACCCGGCAGATCTCGCGTAGTCGCGCGACCGAGGATCGGTGGCGTGGATCGTCGAGCGTGAGATCGATCAGCTCGAGGGCGCGCTCCATGGCCTGTTGGGAGATCCGGGGATTGCGGGTTCTCCACTTCAGGGTGCGGCTCACCTTGCTCCCGATGTTCCCCATTTGCTCGGCGAGCGTGAACGTCCACCAGCGCTCGGCGGCCAAGCCCCGGTGTTTCCTGTCCATCATCGCTCTCCCTTTTCTTGCTACCCCGCAGCGCAGCGGTTCGGGCCGGCCTCGACGTCGAGCGGCTCGAGGTCGCCCAGCTCGCCCCGACCCTCGTTGACCGCCAGGATCGTCTCGAAGTTCGGCGGCTTCTCGCCCAACCCGGCGACGATCCGCGACGCGAACGTGTCCACGTCGAGTGCCAGCGCCTCGATCCGGGGTCGCAGGTCGCCCAGGCGGATCCCGATCGGCTGGCGGTCGAACGGGATCGGACCGCCGTGGTGGCCGGGGTAGATCCAAACGTCGTCCGCGCTCTCGAAGACGCGGCGCAGGCTGCGGTGCAGCGCACGCGCGCCCGCGTCGGCCCCCGCGGCGCCACGCTCGAGGTCCGGCCGCCCGACCGCGTTCACGAACACGGTGTCGCCCGAGAGCAGGACCCCGTCGCCTACTCGATAGCACGTGCTCTCGCTGGTGTGGCCGGGCGTGGCCAGGGCTTCGATGCGCAACCCCGCGAGGTCGAGCGCCTCGCCGTCGGCGAGCGGCTGGAACGGGAACCGCACCCGCTGGTTCGGCGGGAGCACCAGGGTCGCCCCGGTCGCCTCGCTCAGCTCACGCGCGCGGGATATGTGATCGGCGTGCACGTGCGTCTCGAGCACGTGCGTGATGCGCAAGCCGTGACGTTCCGCGATCGCGAGGTAGGCCGCCGCATCGACACACGGGTCGACGACGACGGCCGCGCCGTGCGCCCCGAGCAGGTAGGACAGGCATCCCTTGCCCAGGCGCCGGATCTGGACCAACGTCGCCTCACGACCCAGCCGGCCCTCGATCGGCGCCTCGCTCCACACGCCGCCCCACTCGTACATCCCGCCCTGCAGGCTCACCGCGTCGAAGCCGAGCGTGCGCAGCACGGCCGCGGCCTTGCGCGACACGATGCCCCCGCGACACACCGTGACGACCGGGACTCCACGAGGTAGGCGCGCCGCCTGCGCGACGAGCGGCTCGATCTGGCCCATCCGCAGCGCGTCGTAGACCGCGAGATTGTGGCTGCCGAGGATGTTCCACGCCTCGTGCTCCGCCGTCTCGCGGATGTCGACGACGGCGACCGGCTCGCCGGCCTCGAGCCGGGACCTGAGCTCCGCGCTGGTCCAATCGTTCATCGGGTCGCGCCCACGTCGCGTCAGTGTAGCGCGGGTCGCGCCGCGCGGCGAGGCGGGGCCGTGCTCAGCCGGACGAAGCGCTGCCGTCCATCCTCTCGACGGCGGCACACGGCGAGGAACGGACCCATCTTCATCGGGCCCCGCGATACGTCGTCGCGGCCGCGTCCGGTCAGGAAGAACGTCCCCACGTCGAACACCACGCCGTTCTGGACGCCGCGCGCGCCGACGAGGAAGTGGATCCCCAGGTCGATGTCGCGCTCGGCCGCGAACGGCGCCGCGGCCGAATCGGCCTCGAGCGAACGATAAGCCCGCGTCAGACGCTCGTAGAGCGCGTCGACCTCGCACTCGACGGGCCCCGGCACGGCGTGGCGCCGGCGCACCACCGCGATCGACGGGGTCTGGAACATGGGGCGCCCCTCCCTCTGTGTTTCTTCTACGGCATCGCTCGCTGGCTTGGATGCCGGGCGACGCGCCGCGGTGTCCTGGCGCTGCGTCGGCACCGCGCGCCTCGGGTCGGGGCTGCGGATCAGGCGCGATCGAGAGCCGGCCCCGCGAGCTGCTCGAGGGTCGCACCGCGGGCCAGCGCGATGAACATCTCCTGCGCGGCGCGCCGCGGCTCGCCCTCGGCCGGCTGCCGGCGCACGTACCGGCCGTCCTCGGCGCAGTCCCACGCCGAGCAGTTGTCGCGGTCGTACACGTCGAGGATCTCGCTCAGCTCGCGCACGAGCGCGGGCGCGGCGACGGGAACGATCGTCTCGACGCGTCGATCCAGATTGCGCTTCATCCAGTCGGCCGAGCCGAGGTAGTACTCGGGCTGCCCGCCGTTCGTGAACTCGTACAGGCGCCCGTGCTCGAGAAAGCGGCCGACGACGCTGAACACGCGGATCGTCGCGGACAGCCCCGGCACACCGGGGCGCAGGCAGCACAGCCCCCGCACGTGGAGCGTGATCGGCACGCCGGCCTGACTCGCCCGGTACAGCTCGCGGATCAGCTCGGGATCCTGGAGCTGGTTCATCTTGGCGCGGATCCCGGCGGCGCGTCCCGCGCGGGCGTGCTCGGCCTCGCGGCGCACCAGCTCGATGAATCGCGTGCGCATCGCCTGCGGCGCGACCACGAGCGTCCGGTAGCGCCCGTGGCGCAGCGCCCCGGTCAGCTGGTTGAACACGCCCGCGACGTCGCGGCACACGGCCGGATCGCAGGTCAAGAGCCCCAGGTCCTCGTAGATCCGCGCCGTCCCGGTGTGGTAGTTGCCCGTGCCGATGTGCGCGTAGGACCGCGTTCCGCCTTTCTCCTCGCGCACGACCAGCGCGAGCTTGACGTGCGTCTTCAGCTTCTCGATCCCGTACGAGACGTGCACGCCCTCGTTCTCGAGCAGCTGCCCCCAGGCGATGTTCGGCGCCTCGTCGAATCGCGCGGTGATCTCGACCAGCACCGCCACCTGCTTGCCGGCCCGCGCCGCCTCGGCCAGCGCGCGCACGATCGGCGAGTCGGTGCTCGTGCGGTAGATCGTCAGCTTGATCGCGAGCACGCCGGGGTCCGCGGCGGCGGCACGCAGGAACGCCAGCACCGACGTGTCGAACGAGTGGTACGGGTGGTGCAGCAGCACGTCGCCCCGTCGAACCTCGTCGAAGATCAGGTTCGGGTCGTGGCCGTGCAGCTCGTGCAGGCGCGGATGCGTCACCGGGACGTGCGCGGGCAGCCGCAGCTCGTCCCGTCCCGACACCTCGAGCCGCAGCAGATCGTCGAGCCGCAGCAGCGTATCCGTGGGGTAGATGTCGAGGGCGTCGACGCCGAGCTGCTTGGCCAGCCACGCGCGCAGCTGCTCGGGCATGTCGCCCGACACCTTGAGGCGCACCACGCCGGCGAACTTGCGCGCCTTCAGGTCGAGCGCCACCTGCCGGATGATCCGGCCCGGATCGAGCGACGGATCGGCGTCGTCGAGGTCCGCGGTGTCGGGCGGCTCGCCCTCGGCGCCGCGCGTGACGCGGAACAGATAGGTGCGCGTCGACGTGGCCTCGGGCAGCACGAGGTCGAGGTTCGCCGCGATCACCTGCTCGAGCGGCACCACGCCGGTGCTGCCGGGCAACGGGACCCAGCGCGAGCGGTTCGTCGGCACTTTCAGCCGGACGAACCGCGGCGGTCTGCGCTCGCCCGCGAACACCTGGATCGCCAGGTTGAGCCCCTGGTTGCTGATGAACGGGAACGGATGCTCGGCGTCGACGGCGAGAGGCGTGAGGATCGGGAGCACGGATCCGACGAAGAACTCGCGGAGCTGCGCCTTCTCGGCCTCCGTGAGATCGGCGTGATCGCGGATTCCCAGGCCCTCCCGGCGCAGCGCGGGCAGGATCTCCTCGCACATCGCCCGCGAGATCGCCTTCATCTGCTGCAGGATCTCCTCGCGGCACGCCGCGAGCTCCTCGGCCGGGGTGCGTCCGTCGATCGAGCGGTGCGCGGCCTTCTTGCCCTGGCGCTTCAGCCCGCCGATGCGCTTCATGAAGAACTCGTCGTGGAGCATCCCCATGATCCCGGCGAACTTGACCCGCTCGAGCAGCGGCAGCTCGGGATCCTCGACCAGCGCCAGGACGCGCCGCGCGAACGCGAGCCAGCTCAGCTCGCGGTTGAGGTAGGCGGCTCCAGCGTCGAGTGGCGTTTCGGTCGGTCGTTCGGCGTCCACGACGCGTCTCCCGTCTGTTCCGCCTGCGCTGCGGGCGCAGGCGCGGATTTCTGCACGCGCGGTCGCGGGCGCCGCGGCCGGACCGCGGCGGCCAGGCGGGCGTCGAACGCGTGCTTGAGTCGCTTCCAGGCCTTCCCGCGCACGGTGCGGAACAGGCGCGGGAACTGGCGTCGCAGCGTGGCGGCATGCCGCGAGACGCGCTCGGCCAGGGTTCCCATGGCGAACAGCGCTCCCGGCGGGAGGCGCTTGCCGCCGTCCTTGCGAATCTCGTCGATCAGCCCGAGCATGACCTGGCAGTCCTGGTGCAGCCCCAGCTGGTCCTGGATCGTCACGAGCTGTGCGACGAGCGCCTCGGCCGGCCGCCCGTACAGCGACTCGTGGAACTCGAGCGCGTAGCGCAGCCGCTTGGCGCGGATGCGCATGCGGTGGAACTCCTCGGGCGTCGACTCGCGACTCAACCGCTCGCCGGCGCGACGCATCTTCTTGTATGTGCGGGCCAGGACGTCGGGCGCCGAGAGCGGCGCAGGCTGTCGCGCCACGCCACGGGTGAGAGGGCCGGCCTCGACGAACGTGGCCAGCGACTCGAGCAGCCGCACGAAGCGGCGCGAGTCGAGCGCACGGAGCATCCGGACACGGGCGCGCTCGCGACGCTTCGTGAGGACCGTCGAGACGGCGAGCGCGGCCGGGACGAGCGCCGGATCCTGGCCGGCCTCCGCGGTCAGCCGCTCGAGCTGCACGTCGAGGTCGCGCACCTCCCCGAGCGCGCGGCCGAGCCAGCCCAGCTCGCGCCGCAGCCGCTCGCCGCGCTTGGGAACGACGTCGGCGAAGACGGCGAGCGCGGCGCGCAGACGCCGCGTGGCGACACGCATGTCGTGCAACGCCTCGGGATCCTGGCCCAGCCGCGTGCCGGGCTCGTTGTCCAGAAGACGCTCGCGCTGCTTGCGCAGCGCGTCTGCCGCCAGCACGCCCGCGGTTGCAACCGGCGCCGTGCTGGGCGTGCGCCGGGCGGGCGAGGGCGGAGCCGCAGAAGACGGAGCGTCGTCCGAACGTTCCATGCGTCCCTCGGCCGTGCGAATTGTGGAAGACCCGGAGAAACCGGCGTCATTCTACCGGAGCCGGGCTGCGGGGGACAACCCGGCAGCCGTGTTACAGTCCGGTGACGTCGGGAAGCCGTGAGTGGGACTTTGCGCAAGATCGCTCGCCGGATGTTGCTCGGGATCGGCGCCGCAGCCGGTTTGTGGGCGCTTCTGTGCGGCGTGTTCTACGTCGCGATGATCCAACCCCCCGACCGTTTCGGCCGGATCATCGCCGGCATTCCAGGCCCGCTGCGGATCGTGATGGCGGTGCTGCCCTTCGAGTCGATGTGGAACCTCGCCCGCGGCGGATCCCTCGCGCCGGGCGATCCGGCCCCCGATTTCTGTCTCGCCGTGGCGCATGCCGACGAGAGCGACTCGGCGGGGGAGTGCGTGCGGCTGTCGTCGTTCCGCGGCGCTCGGCCGGTCGTGCTCGTCTTCGGCAGCTACACCTGACCGCCGTTCCGGCGGGAGGTTCCCGCCCTCAACGACCTGTACGAGAGGTTCGGCGACGAGGTCGCGTTCTTCGTCGTGTACATCCGCGAGGCGCACCCGACCGACGCCTGGCAGCTCGCCGTGAACGAGCGCGAGGGCGTCGTGCTCGCGAGCCCCAAGGACTACGCCGAGAAGGCCGGCGTGGCGCGCACCTGCGTGCGCAAGCTGGGGATCGAGATCCCGGCGCTGATCGACGACTTCGCCAGCACGACCGAGCTGGCCTACACGGCCTGGCCCGACCGACTGTACGTCGTGGACCGGGACGGTCGAATCGCCTACAAGGCGCGCCCCGGCCCGTTCGGCTTCCAGCCCGCCGAGGTCGAGGCGACGCTGGCGAGACTCCTCGCCGGGTAACGGAGGAGGAGACGTGGACGGACCGCCTCGCACGCTGGCCCAGCATCTTGGGCTCGCCCTCCCGCTGCGCGTGGTGTCGCTCGGCGCACTGGTCGCGCTCGGCGGCTGCAACGGCGCCGCGGAGCGCACCGGCGGTCCGGGGACCCTGCGCATCTACCTCGCGCGACACGGCGAGACCGATTGGAACGCGCAGCGCAGGCTGCAGGGTGGAACGGACGTCCCGCTCAACGGCAAGGGGCGGGCGCAGGCCGCGGCGCTCGCCGCGCGGCTCGACGGCGTGAAGCTCGACGCGATCTACTCGAGCACGCTCGCGCGCAGCCGTGAGACCGCGCGCGCGCTCGACGGCGTCGCCCCGATCGAGGCCCTGGCCGGGCTCGCGGAGCAGGGCCTGGGCAAGTTCGAGGGCGCGTATCTCGACGGGCGCGATCCTGCGATCGAGGCCGAGTACAGCGAGCGCACGCTCGATCCCGACGACGCGCTCGACGGCGGCGAGTCGACGCTCGACCACCTGGAGCGCGTGCGTGCGACGGTCGAGGAGCTGCGCCGTCGCCATCCGTCGGGCACGATCCTCGTGATCGGGCACGGCGGCACGAACCGACTGGTGCTGGCCGTACTGCTCGGCCTCGAGCTTCCGGACATCGAGCGCATCCGCCAGTCGAACGACGAGGTGTACGCGATCGACCTCGCGCCCGGCCGCCCGCCCATGCTGTGGAAGCTCGTGCCGCCGGAGAAGCTGGAGGATCTGTAGAGCTGCAGGGTCAGACCCGCGCTTCCGTCCCGATACACCTCCCGACGCGCTTCCTGTCCAGCCGATCGCCTTTCCCGCGCAGACTATCTCCCGTTGACATGTGTTACCGTAGGAGGTAACGTTTCCGTGGGGAAGCTCCGCCGCGGTGGGTACGGGTTCGTCACCTGGAGGGGCGACCATTCTCCCCGGCACGTTCACGTGTATCGCGGTGGCAGGTTCGTCGTGAAGTGGGATCTGGAGAACGGGAGACCGATGAAGGGCCATGCGCACCGGAAGCTCGTTCGGCTCATGGATGCCCTGGTCGTGGAAGGCCGACTATGAAGATTCGGTCGGTCCGAGTGAACAACCGCAAGAGGGCGTTCGAGGTCGGGACGCCCCGCGGAGTTCTCACGCTCCCTCTCGCGCGGGCTGTGCCACCGCCGACCCGAAACGATCCCGTGGTATGGGCCGCGGTTGATGCGGAGATCGGGAGAGAAGGCTTCACGTATCGACTCGCGTCGGGACGGGAAGGGGCGATCCACGTCGAGCAAGTGCTCGAATACAACCAGGATCCGACGTACCTGCGCGATGCGATCCTCTACCGGCTGACCATCGAGGCCCAGAAGGGTCTCGAACGGAGTCCGCTCTCCCGGCGCGAGATCGTTCGACGGCTCGGGACATCGGCGGCGCAGCTCTACCGGCTGCTGGACCCGAAGAACACACGCAAGTCGGTGGACCAGGTGCTGCGACTGCTCCACGTGCTCGACTGCTACGTCGAGCTCGTGGTGCGGGCGAAGAGCGCCTGACGCCGGGGTCAGACCCCGAGTGAATCGAGCGACTCGACCGGCACCTTGCCCGAGCCGTCGGGCAGATCGATCACGTACGCCGGGAGCGCCAGGCCGCCGCCGAGGCGCAGGCGCAGCTCGCGGTAGATCGCGAGCCCGCGCTCGAGCGTCACGTAGAACGAGCCGCCGCCCGGGACGCGGTCGGGGTGGTGCAGGTAGTAGGGCTTGATGCGTGCGGCGACGAGCGCGCGGCACAGCGCTTCGAGCGTCACCGCGTCGTCGTTCACCCCCGCGAGGAGCACGGTCTGGTTCAGCACCGGCAGGCCGGCGCGCAGGAACAGCTCGACCGCGCGCCGCGTCTCCGGCGTGACCTCCCGCGGATGGTCGAAGTGCAGCACGACCCAGGTCGGGAGCCCGCTGGCCAGCGCAGCGGCGAGCTCGGGCGTCACACGCGCCGGGTCGTGCACGGGCGCTCGTGTGTGCACGCGCAGCCGCTCGAGCCAGGGCGCGGCCGAGAGCCGGGCGACGATGCGCCGCAGCACGGCGTCGGGCAGCACCAGCGGATCGCCGCCCGACAGGATCACCTCGCGCAGCTCGGCCTGGCGGGTGAGCCAGTCGATCGCGCCGTCGAGCTCGGCCGGCGTGGGGTCGCGGTGCGCGCCGTCGGGGAACGTGCGGCGGAAGCAGAAGCGGCAGTACACGTGACAGCGCGAGCTGACGAGCAGGATCGCGCGGTCGGGGTGCTTGCGCACGACGAACGGCACGGGGCTCTTTTCGCGCTCGCCGACCGGGTCTTCGATTGCCGAAACGTCGGCTTCGAGCTCGTCCGGCTCGGGGAACGCGATTCGCCGGATCGGGTCGGCCGGATCGTCCGCGTCGACGAGGCCGAGGTAGTAGTCGGTCCAGCGCACCGGGAAGCGCCGCGCTGCCGCGCGCAGGCTCGGATCGAGCGCCGGTGTGCCGAGGCGCCGCGCGACCTCGCCGATCGGCACGGCGGGGCTACCGGTGAAGCCGCGGCGTCGTTCGGTCATCGGGCCCCGCGGCTACTCGAGCGGATTCACGTGCTTCACGCCAGGGAACCGCCGGAAATCTTGATCCGTCGAGCAGATCGTCGCCCCGTGCTCGATCGCCAGGGCCGCCAGGTGAGCATCTCCCGCCAGATTCCCCGCGGTGCCCGTCGCCGCGAGTAACGTGCGCAGGATCGGCCAGTGATTCTCTCCCGGGACGATCGTTCGTGCGCAGGGTTGCCGCAGCCATTGGTCCACGTACTCGAGCGCCTGCGCCGTTGGAAGCTGCCGCCGCAGAATCCCGGGTCTGGTCGTCAGGCGCAGAAAGGCGAGCGTGACCACCCACGCCAGGCCCAAGGGATCGGGCGCGGACAGCGCTGCCTCGAGCCAGGCTCGTGCGCGAGCATGATGCGGCGAGTCCGCGTCGACGGCGTAGATCAGCAGATTCGCGTCGACGAGGATCACTTGCGGAGCTCGAGCTTGCGGGCGAGCTCGGTGTCCTCGAGGGCGTCGGCGAGTCGCAGGGCTCGATCGAGATCGATCCCCGCGCACACGCCGCCGAGCGACGCGGGCTCGAGCCTGTACGGCCGCGCCTCGGACCGGCCGCGCTTCTTGGCCAGGCCGATGCGCAGGATCTCGTTCACCACGTGCTTGAACGATCGCCCCGTCCGGTGGGCCAGCTCCTTGAGCGCCTTCGCCGTCGCGTCGTCGATCGTCAGGGTCGTGCGCATGACTTCATAGCATATACATCCCTGGCATCAAAGCGTCAACCGGGTCCCGGTCCTCCCCGGCTCGCGGGGAACAGGCGACTGTTCTATAGTTCGCCCCCATTCCCGAGGAAACGACCGTGTACGAGACGAACGAGTTCCGCAAAGGGCTGAAGGTCGAGATCGACGGCCAGCCCTACGAGATGGTCGACTGTCAGTTCGTGAAGCCCGGCAAGGGCAACGCGTTCACCCGCACGCGGCTCAAGCACATGGTCACGGGCGCGGTCATCGACCGCACGTACAAGAGCGGCGAGAAGGTGGATTCGGCGCACCTGACCGAGCATCCGATGCAGTTCATGTACGAGGCCGACGGCGACTATCACTTCATGAACATGGCGACCTACGAGCAGATCACGATCCCCCAGGCGCGCCTCGAAGAGAAGGCCAACTGGCTCCACGAGAACCTCGAGGTCAGCGTCCTGTTCCACAACAACCTGCCCATCGCCGTCGACTTGCCCAACTTCGTCGAGCTCGAGGTCGTGGAGTGCGACCCGGCCGTGAAGGGCGACACGAAGTCGAACGCCTCGAAGCGCGCCACGCTGTCGACGGGGGCGGTGATCCAGGTTCCGCTGTTCATCGACTCGGGCGAGCGCTTGCGGATCGACACGCGCACCGGGGAGTACGTCGAGCGCGTGAAGCGCTGAGCGGTCGGGGTGCGCGGCGACCAGGCCTACCCGCCGTATCGCGGGCCGCGTGTGCCCGTCGCCGAGGCCGCGCTCGGCGGCGGGCCGGTCGCCGGTCGCATCCGCCGCGACGACTCGGGGACCTGGCTCGGCGACCCGTCGGGCGAGGTTCGGCTCGAGGCGGTCGAGCCGGGGAGCGCGGCGGACGGCGACTGGGTCTCCGGAAGGCTCGTGGCCACGGGATCCGCGCATCGTCTCGACGGCATGGTGGTCCACGCGCCGCGGCGCGCGCAGTCCCCCGACCCCGGCCTCGCCCAGCGGCTGCTCGCGCTCGGCCGGCGCGCCGAGATCGTGCTGGCCGCGCGACGCTTCTTCCACGCGCGCGGCTTCCTCGAGGTCGAGACGCCGTCCCGCGTGTCCTGCCCGGGCCTCGAGCCGCACCTCGCGGCCTTCCCGGCGGGCGCCGGGCAGTGGCTGATCACCAGCCCCGAGCTGCACCTCAAGCGCCTGCTCGCCGCAGGGGCCGAGCGGGTCGTCGAGTTCGCCCGCGCGTTCCGCGACGATGAGCGTGGGCCCTGGCACCGCCCGGAGTTCCTGCTCGTCGAGTGGTACCGCGCGTTCGCCGCGCTCGACGAGATCATGGCCGACTGCGAAGACCTGCTGCGCGCGTGCGCCACGGCCGCAGGGACCTCGTGCGTGCGCGGGAGCTGTGACTTGATGGTCCCGTTCGAGCGCACGACGGTGCGCCAGGCGCTGCGCGCGGCGACGGGACTCGACCTGGCGGCGTTGCAGGAGCGGGACGCGCTGGCGCGCGCGGTCGCGCAGCGCGGCCACGCCATCGCCGTCGACGACAGCTGGGACGAGCTGTTCTTTCGGGTGTGGATCGCCGAGGTCGAGCCGGGGCTCGGGCGCACGCGCCCGGCGTTCGTCGCGGACTATCCGGCGAGTCAAGCCGCGCTCGCCCGGACGCGCCGCGAGAGCTGGGGCGAAGTCGCCGAGCGCTTCGAGCTCTACGTCGCCGGAGTCGAGATCGCGAACGCGTTCCACGAGCTGAACGATCCCGTCGAGCAGCGGCGGCGCCACGAGGCGGACCGCGCGGCGCGCGCGGCGGCAGGCTCGCCGGTCTATCCGCTCGACGAGCGGTTCCTGGCCGCGCTCGTCGCCGGGATGCCGCCCGCGAGCGGCATCGCGCTGGGCCTCGACCGCCTGGCCGCCCTGCTCGTCGGGGCCGATTCGCTCGACGCCACCTTCCCGTTCTAGGGTCCCCGTTCTGCGCTATCGTCGGCCCGACGTCATGGGGAGCGGGATCGAGCGGAGCGAGGTCACGATCGTCGGCGGCGGGCTCGTCGGCTCGCTGCTCGCGATTCTGCTCGCGCGACGCGGTCACGCCGTGACCGTCCACGAGCGGCGCTCCGATCTGCGGAAGGGCGAGGTCGAGGCCGGCCGGTCGATCAACCTGGTCGTCACGCGCCGCGGCATTCGCGCGCTCGAGCGCGTCGGGCTGGCCGAGCGCGCGCTCGCGTTGACGGTGCCCGTGCACGGCCGGATGGTGCACGGGCCGACGGGAGGCGTGGCCTTCCAGCCCTACGGCCGCGACACGAGCGAATGCAACTACTCGATCTCGCGGGCGGCGCTCAACGAGTTCCTGGTGCGCGAGGCCGAAGCACGCGGCGCGCGCCTCCGTTTCGACTCGCGGCTCGTCGAGGCGGATTTCGAGCGGGGCCGGCTGGTGTTCGAGAACCCGCGCGACGGTCGGCGCGAGGAGACGCGGGCGCGTGTCGTGTTCGGAGCGGACGGGGCGGGATCGGCCGCCCGCGCCGCGCTGTCACGCACACCCGGCTTCGTGGAGCGGCTCGAGCCACTCGGACACGGCTACAAGGAGCTCGACATTCCTGCCGGACCGGGAGGCGGATTCCGCATCGAGAAGAACGCGCTCCACGTCTGGCCGCGCGGCGCGTTCATGCTGATGGCCCTGCCCAACCCCGACGGCAACTTCACCGTGACGCTGTACCTGCCCGAGCGCGGCCCGCACGGCTTCGACCGCCTCGACGCGCCCGCGCGGGTGACGGCCCTGTTTCGCGAGCAGTTTCCCGATGCGCTCCCGCTGATCGCGGATCTCGAGGCGGCGTTCTTCGACAGGCCGACGGGAGCGCTCGGGACGGTCCGCTGCCGCCCCTGGCGCTCGGGGGATCGGGCGCTGCTGCTCGGCGACGCGGCGCATGCGATCGTCCCTTTCTTCGGGCAGGGCATGAACTGCGGGTTCGAGGACTGCACGGTCCTCGACGACCTGATCGCCTCCCAGGCGGGGTGGGGCGAGGTCTTCGCGGAGTTCGAGCGCCTGCGCCAGCCGAACGCCGATGCGATCGCCGACATGGCGATCGAGAACTTCGTCGAGATGCGCGACCGGGTGGGGGACGCGCGCTTCCTGTTGCGCAAGGCGGTCGAGCACCGCCTGGAGGTCGAGATGCCGAGCGAGTACCGCTCGCGCTACTCGATGGTCATGTACAGCCACATCCCGTATCGCACGGCGCAGGAGGCGGGGGAGGTCCAGCAGACGATCCTGGACGAGCTATGCCGCGAGCTGGCCTCGGCCGGAGATCTCGACCTCGGCCTTGCGCGGCGGCTCATCCGCGAGCGCCTCGCTCCGCTGCTACGCCAGCGCGCCGCCTCGCTCGACTACTAGCGGGGTCTGACCCCGTTCCGCAGTAGCCACAGCAGGCCGAGCGCCATCACGGCCGCGGCGGCCAGCAGGGCGGGACGGCCCATCGCCGGCAGGCTGATCGGCATCGGACCCTCCGTCGTGACGAGCCGGATCGTGTCGCCGCCGCTCAGGTTGAACGTGAACGTGCCGCTGTTGATCGGCGTCACGGCTCCACCGTCGAACTGGATCGTTTGGCGGATCGTGCCTTCGCTGCAGGCCAGCTGATAGTCGTACGTGTGGGAGGCGTTCGTCGTGCCGCTGCCCGAGGTCACGGTCGCGGCGAGCGACGCCTGGCGGCCCACGCAGCCGCCAATGTTCTGCCAGGCGAACAGGGTCTGCGGCTTCTTGCTGCAGAACCAATCGGTGTTCCACGTGCTCGCGATCGCGTCCTCGACCCCGCTCCCGTCGCTACCGGGGCTGATCGAACCGTTTCCGGCGAGGATCGGCCCGAACGCCAGCACGAGCCCGGCCACGAACAGCGTCTTGCGCAACGATTTCATGGGTTGCACCCCCTCGGTCCCGCATCCCGGAGGAAACTGACTGTTTCATACCGGCAACAGGCGGCCGAAGCAAGCACAGGATTCGTCCGGTTGCTGCATTCGGAACCGCAGCCCAGAAGTGGCTTAGGATTGAAGCGCTTATGGGGGACGACCGGCAGGAGTCGGGAACGCCGAGCGACCGGACCTGGGTCCAGGGCGCGGGCGGGAGCGCGGCCCGATCCGACGAGACGATCGGCAACTATCGAGTACTGCGCACGCTCGGCGAAGGCGGGATGGGCGTCGTCTATGAAGCCGAGCAGGTCCGGCCCGTGCGCCGGCGCGTGGCGCTGAAGGTCATCCGCACCGGGCTCGACTCGGAGGGCGTGCGCCTGCGCTTCGAGTCCGAGCGCCAGGCGCTGGCCTTGATGGACCATCCGGCGATCGCCCGCGTGTTCGACGCCGGGGTCACGGCCGACAGCCGGCCGTTCTTCGCCATGGAGCTCGTCGACGGCGTGCCGATCACCGAGTTCTGCGATCGCGAGCGCCTCGAGCTCGGCCCGCGACTGCAGCTCTTCGTCCAAGTCTGCGAGGGCGTGCAGCACGCGCACCAGAAGGGGATCATCCACCGCGACATCAAGCCCTCGAACGTCCTCGTCGCGGGCGCGGGGCAAGAGCGCGCGGTCAAGATCATCGATTTTGGCGTGGCCAAGGCCATGACCGAGCGCTTGACCGAGCGCACGTTCCTGACCGAGATGGGCCAGCTCGTGGGCACGCCGCAGTACATGAGCCCCGAGCAGGCCGACCTGCGCGGTCTCGACGTGGACACCCGGACCGACGTGTACCTGCTCGGCACGCTGCTGCACGAGCTGCTGACCGGGTGCCTTCCGTTCGACCCACAGATGCTCCAGGAGCGTGGGCTGACCGAGTATCGGCGCCAGATCGTCGAGGTCGACGCGCTCCGGCCGAGCGAGCGCTTCGCGGCGCTCGAGCCCGGCGCGGCGCGCGAGGCCGCGCGCCTGCGCTCGACCGATCCGCACTCGCTCGCGCGCGTGTTGCACGGCGACCTCGACGCGATCACGGTCAAGGCGCTGGAGAAGGACCGGGCGCAGCGCTACGCGTCGGTCTCCGAGCTCGCCGCGGACGTGACGCGGTACCTGCGCCACGAGCCGGTCACGGCGAGTCCGCCGAGCGGTCTATATCAGCTGCGCAAGTTCGCTCGGCGGCACAAAGTCGGGGTGTCGTTCGCCGCGGTCCTGGTCGTGCTGCTGGCGGGCTTCGCCGTCACGATGGCGGTCTACGCCTCGGCCCTGGCCCGGGCCCGTGATCGCGCGAATCTCGAGGCGGACGCGGCCCGCGAGGTCGCGGACTATCTGGTCCAGCTGTTCGGCAGCAGCGATCCGGAGCAGGCGCTGGGCGCCACGGTCACCGCGCGCCAGATCCTCGACCTCGGCCGAGAGCGGATCAAGGAGCTCGACGGGCAGCCGCTCGTCCAGGCTCGGTTGCTCAACACCATGGGCGAGGTCTACACGAGCGCCGGGCTACTGGAGGAAGCGCGTCGGCTGCTCGAGGAGGCCCTGCGGGTCCGGCTCGAGCGCCTCGGGGGCTCGCACCTCGACGTGGCGGAATCCCAGAGCAACCTGGGCGGTTTGCTCGTGCACGTCGGAGAGTTCGAGCGCGCGCAGACGCTCTACGAGGCGGCGCTCGCCACGCGCGAAACTCAACTCGGTCCCCAGAGCCTCGAGGTCGCGACGAGCTTGACCGAGTTGGCGAACATCCTCGGCGTCGTCGGCCGGGACGCGGAGGCCGCGAAGCTCCACGAGCGAGCGCTGACGATTCGCGAGCGCCTGCTGCCGCCCGACGACCCCGAAATCGCCGTGAGCTTGGCCAACCAGGCGATGCACCTCGAGCGCGCGGGCGACTACGCCGCGGCGCGCCCGCTCTACGAGCGCGCGCTCGCGACTTGGCGCCGGGTCTACGCGCCGAACGATCCCACGATCGCCCGGACCCTGGAGCGGCTGGCTCATGTCGCCGAAGGGCAGGGCGACCTGCCGACCGCGGTGGACTACCACGAGCAGGCGCTCGAGCTGCGTCGCGGCATCTATGGCGCCGATCACACCGAGGTCGCGAAGAGCTTGCTCGCGCTCGCAGCGCTGAGCGCACGGCAGGGCGACCGGGCGCGCGCGACGGCGCTGCACGACGAGGCGCTCGCCGTCTACCGCCGCGCGAACCAGCTCGACACGCCGATCGTCCGGTACAACGAAGCCGCCTACCTGGCCGCCGTCGGCCGGCCGGCCGAAGCCGTGGAACAGCTGCGTGGCGCCGTCGTCGACGGCGGCTACGCAAACGCCGCGCAGCTCCTGCGCGACGTGCGCTTCCGGCCGCTGGTCGAGGACCCGGGATTCCAGGCCATCGTGGCCGCCGCGCGAGCGCGGGAGGACCGCCGTTAGGCCTCGGGGTCGCTCGCGCCGTTGCCCTTGATCTGGCCGCGCAGCTCCATGTTGCGTACGAGCCGGTGCAGGTAGTTCGGGTGCACGTCGAGCAGCTTCGCCGCGACGGTGTGGTTGCCCTGTGCCTCCTCGAACGCGCGCAGGATCAGGCGCTTCTTCGCGCCGAGCACCGCCTCGTGGTAGCTGCCGGTCGCCGCCTCGCCGCTCCCCGTGCGCTCGACCTCGAGGATCTGCTCCGGCAGGTCCTCCGGCAGCACCAGGTGGGCCGAGCCGAGGACGACCGCGCGCTCGATCGCGTTCTCGAGCTCGCGCACGTTCCCCGGCCAGCCGTAGGCCGCCAAGCAGCTGCGCGCGGCGGGGCTGATCCCGGTCACGCGGCGATTGCATTTCGTCGCGAACTTCTCGACGAAGTAGCGCGAGAGAAGCGGGATGTCCTCGCGCCGCTCGCGTAGGGCCGGGGTACGCAGCGCGACCACGTTGATCCGGTAGTACAGGTCCTCGCGGAACGTCGCGCCCTGGACCGCTTGCTGCAGGTCGCGGTTCGTCGCGGCAATGACCCGCACGTCGATCTTGATCGGCCGTGTCCCGCCGACCCGGTCGAGCTCGCGCTCCTGCAACACCCGCAGCAGCTTGGCCTGCAGTCCGAGCGCCATCTCGCCGATCTCGTCGAGGAACACGGTGCCGCCGTCGGCCAGCTCGAGCTTGCCCTTCTTCAGCGCCACGGCACCGGTGAACGCTCCCTTCTCGTGTCCGAACAGCTCGCTCTCGAGCAGCGACTCGGCCAGCGCCGCGCAGTTGATGGCCACGAACGGCTGGCTGGCGCGTGGGCTGTTGCGGTGGATCGCCCGGGCCACCAGCTCCTTGCCGGTTCCGCTCTCGCCCTGGATCAGCACCGTCGAGTCGTTCGGCGCGACCTTGGCCACGAACTCGTACACCGAGCGCATCGCCGCGCTCTCGCCGATCATGTTGTGCTCGATGGCCAGATCGTGGCGCAGGCGCTCGTTCTCCTTGCCCAACCGCTCGGCGTGCAGCGTGCGGTCGAACGCGCCCGCGGCCATCCCGGCCACGGCCGCGAGCAAGCGCAGGTGGTCGACGTCGAAGCGTTTCCCCGGCGCCGACGCATCGACGTAGATCGCCCCGAGCTTGCGGCCGTCGATGCGGAGCGGCACCGCCAGCACCGACCGCACGCCCTGCAGGCTCGGCGCTCCGCTGAAGTCCTCGCACTCCAGGACGTCGTTGCTCAGCATCGCCACGCTCTTCGACAGCACGCGCTCGACGATCGTCCGGCTGACCTGCACACCGGCCGACGAGCCGTCGCGTGCCTTGGCGAACGCCGGTCCGATCCGCCCGTCCGACTCCTGCAGCAGGATCGCGCCTCGCTCGGCGGGGACGACCTCGAACAGCGACGCCAGGAGCTGGTTCGCCAGGTCCTCGACGGTCGGCGACGAGTTGACCACGGATCCGACCTGCACGAGCGTCCGCAGATCCTGCATCACGCGACTGTACGGGGAATCGCTCGCGGGACTTCCCGGGCTCTCGAGCTGCCGGGCGTCGTCCCACGGCAGCTCGACCGGCGTTGCGCCGAGGAGGTTGTTCCCCAGCTCGACGCTCGTCCGCTGCGGGCCCGATTCCGCGTCGTGCAGCAGGAACAGCAGCACCGAGTCGCCGACGCGCACGTGGTCCCCGTGGGACAACCGCTGGCGCTTGATCGGCACGCCGTTGACCAGCGTGCCGTTCGTGCTTTCGAGGTCGGCGACCTGGTAGCCCTGCGTTGTCTCTCGGATGACGCAGTGGCGGCGCGAGACGAGCGGCTCCTGCAGGCGCAGCGCGTTCGTCTCGTCGCGCCCGATCGACAACTCGCCCGACTCGAGCTCGACGACGGAGCCGTTCCTGGGGCCGGCGATCACCGCGATGCGTGGCGCCATCGGTTCGCAGCTCCTGCCCACCCGGAGGATCGCCGGGGGGAACGCTCCGGGACTCGTCCCGGCTCCCCCTAATCTACCTCGGTCGTCAGGAAAAAAGCGCGGAGGCGGATTCCCCCTCAGTTCACCGCCTCCGCGAGCAGGGGAGCTTGGTATGCACATCGGACCTCGGATTACAGCAAGGCCGGTGCCAAGGCCTCGGGCCCGAGAATGTCGGGAAAACGGCGGAACGGCTCTGCGAGATGAGGGTCGAGCTATCGGATCGGATAGCTGAAGGGGCTGGCCAAAAGCGCGAAGGCGGGAGCCGTTACCGGGTCCCGCCTTCGCGCGCTCGAGAATCGCAGTTGGCTTCCATCACTTGATGTAGTTCTTGCGCGGGGGGAGTGCGACGCTCGTGACACCGGCTTTGATCTGGCTCTTGGTCTTCATGGCGTTCTCCTTCGTTTGGTTCTGCGTTTCGGCTCGTGGCTCGCGGGTTCTACTTGATGTAGTTCTT
>Ga0180085_1000187_pt1 | contig 21145 bp, 16 predicted proteins | sample EasRiv730_16_10D_FD_123013 | JGI IMG/M metagenome (GOLD analysis project Ga0180085, IMG submission 123013) | Soil microbial communities from meander-bound floodplain in the East River, Colorado, USA - East River metaG ERMLT730_16_10D | ecosystem: Environmental > Terrestrial > Soil > Floodplain ... | reverse complement strand
GGCCACTTGTTCGTGGAGCCTGTACCAATGACGGCCCGATCAATGCGTGGATAGATGCCGGGACCTCCCATTTCACGGTTCAGGCTGCCACTGACCACGAGAATCGAATCACGGACATTCTCGGCCTCGATACGGCGGGGTGAAAAGCGCCAGCGCAGGCGATTTCCCGGGTCCGCTTTGGCTGCTTCAGCGTCCCACCGGCTCGACTGGCGATAGGTGCTGGAAGTCATGATGAGCCGATGCATCGACTTCACGCTCCAGCGGCGGGCCATGAACTCTGTGGCCAGCCAATCCAACAGTTCCGGATGGGAAGGCCGCTCACCGTTGACGCCGAAGTCACTGGCAGTGCCAACCAAACCCTTTCCAAAGTGATATTGCCAAATCCTGTTCGCGGCAACGCGTGCGGTTAGAGGGTGATTTGGATCCGTCAGCCACTGCGCCAGCCGCAATCGCGAGCCCGTGCCCAGCTTGCTTACTGGCGCGGCCATGCCGGTGTCCATCGGACTGAGCACCGAGAGGAAACCAGGGGACGCCGCCTCGCCTTTCTGTCGATAGTCGCCGCGCTTCAGCAGAAACCCTTGTGGCGGCTTTCCTTCAATGTTTGTGATCGCCATCACCGCGGCCGGTGGCTTGGGTCTCGTCCGGTTCAGCTTTTCGACTCCCTTCATCAGCGCCTGGCGTGCTTGCCGGTCAGCAGGCGTCAGTCCCGCTTCAATCTCTTCTGGCTGGAGTTTTACGTCCCGCTCAAACCGTGCGGCCAGTTCCTTCTGATACTCACTCGTGTCTTTGCTTGCCAGGGCGCCAGCTTGCTGGGATAAGCGCGTGAATCGCTCTACCTTCTCATCCAGCAAGCGTCTGCGAACTGGCTTCTCAATCTCTGCAATCTGCTCCTTGAGGGGTGATAGTTCCTTATCGATTTCCTGATTTCTTAGTTTGATCGCAGCCTGTTCGTTCTCAGTTCCCAGCAGCCGCTCCGTCTTCTGGCTGGAAAGGAAAATGGCCTGGAGCCTGTAATAGTCTTTTTGGGGGAAGGGGTCGTACTTGTGGTCATGGCAACGGGCACAGCCGACCGTCAGGCCCATAAAGACCGAACTCGTGGTCGAAACAATATCGTCCAACTCATCCACTCGCGTCTGTTCGTTGTTGGCATTATCGACGGTAGGGCCATTTCGGCAGAAACCAGTGGCCACTAGCGGTTCCGGACCTCCCGGCTGCAACTCGTCACCCGCCAATTGTTCCTGGATGAAGCGGTCATACGGTTTGTCATCATTGAACGAGCGGATGACGTAGTCCCTGTAGCGCCAGGCGTGCGGACGGTCGACGTCAAACTCAAAACCGCCGCTGTCGGCATAGCGCGCCAAGTCCAACCAATGCCGTCCCCAGCGTTCTCCGTAGTGAGGTGATGCCAGCAGACGTTCGACCACGCGGTCAAAAGCTTCCGGCGAACGTTCGTTCAAAAACGCCTCGACCTCTTCGGGCGAAGGCGGCAAGCCAATCAGATCGAAGTAAGCTCGGCGCAGCAGGGTCGCCGGTTCAGCAGGTGGTCCGGGCTTCAGTCCCTTGCTTTCGAGTGCTTGCAAAACGAAGGCATCAATTTCATTGCGTCCCCAATCTGTGGTCTGAATTCGTGGAACTGCTGGGCGAATGGGTTTGACAAACGACCAGAACTGGCGATCCTGCTCCGTTACTGGACTTCCTGGTTCGCGAATTGCGGCAGAATGCTTTCCGGCTTCGGGCAACGTCTCGTGTGGCGAAAGGCTATTGATCCAAGCTGCAATGGCTGCTATTTCATCTCCACCCAGCTTCCCGCCCATGGGCATTGCGGGTTCCTTTTGATGGGTGATGAGTTGGTAGAGCAGACTCTGCTGAGCATTGCCAGGACGGATGACCGGGCCGTTGGCACTGCCCCGCAGAGCGGACTGTCTAGTGCGCAGGTCGAGGCCAGCGCGCTGCACCGTGCTGCCGTGGCAAACCAGGCAGTTCCGGTCGAAGAGCGGAAGTATCCTATCCTGGAAGGCCGCGTCGACACTATCCAGCTTGGTCTTGTCTCTACCGGTACCCTGACCCGGCTTGGCGCTGTGCACAGTGAGGTCTACAAACAGGGCTAGTCCGCAAACCACGCCGATAATCAAGGATTTTGACAATTTGTGTTTCAAGAGACTGCCACAGTTCAAAAATCTTCTGATGACTTCGCTTCCCCGAATATATTTTCAATTCTCAGGCTTGAGCCATACTTCCCGCAAGGGCAAATACTGAAAACCCAGCGGCGTCACCTGCAATCCCTGGACGTTCGCAAGACAGGCAATCGAATACTTCACGACGGATAGGGGCAAAGCCGGATAGTCGCGCATGATCGTGCTTTCAATAAGGCTATACAACTCGGCACGGCGGTTGTCATCGAGGGCTCGCTGTGCGTCAAGCAAGAGCGCATCCACCTTGGAACTGGAGTAACCAAATGGGTTTGCAGGGCTTGTCGACCGAAAGAGACGGTTGAGCAGAGCGTCCGGATCGGGGTAGTCGAGTTGTTCACCAAGGAGAAATAGCTGTGTCTTTCGGGCGTAAATCTTGCTCAAGAGCTCGGCCATGGAAGACAGATTCTTGATTTCGACGGAGAAGCCCACCAATTCCAGTTGCGACGCGATGCGCTGCAGGAGAGCTGTACGGCTCTGTGAGGCCTGGGCGTGCCACAACTGTAGCTTCGGCGTACGTTTGTGTTGCCGCTTCAACAGATCTCGAGCCGACTGAGGGTCGTAGAGGTCGGGATGCCCTGCCGGTGACGAACCGAGCAGCGACGCAGGCAGCAACCCGTGGATGACAGCGTGGTCCAGATCCGTTCCGAACAGCTCAGTTTTGTTAATGGCCAAAGCCACGGCTCTGCGAACGCTTGGGTCGCGGAGCAGGCGGTCCTTGACATTCATTCCCAAGTACATCACACGCAACACAGGCCGGTTGATGAACACCCATTTGGGTTCGGTTTGCGCTAAAGTCACCTGTTCGGGGGGCACAAATGACACGTCAAGCTTTCCGTCGACAAAGAGCTGAAAACTCTCACGCGCATTCAAAGCTGGCAGCGTGGTGATTCGGACTCTTTCCAGATACGGCCGACCAGAATGGTACACGGGATTGGCGGCTAAAAGGATCTCGGTTCCGGAGGTCCATCGCTCCAACCGGAACGCGCCCGTACCCACCGGATTTTGGCCAAAAGGATATTCACTGTTCTCCACAAGTTCCTTCGGAACGACAGAGGCTGGCTGCAGAGCCAGCAACCGAAGAAAAGGAGCATACGGCTCGTCCAGAACGATTTGCAGTGTTGAAGCGTTCAAGGCCCGCAGTCCCGAAACAGTTGCGCTACGACCGGCCTGAAAGTCGGCTGCACCCAGGATGTGCGCATAGTACTGGGCATCGTTAGACTTCCATTTTGGGTCGAGGAGCCGAGTCAGAGAATAGACAAAGTCCTCCGCGGTAATCGAGCGTCCATGATGAAAGCGCGCCGCTTGCCGCAGAGTGAAGACATAGGTCCTGCCGTCTGATGTCAGTTTCCAGTCTTCGGCAAGGGCAGCGACGGTGTTCAAGTTGGCGTCGAATCGTACGAGTCCATCGAAAAGTTGTAGGGCGATTTCCGATTCCCAGTAGTTGTTAGACAGGATGGGGTCCAATGATTCCGGCGACTGCGCCGCCAACCGTAGCTCTCCACCGGTGAGAGGGCCCGTCGAGCGGGCTGAAGGGAGTTCTTTTGGAGGACGACCGCAGCTCAGGCAAAAGCATTCCAGAATCAACCCCATGATGAAGCCATGGAGGCGTGCGAACTTCATGGTGGCGCGGCAGCATCTGGAACGGTGGCACATGGTTTGCTGGTACATGCCCGCTTAGCTTCAATGAATTTGCGCGTGCGGTCAAATGGATTTGGCGTCCCGCCAAGGCTGTCAGAAAGGGTTCTTGGCGTGCCAGATGCGCTGCACCCCATTGAGATTGTGTGTTATTGTGCAGTGAAGTTCGGTTTGGTCATCCTGGGGCTATCCAACCATCTTGTGATACTCTTTTGGGTAAAATGTCCGTGCAATTCATGGCGCTGTCGGGCTGATAAGACTGGGGTGAGCGAACCCGTTCGATTTGCAATAGGGGCGCGCTTGGATGCGTGTTTTGCAGCAAATTGGGTTCCACCCGCGACGAATCAAAGAATGAAACCGGTTGTTGCAGCGATGTGGTGAATTGCGGAGGCCCGCAATGGAACCGATGGACTTCAAATCCCCGAGCCCAAAATTGGCGACGCCCGTTTTCAAGTGGCGCATCCTGGTGGTGGACGACGAGGCGGGCATGGTTGAGAGCCTCCGGATGCTGTTAACCCAGATGGGTTACGAGGTGACCACTGCTCGTGACGGCCACTCGGCCACAGATGAACTGCGGAGGAATGACTATGACGTCGTGATCACGGACCTCATGATGGATGGAACGACGGGCTATGACATTCTGGAGTTCGTCAGCTCCGAGCAGCTCAACATTCCGGTATTGGTACTGACCGGCTTGGGATCAGTTGATGCGGCCGTCAAGGCACTCAAGCAAGGCGCTTACGACTACATCTTGAAGCCATTTCAGTTTGACAGCTTCCGCAGTTGCGTCCGGCGTGCGATCGAAAGACGGCAACTCGAACTCATTCAGCGCCTTCAAAACCAACGTCTCACCGCTGTGGCATCGATCGCCAAGGCTGTAACGTCGACGCTGAATCTGGATGAAATCTTTCAGATCATTGTGAACCAGAGCCGTGAATTCGTTGAGTTCAGCAGCGCGGCTCTGGCGCTCATCGACGAGCAGGAACAGTTCATCGACCTGTTCACACTTCTGCTCGACCGCAAATCCACACCTCAATTTCGGCATCGAATCCCGTCCGGATTTCCTTTCTTTGCGGACCTCTTTGCACGTCGTAGCGTAGTGGTTGTTGCCGAAGCAGCCGGGCAGGCTCCTGAGGCAGATTCCGGTCTGGTGTTGTGTGAGGGAGTCAACTCCTTCGTCTTTGTTCCACTGCTGGTTAAGGATCGGTTGGTGGGTGCGATGTTCTTCGGAAGCAAAAGCCAGGGAGCCTATCACCACCAGGAAGTGCAGCTACTCAGCTTGATGGCGGACCAGATTGCGGTGGCTGTGGACAACGCTCGTTTGCTTGATCTGGAACAGCGCCGGTCTAAACAATTGGAACTGATCAACAGTATTGGCAAGCGCTTAACCACGGCCTTGGTCGTTGAGAAGCTAATGGAGACAGCTGTGGCCCTGTTGAGGGACCACTTTCCCGAGAGGCGGATCGATCTTCTTTATTTCGATGAGACCCGGCGATCCTTAATACGAACGCAGCAGGGTGGCTCCGAGCAAAAAAACGGAGGCGCCACGGAGGTCTCGGTGGAGCAAGGTGCGGTCGGACGCGCTGCGGCTACCGGCACGACGGCTGTGTTCGCGCATCGAGAGGCATCGGACGCGGTTGCTAACACTACTGTACCGATTGAGCTGGCTGTCCCGCTAAAGTCGGAGGGTGAAGTTCTGGGAGTGCTGGCGGTTGAGGATTCTGCGGGCAACCAGTTTACCGATAGTGAAATCGCATTTTTCGAGGCGGTGGCTTCGCAGATCGCTCTAGCTTGGCGGAATGCCAGGCTCTTCGAACAAATCCGAAAGTCGAAGATTTATCTTGAACTCGTGCTGAACGCAGCGGACGACACATCCATCATGTCCATCGACCGTGAAGGCCGGATCATCACCTTCAATTCAGGTTCAGAGACTTTGCTGGGGCTTTCTGCAGACGACGCTGTGGGGCATCCCATCCATGAAGTCATTGTAAGCCGGCGAACGCGCGCGATTTTCAACAATCTGGGGAAGAACGTTCGTCGCGATTGCGTCGAGGAAGAGGTACGCATTTCCGGCCCGAAGGGACGCCCGTTCTGGGCGCGCATCGTCATCCGCCCAATCGAACCAGCCGTTGACCTGTACGTAGGATTCCTGATTATTCTCACGGATGTTACGCAGCGTGTACGGCTGGAGCGCCGACTGAAACAACTCACTGTGACCGATGACCTGACGGGGCTGTTCAATCAGAGACACTTCTTTCAGCAGCTGCGCCGGGAAATGGAGCGGGCCAGCCGTAGAGGCACCGGCTTCTCACTGTGCATTTTCGATCTCGACAAGTTCAAGCGCTACAACGACACTCAGGGCCACCTGGCGGGCGATCATTTGCTAAAAGCAATAGGCAAGCGAGTCTCGAAGGAGATCCGGACAAAGATCGATACGGCGTTCCGCTACGGAGGCGACGAGTTTGTCCTCATCCTGCCGGATACCAGCTTGCCGCAAGCTGCATCGCTGGTGGACCGATTGAGAGCCGCAGTCCAACGCGAGTTTGAAGGGGCCATTGGCATCAGTGCTGGAATCGCGGAATATGCCGAAGGGCAGAGCGACAAGGAGTTTATTGAAGCTGCTGACCAGTTGCTTTACGAAGCGAAACGTCAGGGAGGCAATCGCGCGGTTTATCGACTGGCGCGTACAAATTCACCGTCGTAGAAAGGGGATTTCTCCAATGAAAGGAGAGCGGTTTTTGGAATTGGTGGCGCTGGTGGATCGTTTGCGCGGGCCCGGAGGATGTCCATGGGACCGCGAGCAGACGTTCGACACTCTGAAGCCCATGATGCTGGAAGAGGCTTATGAAGTGCTGGATGCGCTGGATTCCGGCGACAGGCAGGAGTTTTCTTCCGAACTGGGCGATCTGCTCTTTCAAGTTGTTTTTCTGTCGCGAGTAGCGGAGGACGAAGGCTCGTTTCAGATTGATGAGGTCGCCCAGAAGATCATCACCAAGATGATTCGCCGTCACCCCCACGTGTTCGGCACCGTGAGCGCTTCAACTGCTGACCAGGTTCTAGAGAATTGGGAAAGCATCAAACGCTCGGAACGCGCGGAAAAGGAAGGTGGCAATGGGACTTCCGGCTCACCGCCTTCGATCCTGGAAGGGATTGCACCCATGCCGGCGCTGCTCACCGCAAGCAAGCTCACCACGAAGGCAGCCCGCGTGGGATTCGACTGGCCGAACATTGAGGAGATCTTCGCCAAGCTGCACGAAGAAGTTGACGAATTGAAGGAAGCGCTGTTGGAGGCTCCTGCAGCCTCGGAGGGTTCCAGGATTGAGCAGGAAGTGGGAGACCTGCTATTCGTTGCGGTCAACATCGCGCGTTTCCTGCGCATCGATCCGGAGACAGCTTTACGAAAGACCAATCAGAAATTCGTGACGCGGTTTCAGCACATCGAACATCGGCTTAGGGAAGCAGGCAAGGATTTCAGCCAGAGCAATCTCGAAGAGATGGAGCGATTTTGGCAGGAAGCAAAGAAGGAGGTGTGAACGTTCATGGCCAAGCTAACCACCGAAGCCGTTCAGGTAGCGCTGAAGAAACTGCCGGGTTGGAACCTGAAGGACGAAGCGATCGGCAAGCAATACACCTGGCTGTCGTTTCCGGACGCTATCAAATTTGTCAATCAGGTTGCAGATCTTGCGGAGCAGGCAGACCACCATCCGGACATACTGATCAACTACCGGCGTGTGACGCTGACGCTGTCGACTCACAGCGAAGGCGGGATTACGCAGAAAGATTTCGATCTGGCAGAGAGAATTGAAAAGGAGCAATCAAAGCAGACGGGCTGAAAGACTCATCTGACATCGGACTCAAAGAACCACTCCTGCCACAGTCGGCAGTTCAAACAACCGCAGAGACGCGGAGACGCAGAGAGAAGCAGCCAGAGGACCTGCGGTTCTTGTGTTTTGGCGCTAACCACGAGGGTGATCGAAGAATGCTGGAATCCAAACACCATGAAATCCTGACTGCTGGTTGTTCTGGAGGCTCTCCGCGTCTCAGCGTTTCTGCGGTGGGCATTACCGCTGTTTAGGCACCTGCGTCCTGGCCAAGGGCGCCACCACAGGGGCGCAACCTCCCTCCTAATACCCCTTCTGTTTGTCCACCACATTCACTAACGGCTTGCCGTCAACGAAGCGGCGAATGTTCTCTTGAATGGTGCCTACCATGCGAGCGTTATCTTTGTCAGATCGCCCTGCAATGTGAGGTGTGACGATTACGTTGCTAAACTTCCAAAGAGGGTGCCCCTTTGGAAGCGGCTCGGGGTCTGTTACGTCGACCCCAGCGCCAGCGAGTTGCTTGTTCTGCAGAGCTGTGACAAGGCAGTTGATGTCGTAGAGCCCGCCACGGCTAACAGCGATAAAGTAGGAACCCTTTTTCATCAGTTCGAACTGGTGCGGGCCCATCATCTTGTGGCTCATCGTAGTGTGCGGCGCCGAGATAAAAACAACATCGGCTTCGGGCAGAACTTCGTCCAGCCGATCGGGTTTTACCACCTTGCTGAGCACGGGCATGTACGGGATATATTCCGGGTCGACACCGATAACGGTCATGCCATGAGCCCAGGCGCGGAAGGCAATTTGTGTCCCGATGCCGCCAACGCCTATGACCACTGCGGTTCGGCCGTTGAGTTCGATGCCGGGGAAGGGGCGCGGCGCCTGCCAGACTTCCTGCTGCGTGTTGAGGTAAAACGTATGAAGATGCCGGGTCAGCATCAGGAGCATTCCCATCGCATGGTCAGCAATCTCGGGTCCCTGCACAATCTGGTTGTTCGTTAAGATGATCTTGCTGTCTCGCAGATCGTTGCCCCCAGCAAGGTGAAGCACCCGCTCCGCTCCCGCGCTCATGATCTGTACCCATTGCAGCTTCTTTCCCGCGCGCACATGCTCTGGCTTGATGCTTCCTATGAAGGCGTCGGCATCGGCGATTTCACGCATGACGTTCTCACTGGTGACCGGAACGATGGTCGCCTTGGCTGAGGCGCTCTGCAACTGCTTCAACAGAGCCGGGTCGTTGCTTTCAAGCAGGATTTTCTTCGACTGAGCGAATGAAGACGCCGTCAAGGCGCATACGGCAATTACCTGGAGCAGACGATTCATGTTGTGTGTCTCCTTTGAGAATATTTCCACTTCCCGTATCGTGGCCTGAAAAACTCCCTTGAAGAGAGGTCGATCCCAACAGCAGATCATCGTCGCTGAGGCGACCGATTGGGGCAGAGAACTTTAATTCGAGTTTCTGCTCGCGAAGAAACTCACACCGCAACGGTGATAGCCGAGATCCAATAGGTTTCGCGATTCTACTGTTGAGACTCTGGAAAATCGAGGGGAAAAATCACGGCTGAGAACGAGGAGATTCCTGACGATCACGAAGTGCGCCCGCAACAGGCATCGCCCAAAGCATGCGTTGAAAGAAAACCAAGGTGGGTCAAGAGGGGACTGCTGGGTATCCAAGAAATCAAGGCCGGCGTCGTCCGGTTTTGCCGGCCTCAGGTCTAGCGGGAAGTGAGGTTGCTGCCTCGAAAATACTCCAGCAGCTTGCTGATACCAATCCCAATGAGCAACAGAGGCCAATAGTTCCAGAAGAGCTTGAAAATATTGATGTGAGTGAGGTTCTGGATCAAGAACATCGTCCCAATGGTGATTAAAATCAGCGGTCCGGCTAGCGACTTGGTTTTGGTCGGGTTCATGTTCATTCAAAGACTCCTGTCAGGAACGGCTGCTAGTTTAACCTTCGCTCAGCCCTAGATCCAACAACGAAAATCAGCCCAAAATGTTCCAGGATTCTGGCCTTGGCCAGCGAGGCGCGCCCCTCTGCACAGCGTCGCCTACTTCGAAACGGAACCCGCTTCGCGTAGAGGACACCCGCCGCAATAGCCTTGGGAGTCGGGGCTAAAGACACCCTCGCTAGAATCCGTTAATCTATGTGCAAGCAAAGGAATCAGTGCCCGTCTGGTTGATGTTAGCTATTTTGAGTAGGCATTTCGGAGGGAGGGAACGGATGCGCATTCCATTGTGGATCTCTCGATCTTGTATCGCGCCTCTGGCGCTGCTCGCTTGGAGTCTTGTGTTGAAAGTGGTTGCCTCGCCGGCCATCGACTCAAACTCGGTACAAACGATGATCGCAGCGGGAAAAATTGCCGAGTTGAAGGCCCTGGGGAGGGAAGTATTGCCGGTGATGGCTCGCCTTTACGAAACTGCTGCCTTGGCAGAGCGCACTCGGATTGCGCAAACGTTCTACGCCTTGGGCTGGAAGTCGGCCGAAGCCAAGCGAGTGCTCATCAAGGATGTTCACACCCCGAATCAACAGCTTCGGCTTGAGGTCCAATGGGCGTTGGGGCGCGTGAGCAATGACGACGACGTTGTGGCGGTCCTTCTCAACAACATGCAGCACGACGCCAATCCTCTGTTTCGGGACAAAGCGGCGTGTGCACTCGCATCCGACCAGATCCACCTCACGGAGCAACAAAAGGTAAGGTTGTTCGCTGGGTTGATCCAGGCGCTGGGCGATTCGAAACCCGACGTGCGCCGCATTGCCATGCTGGCATTGCAAATCCAGACAGGCCAGACCAAAGGATTCAATCCAGACGCGCCCCTGGCGGAGAGGGATGCCAAGATCCGCGAATGGAAACAATGGCTCGAAGAATACAAATCCAACTTGTAGCGCTCTTCTGCTACCTCGTGAGCGCGGCATCCGCGCAGAGTGGCTCCTCCAACGTCCTGGTGAGCTACAGCTTCGATGACGCACAGTTGGCCACAGGACCCGACACGTTCGCCGTTTTTTCCAAGTCACGAGGCACTGTCCGCCTGAATGCGACTAGCAAGCTGAGTGGGTATCGATCCGTCGAGATTCGCGACGTCGCAGGAGATGGAGATTTCCCTGAGCTCCAGGGATACTTTGCCCCTCGGTCCAAGGGGAAGCTCTTTCTCCACTTTGCCTTCATGACAGCGACGCCTTACGAAGAGTTCAACATTGCTTTGGCAGGTCCTGAGTGGTTCACCCTGCGCAAGGATGGCATTGGGTTCTGGCTCAAGACGCGAGAAGGTCACCTTTGCCAGATTTCGGACAGCATGCCAAAGAAGTTGTTTCTCCTGGAACCGTTTGTCTGGTACGTGTTGAACGTTACGTATGACATTGACCACGGAACCTACGATCTTCTCGCACATAGAGAAGGGATTGAGAAGCCCATCGTCTCCCTCGAGAGACAGGCAAACGGTCCGAACCAACCGGGATCGGCCGTGGACAAATTCTCGTTCATCGGCGACACGGGCGAAGACAAATCCAATGTGACCTATTACGTCGATGATGTGCTGGTGGGTATTGATGAATCGATTGTGCATTTGCCTTTTGTTGCCCCGGGTCGAAAGAAACTCTTCATCGATTATTGGAGTGAGGCGCAGCGCAATCGGCACAGTCAGCCCGCTCCAATCGAGGCCATTGGACTTGCCGATTTTGGAATTCGCCAAAAGGAAATGGATGCCCTCAAAGCTGCCGAGCTGTGGGAACTGCTCTTGCAACTTATCAGCGGTCGGGCCGTTGCATCAGACGTTCCGAGGCAAACCTCTGCAGAACTCCAACAACTCCTCCAGGGAGTGGCGCTCTGGAGCGAAGGGGTGAAGGCGCTCAAGGAAAAGAAGGCCGTGGATGCGCTGAAGAGGTTCGACGAAGCTTCCGCTCTTGTGCCTTCAGCGAAAATCTACGCTATGAATGCGGTGTTGTCATTGGTGGCGCTGCAGCAGTGGGAGGTGGTGGACGAGCGCCTTTCCAGAATTTACGCGGACTGGCAGGATGACGTTCGTTTTGTCCCGGCAATGGCCGCGATTGGCTTTGCGAGACAGCGACTGGACGAGGCTGAGCAATGGTTGAGGGGCCCTGCGGAACAGGTGCCGGACGAACTGGGGCAAGGCTTGCTGCGCCGATTGCGAAGTGGCGCGATGACGCCCGACTTGCTCCAGGAACTGAAACTCCGTTTCCCGGACAACTGGGACGACTACATCAAAGACGTTTTCGTGGCAGAGCAGTACTTCCTGGTGCTGCTTTGGAAGAATCAGGCTGCCGGAGCAGAGCGCTTTGCTCAACGCATGGCCAATCGTTACGAAGCCTTGGGGATTCCAAACTCCCGATGGTATGAGCGGATGGGAGATGCGGCGTTCTTCCTGGGAAACTTCACAATGGCTCTTGAGCAATACGAGAAGGGTCTTAAGGGACATGAACAGAATCCCGGCATCCTGGTGAAGTTGTCGGATGTCTACTTTCGCCTGGGAGACCTGGACAATGAGCGGCTTTACAGGGAGAAGATCTATGGAACCATGTTGGCTGAGTAGAAACGGCTCGGCAAGAGGAAAGCGCTGCAGGCAATTGTTTTTGCTCGTGTGTTGCGGCTTGTTGCTCTTGGCAGCCTCGTTCTCTGCAATCAGCGTGGAAGAGGCTTACCGGGCGATCCCGCACGGATACACCCCATTCGAATCAAAATCGGTCAAGATGAGCCCGAAGGATGCTGCCGTTCTCCAGGAATTGTTTCGGATCTTGAATCTGGCGATTGTTGACCGAGTACAGGCTCAAGCGTGGTTTCACTCGAATGGCAAGAGAGGTGTTGCCTTCGCCAACTATCAGCGAAGCACCGACGGGTTGATTGTACAACTCGAAGCTTTGACCATTCCCGAGAGCCTCAAAGCTGTACATAGCAACGCGATTGACGCGTTGAAAGACCAAAGAGCCTATTTCGAAGAATGGCAGCGAGCGGTCCACCGAGGCGAACCGTTCAGATACCCGCCCGGTGCCAGCCCTCACCATCCCCGAGTTCTCAGTTCCAGCCAGAAACTTCAGCAAGCGTACGGACGACTCATACAGCTTTACCCCCAGGAAACAGAGCGAACCAAACAGGCGTTCTTTGATCACCTGTGCGCGCTGGATTTCATCTGAACGCGGTCACCGCCAAAGTCTTCAGGTGAGGCAATGGCACGCCAGCTTCAGAATGCCCCTTTGTAGCCACCGACGTAAGGAGGTGGAGCCTTCGAGCACGATCCGGCGCTAGGAGCGAGGATATGAACGCGAAACAGAAAGGCAAGCTTCCGCGCTTGCAGCGAGAGTTCTACCGTGGGAACGCGGTTGTCTTCTGGACGTTGACGCTCGATCACCGGGCACGGGGATGGCTCAACGTTTCTTTTCACGCACGCTTCCGCGAATTGATGCTTCATGCTGCTGCGCGTTCCCATCTGCTTTGTCCGGCCTATTGCCTCATGCCTGATCATCTTCACCTAGTTTGGATGGGGTTGCGGCAACAGGGTGACCAACTTAACGCAATGAAGTTCCTGCGCATACATCTTGAGCCAGCTTTGGGCAATCAGCTTCAATGGCAGCATCAGCCACACGACCGTGTGCTTCGGCCTGAGGAGCGTCAGCGAAACGCCTTTGGCCAGACGTGTGCGTATATCCTGGCCAACCCTGTAAGAGCTCAATTGGTGAAGAATGAAGCAGATTGGTCGTACAGTGGTGCCATTGTTCCGGGATATCCTGAACTTAACCCTTGTGAGAGGAAATTCTGGGTAATCTTCTGGAAGATCTACGAGCGAGAGCGCAAAGCCGGAGAGAGGTCTGGCGCAGCAGAGGTCCTGGACGCGCAACTACGCCACGCCGCCTCCTCACGTCGGTGGCTACATCTCGCGCTTCGTGCTTTGCAGCTTACGTTTGCTATAATGCCTGCGGCTGATAACACGAAGGCACTACATCCCCTTCAACTTGCCACTTCGTCCTTTGACACTGCTTCGTGATCTTGATGCGACTTTCCGTGTTTCCTAGAATCCTTCGGACCTTGTTGTGTCTGATGCTTTGGCTTTTGAGCGGTAGTCCCAGTCTTGCTCAACTCCAAACTGTCGTCGTTCTTCCCTTCGCAAATCAGTCGAAGGATGCAGGGCTGCATTGGATGGGCGAGAGCTTCGCGGAGGTCCTCGAAGACCGCTTGAAGTGGCCACAGCTCAACGTGCTGGGACGCGACGAGCGGTTACTGGCATTCGACCGTATTGGGATTCCTTATTCCAGCAGTTTGTCGCAAGCTTCGCTGATTAAGATCGGCCAGGAACTGGACGCAGATATCCTGGTGCTTGGTAACTTTGATTCGGATGGAACGCACCTCAAAGCCACTACCTCCATACTGGACCTGCGCAAGAACGTCTTGAAGGCACGGCTCGAAGAGAAAGTCCCCTTGGATCGATTTCAGGATGCCTGTGGCCGGCTGGCGTGGAAGATTCTCGCGCAGCTCGACTCGACGTTTCCGTTGAGCCTGAACGCATTTCTTGAGAAGTTCCCTCTGATTCCCAATGTTGCGCTGGAAAATTACGTTCGTGGATTGATTGAGTCAGACCGTGCCAAACAGATTCGTTTCTTTCGACAGGCAGACAAGGAGTATCCGAACTATTCAAAGGCTATTTATCAACTCGGAAGGCTCTACCACCAGGAACGGGACTACCCCACATCAACGCTCTGGTTGCAACGGCTGCTCAAGCTCGAAGGCGATATGCCGGAGGCGAGTTTTCTGATCGGGCTGAACCATCTCTATCTCAAGAACCTCGACAAGGCGGCCAGCGAGTTTGACCGCCTAAGCCGGGCCATTCCGTCGAGCAAGATGTACACTAACCTGGCGATTGCGTTGAGCCTGAAGGGCTCCAAGGAAGCCGCGCGTGAAGGGTTTGAGAAGGCAATTGCCGGTGACCCGTCCGAAGCGGACTACGATTTCAACCTGGCCTACCATCAGTGGAAAACCGGCGACTTTTCAGGGGCGCTGAAGAACCTCACAGCATTCACTGAGCGGAACGATTCCGATGCCGAGGTCCAATATCTCTTGTCGAAGTGTTACCGCGCCATAGGAAGGCTCGAGGAATCGACGGCGGCGTTGGCCCTTGCACAAGAGCTCAACCCCAAAATAGAAGGTTGGGAAAACAAAAGGCAGATGCCGGACTTGTTTCGGATTCAGACAGAGTTTGACGCTGTCAGCTTCAGACAGCTTCAGTTGCATCTACGACAGACCGAAGAGGGCAAGAAGAGCGCCGCCGCCCTCAAAAACCGCTCTCGCGATGAGTTCGAACCTCTACAGGAGATGATGGCGGCGAAACGGTTCGATGAAGCCGAGAAGTGGCTATCGCAGGTGATACAACGTGAACCGTCCTCGGCGAGAGCCCATCTGTTGATGGCCCAGGTTCTGGAAGCCCGTGGCGAAAAGGAACGTGCGATTCCTGAGCTGCGCGCTTCCCTGTGGTTGAAGGAGGACACCTCGGTCCGTTTGCGGCTGTCGCAGCTTTACCTGGAGTTGCAGCACCATCAGGACGCAGAGATGCAAGCACGCAAGGTCTTGGAAATCGAGCCTGGAAGTCAGGCAGCCAGAGATATCCTGGCAAAGGTAGCGAAACCGTGAGCAGGTTCTGTTTGTCACTGCTTTTGTTGTTGACTTGGAGTGGTCGAGCCACGGCCGGAATTCTGAAACTCGAGCTCGACGATGTGATTCATCCGATCACCGCAGAGTACGTTGTCCAGGGGATCGCGCAGGCCGAGTCGGAACAGTCATCAGCCGTCATCTTGCGGTTGAGCACGCCCGGCGGCCTCGATCCGTCCATGCGGCAAATAATCGAGAAGATCTTGAGCAGCAAAGTTCCGGTAATTGTCTTCGTTGGTCCTAGTGGAGTGCGCGCCGCTTCAGCAGGTTTCTTCATTCTGCTCGCTGCAGATTTGGCCGTGATGGCGCCCGGTACGAATACTGGAGCGGCTCACCCGGTCAGTATGGGCGGAGGAAAACCAGATGAGGTGATGGCTAAGAAAATCGAGAACGATGCAGCAGCTTACCTGCGGAGCTTTTCTGCCAAGCGAGGGCGGAATGCCGCCGTCGCCGAAAAGGGGGTGACCGAAAGCAAGTCCTTCACCGAGACTGAAGCGCTCAAAGACGGTCTGATCGAGGGTGTTGCGAAAGACATCGACGCGATTGTGACGCAGTTCGATGGTAAGACCATTCAGCGCTTCGACGGAACTTCAGTCGTCCTCAAACTCAAAGGAGAAAGCATCCGTGCTTTCGCGATGTCGCTGCGGCAGCGCGTGCTGGCGAAGGCGCTCAATCCCAATATCGCTTTAATTCTTGGGCTGGTCGGTTTGATGGGATTGTATATCGAGTTCAGTCAGCCTGGTTTGATTCTGCCCGGGGTAGCAGGTGGTCTCTGCCTCTTTCTGGCTCTGGTGGGATTGAGCATTCTTCCGGTGAATGCCCTTGGAGTCGCTTTCATCATCGCCGCAGTGGTTCTCTTTGTTCTGGAAGCAAAAATCACCAGTCACGGCCTGCTTGCTGCGCTCGGAATTGCGGCGATGGTATTTGGATCGTTGATCCTGATTGATTCTCCACTCCCGGAGCTGCGGGTCCGGCTGAGCACTGCAGTAGGGATCACTTTGCCCTTTGCGGCTATCACGGTTTTTCTGATGCGCCTGGTGATTCTGGCTCACCGGAATAAGGCGGTGAGCGGCGAGGAAGGGCTGCTTGCCGAGACTGGCATCGCCCTGACCGACATTGATGGAGAAGGCAAGATCCGTGTCCATGGCGAGATATGGCAGGCAAACAGTGAGACACCGATTTCAGCCGGCGAGCAGGTGAAGGTTCTGGCCGTCGACGGCATGAAGGTGAAGGTCGGCAAGTTATAGCGCTGGACTGTCCGGTGGTGTGGCGGCACATTCGTTGAGGCGCAGGAGACAAGATTCGCAGCTGAACCGCACCACGTTTGACGAAATGTTCCCCCTTAACAAAGGGGGCAGCGCGAAGCGACGGCGGTCGCGAAGCGCCAGGGGGTTGTCGAGTCAGCCTTCCCACACCCGTCACGACAACCCCCTGAAGGCTTCGCGACCGCTGTCGCTTCGCCTTCTTCCCCCTTTACAAAGGGGGATTTCAGAGGAGACCAACATGGAATCATTCAGCCCATCGCTAGGCTTGTTTGCCGTCATCTTCGTGGCGGTGTGGCTCTTCAATTCCATCAATGTCCTGCGGGAATATGAGCGTGGGGTCATCTTTCGATTGGGACGTTTGCTGCCAGAGGCGAAAGGGCCCGGACTCATCTTTGTCGGATGGCCTATCGACAAGATTGTCAAGGTACCGCTGCGAACCGTCACACTGGATGTGCCTCCTCAGGACATCATCACGAGAGACAATGTTTCTGTGAAGGTCAACGCGGTGGTCTACTTTCGTGTGATGAACGCCATCAAGGCCATCGTGGACGTTGAGAACTACCTGTACGCCACATCGCAATTAGCGCAGACCACGCTGCGGTCGATTTTGGGTGAAGTTGCGCTCGACGATCTGCTGAGCAAAAGGGAGACTCTGAACACCAAGCTGCAAACCATTCTGGACCAGCATACGGATGCCTGGGGCATCAAGGTTGCCTTGGTGGAAGTGAAGCAAGTGGATTTGCCGCAGGAGATGCAGCGGGCCATGGCCAAGCAGGCGGAAGCCGAACGCGAGAAACGGGCCAAGATCATTCACGCCGAAGGCGAGTACGAAGCGTCTGAAAAGCTGGCGCAAGCGGCTGCCGTGATCGCGAAAGAGCCGGTGGCGATCCAGTTGCGTTATCTGCAAACACTGACAGAGATCGGCGTGGAAAAAAATACCACCGTGATTTTTCCCATTCCGGTCGACGTGCTGCAGGCATTCCTGAAAAAGTGATCATTGAAGTTTACTTGTTGCAACGAAGTCAAAACATCGGTCAAATTTGCATTTGTTTGAACCGGCCAAGAGCACAAAGGGAATCCGAGCTGTCGTTTGGAACCTGAGAATTTCCGGACGGACCTCAGATCCAGATGGCAGACCGAGTACTTACGAAAGGCTTCTTCCAGCAAGCCCTTGCCGCTCTCTGCGCCCTTGGCGGTTTCCTCTCTTGAGTCTCGACTGTGCGCGGTTGCCCGCTACCCTTTGGTTTTCCCCCAATTGCTTTTACATGGAGTTGCTATGAGCGAAACTCTCGACACGAAGTCCTTCCGAATCGATTATCGCCATCTGGCATTCTTCTTTCTCGGAGCTGTCTGTGTTTGTGCGGTCTTCTTCGCGTTGGGATTCATTGTCGGGCGGGCTCAGGCGTTTGAGACAGCCCTGAAGGATCAGGAGGACATCAAGAACACTGCCACGCCTGCGTCAAGCAGTACACTGGCCGTGGCTGGCAAAGAGGAAACTCCGGTTGTGTCTGAAGCCATAGGAAAGGTTGAAGAGAAAAGTCATGAACCACCTCGTGCCGACTACCGAAAGGATTTGGATTTCTACAGTGCCGTGAAGGAGCAAAAAGTAGACCAGAACTTTCATCCGGAATCTCCAAAACCAAACAAGGCTGTGTCTTCTGGAAAGAAGTCGAAAACGGAGTCAGAGAGTCGAGGTGCATCCGCTGCGGCACGAAACGGCGGCAGCCGTGCGGGGCTAATCAGCCTGCAAGTAGCGGCCCTAAAAAGTTCTGCGGAGGCTGATCGCATGGCTAAGACACTCCGGTCGAAAGGCTATCCGGTCTTCATCGTGAACCCCGCTAAGGAAGATTCAAGTAAGCTGGTTCGCGTTCAGATTGGTCCCTATACGAATGAAGCAGAAGCAGCCAAGGTTAAAGCACGATTGGGCACCGAAGGATATACAGCGATTAGCAAACATTAGTGGAGGAGGGAGCCAGATCACAAATCGCGAGTATCGGCACCCCTCTCCCACGCTGGGGCGAGGGCGACCGAGTTCGATCGGGTGTTTCAAGCACGCAAGGGAGTGTCGTCACTATATTCCGTAATTCTCAATAACACTGACTACTAAGGAGAACTAATGGCGGCACAAAACACTTTTGACATTGTGTCAAAGATCGAAATGCAGGAAGTGGACAACGCAATCAATCAGGCGATGAAAGAAGTGGTGGCGCGCTTTGATTTTAAGGGTAGCAAGAGCAAGATTCATCTGGAAGGCAAAGACAAACTGATTCTGATTTCTGACGATGACTTCAAACTCAAGAGCCTTAACGACATCTTCCAGCAAAAACTTGTTAAACGGGGGATCTCGCTGAAGAGCCTGAGCTACAAGAAGGCCGTGCCTTCAGCCGACAGCACCGTGCGCCAAGAGGTAGACCTGCAACAGGGAATTGCCACTGAGAAGGCCAAGGAAGTTGTGAAGATCATCAAAGATTCGAAGCTTAAGGTTCAAGCTTCCATCAACGGCGACTTTGTTCGAGTCAGCGGCAAGGATCGCGACACGCTGCAGGAAGTGATCAAGTTGCTCAAGTCTCGCGAGTTTGATTTCGATATGCAGTTTACAAACTACCGTACGCAGTGAGAGTTCCCCGGATTGAAGATGGAGGATAGAGGATGGCGTCGTAGGTGTCGCATCAGCCATCAACTCCTAATTGCATTGGCAATCTTCTATTCTCGATCCTCTATCTTCGATACTCTATCCGCGATTTCTTAAATGACCTTTGGTGACCGCATGTTCACTGCAGCAGCCCACAACCCTGTGACTCCCCAACAAATCTTCAATCTGGTCAAAGACGAGCTGCAGGAGGTAGAGCGCGAGTTCGCTCGGCAAAGCGAATCTTCGGTTCGCACCATTTCAGATATTGGCAAGTACCTTCAGGAGAGCGGCGGTAAGCGAATTCGCCCATGCCTGTTGCTACTGTGCACGCGTTTGTGCGGCCGCGCAGATAAGGCAGCGATCAAGCTTGCGGCAGTAGTTGAATTCATTCATGCAGCGACGCTGGTGCATGATGACATTATCGACGGCGCCGAAACCCGCAGAGGCCGACCGGCTGTGAATCGAAAATGGGGCAACCAGGTCACTGTACTGGCGGGTGACTGGCTGTACATGCAGTCGTTCGCAGTGGCCCTGCAACAGCGCAACTTTCAGATTCTGGACATCCTCATCGACCTCACCCAACGCATGGTCGAAGGGGAACTCATTCAACTGACGTTCAACGGCAACCGCCGAGTTACCGAGGCCGACGTTTTGGATATTGCCAGACGAAAGACGGCCTATTTGTTCTCTGGCTGTGCACGGATTGGAGGTGTCTTGGGGAACGCCAGTTCAGAACAGCAAGCAGCGCTGGCCCAGTATGGGTTGTCGGTAGGTTTGGCTTTTCAGACAGTGGATGACATCCTGGACTTCAGCTCTAACTCCAAGGTCCTAGGGAAACCTGTGGTGAGCGATTTGAAGGAAGGGAAGGTGACATTGCCAATCGTCTACGCGATGGAGCAATGCACTCCGGCAGAAGCACGACTCATTGAGACTGTGTTGCGGGAACAGGAGTTCAAAACAGTTTCTCAGAAGGAAATTCTCTCTTTGGTGAATAAATATCAAACCGTCGAGAAAGCTCGAAGTCTGGCTCGCCGCTTTGCTGCCGAAGCCCACTCCGCATTACAGCTATTCCCGAAGTCTCCGTTCAAAGAAGCCTTGGAAGCCATTCCGCAGTTCATTCTGGATCGGGAGAAGTAGTGAAGAGCGATCTCGGTCGGGGAGAATGGAGCTTTTTCAGACTCCCCTCCTGAGATCAGGAGGGGATGTGGCGCGCAGCGCCACGGGGGTGGTCTGAGGGATAGACCCAAATCCATCATGCAAGCGTTTCGTGCCAGCCACAGACGTTTCCGGCACGAAACGCTTGGCTGGGAGTTCTCGTAACACGGGGCCGCACCACCCGGCAATCTTGGAATTCCCACCCCGGCTTATCCGCCGGGGTGACGGTCTTTTGCGGGAATGACGCCGAGGTCACGGATTTCTTGCGCATTACCGCCTGTAGCGCAACTAGCAATAGGCCTTCGCGCTGGAGCCAGTCTCACCGAAAATTCTCCACCAACATCAGGTCCCGTTCCTCGCGAGGCCGCTTGGTGTAGAGCATCCAGCTGCCATCCGGTGAAACGGCAAAGCTGGGAGTACTCCAATCCGGCTCTTGGACGATGGAACCGACCTTTCTGATTTGGCCCGTGACAAAGTTGAGATATTGGATTGAGAAAGGCAGGTGAAGACCCGACGGGTCGAGGTAGCACAGTCCATCGTTCAGCAAGCCCCAGTAACCGGTGCTCGTCCGCTCAACCACACGAGTTTCCTCGCCGCCAGCCACTGGCATTCTCCAAATACTCGACAAGCCAAAGGTCCACATCAAACCAATGGGCTTGGTATAGTACAAAAAACGCCCGTCAAAGGATTCAAAAGCTGCGAATCCCCCATGCTGCGTCACCTGGACGGCTTCTCCTCCAGCTGCAGGCGACTTCCATATCTGCCACGCCCCTCCCCGATTGGAAGCGTAGTAGATCCACTG
>Ga0180085_1000183_pt1 | contig 21485 bp, 15 predicted proteins | sample EasRiv730_16_10D_FD_123013 | JGI IMG/M metagenome (GOLD analysis project Ga0180085, IMG submission 123013) | Soil microbial communities from meander-bound floodplain in the East River, Colorado, USA - East River metaG ERMLT730_16_10D | ecosystem: Environmental > Terrestrial > Soil > Floodplain ... | reverse complement strand
TGTGCTCAGCAACGGTACTCCCTGCGGGCCGCGTGGCATCGGCACAATCCCACTTGCCGAGCGCCCCTACGCAGTCGCCATCACGCCGGACGGGTCGACCGCACTCGTCACCCGGCTGATCCAGAGCGACGTGGTGTTCATCGACGTGCAGACCCGCACGCCCATCGGATCCGTCGCCGTGGGCGAGGACCCAGTGGCAGTGGCGGTCACTCCTGACGGCACGACTGCGATCACCGCCGACATCAATGGCGAGTCGATCACCTTCGTCGACGTCACCTCGCGGACGGTCGTCGGGAGCATCCCGGCACCGGGTGACCCGTGGGACGTCGCAATTACCCCAGACGGCACGCTCGCCATCGTCCCCACAGGCGGTTCGGACGTCGACAACCTGCTGTTCGTCGACGTCGCGATGCGCACCATCGTTGACTCCCTAACGGTAGGTTCCTACGTCTGGGCCGTTGCGATCACCCCGGACGGGGCCACGGCCCTCGTGACGGATCGCGATGCCGACGTGGTCCACGTTGTCGACCTGGCTTCGCGCACCGTGGTCACCTCGATTCCGGTCGGTACCCGCCCGGCGCGAATCGACGTTACCCCCGACGGGGCGACTGCCTTCGTGGCGAACTTCGTCTCGGCGGACGTGAGCGTCATCGACATCGCGACTCGGACGGTCGTCGACACGATCCCGATCGACGGCATCGACGTTTGGGCCGTCGCGGTGACGACCGACGACACGACGGTGTTCGTGATCTCGCAGGACCCCACGGAGCCCGTCGGCCAGGTAATCTCGGTCAACGTGCAGTCCCGGGCGGTCATCAACACCTTGACCGCCGGGAACAGGCCCCGCGGAATCGCAGTCACGCCATCGGGTAGGGTGGCATGGATCGCTCAGGAGCACGGAAACGAGGTCACCGTCGTTACTGAGTGCACCGACGAGGACGGCGACGGGGCCTTCTACGAATCGGCGTGTGGCGCAGTCTCGGACTGCAACGATGCCTCCGCCACCATCGCGCCCGACGCGACCGAGGTCTGCGACGGGTACGACAATGACTGCGACGGAGCGATCGACAGCTCTGTTCAGTGTGCGGGGACCTGCGACCTACCGGACGATTCTCCGCAAGACACGGGTGTAACGAACTCCCCTCAGACCGCAGGATTCCCCACCGCTTTTTGGAACGGCGCGGAGTATGGAGTCGCGTGGACCGACACCCGCAATGGCACCCAAGATGTCTATTTCGCGCGCCTCACCTCGACAGGTGCGAGAGTTGGACCGGACGTTCGAATCTCGACAGAGCCCGGCGCAGCGGTGCCGTCGATTGTCTGGACTGGATTGGAGTACGGCATCGTCTGGAGAACCCTGCGTGCCAATGCCAGTCCCTTGAAAGACGTCTACTTCGCCCGTGTCGGCGCTGACGGCACGTTGCTGCAGTCTGAACGTCGCCTTACCGAATCCCCGGCTTCATTTGCGCCATCACCGACCGTTGTGTGGACCGGCTCAGAGTACGGCGTCGCATGGCTTGATCAGCGATCCGGGGACCTGCAGACTTATTTCGCGCGGCTGGATGCGCGTGGCGAACCCATCGGGGTTCATATTCAGCTAACGGAACGGACCTCCGGAGAACGGCCGGCACTCGTCTGGACAGGGTCCAGCTATGCGCTTCTCTGGGCGAAGTATGACCCAGTCACCTTCTACGGAGGCACGTGGCTTTCTCGATTCGACCTCCAGGGTCGGAAGTTGGCGCCCGATCAGCACATTACAACAACCTCTACAGTCTCGATGGCATGGAATGGTACTGGCTATGGTGTCGCCGCATGTGACTCTAGCGTGGGCGGAACGACTCGCTTCCTGCGCCTTGCTGCCGACGGAGGCGTCTTGGGTGATACTACCGTCATAGCGTCGTCGTCATGCTCGGTGTCGCTGGCTTGGACGGGCTCCGAATACGCGATCGCGTTTGCTGCTGGCCAGCCCACCGCGGCCCTCGTTCTACGACTGGACGTCGATGGCACGCGGATTGGCGCCGTTCTTCGCGTCTCCGACGGAGACTCCAATGCCGCGCCAAGGTCTCTGGTGTGGTCCGGTTCCGAGTATGCGGTTGTGTGGGACGAACTACGAGACGGGGATCAAGAAGTCTACTTCGACCGCATTCGCTGCGCGTGCCCAGATGCCGACAGTGATGGGATTTCGACCTGCAATGACTGCGAGGACCTCAATCCTGCTATCTATCCCGGCGCCACGCAGTTATGCGACGGTTTGAACAACGACTGTAACGATCCCACTTGGCCAATCGTGCCCGTGAACGAAACGAACGCCGACGGAGACGCGTTCCGGATCTGTCACGGCGACTGTGACGACACGCGGGCGAACGTTCACCCAGGCGCGCCAGAGCTGTGCGACGGCCTGGACAACGACTGCGCGAATGGCGTTCCGTCGATCGAGGCCGACGCCGACGGCGACACATACCGCGTGTGCTCCGGCGACTGCGACGAGACTAACCCTGCCCGTCACCCGGATGCTCTGGAGACCTGCAACGCCGTCGACGACAACTGCAACGCCCTCGTCGACGAGGACGGCCTCGGCGAGGACACAGACAGTGACGGGATCCATAACCTCTGCGACAACTGCCCGCAGCTAGCCAACCCGACGCAGCTCGACACGGACGCGGACGCCGTCGGCAATTCCTGCGACAACTGCTCGTTCGCAGCGAACCCGGCGCAACAGGACGCCGACGCCGACGCTCGAGGTGACGCCTGCGACAACTGCCGCCTCGACTACAACCCGCTCCAGGACGACTACGACGGAGACGCGGCCGGGGATGCCTGCGACAACTGCCTGTTCGACTACAACCCGCAGCAGACCGACATGGACGACGACATCGAGGGCGACCTATGCGATCTCGACGACGGGCTGATTTACATCCTGTTCCACCAGCCGGACTACGTGGAGTGGCAGGAGGAGACGGGGTTCACGTCCTGGAACTCCTACCGCGGTGACCTGGCCGTCCTTCGCGGCGGCGGCCCGTACACGCAGCTGCCCGGCTCGAACACCCTCGCTAGCCGGCAGTGTGGGCTGTTAGATCCGTGGACGTTCGATGACGACGATCCAGCTCCCGGTAAGGCAGCGTTCTACCTGACGACCGGCGTGTTCGGCGGCGAGAGCGGCCTTGGGCCCGACAGTGCCGGGAACGTCAGGCCGAACGCCAATCCGTGTCCGTAGCTCCAAACTGGACGCCGCTGACAACCGTCACGTACACCCACCCGGACGACCAGGAAGATGGCGGAAAAGCTGCGCGGGATGGCCGCGCTGACCGAACGAACTGAACTGAACGGTGCTCTCCGCGGCCTGCGGCCATCTCCGTAGCATGATCGCGCGGCGAGGTGATCCCTCGATCTCTACTGTCTCGGTTCGGACGGGACTCCCTCTTGCATGCGTGCAATTCGGCTCTGCGCTTCCGTCGCAGAATTGGCCGGGACAAGCCCGCGCCGTACGGCCCAGCGGACCAACCGTAGGACCCGCTCGGTGTAGTATCGCCCCGTATAGACGGTCACCCTCTCCGCGAGGAGGAGGCCATCTAGCTCATCGAGATCCCTGACGGCCTTCCCAAGATACTTCCGGGCGGCCGCTTCAATCCCGATAACGCTGGATCTCCCGAACGGAATCGTCTTGAGCCATGTCGCGAGAACGAACCGCCGGCCGTAGCGACGGACAAGATACATACCCATCGCTGCCTCATACTGCTTCCGTTTCAGCCTCGCCCACCGCGAACCTACGTGAGGCGACCGAATCAACTGTCGGGCCAACTGCATCGGTATAGTAGTCGCGCCCCCCGCTCTCCGGCCCCTGACAACACTGGCCAGCGCAATCAGATCTACTCCGGGGTGTCGCCAGAATCTCTTGTCTTCATAGGCAACGATGACCCGAACCGCGCGTTCCCCTCCTGAAAGAAGGTCCGTGGCCGTTCCGCTTCGAACCCATTGCTTTAGTCTCTCCTCTGCGTCACCGACCACACCGACACCTTTGTCTCGCGCCAGAGTAACCAGAAACTCTCCGAGCGTTTGGGCTTCGGAAACCCTCCACCGAAACACCGTCGAAAAAGAGCAGAGATGCAAGCTCGCTGTTCCGGCGACTATCCACATGTACACTTGGGGCTCTGTTGGTCCGGGTACGTCAGCCATCTGCAATGACAGGAACAACGCCAGAACAGCGTATAAGGCCGCAAGAGCGATGAACTGCATTAGGAAGATGTGGCGGAATCCGATTGCCTTGCCTGCGTACATTGTTCGCACGAATGCCTTCGGGTCGGTCGAGAGCATCGGAGAGCCGGAATACGCAAGCTCCGGCGGAAGACTCAGTGCCTCCGTCATCCCGACGGCAGCCCGCATGCCCGCCACTCGCCGAGAGACTTGCCGATGCGTAAGGACCCTACTGGCCAGGAAGTCGGCATTCAGTGAAACAAACAGTAGCCCGATCAGGGTGATGAGGACCGCGGCGATCGCCCCGTTTCTACCTTCAAACTGTCTCGCGACTGGCATTGCTGCTGCCCACGCAGCGACGATCAGCCAAACAGCCTGGGCAAACCAGCGATCCTGCTTTTCCAATTCTCGGAGCCACATGCGGTAGTCTTCGAGAATGAAATCTCGCGCCGGATGGCTCCTGAGGTCACTCGACCCAGATGTTTTCATGGCTCGTCGCGTTGTGACTATTTTGGATGCAAACGTGTCAGCTCGAGTAGAGGACGAGGTCCCCTCCGGAGCACAACTGCCTACTCGCAGGGGTTGGACCTACTGGCGACCGGGGCTCGTGTGAGTTTGGGCCGTCGAGTGAGAACCTGGACGGGATCGTACCGGGGACCACGCCGAGGTACGGAGGAAGCCCACCTGCTGGCACCGGCTCCGCCTCCTATGTTCGGAGCCTTATACCACCGGCAGCACAGCTTGCATAGGAGGCGGGAACGCCGGGTCTGTTTTCCGTCGGCGTCTCGCGGTATATAGGGCGTCAGTTCCCGGGAGGACTACCCATGCGTCGCCCCGGTAGGCGCGCAAGTCGACGAACGGCGTGCTGAGCGGCAGGGACCCGGCGGTGCTGCCGGGGTGTGAATGGTAGAGACTCAGCGGCAGGCGACTCCGGGTACGGCATTATTCCATCGGGGAGTCGGCGAATCCAACAGGGTTTGCAAACGGCAGTTTCGCTTATTCTCGCGCCTGCACTATGGTCCGAAAGTCTCGCTCGGTCAGGATCCTGATCCTCTGACCACCCTGAATGAGCCTCTCAGCTGTTCGGTGTTTGCTGCTCCGCGTGTGCCCTGCGAGTTTTCGAGCATCCTGGTTCCCGACAACCAACAGCGTCGTCTTGCTACCTACGGATACGCCTACATTGCAACCCGCTGCGGCCGCGAGGTCCGCCGCCTCACGCCGTGGCAGCGAGAGCGCGCCTGTGAACACGACGACCTCACCTGCGAGGTGCCCGTCGGCTGCCCCCGTCCGGGCGTGGCTGCCGGACTCTGAGCCGCCGAGCGGTCGAACGCTTCGTAGAACCCAGTCGCTCACGCCCAAGCCACTGTCGGAGATCGCCCGAAGCAGGACGAGCCCGGCCGCTCGAGCGTCATCCTCCGCGATGTGATGTCGGAAGTTGACACCACACCACGCGGCTATCGCTTCGAGCCCGTAGCCCGAACTGGCGAACTGGGGCCAAGCACGTCGCACAACTCGCGCCGTGTCCAACCACGTACAGTCGATCGGCGATAGTGAGTGCTTCTCGATTGCGCGACCGATCGCCACGCGATCGAACGACATGTGCGTCGCGACGACCTTGCCTGTCAGTCGCGAGGCAAGAAGCGGCGCGATTTCAGGAAAGCTGGGGGCCATTCGGACCGTGGTCTCGTCAATTCCGTGGATCGAGACATTGACCTCATCGAACCAGTCATCAGGATCGACCAGTGATTGCCATGAGTCGACTATCTCGCCGCCAATGAACGAGACCACGCCCACCTGACAGATGCTCGCCAGGTCAGCGTTGGCCGTCTCAACATCGAGTGCTACGAATGTGCCCGACATTCCTGCCGACTAGGCCTGGCGCTTTCGCATGTACAATTCCCAACAGTCTTGCAGCTTCGCTCGTCCTAGTTCGATGATCTGCCAGTTGACCGCCATCTCGCTTGGGGTGAATCGATAACGCCTGCCCTCATGCTCTTGCGCTTGCTGGAGATCGGGATCAGCCAGGAACTCGTCCTGGGCCTTGGAATGGACTTCGAAGAAGCGCCACGTCTTGCTGCCTGGCTCACCGGCAACGTGGATTACGCCCCTTGCGAGGCAATAGGCTTGGAATCCCGCGTCGGACAGGTCGTAGTCGAGATCCTTCACTAGGACGAGAAACTCGCCCTCCTGGCACAACGCGTTCTCGCCGGGACGTGTCCAGGGCTTCCGCACGGTCCGTCGCTCAATCGACGTCGTCGCTCCTGGTTCGCCGCGATCGCGCTTGGCCTCGAGTTCGCGGCAGCGGGCTTCCTCCAGGTCTTTGAAGTGCTGGTGAATCTGGTCTTCGATCGAGGCCACCATCCTGCAATCTCCTGAGTGCGTGTTGGTGGCCACATTATAAACACCGAGCGCCGAGCGGTTCCTGGCACGAGTTCCGACAACTGGGTTGCAAAGCGAAGCAGCGAATAGGCTCTCGGCCGTCGCCGCAGAGCCAGAGAGCCCGTCCGGCCTCTCCCAGGGCTCCCGCGACGCGACCACGAGGCGGGAGAGTCTCGGCGTCGCCGGAATCTCGCGCGAACCGCGCCGTCTCTGTTAACCGGAAACGCCCGTTTTGAAACCGAATGCGGCTGGCTCCCCAGGGACCCGGAGTTTCACAACGGGAGAGCCACCGAAATCAAGGCAATCCGCGATGCTCTACGCTTGGCTCTCCGTCGCTGCCGACCTTCTCGACGGCGGCAGCCCCGGCCCGAAGCATCTGCCGATCGCCTCTCTGAAGCGCGCGGCGTAGCAACACGACCGTCGAAGCGGTCGGGTGGATCGTGAAGGCGAGGGCGACGTGCGTTTGCGTGTCGCGTCGGACGCCCTGGCGACGGCTCGAAGGGTCCAGTGGACGCGTCGCGGCCGTCGAGGAACGTCGACATGGTGGGGCCCCTTCACTCTTCACGTTACAACCCAAGGCTCTCAAGCACCGGGTTCAGGACCCAAAAGAAGCGCGTGTAGGTGTCGGCGATCGCCAGCAGTCCCCCCAGAAAGGCGCCTATCAGCCAAACGACCCTCCGCAAACCAAGTTCCACCAGCCGATCTGCTGACCACGCCATGCCAGTTCGGATCGGAAGATACAGGAGCACAAAGAGAATTGGTACGTAGTACACACAAGTGATAGCGACCCGCTCAATGACTTCGCTTGGACGTTCCGACGACGGCAGATGAAGAGGTAGCCACACCGCCACAAACACGAGAACACAACTCGCCGCGTTGACAGCGAGCAGGACACTCTCACGGCCGATGGTCGCGCGTACGGCGCGGCTGCCTGCGTTAGCGCTTGTCATCGATCCTCTGCACGGGGCCGCCTCCCTTGGGATCCGGCTTTCCGTCCTGGTCCTTGTCGAAGTCGACTTCGTCCGCTTGCCCCGAACCAACGGGTTTTCGATCACCAGGGCTCGCGACTTCCTTCCCCGCTGCGTCGTTAGCCACCCCCTGCGCTGCACTGTTGCTATTGACGCCAAACGGTCCCCCCAACGCAGCGTAGTCCTTGGTCTCCATTAGGGCACCGGCGGACTGCTCGACCTTCGCGTCGGTCGCGGGAATCGGCGTGCAACTGGTGCTCGAGCCTGGCTGACCTGCCGAGACCCAAGCCTTCTTGTCAGTCTCGTTGGTGCCCGCCGACTGCTTGTTTGTCGTCCTTTCATCGACCCTGCCCGTCTTGCCGCGGCCCGGCTTCGCGCTGTCCTTCATCCCCCAGGACTTGACGTTCGACGTCGCTGCTGGGTCGCCGGGCCGTGACGCACCGGTAACGACGAACATATGCGAGATACTCGAATTCGGATCGCCGCCCAACGGCCGAGCACAGAGGAACGGATCCTGGCCGTCAAGGTCGACAAACTTGAGCGGGTTGTTTACTGCGTACACATAGCGGTTCCACCTCTGTGGCGACTGGACGCTCGCTCCGTACTTGACCGACGGATCCGTGCCCAGGAACCGCCCGAGGCCGGCCGCATAGGTTCGCCGTCCTCGTCGGTTGTCACCCGGGTCGACCCCAGGTGATCCACGTGCAGGTCGAACACCTCGAACGGCGGTCCCGTGTAAGCTTGCCCGAGCTTCAGGAGCGGCGCCAACGAGGGAGATAGCGACCCGGCGTAAGCTGCGCAGACTCCCAGATTGGTCGCGGTCAAGTCGGCGGCGACTGACGCCGAAGCCGGGAGCTCCGTTGTCAGGCCCGCGTCGGCGAAGAGGCCTGATCCTTGATCCTCCCAGCGTCGCAGCTGCGCTTGATACCCATCCTCGTCGCACTGCCCGAACACGATCGCCGACCGCGGCGACTCGCCACCGTGAGGCTCCGAGCCCACGGCCTGGCCGCAGTGCGGCTACCCCTCGACGCCGCCGCAGGTCGGTGACTACTTGACCGTGGCGGACACGCTCCGCCAACCCGCTACGCTCCGCGATCGATCGCCCCGTCAAGCACGCCGTTGCTTGACCGCTTACGACTTCAGATACCCCCCGACCACTGCGCCAGCGAACCCCATCAAGCCTGCCAATAGCGGGATCCACCATCGCTTCTCCTTGCTGTGCTCCAGAGCACGGGAGTGGAGATCGATCGCCGCCTTCATTAGCGTTGAGATTTCGGGGCTGCCGAGGGGATTGCGCGACACCCGCTCTTTTTTGGCAGCAGAGAGCGACTCGTACTCCGAAATGCTAAGTACCGTTTCGGCGTCGACGTCGTACCGTTTCTGATGCTGACGCCGCCACACAAGGGATGCTTGTTCCTTCTTCGAATCAAGACGGAAGAACTCGGGATGTTCTTCGAACACTCGCATCCAGTGCTCTGCACCGCTCGAATCGCCCGTGATCCGGTCCGCCCATCCGCTGAAGTCTAGTTTGTAGAACTTGTAGGTGGCCATTGCTTGGATGGCGGCGATAACGTCAGCAAGCCGAGTCGGATCGGCTAAATACGGTGAGTTTGTGTTCGCCACAAGGACCTCCCTGCGCCCAGCGGATCGTTGCTGGGATGGTAGCATCACACGCTGCCGCAGCTTGGCGGCCATAGCGACGTGGCCATCGGAGGCCGTGGCTCGGAGCGCGGCTTTCGGCAGGCGGGCATTCCGCCCAAGTACACCATTCGGCGCTATCGGCAAGTACGGCAGTCTGGCCGTCGTCGAGCGCTTTCGCCTTGTGCGCAGCCGCGGGCGCTCGTTCGCGGCCGACCCGGTGTGACCGTCGACCTTCGCGTCGGCTACCGCGCGGGTCGGAAGCATCTACCGATCGTCACGCTCAAGCGTGCGGCGTAGACGAGCTCGTTTCGCCGACGCAGCGTCGATAACGCCGACGTGTACCTGAACGTCGCGAAACGTTTCGGTGCGGCCCCGTTCGCGAGCAGCAACAACCCGCGCGACCCGTCGCACACCGCATCCGTGCTCATTGTCGTGGCCACGTCCACCCGGAATGCCGCAGCAAAGGTCGAAGGCTCGCTACAGGCCGCGGGCATCTGCCCGTCGTTCTACTTGACTGCGTGGTTAGGCTGGTTCGCTACGGCCTGATCCGGATCGGGAACGACCGGTTGAAACCGGACCGCACCGGGTGACAAGAACACCATCCTGCCACGATACACACCACGTGACTTCTCCGAGGCCCGTTCGGGCGGAAAGGTCACGTGCTTCAAGGCGCCCGCTTCAATGTCTAGCTCGAAACCCCTGTCTCGGCCGCCTAGATCCGGATACAGAATCACCTTGTGCGAATCGGACCCAAGCATGACACGCATGACCTCACGACCTTGGAGCCGTGTGACGTGGTCATCTGGGTCAAACAGATACTCTGTCCGCCCCTGTTTGTTCATGAAGACCAAGCGGCCACCATGTTCCTGGATCACAAAACGGCCCTCATCAAGAAACTTGAGATCCATCACTCCTTGGTACGCCACACGGTGTCCGTCATGAAGCTCGGGGTCCACAACAACAGCATCTCCATCCGGAAGTTCCACAGCCCATTGTCGAGTCACCGGAGACGTCTTGAGGTTGTACATCACGACGGTCCGGCCGACACATACCACGGCTTCCGTTCCCTCGCCGAAGACGACTGCGCCACGAATCTCGCCGGTAGTCTTGATTCTCTTCACCAGCCTTCCAACAAGATCCAGGACCTCGACATCCGTGCCCTTTGACAAGGTACTGGCCACCGGTCTCACCGAAAAGAGTGCTTCACCCGTATCGGAGAAAGAGTATGCGCGCGAGTCCTCCTTGGTCCATAGGATTGTGCCGTTTGAATCGACGAGATGCGTCCGGCGAATCGGATTGTCGTCAGTCTTGTCGACCTGCTCTTGAACCAGCAACAGACGACCGTCCGATGAATACTCGGTACCTATCACGCCACCGTCGAAATCGGTAATTCGTGCGTCGCCTCCTGCGATCTGTACAACTCTTGAGTCGATATAGTCCAGGAATCGCGTCTCGCTTAGATCGCCGTGGCGCTGATGGAGCGTGATGGCGACTGTGCTGGGGCCAACACTCAACGGCGAGCTACCCTTGTCGAGCTGCCAGTCCCGAAGAGTGAACCGCACCGTGGCGTCTGCGGCCACCCACGTCCAAGCCAACGCGAGCAACGTCGAGAGAATGCCCATTCGTCGAACCTGTCTATCCATGGCTATCCCTCACTGCTCCGACGGAGGTGGACAATTATTGTGGTTATCATGGTAGCGCTCGGGATCTCTCATCTCTGATCCAGCCCGCGCTGGGCAACCGTGGTTGGCGTTGGAGTCATATCGGAAGAGCGCGTAGTGCGTGTGGCTTACGCTCGTTCCACTGTGGCCACACAAGCCCAACACGGTCCCAGGTACCACCTGATCGCCGACACTCACGGCGCGGGTACTGAAGTGACCGAGTTCTGCGAAGAGTCCACCGCCAACATCGATTCGGACTTTTTCGATACCAAAGTCAGCGACGTCGAGGAACGAGTGAGTCACCGTCCCCGTAACCGGTGAATGCACGGGCGTTCCGTCATTGCAACGCAAGTCTACCCCCGAGTGGCATTCCGTAATGTCATTGGGACCGCAGAACGACTCCTGACCCTCGCTCCAACAGTAGTTGCTCCCCAAGCGATCGTCTGCTTGGATTGCAACCGGTGGTTCTACCGGCACGTATATGTCCAGAAGGCAGTCGAGCTTCCCGTCGCCATCCTGGTCGTAGGGGCGAGGCGTCGGGCTCGGCGTGGGAGTAGGTGTGGGCGACGGGTTGCCCCCGCCACCGCCCCCGCCACCGCCGCCTCCACCGCCGGTTCCTCCGCCGGGCAAGTCCACCGGCTCGCAGCAGTAGATATCGTAGGTCTCCCACGAGTCGATCTCGCAATCCCCGTTGGTGCAGACTTCGAATACCACCGTTTCCGTAGCGCACCAGACGTCCACACACATTGCTCGGATCGACACGGAGGACAGGACGCAGAGTGACAGGAAGGCCAGCGTCACCAACGTCGCATTCCACGCCCACGATCCCCGTTTGACAACGCGCGGTCGCATTCGGCAATCCCTCGGGCGGCTGTGCTCGCTGTTCACCGGCCCACGACCCTCCCTTCAGGGGGAGACGTTGTCGGAACATTTACGTGGAATCGGTGCCAAAGTCAACAGGGCCTCCTGATTCCCGCGCTGCGGCGCAACCGCGGCCACGGTCGCCCGCGTGTGCTTGGTGCGTGATTCGCGGGGTTCCCGCCCCGCAACCCAACTCTCGCCGGCCCCCTCGATCTCGCCGTACCTTCCCGGCCGTGGACACCGCGCGCATGGCCAAGCTGGTCTCGCAGATGACCCCGCCCGAGATCAGTGACGCCCTGCGGTTCGTGGACGTGTGCCAGTGGAACGGGACCATGCCCGCCGCCGAGGCCGACGAGTGGCGACGGCGGATCTTGGCGAGGTGGGCGTTCCTGGGGCTGGAGCCCGATCGGCGTCGGGTTTCGTAGACTTCACGTTGGCTACAACGTTGGCCGCGCACCCGCTGCTTCCCATAGCTCGACCTCGCCCCTCTCCGGCATCGTGGACAGTGCCTACGTCTGGCCGCAACCCGGGGCTCGCTTTCCGCCTGCTGTGAATCCACCTAGCACACCGTCTCGATCCGCGCGCCGACTTGCAGTAGAAGGCCGGCGGCGAGCGATGTCGAGGAATGGCTCGTCTTCTCAGCGTCTATTTGCAAGCCCAAGTTGAATTTCCAGCCTCACTTCCTTGCCGGCCGGCACAGTGACTGTTGCCCTCTCCGGACTGCCGTCGCCGGTGGCGCACTCTATCCCGTACGTGCCAGCTGACGGGACAGATAGGGAGAACGTCCCGTCGCCATCCGTAAGCGCAGCGATGTCGGGCAACGGCACCGGACCGGAGACAAAATAGACCCGCGCCTCCGAAACAGGCCTGCCGGTAGCGTCGCGCACCACACCGGAAACCAACCCCGGCTTCGCGGCCATCAGCCCTCCATTACAAGACCGGCGCGCGTCACTACTGCCGCGGTCGCTCGACTGGCTCAGTCGAACCCATCAAGCCTTCCACGCGACCATGTTACTGTAGACTGGGGAGCTGATCCGGGTACCGGAATTGCTCGTCGCGCCGCCGTACGCATGAACTGCGATGCCGTAGCGGCCACCAGCCATGATGCGGTAGACCGCGCTGCCACTCTGACCACCGGCAGTGTCGATGTCGTAGTAGACCTTGCGGGAGTTGACAGACGCGATCCGGTGCGCGTCGTACCACTGCGTCCCCGTGGGCTTGTCGCCCGGGTAGCCGGATATGTTGCCGATGGCGCTACGTAGGTCCGCGTCCGAGAAGACACCGAATCCGAACCAGCCCGTCGTGTTGCCCAGGTTCGTCGGAATGATGATTGCGCCGTAGTCGTAGTTCTGATCGCCGTTGTTCGCCCATCCCACAACGGTGCGAAAGTTCGAACTTCGAACCGTCCCGTAGGGCAGCGAGTTGCCGTTCCGGCCAGGCATGACATCGATGGACCGGACCCACCCGTCCCGTCCGGAGACGCCGCTGTTCTTGATGTAGACGACGTGGCCCGCGGTCATCAGGGTGTGCGGCCCGATGAACCACCCGGTGCCGATCCATCTCGAGCCATCGCGCGCGGTGATGAGCAGCGAGGCGTGCGCACGCCACGGGTAGACTGCGGTGTTGGTGATCTGAACCCGATTGTCGGGGCCGTGCACCGTCTCGACCATTGAGGGAGGAGGACCGAAGGACGCCTCCCCGATGTCCTTCAATTTGCTGGTATCCGGAGCCGTGAAGGTCGCAGCCGCCTCCGCGGCCTCCGGTAGCCTGAAGCCCTTGACGGCTTCCGTGCCGTCTTCCCGGGGCTTGACCGTGCGAGGATCTGCGCCCTCTGACGGAGGCTTCGAAGCTGCGGCCTGCCGTTCAGCGATCAGTTCGAACTCCCCCGTCGGGCTCGACACCGAGGCATGCCCGCCTTTGGGCTTGTTGATTCGTTCCGCGGACTTCCTGGCCTTGGCTGGCATTGACGTACCTCCTCCTTGCTTGCGTTCTTGAGTCACCTAACGAGTTCGATTCGGTGCAGTGATCCAGTCCGGTGCGCGTCGCGCCACGCCGCATCAACTCGACTAGTGAAACGTCGGAACCAGCAGCTGATCGAGCTCCCAGTCGCCATCGGGCAGCTCGGCCTCCAAGGCGCTTTCGAGTGAATTCGGGAGATCGCGGAAGAAGTCGAGACCGGTCCTGGCCTCGACGTCATCGACGGTCGTGATGAAGTCCCTCACCGGGGCCGTGCCGCGCACGGTCTGCGCCATCACGATCGGCAGCGCCCGCAGGTTGTTCCCGTCCTCGTCGAGCACGATCATGTAGAACGCCTCCGGGATCTCGGCGACGCCGTTCAAGCGATCTGGGCTCGAAGCGAAGATCGGCCCGACCAGGACCCACACCTCCTCGAAGTCGTGCGCATACCAGTCGGCGACGAGCTTCTCCATTGCCGCCCAGGTCTGCTGGTTCAGCCGCTTCTGTTGTGGGCAGATGTTGGACATCTTGAACGTCTCGAGCTGGGCGTCGCGGCCGAACCGTGTCGCGATCGCGTGGTTCGGGGCCATGTGGCCGCGATCGTAGGCATCGGGGTTCGACTGGTAGTCCGACTGCTTGTAGTCGTCGTGCGTGACCTGCGCCACCGTCTCGTCGTCGGTCTTGAACCGGCTTGGCCGATTACCGAACTCGGCCGTGTCGTCCCCGTCGATGTGGTAGGCGGACCAGAGCGGATCCTTGCGCGACTCGGAGTAGCCGACCGCGTAGCCGATCCGTTCGAGGGTCGTGAAGGTGCAGTTGGAACCCACGCAGCGAGGTTCCCCGGCGTAGACGTGCGTGCCGCGCCAATCGGGATCAAGGTTCGTGGCGACGGCTTCGAGCCCGGCAGCCTCGGCAGACGGTCGATCCTGCCGCTGCACGACTCCTGACGTGCCCGCGGGATGGACCTTCGCAGCGCAACCCGCGAGCGCCATGCCGAGCATTGCCAGACTGAACGCGTAGAACTGTTGACGGTGACGCATTACGGATCCCCCGGGCCTAGAACAAGCCCTTGACCTTCTTCCAGAGCTTCTTGCCTCCCTTGACCACGGACTTCACGCCCGTGCCGACCAAGCTCACCGCAGTCGCCGTCCCTCCGGTGCCACCGGGGATCGGGATCTTGCCCAGGTGGTAGGCACAGGGCTGGGCCTTGAACCAGGCCGCGATGATCGGGCCCATGACACGCCCTTGCGGCCTGACGTTGCCCGTCGCGACTGCGGTCGAGATGTCCCGAATCAAGTCCGCATCGCACCCGCAATCGAAGTAGCCCTTTCGGCTGTAGCACCGGTCGTGGCGCATGCATGCAGCATCCAGGTCGTCGATCGGAGTTCCGCCACCGTGCCCTGGCCCGCACCATCTGCCGTAGATCGGGAGGGCCTCGGGGGCACGGACCATGTCGTCGTACTGCGGAGTGAGCGCCTTGCCGTTGGCCTCGCCGCGACAAGAACAGGCCTTGCTCGCGCCCTGCTGGAGCGCCAGGCGCTGTTCGAGCAGGGACAACCGGGCCATGACCTCGTTCCAGAGCTGCTCGTCGTCGACGAATTCCGCGTTCCGGTCCTCGAACGACACGCCGAGCTTCTCGAACACGCTGTGGAGGTTGCAGGCGAGGGCGTGCTCCGCCGCAGGGTCTGGGTCCGTCTCGCCAGCGAAATGCAGCCCAACCGCGACGTCCTTGTCCTCACCCTCGGTGTCGACGACCCACAGGCTGCCCGAGTCGCCGCCCATGCTGATCTCGCCGCGGTCGGCGGGCTTGTCCGAGTTCGGACGGACTTCGAAGCCTCCAATCTCCTGGACGCCAACGCTGCCGCCGTAGTCGATCTTCACCGTCACGCCGATGCGGTGGACGACGCCGTGGGTGACTGCCGTCGTTCGACCGGACTTCACGACGCGGTCACCCAGGTTGACCTTGGCCACACGCTTCGGGGCGCGGTCGAGTTCGAGGATCTCTTCACGGAATTCACGACCCTCGATCGAGGCGATCGCGCAGTCACCGGCGAGGCCGAGATGGCTGCGGATCAGCCGGCCGAGGTGGTTCCCGTCGAGGTCGGCGTTGTCGAAGGGCCCGGGCTGAACCACCGGGTCCTGGATCCGTCCCTCCGGCCCGTGCAGCACGTGCCAGTTGCTGAGAACGTAGGGCTCGCCGGTCTCCTGGTCGTAGACGATCGCGCCCACGGTGCCCGCGGTCTCGCGGCGGTTGGCGACGCTGATCCCGGGGACGACCGGGTCAAGCCGAGTGCGTCGCTGCTCATGCGGATCGGCTTCATCCTCCAGAGCCTCGTGCTCGAGCTCGCTGACGACACGGTACCCCGGCTTGTAGGAGCGCTGGACGACGTCGACCTTCACGACCGTGCCGTCGTCCGCCTGGATGACCTCGGGCAGCAGCGTTAGGCCGGCCTCCTCGAGCCTCTCCGGCGCGACCTTCCTTTCGACCGTGACCTGGATGCAGAGCTCGTCGGTCGGCTTCCCGTCCGTCTCTCGGTAGCCCACGCCGACTGAGGTGACTCCCTTCATGCGCAGGAACGCCGCGCCCTTGCTCCGAGCCAGGGCGACGAGCTTCTCCTCGAGCTTCCGATCCTGCTTCTTGTCAGCCATCGCGATTTCCCCCCCTTGCGATCAGTCCTGAAGCGGCCGCCTCAGCGTTGCCCGGCGTTCTGCATGGCCGGTGCCAGCCGAATTTGGCCCGTAAGCCTCGGTTGCCGCTCGGATGTGAGCCCCGCGGATCACAGCGTGTGGGAACTGCGGGGCATGCAGAAGAACGACCAGGAACACCGGGGTGAGGGTCCTGGCGACACACCCGCTCAAGAAGAAGGAGGAGGCCCGGCCCAAAAAAAGGCCGCACCCCCACCGTGTCGGTGACAGAATCCTGGCAGAGGGGGCTGCCACGGCTCCGGCCGTTGCGGGAAGTGCGTCGGTCAGGGCCCCCGGACTGAGAAGGTCGGCTGGCTCAAACGCACGCACACAAGGGCATGTCCCGCGTGCGAAGGAACCGGAGTCTGCCCGCTTTGCAAGGGAGCGGGAGTACTCCCGGAGCTGCCCGCTGCCGCTGGAGACTCAGAGGTGATGGCCGGGATGAAGTCCGTTGCCCGTCGTTCCCGAGGGAGTTCAGCCCGTGAGATTCATGCGCGCAATCGCCATCGCGGCTATCGCCGTCTTCCTCTCGGCAACGAGCTCACCATTGCAGCCCACGGCGGCGAGGCAGAGCCGCAGCGGGCTCGCTGTTTCGGGAACCAGTGGGCATACCCCTTTCCCGTCTGAGGTGTGTTCCCCCCAAGCTCGTTGACGGAAGCCCTGGGCTCGACCTAGACTCTGGCCCATCATGTCTCGTCGCCGAGGGATCGCTCCGGCCGGCCGACTCTGGGCCGCCGTCCTGCTGTGCGCGATCGCGCTGTGTATCGGCGTCGCGTCGGCACCCCACCAGCACGTCAGTGGTGCGGGAGGCGACTGCGCCGTGTGCAAGGCCACGCACACGATCGCGACGCTCGACAAGACCGCCGACGTGCGGGGCCCCGTCGACGGCCCCGCCGGCCACGCGCCGATCGTCGTCGTCACGATCCTCGCGAGCCTCCGCCCGAGCGCGCACGGCCCGCGCGCCCCTCCCGCTCTCTGATCGAGCCAACCAGGCCTGCGCGCGTCGCGTGACGTCACGCGTCGTCGCCCTGCGCTCGTCTACGGGCGCGCGGCTGAGGTTCGATCCCGCGGTCGCCGGTAAGCGGCCGCATTCGAGGAGAGCTCATGAGTCCGATACAGCGCGCTGTCTTCGGCGTCGCGATCGCGGTGCTCGCGACCGACGTCACGTCCTCGCTCGCGATGGCTTCGAGCGTCACCGGAGCGGTGAAGACACCGTCCGGCGAGGCGGTACCAGGAGCCAAGGTCACGCTGATCGAGCTGAAGCGCACGACCGCGACCGACGACGTCGGGGCGTTCGTGTTCCATGACGTGCCAGCGGGCCAGTACCTGATCGAAGCGATCAGTCCGCGCTTCGGCAGCACGGTGGGCCGACTGGCCGTGGCCGACGGTCAGGCCGAGGTCACCGTGTCGCTGACCATCGATCTGGCCGTGCATGCCGAGCATGTCGTCGTCTCGGCCGGAGTCCTGCCCCAGAGCGTCGCGGACTACTCCCAGTCGGTCGCGGTGCTGGACGACCGGGACCTCATGGCGAAGGCCCAGGCCACGATCGGCGATACGCTGGGCAGCGAGGCGGGGGTCAGCCAGACGTTCTACGCTCCCGGCGCGAGTCGTCCGGTGATCCGTGGCCTCGGGGGTGATCGGATCCGTGTCCTGCAGAACGGAATCGGTGTGGGCGACGTTTCAAGCGTCAGCCCCGACCACGCCGTGACCTACGAACCGCATGCGGCCGAGCGGGTCGAGATCGTGCGCGGAGCCGCAACGTTGCTCTACGGATCGAACGCGGTGGGCGGCGTGGTCAACGTGATCGACCAGCGCGTGCCCGACCACCGCACCGGGGATCCAATCGCTGGCAGCGTCGAGCTGCGTGGGGCCTCGAACTCGGACACGACGACCGGCGCCGCCAGCCTGGGGGGCGACCTGCACTCGTTCGGCTGGCACGCGGACTTCGCCGAGACCGACGCGGACGACTACGAAGGCGGCGGCGATTTCGGCGTGAAGACGAACAGCGACCTCGAGACGCGAAGCGCGTCCGTCGGCGCATCGTGGCTCAGGGAGAGCGCGTTCGTCGGCGCGGGCTACAACCAGTACGAGACGAACTACGGCAGCGCCTTCGAGGACGAGGTCCGCCTCGACATGACCCAGAAGCGCTGGGACGTGCGGGGCGGCATCAACGCCCCGTTCGGTCCGTTCCGCCTGCTCAAGGCCAAGCTAGGAGGCACCGACTACGAGCACGTCGAGATCGAAGGGGGCGCGGTCGCTACGCGGTTCCTCAACAAGAGCATCGAAGGTCGTGTCGAGCTGGCCCACGAGTCGCAAGGAGGCTCGAGCGGGAGTTTCGGGATCCAAGGCTGGACCCGGGACTCCGAGGCGATCGGCGAGGAAGCGTTCATCGCGCCCGCCGACGTGCTCGGGGCTGCGCTTTTCGGCTACGAGGAGCTGGGCCCGGGATCCCTGCGCGGGCAGTTCGGCTTGCGCTACGAGCGTCAGTCGACCGACTCGAGCGATCCGACCCTGAGCGACCGCGACTTCGACGCGCCGTCCGCGTCGGCCGGCCTGGTCTGGAAGCGCGGTGAGGAATACTCGATCGGCGGGACGCTGTCCTACTCGTCGCGCGTCCCGACCATCGAGGAGCTGTACTCCAACGGGGCACACATCGCGACCCAGACCTTCGAGGTCGGCGACCCGGACCTCGACTTGGAGCACGGTTTCGGGCTGGACGTCGTCCTGCGCAAGCTGACGGGGAAGCTCAACGGCGAGATCGGCGCGTTCGTCACCGACTTCGCGGACTTCGTCTTCGAGCGCGACACCGGCCTGACGTTCACGACCGACGAGGGCGACGTGCTGCCGATCGTCCAGTTCTCGCAGTCGTCGGCGCTGTTCTGGGGCGGCGAGGCACACGTTGATTTCGCGCTCGTCCACGCCGACCCGCACCACCTCGAGATCGAGCTGCGCGCCGACTACGTCCACGCCGAGCTGACCGACCTCCACGAGCCAGTCCCGTTCCAGCCACCCCTGCGCGGAACGCTCGGGCTCAAGTACCAGGGCGACGCGCTGTCGGCCGGCACCGAGGTGCTCTACGTGGCCGACCAGGATCGCTTCGGCGCGTTCGACACCGAGACGCCAGGCTACACCTGGTTCAATGCTTGGGTCGGTTACCGCTGGGTCGCGGGCTCCCTCGTGCAAGACCTATTGCTGCGCGGCGTGAACCTGAACGACGAGCTGGCGTTCAACTCCGTGTCGCGCTTTCGGGAGGTCGTACCGCTGCCGGGTCGGGACGTCAGCCTGACATACCGGCTGGTGTTCTGAGCACAGTGGCGTCTTGTTGCAGGTTGCAAGTCGTTACCGCACAACGGATTGCATGACCGGGGCGAGGCGCAGTCCGGCGGGTTCTGCGGGAAATGAACATGCCGCTGGAACGAGAGCCACACGGGGTGTAGCCTCGCCTGCACGGCACTTGGGGTAGGTCGTCAACCGCGGGGTCTCGACTAGAAAGGAGATCATCATGCCGAAACAGTCCGTGAACGTAGTTCTCGTCCATGGTGGCTTCGTGGACGGCGCAGGATGGAAGGGCGTCTACAGCATTCTGAAGGAGGACGGCTACAACGTCAGCATCGTCCAGAACCCGACTCTGTCGTTGGCCGACGACGTGGCGGCCACCAAGCTCATCCTTGCTGCGCAGGACCGGCCCGTGATTCTCGTCGGTCACTCCTACGGTGGAGTGGTCATCACCGAGGCCGGCAACGATCCGAAGGTCGCCGGGCTCGTCTATGTTGCAGCCTTCGCCCCGGACAAGGGCGAGTCTGTGGCCGCGCTCATCAAGGACCCGCCGCCCGGTGCGCCGGTGCCTCCGATCCTGCCGCCGCAGAACGGCTATCTGTTCCTCGACAAGGCGAAGTTCGCAGCCTCCTTCGCGGCCGATGTGGACCCGAAAGAGGCCGCGTTCATGGCCGACTCGCAGGTCCCCTGGGGCGTGGACGCTCTCAGCGGCACGATCACCGAAGCGGCGTGGAAGACCAAGCCGAGCTGGTACCTCGTTGCGACCGAGGACAAGATGATTCCGCCGCCCGCTCAACGCCTGATGTCCAAGCGAGCCGGTTCGACAGTCGTCGAGGAGAAGGGCAGTCACGCGATCTACGTATCGCAGCCTGTTGCGGTAGCGGCACTCATCGCGAGGGCCGCCGAAGGTGTGAACGTCGCAGCCGACTGAGCCTCGAGCGCCGCCGCTTGCGAAACCCCGGAGCGGCGGCGCTCTCGACACATAGAACTCTCGCGACAAGGCTTGCAATTCCCTGTGCAGCGATGAGTACCGACGAGTTCACAACTGCAGCGGCGAAGCGGTGGGCCGAGATTGACGGCCGACTTCGATTTCGCCTGCTCAACAACGTCTGGTGCGTTCGTTGTCGTCGTGGAAGCTCGATCGTCAACTACACCGGGCGGATGGAACGACAAGACCTCGTGCTTGAGGGCGAGTGCGCAAAGTGTGGTGGCTCAGTTGCGCGAGTGATCGAGGGACCGATTTCGCGATGAGGTCGTGCAGATTGCTCACTATGACACGCAGCGTACAGATCAATGAATCTGACGAGAATCTACTTAGCGACAACTTACCGCATGTTCCCTTTGTGTGGAACGACGCCATGCGGCGCACCCTCGCGGATGGCAAGGAAGGGGCAGTTTCGGGGCGTTCTGGACGGGTTCTGGGCGTCCAATGGGCATTCTATGGGCGGTTTTGAGCCCCGAAAACGCGCTGGGCGGCAGGCGAGAGACCCCCTCGCCTGGGCCTAAGTCGTTGCCGAATTAGCTACTTACGGCGATCGAGGCGATGGGCGCGGAATGGGCGTGACCGCTCTGGGACGCCAATTCACGCCCCATAAACGCACCCTGCGGGGCCTCGGAACGACGTTAACTGCACCCGGCGGGCCCGTTCCCCCTCCATAACTGCACCCTGGGAGGGCCCGGACCCCTCATTTCCGCCCCGGTTCCGACGGGAACCACAGCCCCGGCGCCGACCCGGACTCCGAGTGGGCTACGGGAGTTCCACCTTCACTTCGCCGGCCTCGACGACCACGCGGAAGGGTGAGACCGCGTAGTCCGCCGGCGGGCTCAGCACCGCGCCAGTGGTTACGTCGAACTCGGCACCGTGCCA
>Ga0180085_1000181_pt1 | contig 21509 bp, 12 predicted proteins | sample EasRiv730_16_10D_FD_123013 | JGI IMG/M metagenome (GOLD analysis project Ga0180085, IMG submission 123013) | Soil microbial communities from meander-bound floodplain in the East River, Colorado, USA - East River metaG ERMLT730_16_10D | ecosystem: Environmental > Terrestrial > Soil > Floodplain ... | reverse complement strand
GCCGGAGCTGTGCCAGCTCGGTCTCCGAGAGCTTCCAAGTGTCGAGCGTCTCTCGAATGTTCACTGAAGGGATGTCTTTAACGATCATTCGCGCTTCGTCCACGCTCAAACCGGGCTTGGGGGGCTCGCCTGCGGAGCCTCCTTCTTGAGCGTTCACAGTTTGGAATCCTAACAGGTTCGCCAGCAACAATAGACTTACCATCGTCGTTCGCATCATCACCGCCTCCGAGAACACTTGGATCATTTCAGTTTCGACCCTCAAGCAAATCAGCAGATCCATTTTAACTGAAAGTTAACTCTTCCGAGTGACGCCCGATCGTAAGCTTACGGTGGGGTTACGGCACATTACTGCATCCGGATACAACGGCGGATGCACAATCTCCTCATGATAACGCTACCACCTACCCGAAGGACGCAACGACACATTCGAACAGAATGGTCTCGGATACTAGGACGACCGGGTTGGTGGCGCGACGCAGGATTCGACATCGTCTGCCCGAAACGCTCCCAATCATTCAGGCGTCGCCCAAACACACCGTGCGCTCGCTTGGCTGTGCCCCAGGAACGGTGCCGACAAACCTCGCAGGTGGCCCGATTGGTGGCCTCTGAACGGTAAGGAAAGGATTCCGCAATGAGCCGCAAGACAGCAATAGCGCAGGGAGTGCCCGATCTCGCCGCACTTGCCACCCAATATGGATGCGGTCCAGTGCGCTTTGCCGGAACGGACGAGGCACTGTATGAACGGCACCTGCTGTTTGACAGTGGCGTCGATCTGGCGGCGGCGACGGCGCGCGACCGGTTCGAGGCGCTTGCCCGGTCAGTGCGCGACATTCTATCTCAGCGATGGCTCTTAACAGAGAAGACCTACGAACAGCAGAATCCTAAGCGGCTCTACTATCTCTCGATGGAGTTTCTGATCGGTCGCTCACTTGAGAACAATGTGACGAATCTTCTGCTCGCTCCTCTGGCAAAAAAAGTTATCGAGGAAAAGAAACTCAACCTCTTCGAGATAATGGAGCAGGAGCCCGATGCCGGGCTGGGCAACGGCGGGCTTGGGCGTTTGGCAGCCTGCTTCATGGAATCTGCCGCGACCTTGCAACTCCCAGCCATGGGTTATGGACTGCGATATGAGTACGGCATCTTCAGGCAGTTACTTCAGAACGGTTGGCAACAGGAAATGCCGGACAACTGGCTTGGTTCTCCCGACCCGTGGGAGGTCGCTCGCCCCAACGAGAAGGTGGAGGTCAGTTTGGCTTGCTCGTTCGAGTTGAGCGGAGGCAGTCTGCGCCCCGTACCAGGGCGTCCATCGAGTCTGACTGGCGTGCCATTTGACCGCCCGGTAATCGGTTACGGCGGTTCCACCATCAACACGCTCCGCCTCTGGGCTGCGGCCGCGCCGGGTTACTTCAACTTTGAAGAGTTCTCTCAGGGCGATTTCGTAGAGGCGCTTACTCAGACTCTCACGGCTGAGACCCTGACGCGCGTCCTTTACCCCGATGATTCAACGTTCATTGGGCAGGGGCTACGCCTTGTGCAGGAGTACTTTCTTGTTGCCTGCTCGCTGGCAGATGCGGTGCGCCGCTTCCAACGCGGCAACTCGGATTGGCGCTTGTTCCCAGAGAAAGCCGCGATTCAGATGAACGATACGCATCCGGCGCTGGCGGTGCCGGAGCTCATGCGAATCCTGGTCGATCAGGCACACCTTGGATGGGATGAAGCCTGGAATATCACACAGAACACGCTGGCGTACACGAATCACACCTTGTTGGCCGAAGCACTCGAAAAGTGGCCGTTGGCGTGGCTTGAAGACATGTTGCCCAGGCAGCTGGAGATCATTTATGAGATCAATCGCCGTTTTCTAAGCGATGTTCGCCTGCGGTTTCCGGGGGATGAAGGCCGTATTCAGCGCGTCAGCCTTATCGAAGAGGGGGCCGGCAAGAAGGTTCGCATGGCGAATCTGGCGGTCGTAGGTTCCCACAGTACGAATGGGGTGGCTGCGATTCACTCGGATCTATTGCGTAAAACAACACTAAGAGACTTTGCAGAGATATTTCCGGAACGTTTCAACAATAAGACGAACGGAGTCACGCCCCGGCGTTGGCTGCTGCTGTGCAATCCTGAGCTTTCCAGATTGATCACTGATGCAATTGGAGATGGCTGGATCACTGACCTAAGCCAGTTAAGCAAATTGAAAGCATTCGCGGAAGACAGCGGCTTCCGTGACGACTTCCGAAAGTCCAAGCGCAATGCCAAGCGACAATTTTGCGAATGGTTCAGGTGGTCGACAGGGCAGGTCCTTGATGCGGATGCAATCTTCGATTGCCAGGTTAAACGCATTCACGAGTACAAACGTCAGCTACTGAATGCGCTGAGGATCGTAGTGCTCTACAACCGGCTGCGAGAGAGTCCCGACTTGGACATGCATCCGCGAACATTCTTCTTCGCCGGCAAGGCTGCCCCTGCGTACCGGTTCGCTAAACTGGTTATCAAATTCATTAACAATCTGGCTGTGACCATCGACAGCGACCCAGCAGTACGCGGGCGGCTTAAGGTGGTGTTCCTGCCCGAGTACTGCGTTTCGCTTGCGGAGCACATCATACCCGCCAGTGACGTCTCCAACCAGATTTCGACTGCAGGCTACGAAGCTAGCGGCACAAGCAACATGAAATTCATGATGAACGGAGCGATGACGATCGGCACACGCGACGGCGCGACCATCGAGATGGCTGCGGAAGCGGGCGAGGAGAACTTCTTCCTCTTCGGCTTGACCGCAGAGCAGGTCTCCGAGAGTCGCAGCTGGTACAACCCGCATTGGCACTACGAACACGAGCCGGAAACCCGCGAGGCTCTGGACTTGATGTGCTCCGATTATTTCAGCCGTAATGAACCGGGCGTTTTCGCCCCGTTGCGCGACGTGCTGCTGACGCACGGCGACTACTATATGCACCTGGCGGACCTGCAGTCGTACCTCGGGGCGGACGTGCGGCTGCGGGCGTTACATGCTGACTGCGAGGCGTGGGCACGCAAGGCCATCTTGAATGTAGCGGGTTCTGGAAAATTCTCTAGCGACCGCACCATCGCCGAATACGCCGCTGACATCTGGAACGTACAACCATGTCCAGTGCCAAACAAGCCGTGACAGGTCCAATTTGAGGCCCAACAATGCGCTTTTCACAAAGGAAGTGCTCGTCCCGCGAAGTCCTCCAACCCCTTGGCGGGAATCCTTGCCCCACCGCTATTCCCTACCAAGCTGATAGTCTTGGCGACCGGATTTCTGCAGATGAGCAGGTTACGGTTCTGTATGGCCGTGTTTATAGGACGACTCGTACGCTATTCGCTGCTGGGTTATCTTGCAGTCATGTTCGGAAAGAACGCGGCTCAAATCCTGAAGGAACACTGCGCGGCCATCTTCCTGGTGCTAGCCGGCTTGATTGCACTGCTCGCCTTCATCGGCCGGTGAACCTGCGGCTCAAAGGTGGCAAGAGTGAAGAACCGACTGAGCTAAGCGCCTTCTCCCGCTCTCAGCTGGATCCCATCCGAGCAGGAAACGCGGGAGCGTTATTCCCGAAGGTCTCGGCACGATTGCGCCATGGCAGAGGTGAAATGATATGAGGAATTCCGAAGTCAGCGTGCATCGCGAGGTGGGAACATGCAACGCTTCCTAATCGTTCTTTGTCTGGCGGCAAGTGCGCAGGCGGCAGCGGACCAGAAGACGAACGCGCTCGCCGACTTCAGCGGTTCGCTGGAGCGATTGGCTGCCACGGTAGCGCCGGCTGTCGTGCAGGTGCAGGTTTCGGCCTGGTGTGCTTCGGATTCAGCCAACCCTGAAAATGCCGCGTTCTTGACATCTTGCCGGGTCGTCGGCTCGGGCGTCATCGTCGATCCTTCGGGCTACATCATTACCAATGAGCATGTGGTACGGAATGCGCGTCGCATCCGCGTGATGCTGACACCGAAATCGGACCACTCAGGAGATGGTCTGGCGCCCGTTGGAAAACCGGAGGTGCTGGATGCCGTGGTTGTCGGCGCAAATCGCGAACCCATAGGAAAACGGCCAGTGCTGGATGCCGCGGTTGTCGGCGCAAATCGCGCAACAGATATTGCGCTCCTGAAGATAGAGGCCTCCGGGCTGTCGACCATCCCCGTCCACCAGATAGGGAGGGCCCCCCACCAGGGACAGGTTGTGCTCGCTGTCGGCAGCCCCGAGGGGCTCGACAATACGATGACGATTGGAATTGTCAGTGCGGTCGGCCGCCAACCGCATCCGGATTTTCCAATGCTCTATATCCAGACCGACGCCGCCATTAATTCTGGAAACAGTGGCGGTCCATTACTGAACGTTCAAGGTGAACTGATCGGAATCAATACGTTCATGCTGAGCGAGAGCGGCCATAATCAAGGTCTCGGGTTCGCGGTGCCGGCCGCGGTCGTGCGTTATGTCTACGAACAACTGCGAACTCATGGATTCGTACGATACAGCTTGGTTGGCGTCCAAGTGCAGACTGTTACGCCCGCGCTCGCGCAGGGCCTCGGCCTGAGCCGGGGATATGGAGTCATGATCTCCGATGTTCTACCTGGGAGCCCGGCCGAGGCCTCCGGCCTCCGGCCGCGCGACATCATTACCTCGGTCGACGGCGCTTCGATTTCCGCGCTTCCCTACTACGCCGCCATGATGTATCTGCACGATCCTGCTGTTCCGGTGGCGGTAACGGCGTTGCGCGGCGACCAGACGCTTCAGTTCCAGGTGCCGGCACTTGCCGTAGACGATCAGGACTATAGAGATACGTCTATCGACCCGCAGGGGAGCCTCATTCCCGCGTTGGGCATTTTCGGAAAAACCGTAAATTATACGCTTGCCCGTCAGATCGGCCTGCGGTCAAACACAGGAATCTACGTGGTCGCGACAAGCGCCGGGAATGAAGACTCCGGCACAGGACTCGCGCCCGGGGACGTGATCGCTTCACTGAACGGTATGCCGATCCTTAGCATGCAGGAGTTGCGCGGGGCGCTTGGTGAACTGACGGGCGGCAAGCCCGCAGTCGTTCAGATCGAGCGACGCGGCCGGTTTCTCTATATCGAACGGGAACTGGAACAACGGCCCCCGGAATCGGGTACGGATCGAGGAAGGGGATGAAAGTGTTCGACTCGGCGCTCCGGCGGAGGTGAAATGGTATGAGCAATTCCACTCGTATATGAACTCGCCGATGGCCTCAAGCACATCCGCGGTTTTTAGGTCGGCGAACCAGAAGCGATTGGCAAAGCCACCTCGGCAGTTGCCGGTCAGTTACGGCAACAGTCTTAACGCAAGAGCGACAGACAGGAGGACTCTATGGAAAAGCAGGGACAATTTCGCAGTTCGCATGGCTTAGAAGCACACGGCATCCGCAATGCCAACACGGTGTGGTGGAACCTGTCCACGTCAGCCTTGTACGAGCATGCCATCCAGCGGCATGAGGGCTTGCTGGCGCATCTGGGCGCCCTGGTGGTGCGCACCGGCCAATACACCGGCCGTTCGCCTAATGATCGCTTCGTCGTGCGCGAGCCGGCGAGCCAGAATAAGGTGTGGTGGGGCAAGGTCAATCAACCGTTTGCGATCGAGCGGTACGAGGCCTTACGGGCTCGTCTGACCGCCTATCTTCAGGGCAAAGATCTCTATGTCCAGGATTGTTATGTCGGCGCCGATTCCACGTACCGCCTCCCGATCCGCGTCATCAACGAGCTAGCGTGGCATAGTCTCTTTGCCCGCAACATGTTTCTCCAGGAACCAGACCCGGCTGTTTTGGCTCAGCACCAACCGCAGTTTACCGTAATTGATGCGCCGGGTTTCAATGCCAGCCCCGAGGATGACGGCACCCGGTCGGAGGCCTTTATTTTGCTCCACTTTGGGCGACACGAGGTCATCGTTGGCGGGACGGGGTATGCAGGAGAGATGAAGAAATCGATGTTCACCGTGATGAACTATCTTTTGCCCCCGCAGGGAGTGCTATCCATGCACTGCTCGGCGAATTACGGCAAGGACGAGAACGACGTCGCGATTTTCTTTGGCCTCTCGGGCACCGGCAAAACCACGCTGTCCGCCGACCCGCAGCGGACCTTGATCGGCGACGACGAGCATGGCTGGAGCGACCAGGGTGTCTTTAATTTCGAAGGGGGTTGCTACGCCAAGGTGATTCGTCTTTCGCCGACCGGCGAACCGGAAATTTACGACACGACGCGCCGCTTTGGCACGATCCTGGAAAATGTCGCGATCGACGCGGCCGCGCGGCGGCTCGACCTCGACAGCGATGCGTTCACGGAGAACACGCGCGCAGCCTACCCTATTTCACACATTCCTAACGCAACGAGATCCGGCAGGGGGGGACATCCCAAGGTGATCATTATGCTAACGGCGGATGCGTTTGGCGTACTGCCTCCGATCGCGCGCTTGAGTCCGGCACAGGCGATGTATCACTTTTTGTCAGGGTATACCGCAAAAGTAGCGGGTACCGAGCGGGGGATTACGGAACCGCAGGCGACCTTTAGCGCCTGTTTCGGCTCGCCGTTTATGGCGTTGAACCCCGGAGTGTATGCCGAGCTGTTAGGAAAGAAAATTGCCCAACATCAGGTCCAGGTCTGGTTGGTCAATACCGGCTGGAACGGCGGGCCATACGGGGTCGGGCAGCGGATCAAGCTGGGTTACACCCGGGCCATGGTGAGTGCCGCCTTGAATGGCACGCTCGCCAAGGTCCCCACGAGTACCGACTCCTTCTTCGGGGTACAGATTCCACAGACCTGCCCGGACGTTCCACCCGAAGTATTGCAGCCCCGCAAGACCTGGAAGGATGCGCAAGCCTATGATGCGCAGGCGCGCAAGCTCGCGGAAATGTTTACGGAGAACTTCAAGCAGTTTGCCAACGATGTTTCTCCAGACATCCTTGCTGTCAGTCCGCGTACAGCATAAGGAGAACCGATGCTGTTACCGCAATCGAGTGAATTCACTGTGTCCACGCTCGGCCCGTGCCGCGTTCCTTCGCCGCTACGGGAGCGTGGACAACAGTTCGTTGATGAGACGAGCCGTGTGCTGGTAAGTCCGGATGCCCGCGATCTCCAATCTTTTCTGCAAACGGGGCAGATGCCTCCCACCTTCGAACCCGCCGGCCCCCGACCCTCTCTCTTCTTTGATCCTGCGACGTTGACCTGTGGCATTGTCACCTGTGGCGGAATTTGTCCAGGACTGAACGACGTCATTCGCTCAGTGGTGATGACGTTAACGTACTCCTATGGCGTGCGGCGGGTCCTGGGTTTCCGCTATGGCTACGCGGGCCTGGCGGAAAGAAGTGGTTACGAACCGATGCTGCTCACGCCCGATGTCGTTAATACGATCCACGAACAAGGGGGAACGCTCCTGGGATCGTCTCGCGGACCGCAAGAACTCGGCGAAATGATTGCGACCCTGCGTCGTCATGACGTTGGTATTCTCTTCACCATTGGCGGTGATGGAGCACTGCGTGGTGCGTCGGCGCTGAGTCAAGAGCTCAAACGGCAGGACCTCCCGATCAGTGTCATTGGCATTCCCAAGACGATTGACAACGATTTGGCATGGGTCCAGCGCAGCTTTGGGTTCTCTACTGCCGTTGAAGAGGCGGCGAAGTCCATTGTCGCGGCCCACACTGAAGCGCGTGGGGCGTGGAATGGCATGGGATTGGTCAAGCTCATGGGACGCCATTCTGGATTCATTGCGGCGCATGCAACGCTTGCGAACTCGGATGTCAACTTCTGTCTGGTCCCGGAGGTCCCTCTGACGCTTGAAGGAGAAGGCGGCTTCCTACAGGCGCTCGAGCGCCGGTTGGCCACTCGGCATCATGCGGTGATTGTTGTGGCCGAAGGAGTGGGACAAGAGATCTTGCAAGATCCCGCCAATCAAGAGCGTGACGCTTCGGGCAATCTGCGGTTGCAAGATGTTGGTGTGTTCCTCCGCGATCGCATCACCCGCCACTTTGCCGCCCGACGGATTGAATCCACCATCAAATACATCGATCCGAGCTACCTCATTCGCAGCCTGCCGGCAACAGCGCTCGACTCGGAGTTTTGTCTGGGGCTCGGGCAGCAAGCCGTGCATGCGGGAATAGCGGGACGGACGGATATGTTAGTGGGGTTTTGGAACCAACGCTTCACCCACCTCCCCATTGCGCTCGCGGTGGGACAGCGCCAGCAGCTCGACCCGCAGGGAGCAGAGTGGCAAAGCGTGTTGCAGACCACCGGCCAGCCGGCGGTCATGGTTGGAAAGTAAAAAACTTGCCACTCGCATATGCTACAGGTTCGCAGTCTTTAGGCAGTATCCCGGAAAGCAAGACAATACTTGATTTCGCCCATGACAGCTCAACTAAATTAATAACCTGATTTACCAATACCGAAAGTTGGAGGGGACGCTATGACATCTCTCGGCCTTAACGAACTGCAACAGCAGAAAATGAAGATGCATCCCGGTTTCATTGCAGCGCTGGATCAAAGCGGTGGCAGCACTCCCGAGGCACTGCGTCATTACGGAATCAAGGAAGGTGCGTGGTCCAGTGAGGACGAGATGCTTGCGATCGTGCATCAAATGCGCACCCGCATTATCACCAGCCCCAGCTTCACCGGCGAGCGGATCATTGGCGCTATCCTGTTCGAAAACACCATGGAAAAGGACATCGAGAGGCGGCCTAGCGCGGACTATCTTTGGAACGTGAAGCATGTTGTACCTTTTCTGAAAGTGGATAAAGGTCTCGCGGCTGAGAAGGACGGGGTCCAGTTGATGAAGCCCATGCCCGGCCTCACTGCGCTGCTCGGCAAGGCCAAAGCGAAGGGCATCTTCGGAACCAAGATGCGGTCGCTCATCAAGCAAGCCAATGCAGCCGGCATCAAGGACATCGTGAGTCAGCAGTTCGAAGTAGCCGGGCAGATCACCGGTGCTGGCCTCCTGCCGATCATCGAGCCGGAAGTCGATATTCACTGCCCGGAAAAAGCCGAGGCCGAACAGTTCCTCAAAGCGGCCCTGCTCAAGGAGCTGAACGAGCTGCCGGCGGGTCAGCTGGTCATGCTGAAGCTCACGCTACCGGAGCGAGACGACTTCTACGCCGATTGCGTCAGGCATCCCAACGTTTTAAGGGTGGTTGCGCTGTCGGGCGGCTATACGCGCGAAGAAGCCAACGAACGCCTGCGCAGGAATCACGGCATCGTGGCGAGCTTTTCACGGGCCCTGGTAGAAGAGCTGTCGGCCCGGCAATCCGATGCCGAGTTCAACGCCCTGCTGGATAAATCCATTCAGAGTATCTTTGACGCGTCTAGCACGTAGCGAGCGACCTTGGCCGAGTTGTGAACTTCGTCGCTGCCTAGAACCTAGCCAGGCCATGATCGGTGAATCGCATGGAAATCGGATCACCAGGCAGAACCTTGCTGACGATCCGAGAATAGGGGCGAGGAGGGATTTGGGATAGGGACTTGGCGCGGAAAACGCCAACAAGACCATCGATCTCAAGAAAGACCCGGACAAGAATTACAGGAACCTGCAAAAGCCTATGGCCAAGCTTTTTAAGAAGTATCCGCCTCCGTCCAATAGACAGGGACGAACGAACGGGAAGCTCATGAGAAGAAGCCGTTATTACGCCACGCTTGCCGTTGGGTTGCTGCTCTTCACTGCCGTGATCGAGGCAGAAACGCCTGACGAGCCCTACAAGTTCTTCCGCGAATTTGCTGGACTGACTCAAAAGCAGATCGCTGGGATTTGCTCGGGCAAGGCGGTGGCCAAGGTCGTTGAGTCGCACTCGCCAGACGAAGTGTTCGTCTTCGGGGCAGTGTATGTACAGGCCACTCCCGAAAGCTACCTCAAGCTTGCCTTGGATCTCGACTCGCTGCGCAAGCTTCCCAGTTATATGCACATCCAGAGGTTCAGCGAGCCTCCGCAGCTGTCCGATCTTGAGGGCTTCGCCCTGGATCAGCAGGACATCAAAGAGCTGAAGACCTGCAAGGCAGGAAACTGCGACGTTCAACTGCCGACTGAGGCGATCGAAGGCTTTCAGCGCTCGATCGACTGGTCGGCACCTGATGTTGCGGACAGCGTGAATCGTCTGGCCCAGCGAATGGCACTGCAGGCGCTTCTGGACTACATGCGGGGGGGCGATAGCGCCCTAGGGGCCTACCGTGACAAGGATCATTCTGCCGCGGTGGCGGAAACCTTTGCTTCACTGATAGGACGATGCAAGGCGCTTCCGGTGTACCTGCCGGAACTCAACGACTATCTGCTCGAATATCCGAAGTCCAAATCGAATAACGTGCAGACGGGGTTCCATTGGGAAAAGGTCAATTTCGGTCTAAAGCCGACCTTCAGGATCGTGCAGACGATCGTCTATCGGCAGGCAAATGCAAAGGAGTCGGCTTACGCAGTGGCTCAAAAACAACTCTACGCAAGCCACTACTTTCAGACGGCCCTGGATCTGACGGTGTGCGTCAAGGACTCCAAACGGTCCGGTTTCTATCTTGTTACCCTCAAAGGTTCGAAACAGGCCGGGCTTACTGGATTGAAAGGTCGCATCGTGCGCAAGGTGGCGGTAGACAAGACGCGTTCCTCACTCGAGCGGGTCCTCGGGACAATCAAACAAAAACTGGAAAAGAGCGCCGGTGACCCCAATTCGCAAACCGTCTCGCGGTTTGACACCGGTCTTGAGAAAATCGTCAGATCTTTTCTCCCGCTGGGAGGATGAGATGAAACGAAGGTTCGAGCAATTCTGGCGGCGTCCCTCTCCGAATCTCATGGAGTTGGATCGTTGGTGGCCCGGCGGCTAGCGGGCCTGGCCCACCTGGAGCTTACGAGAAAGGCGGCCGGGTAATCATCAAAGCCAGGAGCCCCTAATTAAATGAGAGCGAAGAGCCAGAAAGAGAATCACCAAGGTCAAGTTCTCATCTCTTAAGTGGCGAGAGATCGCCCTACTGTTGTACCTGAGAGCATCGCTCCGCGGCGGTGATTTTATCAGCCTAGGCTTAAGACCTTGGGCTTCTTGAATAGGAGGACGAGATGAACTCGAGTGGGACGCGTCGGGATGTCTGGTCTCTTGTCTTGGCCGGAGGCAACGGCGAGCGACTCGGACCTCTGGTCCAACGCTGGTTGGGGCGCCACAAACCAAAGCAGTACTGCACCTTCATTGGCAGCCGCTCGATGCTTCAGCATACACTGGACCGCTCCGACCGGATCGTCGCCGTCGAGCGGCGAGTGACAATCATCGCACGGGATCACGCCGAGGATGCCCGCCCTCACCTTTTGTCCTCGACCCTGGGGCAGGTGGTCCTTCAGCCCGCTAATCGTGAGACGGCGGCAGGAATCTTCCTGGGGCTGGCGCATATTCGTGCTCAAGATCCGAACGCCAGAGTCATGATTTTCCCTTCCGACCACTTCATTTACCCGGAAGAGCAATTTGTCCAGGCGGCGCGCACCCTCGCTCGGGCAGCTCAGCACATGAAGCATTGGATTTTCTTGCTCGGCGTCGCCCCAGACCGCCCGGAGCCGGAGTACGGTTATATCCAGCCCGGGCCGCACCTCGCCTGGCTGGATGGCTTGCGTATGCGAGCCGTGAAGTCCTTCCTGGAAAAGCCGAGCTTGGAACAGAGTAAAGCAGTGCATGGCTCCGGCGTCCTGTGGAATACGATGGTTATGGGCGGCAGGGTTGACACCTTCTGGCGACTGGGCTGGCGCTGCTTTCCCGAGATGATGGCACTTTTTGAAGTGTATGGTGAGTCGGTCGGAAGCGCCCAGGAATGTAGCGTCCTGGAACACGTCTACAAGCTGATGCCGACCCGGAACTTTTCCACGCACCTGTTGCAGCAGGTCCCCGCGCATATAGCTGTCCTGGAGATGCGGGATGTTCTCTGGTCAGACTGGGGCAGTGCCGAGCGGATTGTCGAGACCCTGCGACAGCTTGGGAAGGAGCCATCGTTTAGTCTGTCCCAGACGGCTTAACAACACCGGATCGCGGAAGCACCAATATGAGGACCATGAAGGTCTGGACTTATGAAAAAGACCTGTATTGTTTCCTTCCGGAGGATCATGACAGCTGCAAGCCTCTTCCTGCTTGTGCCCTTTCTTCTTCGGGCGCAATCCTCCAGTACATCCCCGCGCATCGAGGAGCTCAAGAAGCGGCTGGAGGAGCTGGAGAGAACCACGCACGAACAGATTGAAGCCTTGCGCCAGCTAATTAAGGAACAGGAGGAGACCATTAGCCGGTTGCATGAAGCCCAGACACCTGCTGAAGTGCAGGCCCCGCAGAGTCGAACGCCCTCTGCTGTTCCCTACCAGCGCGAGACCAGCGCTGCAGCCCGTGATGAAACGTTCGGCCGCGCCCAGGATTCAGCACCGCGCATCAATAACACTCCATTGGATCCGAGTCTGCAGGGGTTCTTCCAAATCCCTGGCACTCCGGCTCGCCTCAAATTCGATGGTTATGCCAAACTGGACCTGAATTTTGACCCGAGGCCCGCAGGGAATATCGACAAATTTATCAACACGACCATTCCGGTGAACGTGGCGCCGAACGCCAAGTTCGCCAATGTGAACATTCACGCGCGGCAGACCCGGTTCAGCCTGGACTTTCGAAGTCCGACGGAATTTGGTGAAGATCTTCGAGTCTACTTCGAGGGCGACTTTTACGGGCCCAATGGTGGTAGCGATCCTCGGCTGAGGCACTACTACGGACAGCTAAAGAACTTCTTATTAGGGCAGACCTGGACGGCGTTTGCCGATCCTGATGCGATCCCGGATACCCTGGACTTTGAGGGACCCGCCGGGATCGTTCTCACCCGCCAGGTACAAATCCGTTACACGCAGCCGCTGAGGCAGTCACAAAGCTTAACCTTCTCCGTGGAACAGCCCAGCGTTCAGACACGGACACTCTTTGCTGAGGGCCATCCGATTACCCCTTACCCTGATGCCGTAGTCCGGTGGCGTCTGGAGAAGAGAATGGGGCACATCCAAGTTGGTACATTGTACCGGGGGATTGGATATAGTGATGGAACTCGTGAACGGACTATATTTGGTTGGGGGGTCAACATAACTGGGGGGATCAGAGTCGTGGGACGGGACCAGTTTCATTTCTATGGAAGTTACGGAGAAGGAATGGCTCGCTATGTCGAGAACCTCAATGGGCTCGGCTTGGATCTCGATCTCAACAACCGGAGCACTGATCTAAAGGCATTGCCAGTGATCGCGAGTTACGGAGCTTACAAGCATTACTGGGCACAGCGAGTCCGCTCGACAGTCACGTTCGGATATGATCGTGTTCAGAATACTGTGCCGCAACCGGAAAAAACGTTCAGCAAGAGCTACTACATGTCCGGCAGTCTCTTGTTTAATCCAATCGGTTCGCTAGACATGGGCGTGGAGTTCTTACACGGCTGGCAGGTTCTAAAAGATGATTCAAAAGGAAATGCCAACCGGATCCAGCTCAGCTTTAAGTATGACCTGTACAGAAAAGAAGAATAGCCGGCGGCACGCCCACGAGGTCCCAATGACGAAACGCCAGCCTGTGCAGAATGGATCACTCGAACGGCCGTCCCAAAACAAAGCCCCTCAGCCTCCTTTGGACCGGGAGGTCTTGGCCGATATCGTCGACATGGCCCTGACCGCCGGTGAGCTGCTGATGAAGAACGGCGCGGAGAGTCAGCGGGTCGAGGAGACAGTTCGGCTGCTGGGCACCGGCTTGGGATGCGACTGGGGCAGCGTGCTGGTCTCCTACAACACCATCATGGTCACCCACGCAAGCGGCAACGAATTTCGCACTAAAATCCGGCGGGTCGAAAATATCGGCGTTAACATGCGTGTTATCGAGGATATTAGCCACGTCGCCCACCGTGTCGAAGCGGGAAAGCTCGACCGTGCCTCGGTGCGGGCTAAATTGGAACAGATCAGGGCCGTGCCTCGCGGTTACAACCGGTGGGTCACGGCCCTGGCGGTCGGGTCGGCCTGTGCCGCCTTCAGCCGGCTTCTGGGCGGCGATTGGCCGGTCTTTGGCGTGGCTCTGCTTGCGTCAGGCGTGGCTGTGATCGTCCGCGGGGAACTGGCCAAACGGGGGCTCAATGCACTGCTGGTCGTACTCATGACCGCCTTCGCTGCGGGCGGGCTGGTCGGTCTGGTGAGCCGGTTTCAGTTTAGTCCTCGCCCGGAGCTGGCCCTGGTGGCTTCGGTCCTCTTCCTTGTGCCAGGTGTCCCCGGAATCAACGCGGTCGAGGACCTGATCAAGGGACACATTGTGGTCGGCCTCGCCAGGGCGGCCAACAGCATGCTGATCGTTCTGGCCATCGTTCTGGGGCTGATCCTGGCCGTACAATTGACGGGAGTTAGGATCTCGTGATCGCCTGGGAATTGCTGATGCAAAACTCGATCTGGGCGGGCCTCGCCGCCGTGGGATTCGCCCTGCTATTCAATGTCCCCAGGCGCACGCTCTTCGGCTGCACGCTGGCCGGCGCTCTGAGCTACGCCGTCCGTTCACTGCTGCTGGAACTCGGACTGGTCGGGATCGAAACCGGCACACTACTGGCTGCCACCCTCGTGAGCGTTCTCGGTGTCGTGTTCGGCCGCGTCTGGCGCGTGCCGGCGGTGGTGTTCGCCGTCCCGGGGTTGATTCCGTTCGTGCCGGGCTCTCTGGCTTTCAGGGCTGTGAGCGATCTGCTGACTCTGACTACTGGTGCGGTATCTGCTGACGACACCCTTCTGATGAAGGCGGTCGTCAGCACTCTCAAGTCGATTTTGATCGTGGGCGCGATCGCTGCCGGGGTGGCCGTGCCGAGCTTGCTGCTGCGCCGCGACCGGCCGATGACATAAACGGGACGAGCCGGAAGCAGAACGAATTCTGACTTTCCGCAAGCGCCGGCGCTTGCTCGCTGTTTATCACGGTTCCCGAAGTTGATGGCCGGAAGCCGGAAACGCAGATGTCCTGCGGGACTCCGATAAGAACTTTCCAGTCCAGCCACATGGGGTTGTAATCGTCTTTGCGGTCCGCCGCACGCTCCCGCGGAATCGCCCACCGATTACTTTGCGCCAGCCAGCGATCCGGTTTCTCAATCTGGTTTCCGTCGTGGGTCTCCTGTTTGAAAACGCTGTACTCGTGATCTGCAAACGAAGTTCAAACTTCGGTCAAGTTTGTAGTCCCGGCTTCAGCCGGCCTGGCATCGCCGCCTGAAGGCGGTACTACGAACGTGCCGTCTGGCTGGCATGAGGTCGCTCGCTACTTATAGCTGTGCCGCTCCGGTCCTTTTCCGTGACTCCCACTTGGTAAAGGTCTGCGACTTGGGTATAGCGGGCCTGAATCTTCCCCTGTCGGTGCTTGATTTTGCTCCGCTACTTCAGCCGACCCGCGGCCACACCCTGGTCGATGGCCCCGAGCGCCTTTTTCCACTGCTCAGAGAAACGACCACGGTTTTCACGAATGACACTGGGCTAGCGGCAGGCAAGGCTCAGGGCTTTAGATCTACTACCAAGGTGTAATTGTTTTTTGCTTTCGACTACTGCTATTCAAAAACGTGTCGAAGATCTCTGACCCGGAGCAGTCAGAAGTCGATGGGTCGAAGAAATGGAGAGATGAATCATGAAGCCTGTTTTGATTGTCGAGACCCTGCGACAGCTTGGGAAAGAGCCACAGTTTAGTCTGTCCCAGACGGCTTAAACCTTGTCGGAGATTCTTTGCCGGATGCTCACCGAGTTCGTGCCTCTTCCCCCAGCTTCCGTCCCAACGAGACCCGGCAAAGAATCATAGGCCGCAGTGATTAATATCTATCAATCGAATCCCAGGGAGACAAAAATGTTACCTCAAACTATGAAGGCTGCTGTTGTCCACAAATTTGGAAAACCCTTGAGCATTGAAGAGAGGTCTGTTCCTCGTCCGGCCTCCGGACAGATTCTGGTGCGAACGGTCGCCTGTGGAGTGTGCCATACCGATCTCCATGCAGTTGACGGTGATTGGCCTGTGAAACCCAAGCTGCCTTTCATCCCTGGTCATGAATGCGTGGGGTACGTTGCCGCAGTAGGGTCTGGTGTTACAGTCGTGAAAGAAGGCGACCGCGTTGGGGTACCTTGGCTACACAGTGCCTGTGGAACATGTGAATACTGTCTTACAGGCTGGGAAACGTTATGCCCGCGACAACAAAACGCGGGTTACTCAGTGGACGGCGGATTTGCGGAATATGTGTTGGCGCCTCCGAATTACGTCGGCCATATACCCGTGAGTTTGGATGCCACTGACGCTGCTCCCATCCTATGTGCTGGCGTCACGACGTACAAAGGCCTTAAGGAAACCGAGACCAAGCCTGGTGATTGGGTAGCCATTGTCGGTGTCGGCGGGCTTGGCCACGTGGCTGTTCAATACGCTAAAGCGATGGGTTTACATGTGGCAGCTGTTGATATCTCGGATGACAAGCTTGATTTGGCGAAACGGCTCGGCGCTGAATTGACGGTTAATGCTACAGTGGAAAATCCAGTGACCGTGATCGAGAATCAGCTCGGTGGGGTACATGGGGTCCTGGTCACGGCTGTATCGCCAAAGATCTTTCGACAGTCCATTGACATGCTGCGGCGTGGTGGCACTTGCGTGCTGGTGGGCTTGCCTCCGGGCGACTTTTCAACGCCTATATTTGATGTGGTGTTGAAACGGCTCACGGTTCGCGGTTCGATTGTAGGAACACGTATGGACCTACAAGAAAGCCTACGGTTTGCAGCCGAAGGCAAAGTCAAGCCCGCTACTGAGACACACCCTCTGCACGCTATCAACGATGTTTTTGACAGGCTAAGGCACGGTCAAGTTAATGGACGCATCGTCCTAAATCTCGAGGCGGCCTGACACGTGGCTTGCAGCGGACGGCGCCGGCACAGTCTTCCGCTTTACCGTTCCGAAGTACCACGACGAAGGATCCCGTGGGGCGGGCGCCGGAGCCTGACGCAGTTATCGCGATTGTGGGCGACGACCCCTCGAAAGGGAAGCGCAGGGATGCGCCAAGAAGACCCGATAGTGCGACGAATTGCCATCATGTTGGCCGTTTTCGTGGCAGGCTGCGGGTGCGGGTTCGCGTTTAATCCCGCTCTCGCCGTAGCAGCTGAACCCCGCCCAGCGAAGATCGCAATTGCCCAACCCAGCAACACACGCTTCGCCCACCGTACGACGAAGGGTCGCTTCCGCGGAGACCGCGAGGGTAGAGCTGACTCGGCCCCTCGCCACTTTCAGAATAGCCACGCTCAGGGCGGCGATACTCGGGTCAGACAGCTCAAATTCACGCACCTCACCACCAGCGATGGCCTATCTCAAAGCAATGTCAAAAAGATTTTGCAGGATCGCCGGGGATTCATGTGGTTTGCCACCCGAGACGGCCTCAATCGCTACGATGGCAATACGTTCGTTGTGTACAAGCACAACCCCAACGACCCTGGGAGCTTAAGCGCCAACTTTGTTGACGATCTGATCGAAGATGATCAGGGGTATTTGTGGATTGCCACCCATACCGGCGGGGTGAACAAATTCGACCCCAGAACCGAACGCTTTACCCACTACCGTCACGACCCTAACAACCCCAACACCATTAGCGGGAATCGGGTGGAGAGCATCGCCCGCGACAGTCGCGGCTATCTGTGGTTTGGCACCCAAGACAACGGCCTCGACAAGTTTGATCCGGCGACCGGAACTTTTGCCCATTACCGCGAAGACAGCGATGGCCAGTTTGTTGGGAGGATCACTCACATTATGGAAGACAGCCATCGGGATATCTGGTTTGTCGGCGAGAACGGTCTGTTTGATTTGAACCCACAGACGGGACAGATTACTCGCCCTCCTGCAAGCATCAGGGACTTAGCCGCAGACCATGTCTTTGAAGACAATGTCGGCAATATTTGGATGCTAGCCTGGTCCCCGATCGTCGGGCTCGTCAAATATGATCGCCAGGCAGAGCGGCTCACGAAATACCCGCTTGGCGCCGGTGCTACCGGCCAGCCGAATAGCAAGATTCTCGACGATGGGGGAAATGGATTCTGGGTGCCTTCGAGCCTGGGCCTCTACTACTTTGACCGGCGAGCAGAACAGTTTACGCGCCTCTTTCAACATGTTGAGAGCAACCCGGATAACCTCAACGACAACGCAGTTATCTCGCTCTATCAGGATAGGGGCGGGTTGCTGTGGGTGGGAACTGAAGATGGAGGGCTTAATATCCTCAATATGCGGCAAGAGCAGTTCGGCAGTTACCGGCATCGCCCCGCCGACCCCAATAGTCTCTCCGCCGGCAAGGTCACCGCGATTTATGAAGATTCCAACGATATTTCTTGGGTCGGGTTTTTCCCTCGCGCCCTGGATAGATTGGATCGAAAGACGGGAAAGATCACGCATTATCTTCCTGACCGTGGAAACAAAAACACCCTTGGCAAAGGCAGTGATCTTAATAGCATTTACAAAGATGCAAGCGGTTATCTCTGGTTGGGGGGCTGGGGTAGCGGTCTTGATCGGTTCGATGAAAGGACTGGGCAGTTCAAACACTACGGGTCTAACGCCGATGATCCCAACAGCTTGTTGTCTGACAGCATTCTCAGCATCTATGGAGATCGAACCGGCACATGGGTGGGACAGTATGGCGGGGTTAGCCGTTTTGATCCAGCAACGAACCGGTTTACGAACTACCGCCCGAATCCGAATGACTCGGCCCGCCTGGCATATAGCGTCTCTACCATACATCGGGATCGTTCCGGCACGCTTTGGCTGGGGACGTGGGGCGGCGCGCTGATCCGCTTCGATGACAAGGCGAAGACTTTTGTCAATTACACGCCCGACTCGCGTGACCCTCACAAACTCCAGGGCGGCGATATCACCGCCATTCACGAAGACCGGGCTGGAACATTGTGGCTGGGAGCCTGGGATGGACTGTACCGGTACAATCGTCATGACGCAACCTTCACCCGCTATACGGAAAGCCAGGGCCTGCCCAGTAGCACTATTGAGGGAATTCTGGAAGACAAGGCCGGCAGACTTTGGCTCAGTACCAAGAAGGGGATATCCCGGTTCGATCCTCAGACGGAAACGTTTAGAAACTATGACGTGTCCGACGGCTTGCAGGGTGACGACTTCACTGAACGCTGTTATTTCCAAGGTCCGGATGGGGAGATGTTTTTTGGGGGCAGCAATGGGTTCAATGCGTTCTTCCCTGAAAATATTCAAGATAATCCCTACGTGCCCCCGGTAGTAATCACGAGCTTCAAAATCTTCAACAAACCTGTTCCTATCGACGCCAGGTCGGTGCTCACGAAAGCCATCTCCTACGTTGATGGCTTGACTCTCTCCTATCGGGATAATGTCTTCTCTTTTGAATTCGCGGCGTTGAGTTACGCGAACTCCCACAAGAACCGTTATCGATATAAGCTCGAGAACTTTGAACCTGGCTGGAACGAGGTGGGCAGCAAGCAGCGCCTGGCTACTTACACCAATCTAGACCCCGGTCGATATGTTTTTCGCGTGCAGGGATCAAACAGCGATGGCGTATGGAATGAAGAAGGGGTGTCGCTGTCTATTCTCATCAAGCCCCCCTGGTGGAGGACCCACTGGTTTCGCGCCCTTTCGGCGGCCATTTTCCTGGCACTGGTGTGGGGGGCTTACCAGTTGCGTGTCCGGCAAGTTCAGCGAGAGTCCAAGCAGCTTCGGGACGTGATCGACACCGTTCCGGGATACGTGTGGAGCGCTTTGCCGGACGGCTCCATCGATTTCATCAATCAGCGTTGGCTGGAATTCAGCGGTCTCTCTTTGGAGGAGGCACTGGGGCGGGGCTGGGAGGCGGCAGTTCACCCCGACGACCTTGGCAGGTTCTTGGACCAGTGGCGCGCGGCCGTGGCGTGTGGGAAGGCGATGGAAAGTGAAGCGCGCGTGCGCAGGGCGGACGGGCAATATCGGTGGCTGTTGATCCGCAACGTACCGCTCCACGACCAAGGGGGACAGATCGTCAAGTGGTATGGCACGAGTACGGACATCGATGACCGCAAGCGGGCGGAGGAGGCGTTGTCTCGTTCGAATCGCGAACTGCGCGCGGTCAGCAACTGCAACCAGACTCTCCTGCGTGCCACCGACGAGCAGAGCTTGCTGGAAGAAATCTGCCGGATCGTCTGCGAAGAGGCCGGTTACCGCATGGCCTGGGTGGGCTATGCCGAACACGACGAGGCCAAGAGCGTGCGCCCGGCCGCGTGGACCGGAACCGACGAGGGATATCTCACAAACCTCGGCACCACCTGGGCCGACACGGAGCGTGGGCGGGGGCCCACCGGAATGGCCATCCGGGGCGGAAAGACTTGCTGCATTCAGAATTTCGCCACCGATCCTCGACTGGCGCCCTGGCGGGAGAGCGTTTTGCAGCGCGATTTTCGTTCCGGCATCGCCCTGCCGCTCAAAGACGAACACGCCAACGCCATTGGCAGTCTTAGCATTTATTCTGCCCAGCCCGACGCTTTTACGTCGGAAGAGATTCGGCTGTTGGAGGAACTCGCTGGTGACCTGGCGTTCGGGGTAGTCACCCTGCGTTCGCGGGCCGCCCGCCAACGGGCAGAGCAGGAAGTCTCCCTTCTCAGTTTCGCCTTGGACAAAGTACGCGAAGCCGCTTTTCTGATAGATGACAGGGGGCGTTTGCATTACGTCAACGACGAGGCCTGCCGCGTTCTGGGCTATAGCCGTGCTGAACTGCTCGGTTTGTGCGTAGCGGATATTGACCCGGAGTTCCCGACGGAGCGTTGGCCCGACCATTGGCGGAGCCTTCAGGCGCACCGTTCACTGACTTTCGAAAGCCGCCACCGAACCCAAGATGGCCGCATTTTCCCGGTTGAGATCAGCGCGAATTATTTTGAATATGGAGCAGGGGCCTACACCTTAGCCCTCGTGCGAGACATCACGGAACGCAAACGCGCTGAGGAAGAGCGAGAGAGGCTACGCCAGATTGAGGCAGATCTCGCGCACATCAACCGCGTAAGCATGATGGGCGAACTGGCCACGTCGATTGCACATGAAGTCAACCAGCCGCTCGCGGGCGTGGTGAACAACGCCAGCGCCAGCCTGCGCTGGCTGGCCGGAGATGTGCCGAATCTGGAGGAAGCGCGGGAGGGTCTCCATCGTATCGTCCGCGACGGGAAGCGAGCTGGTGAGGTGATTGCCCGGATTCGGTCCCTGACCCGAAGGGCTCAGATGCCCAGAGAGAAGCTGGACCTCAATGAGACCATCCGGGAAGTCCTGGCCCTGGTCGGGGACGAAGCGAAAAAGAAGAGCGTGATCATCCGAACGCGGTTTGCTGCGGACCTGTCACCGGTTTCCGGGGATCGGGTGCAGTTGCAGCAGGTGGTACTGAACCTGGTCATGAATGGGATCGAAGCGATGAGCAGTGTTGCAGACCGGGCACGGGAACTGCTGATCACCACCCGGAACATTGATGCGGACCGGGTGCAAGTAAGCATTGAAGACTCAGGGATCGGTATTGACCCTCAGAAGCTAGACAAGATCTTTGATTCT
>Ga0180085_1000180_pt1 | contig 21533 bp, 35 predicted proteins | sample EasRiv730_16_10D_FD_123013 | JGI IMG/M metagenome (GOLD analysis project Ga0180085, IMG submission 123013) | Soil microbial communities from meander-bound floodplain in the East River, Colorado, USA - East River metaG ERMLT730_16_10D | ecosystem: Environmental > Terrestrial > Soil > Floodplain ... | reverse complement strand
GAGCGTCTCGGCGTAGTCGTAGTAGCTCACGTCCCGATTCATGTCCGGAACGAAGCAGTATTCGTGGGTCTTGGCGATGCGCCAGAACACCTTGGTGAACCCGTAGCAGATCACCAGTTCGGCCGCGGGGTCGTCGCGATAGGCTTCCTGGAACGCGCGAATCGCACTCAGCGCGCCCCGGTCCGGGCTGGAGCAGTAGATCACGCGATTCTGCTTGCGCTCCTTGTCCCGGTTGGCCCGGAAGAGCGAGGGCACGATCCCGTTGCGGGTGTACCGGATCTTCGCCTCGGGGATGCCCGGCACCGTTGTGCGATGGTAGCGGGACAGGACCCAGAACTGGTCCACCGCGGCGATCACTTCGGGGCTGAAGGTGTGGTGGGACATCACGTCGTGGAACCAGCAGATCAACTTGCCACAGACCTTGGAGCGAAGGACCGGCGCGGCTCCGTAGTTGCGCCAGAGGATCAGGTGCTTGCGCGGGAGATCCTGGTCGAAGCTGGACAGATCCTCGTACCGCACCCCAGTCTCCAAATCGACGCCACGCTGCTCGCGCGGCACGGAGGCGTAGACGGTGACGTTGAAGCCGCGGGCCTGGAGGAGTGGCGCCATGAGCAGCACCATCTTCTCGCTCCCACCGATCCCCGTCTTCGTCGACAACGGGCCCCACGCCTCGTCGGTGGCGGTGCCAAGGATGTCGATAGGGCCGTTCGGAGCGGTCGGCCGCGGGTCGGGCGTCTCGATCTTCCCGATGCCGGCCTTCTCCAGCTCCTCGGGAATGGCCGGGAGGCCCTGAACCAACTCGCGTAGGGCGATGGCGGGCTCGATGGCGCGCGCCGCCGCGGTGTTCTGGGCGACCACCTTGAGCGACTCGATCAGGCGCATCCCGCGGATCCAGTTCTCGGCGCTCTGGATGATCGCCTGGATGTCCTTGTGCCGCTGGCCCCGCCCCTTCTTCAGCTCGTTGGCGATCTCGGTGACCAGCTCTGCGTTGTACATCTCCTTGGCATCGGCCAGGGCCGTGAGGAGGGGCAGCGACTCCGTGTGCTCCGGGTCGTAGCTGTGGACCATGTTCTCGGTCATGCGCAGCCCGCGCCCACAGCGGAACCAGTGGAGCGCATCCTCGTGGCGGCCCATGAGCGAGAAGATCCGGGCCATGAGGTAGTAGGTGCGCGGATCACCGGGGTTGATGTCGAGGCAGCGGTAGGCCATGCGCCTGGCCTGGAACGGGTTGGCGTACCGCGGATCCAGGTAGACCACGGCCGAGTAGTACGCTGCGCTGAAGCGATCGTCGCGCGACCCGCTCAGTTGGAGGGTCTTGGCGTACATCTGGAGCGTCTCAGAGAAGTGCCCCAGCCCGCGGCTGGCGTTGCCGAGGTAGAAGATCGAGCGCACGTCCGGCTCGCGGCCGGCCGCCAGATCCTCCTCCATCTCCTTGCGGATGATGCAGTAGTTCCGGATGTCGCCGAACACGTTCTCCTTGCGGCCGTCCGTGTGGAAGATGCCGCCGTTCCAGGCGTGGTTGAAGCCAGCGCCGCGGATCTTCACGCCCGGCTTGGGGCACAGCGTCTCGTGGCAGCGGCCCAGCCAGACGTAGTTGCGGCGGTCCACCACGCGCTCGCGCTTCAGGAGCGTGATGAGCTGGCCGTCCACCTGGTCGAAGGCGTAGTAGTAGTTCATGAAGAAGGAGTCGAGGCGGCCCCACATCTGGTCCACCCAGGCGCGGAACTGCCCGCGCATCTCCTCCTTGTACGTGTCGTCCGCGTCGATCCAGAAGATCGCGTCGTGCTTCGAGGCTTCGAGGGCGATCTGGCGCGCCTCGGCGAAGTTGAGCAGGCACCCCTGGTCGAACTGGCGATCCTTCGCGAAGGTCTCGGCGTGCTCGGGCAGCCACTCCCGCACCAGCGCCCCGAGGTCTTTGCGGAGGTGGTCGGCCTTGATCACCTTCGCGCCCCACTGCAGGCAGAGGTGGACCGTGTTGTCGGTGGAGCCCGTGTCGACGACCAGCACCTCATCGTCGCGTCGCAGGAAGCCGTCCTTCAGACTGTCCAGGCACTTGACAATCGAGGCCGAGGCGTTCTTGACGATGATGTTGACAGAGATGGGGACCTGTGGAGGCGCGCCCTCATTCGGGGCACTCTGCACCTTCAAGCGAAGCCGTTTGGCGATCTCGGCGTCGATCGGGACCGGAGTCGGCAACGTCTTCTTGGCCACTTTGGCCGCGGCCTTCCGCGCTTCCCGGCCCTTCTCTCGTCTCATGCGGCGGTCGATCATCTGGGTCTCCCTTGAGGTGAAGTGACTTGTACAGTTCCTTGTCGATGAAGAGGGACTGCCCGGGGCGCAGTGGGATGTGGGCGTCGAGTTGCTTGAGCGTCTTGGTCAGCAACGCGATGTCGTCCGAGTCTTTCCCGAAGTCGGGCAGAATGTGTTGGACGGCCATAAAGAACAGGGTCGGTACCTTCATGGACACATGAGTGTACCGACCCTGTGGATCTGTGTAGCCCGTCCTGGAGACCGACCGAAGCTTCTTGATCTCGTCCAGACAGAACTGGTAGTAGTCGGGATAGTGCGACTCGAAGAAGCGGGCCACCTCTTCGATTACTTCGAGCTTCGATCTGTTGTGGATCAGAATCTGCGGCGCCATGCAATCCTCAGCGCTTCGGCTTGCGCTTCCGCTCCTTTACCTCACCGGCGTGGGAGCCCTTGTCGTCGAAACAGACGTGCTGGTACTTGCCCTTACCGGGCTTCATGGTGCGGACCCGGCCGCCCCCACTCACGCACTCCTCGAAGTCCTTCGGCATCGCTCACACCACAGCGAGCCCGCTCGGGGCGGGCAGCGCCACGTAGTTCACGACGATGAAGGCGTCGACGCCATACCCCGCCCCGTCGGTGGCCGCCACGAGAACCGTGTACGTGCCATGGGGCTGCGCGGCCAGGAACGCCGAGGCCAGAACCTCGATCTCGGTCTGTTCGCGCGAGAAGATGGCCACCGTGCCGGCCTTGGCCACGACGCGGTACTGAACGGCGCCCGGAACCGCGTCCCAGACCACCTTCTGATCGATGCGAATGTCAGCCATGCGAGTCCTTTCTGGTACACCAAGAAGGTGTCCAAATCCGATATAGTATACCGGACTTGGACACCACCGTCAACTCATGCGAGGATCAGGGAATGTAGGGCACGAATCCCGTGCCACCGCCTCCCGCCTTCTGACTCCTGTAGATCAGGGTCATGTTGGTCTGGATCTGGAACCGGGTCTTGGTGCCCGTGCGCGCGAGCGTCTCGCTCGTGAGCGGGGACAGCCAGCCCGTCTCGAAGAACGACGGATCCAGGAACACGATGGAGTTGCCCGACGTGATCTTGGTCGCCGACTTGAGCTGGTCCCGGGACAGGTAGATCCTGACCGTGCCGAAGTCGCTCTGGTGCTCCTCGATGACCAGCTTCTGGATGGGCGTCATGGCCGGCATGTACCGTGTGACGTTCGTCGAGAAGAGACTGATCGTCCTCTTGAGCCACGAGTTCACGAAGGCGACGGTCGGGGACACGTCGACAGCGTTGTCGTAGAAGAGCTGGAGGAGGTTGTTGAACACTTCCTCGGTCAGCGTCGTGCCGCTGGAGGCCGTGAAGTTGGTCGTCAGGATGTTGAGGAAGCCAGGGAACTGGCGAGCCGCATCCGTCGCGCCCGTGGCCGCCGAGCCCCGGTGAAGCGTGTGCTCCACGTCGTTGAGCAGCTCGTTGACCTTCTTCTGCTCCTGGTAGAGGTAGGCGTCCGAGAACCCCTTGTGGTCGACGAACTTCTGGATGTCGGAGACCTCTCCGAACTTCAGGAAGTTCTGGACGTGCGTGAACGTCCTGGTCGGCGTCACAAGGTTGGGGTTCGTCGAGTCGACACCTTCGACCCAGGCGTTGTGCGCGCGAGCGGCGAGGACATCTTCCTGCCACTCGACGTACGTTCCGGAGACCTGCACCTTACGGAGCAGGGCGAGAGCGGGCCGATCGATCGGCGACACGTTCTCGATGAAGTCGAGCAGAAGTTCCGGGATGGACCCGCCCTGGGGGCGAGCGCCGTCCGTGAACTCCTGCCACGTGAGAAGCTGACCCATGTCAGTTGCCTTTCAGTTGTTGGGATTGCTCAGGCCCGGACGCGAGAGCCGTACAGGCGGAGCAGTTTGTAGTCCTGGCGATCGGAGGTCCCGTTGCGCATGCGCTCTCGCGCCTGCTCCACGGCACTTCGGACCGACTTGTTCTGGACCACATCTGCCTCCACCGTGTCTCCGCCGCCCTGAGGAACAGGGACATGCACCGCGGCAGCGCGTTTCTTCGCCGCCATCGTCTTCTCTTCTCGTCGCTGATCGGCCACGATTCCTCGGGCCATGATGGCAAGGATGCGGGGCTTGTCCTCGATCGCCGCGAGGTCCGGGCGAGCTTGCTCCAGCATGATATACGCCTGCCGAAGCTCACTGTTCGGATCACGGAGGTCGGGGAACTCACCCGCAACGTCCTCGAAGACCTGGGCCCACCGCGCATTCTGCTCGGCGTGGCCGAAGATCTGACGCTGCGACTCGTAGAGGGGGGCGACAGCCCTCTGGATCGCGGCCTCGACAATGCTCCCCACGTCTGGGGCCAATCGTCCTGCCGAATCCGCCTCACCGGCACCTCCAGCGAAGATGTCACCCGAGGCATTCACGGGCGGTTGGGCGCGAGAGGTGGGAAGCCTGGAGACTACGCCACGAAGCTGTTGCATCTCCTGCGTCACAGCGGCGAGCTGCGACCGGAGTTGGTTGTTCTCGTTCTGGGTCTCGTACTTGACACGCACGAGGGTATTGATTCGGTTCTGAAGTCCGGCCTTGCGCTTCGCGCCCGGCTGCGGCTCGGAGACCTCGGGCTCGATCTCGCCTCGCGACTCGTCGGGCAGGTTACCCTCCGGCACGATCGAGTCTCCGACCTGGCCAGTTCCGCTCGCGATACGCGAGGTGGGGAACATGTCCGGGGGAGGACCGTCGTCGAGGTTCATGCCGCTGGACACGCCGTCGAGAGCTTCGGGTGCGATGGGACTGGGCATCGGCTAGCTCATGCGCCCGAGGTTGGGTAGGGGATGCGGAACGGGAAGTCGTCTGGATACTCCAGATAGGGCTCCTCGACCTGGGCATCCAAGATGCCACTCCCCTCGACCTTCTGCTCGTCGGGCAAGAGCGCGAGCAGTCCGTCTCGGATCTTGCCCACTGTGGACAGGACCCCGATGTTTCGTTCTGGCGTCACTCCGGCGGCGATCTCGTTCAGCGCGAACGCCTCCAGGCCCTGCAGCATCCCGGCCAGCAACGGCGCCATGGCCGAGCCCAGGAAGCTCGCCCCGATCTCTGCGATCGACTTGGCGTACTCCTCCGGCTTCTCGACGCGAAGGCGGGCGAGCCCTTGGACGACTGGGAGCGGACGATATTTGATCATGGTTTCTACTAAGGTGCCATGGCATCGGGGGTTAACTGCCTGAATTCTTCTTCAGGACGGTCAACCCATTGTTGTTCTCGTACTTCAGGAAGACGCGCCACTCCGGGCGGGCCGCCAGGAACTCCTGGATCGCCGCGTTGAGTCCCGGCTCGGTCCCGTCCTCCCCACGCTCTCCGAAGGACACTGTGTCGTGGAAGACCAGCCACTTCTTTGCCTTCGCGCCATGGCGCGCCAACTCGATCTTGAGTTGGGCGTAGGTGTGAAGCGTGTCGATGAACAGCATGTCGCAGGGCTCGATCTCGACCGTGCGCGTATCCGCGATCTTCATCACAAAGTCCGTAGCGTCTCCGGCCTCCAGGATGAACGGTCCCGCCATCGAGCAGGGGTTCAGATCGATCGTCATGAACTTCTTGGGCCGGGCGGACAGGATCGCCACAGTCGAGATGCCCTCGCGCGTCCCCATCTCGACCACGGAGTCACAGGTGGAGGCGAGGCGGAAGAGGGTCGGCAGATGCTCATTGATGTCCGACGGGCGGATGCAGGCCGAGGTAAACCACTCAGCCAGGTGCGACGCTTCGAGGGCAACTTTCTTGCTCATGGTCGTGTTGCGATTCCCCAACAGTCCCGCTCACAGACACCAACTTCAATATCAGAAAGGCCCCGCAGCATGTACTCCATGCCGTCGGGAAGAATCCTCCAACAGTCAACCGGGTAGCGGTGGATCTCCCACATCCACGGGGCAATCAACGCGATCACCCCACCCGGCCGGAGGACCGATCGCATGGCCTCGACGGCCCGGATCGGGTCCTCGCAGTGCTCCAGCATTTGGCCGCTGATCACGGCATCGACCCGGCTATCTAGCCCGGTCCACAGGTCGAACACACTCAGCACGCGGTCCACGTTGGGGCCCGCCTGCTGATCGATGCCGATGTACTCCCAGCCACGCCCCGTGACCATCGAGCGGTAGGACCCGTTGACATCGAACGAGCCGACGTCCACGACGAGGGGCCGCGCCTTGAGAAGCCCCAGCCGGTTCTCGACCTTGCCAAGAAGGGTGGCCATGAGGGTGAGCGACGAGGTGTGCATAGTTACGGCGCGGCGACCGGCTGTCCGGTGATCTGGGAGGCGGCCTGGACCACCTGTTGCATGGCGGTCGCATCCTCGATGGAGCGCACCACCACCTTGGCGAAGTTGGGATCCATGAGGTCGAAGTAGTTCTTGTAGAGGGCGTGCTTGTCGATCAGACCGGTTTGGTCCGGACCGAACAGTTGGATCTGTTCGCGGGCGCGCGCAATGGCCAGCGCCTTGTTCGTGTTGGCCGGGGTGCCCGCCGGGTAGATGTCGTAGTCCTTGTCGACTTCCTTCTTCCGGATCATGCGGGGTTGCTCCTCGCCCTGCACCCGGTAATACTCCTCCTCGGGACCGAACTCCAGCCACAACTTCCAGAGTTGGAAGTGGACGTTGGACATCGACTCCTGGAACAGGCCGGCGTCCCCCCCGAAGACCGACGAGATCTGGGCCGTGATGGTCTCGATCTCCGTCGCCGTACGGCGGTCCGCAGTGCCGAGGGACGAGATGGTCTGGTCGAACACGCCGATGTACTGCTCGGCGAGCGACTTCGTGTAGTTCTCCTCGGTGAGGAACTGCTGCAGCGGGCGGTAGTCCATGGCCACCGGCTGGAGATCGGCCACATCGGCCAGAGGGATGATGGTGCCCGGTCGATACTTGATGTTGCGCGCCAGCTCGTTGTTCACTGCCCTGACCTTCAGCATCGGGGACAGGACGATCTGAATCGCGTCAAGCCGGCTGTTGTGCATCCGGTTCGTGAGCTTCTGGAAGACCGTGAGCAACTCGGCCACGCCTCGCGACTGGTAGGGCCTGTTGGAGGTCTTCTCGACCTCGAACTTCACGATCGGCCACGCATCGAACGGCATCGGAGAGTCCAAGATGGACGCCACGGTCGCGGTCGCCGGGTGGTACCAGAGGATGACGCGCCGCGCCAGTCCCGTGGCGTCGACGATCATCTTGGCGTACACCTCCCACATCACCTCGTACGGGATCTGGTTCTGGGAGTCGCGCTCGGTGACCCCTTCGACCTTGCGCAGCGCGTCGACGAGCTGGGCCCGCCCAGCCGTGGTCCGTCCGTCGAAGGCCGTTCCCTCGATGTCGTCTCCGCGCATCGAGCGCGAGGTCATGCGGTCGAGGATCTCGGCCGCCTTCTCCGCAACGAAGAGCCCCTCCTTGACCGCGCGTCTGATGTCGTGCTCGGACATGCGATGGACGATCGCGATGAAGTCTGGGTCGTCATCCTCGCGCGCGACCGGCGATTCGACGACATCGAGTGGGGAGATCGGGTGAGTGGCGAAGCGGTCGTGGAGAACTGTCTCGTAGTAGATCTTGACGTACTCCGCGCCCTGCAGTATCCCCTGGACCGCGGCGGACAGCATCGAGCCGCCCTCGTCCGTCGGATCGTTCTCGTCGATCGCGTACTCGGCCTTCAGCGCCTCGGCGACGTGCTGCTCTGGGGTGCGCTCCGCCTGGGGTTGGGCGTCCGGGGGCACCTGGCCCTGCGCCGTGAGCTGGGCGAGTTGGTCGTTGAAGGCGCGGGCCTGGGTGTTGAACTGTTCTGTCGCGGCTGCCGGCCCGCCCGGGAACAGCGAGGCGACACGAAGAATTCGGCACGTGCGGCCGGTCTTGAACTCCCAGCCTTGGCGGGCCCAGGCCACGCCGTGCTGCGCGAGGAGGTCGGCCAGGATCGTGAGCTTCGCGCGAAGCTTGGGCTGGGTGTGGAACTTCCAGTGGTAGAACGCCTGGGCGCTGCGCGCGGCGTCGATGTTCTCCGGCTTGGTGGCCTTGAAGAAGGCGACCGGGTCGGCGTCCATGACCAGGCCGATCATGTTGGGCTTCCAACGCCGGATGATGCCGTCGGTCAGGGGGATCGAGTCGTTGTTCGAGCCGACCCACGGGATGGTCTTCTGCGGCCGGATACCGCGGCGCTGCTCGACCAGGATGCGTTGCTTGCTGATCCAGGAGGCGCGGATCTGCTCAGCATCGATGATGCGCTCATGCAGCGCCTTGACTTGGGCCGCGATGTCAACGTGGATCTGACCGGTGGCCTCGATCCCCAGGGGGTTCCCGCGCGTCTTCATGCATTCCTCTGTGGTGTCTATACTTGTGGGCGCAAGCGGGTCATAACCGCTTCAGAACTTCCTGCTTCTCGCGCTCGGGCAGTGCCAAGATGTACCGTTCGAGTTCGCCATCTAGCTTGTCGAGCACGTCGCCCAGGACGATCTTGTCGAACGTGAGGGGGGTGCGGGGATCCTGGTTCCAGTGACGGGACCAGAACATGTGCGTCCCGATGTCCCCGATTGAGGCCCCGTAGTGCTTGGGATAGTGGTCGCGATGCCGGATCAGACACACCGGCAGCCCGGCTCGCTCGATGTCGCGGAAGGCCACGTTGAGTGGGTCGCCCCAGCTCGGCTCGTGGTCGCGCTCCCCCCACTTGCTGAAGGGGATGCCCCGTAGCTGAAACTTGTCGGCGGCCCACCACCACATGGCCGAGCAGCCCCGGTTCTCCAACTGCTTCGACTCCTGCAGCCGGTACACGAACTCCGCGGCGGCGAAGACCGGACCGTTCGGCTTGTCGATCAGGTGGGTGCCGGGAAACTCAGGGCCGGGCAGGAAGTCGAACTCGCTGAACACGGCGAAGCGTTCGGGGCGCGTCTGTTCGTCCTCCCACATGTGCTCCAGCATCTGCTCGGGCAGTCGTGGAGCGCCCAGGTTGTCGTGCACGATCAACCGCCACTTGTTGGTGCAGGCGGCCAGCCCATGCCAGATCGCCTCTGCGATGTCGTGGCGGGGCCCCTCGAAGGCTCGGATGATGTTGACGTTGATCATGGTGAAAGATGCCCGAGGAGGGATTTCAACCCCCATCGCCGCTGTGCATCGCGGGTTCTATCCTGTTGAACTACTCGGGCCTTGACAATCACTTCTTGAAGGCGTTGACGATGCCGGTGACAAGGGACGACACGCCGCGTGCTGCAGCCTTGGTCGTTATGACGGTGCCACGCCCGAAACCACGCGCCGCAGACTTCGCGACCAGGCCGCTCAGGAACGTCCCGATCACGATCAGCACCCCGGCCGGTGTCGGGTTGGTCGCGATGTCCGTCACCGCCTGGGGAACGGAAGCGAGGGCGTCCGAGCCCACCTGTTGCCACTCTCCCAGAGTGCAACCGACGAAGACCACGAGGGCGGTCACAGCGAACAGCAGATCCCAGTAGAACCTACGCATACCAACTCTCCTGTGCAGCATTCTCTTTCTTCCATTCCTCGTCCGACCACATGTCGTGCGACCCGGCCAACGCTGCATCCACCGGGTAGAGGATCGTATACCGAATGATGTCGATCCAGTCCTTCCACTCATCCGATCGTTTCTCGGCGTACTTCGTCGGATCGCGCGAGAGCAGGACTCCGTAGTTCTCGCACGCCATCGCCATGTTCTTGCAGTTGTCGTGGATGAAGATGCGCGGCGTATTGGTGGGGGAGATCGGGAACGTCTTGTCCCAGCGCAACATGTCCACGATGAGTTGCTCGCCGAACTCCACAGTGCCCGTGTTGGGCACGCGCGTGTCGAACTGCATGTCGGGGCCGAGGGCGGCCATCTGATCGGCCCAGGGCGTCATCTTCTCGCCCACCGTGGTGAACGCCGCCTTGGCGAACCGCGGGTCGGCGATCTTGACCCGCGAGGGCTCGCGTCCTTCCACGTTGCGGATCAGGATCGCGAGAGCGGTGGGTGGAATGCCTCCCGATGTGATCTTGTTCCACTGCTCCGTTGGATACTCCCGGATGAAGTGGTACACGCCGTCGGGCGACCGCTTCCACCACCCCATGGCCGGCGGCCGGGCGTGGTGGGGGTCCACCGTGAGGCCGGTGGTCCAGTCCGAGGGGAGCACTCGGGCCGGGATGATGTGGACGCGGGACTCGAAGTTGTAGAGCACTCGGTTCGCGAGCGACTCGAAGTCGCCCTCGATGCGGGCCTTGCGCTCCGCCTCGGACCACTCGCCATTCTCCTCGAAGCGCTTGATCTCGGCCTCGGACAGGGCCGGGTTGTCTCGCTGCAGCATCTTCAGCACCGTGGCGTTCTGAGGTGTGTTGCGGACCCACTTCAAGTACATCCAGGCCGCGTTGGCCCCGAGCGGCGTGAGCGTGAACATGCACGGCCCTCGGTCCACGGCGAGTCCACGCCAGATGCCGTTGAAGATGAAGGGCGGGCAGGGCTCGTCGAACAGGGCCCAGTCGAGCCGGGTCCCCTCGAAGCTCAGGGCCTCCTGCTCGGCCGAGGCCAGGATGGTCAGGGAGCCGTTGGGCCATCTTATCTGGGTGGGCACCCCGAGCGCGCCCTTCACGACATGCCACTCCGTTCTGAGTTGGGGCGTGGTGAACCCCTCCAGGACGGGGAAGATGATCTGGCCAATCCCGCGCTCGCGCGAGAGGCCCGTCACGATCATCCCGGTATTGGGCACCTGAAGCGGAACGCCGGCGCTGGTGCGGATCCAATACTGGGGAGAGACCTCCTCGCGGGGCGGCAGCCAGCCGTTGACCAGCTTGAGGTCGGGCACGTCCCAGAAGCGGTAGCCGTGTGCGCAGCCGATGTGCTGGGCCTGGGAGACCCAGGTCTTGCCGGACTTGTTGGCGCCAAGCACGACCACGATGTCCTTCTGGCCGAAGGCATCGTGAGCGAGTTGCTGCTTAGGGGAGGGGCGGTAGTACAGAAGCGGGGATTCCCGCCTCCGACGTGCCCTCTCCGCCAACAGGTGCAGCGTCTCGATCTTCTGCTCTCTGTCCTGGAGTGACATCGATCACCTCGGTTGCCCGCATCTTGTCCTTGAGCATCAGGTCCAGCTCGTCGTTGGAGAGCTTGGAGAGGTCCATGCCGCGGTGATGCACGACCTCGGTCCGGTTGATCATCTGCCCGTACTTCTCGAACAGGAGCCGGGCGGCCTGCACGTTGCCGTTGACGGCCTGGTTGTACATGGCCGCGGAAACAACGGACAGGCGATTCGACACGAAGGCGCCGAGCTTCGCGTTGATCCAGGCCACCCGGACAGGGTCGAGGAGGTAGCGGCGCAGCTTGTTGATGTGCACCCCGAGGTCTTCGGCGAGGCGACACATCGACGTGCTCCCCTCCAACATGCGGCCGGCGATCGCCACGTCCAGTTTCGTCGGCTGATAACTGGACAACTCGTCGGGGTCGACCGAAAGGCCATAGTCCATCACCTTACGCAGGGCTGGACTTAACACGACGGGCCTTCCCCCGCGCTTTGATGCGTGCGAAGTGCGCCTGCGTGAAGTCGTGGACGCGGCCCTCGGTTGTGAATCCGACTGTGACACTCCGATTGCAACGGGGACGCGCGCAAAGGATGAGGAGCGACTCGAAGAGGAGTCGATCGGAGTGGTCCGCGACGGGATACCAGAAGACTCGGGTGAAGGGCTTGGTAGCTTCGCGGCGGTGCGTTCGTATTCGGTCATGGATGTCCCAGGACTGCCCGATGTACTGGATCTCGCCCTCGTCGTCCACCAGGAGGTAGATGCCGCCCTGGCTCGACGCCGGCAGCTCAGGCTCGGGCCTGAACGTCCCAGGGGACGGAAGGAGCGCCAACACGGGCCAGGTTGAGGAGTTGTGCTTCATGTGGTACACTCCTATGAGTGTACCTCATGTCCAAGAATTGTGCAAGGAGAACCCCATGAAGGCTGTGACCGAGCGCTTTTTGAAGGAGATTACGCGGGACGATCCGCGGTATCCGAGCAAGATCAACTATCATGTGGGCATGATGCTGGCCGAGCGCCTGGTCCAACTGACCGACGCGCGGGGCGAACAGGTGATCAACAGGTTCGACACGGAGGAGGTGAGCGAGATTCTCGTCGATCTGATCAGCGCTGTGGTAGCCATGACCGTGGTAGACCGGAGTGGGGCTATCGTGGAGGGGGCCCAAGAGGTCAACAGTGGCTGGGGTAGGTAAGGTCACCTTATGGTACGACGATCCCCAGTTCCCGGGGCTCTGCCCAAAAGGTGTACCAAGAGTTGACGATCTAGGACGATTTGAGGGGGGTCCCCAACTCTCTCTCTTATATCTGATAATAGAGAGAGAGTTGGGACCCCCCCCTCAAAACGACCCTGTTTGTACACATCTGGTACACGAAATGAACAAACCCACCCCTTGGTTCCCGAAGCTCGACGGCCTCCCGCTCGTCCGAATCGACCGAATGCGACATGGCATCACGACTTGGGAGAATCTGGCACGCCAGATCCCGGCGCTAAGCTTCGTCTGGGCCTGTCTGGACCACAAGCGACAGCATGCGGTGATCCAGGCCACACTGCCCAATCGTACCATTCTTCGTGACACGCCCCTCCTGCGCTCCATCTGCATCCGAAAGCTGCATCGGTACAGTCGTCGGTGGCGCGCCATCTGGCGCATGTTGGCCGCGACACCCTGGTGGCGACCCTTCCGCCGTCACGCTTTACGACGGATGGGTGGGCGCTGGCTGGAGGAGTTCAGTCGACAGTATGGAAGGTTGCATCATGGTAGACTATGATCCGTGGATCGCGGACTCGATTCTGCTCGTTCTGCTCCTCATCGCTGTGCTCTCCGGCATTCTGCCAATATGGCAGACCCTCAGGAAGGCCCCCAGGAGGCGCAAGGCGCGCACCAAGGGGAGGGGGAGGGCCTCCGGCCATGCCCGGCGCTCCAAGGCGCGGCGTGCTCCCGCCGGCGAAGCGGAGCGAGGCGCTGGGCCGGAGGCCCCTCCCCTGCCAGGCCCTCCATCCTGGGCACGCCCCATCGACTCAACACCTGGTGAAGCGCGTCCAGATGTGGTACACTGAGGCATGAGAAACAACAACAACCGCTACTACTGCCTCACGCCGGCGGCTCACGGCGTTCGCCGCTGTGTCGTGGAAGCGCTGGAACCGCCACGGGGAGCCCTGGTCCGGCTGGTCGAGGATGGTCACCTGATTGCGCGAGTGCCCATCAATGATCTCTTCTGCTCCTGGGACTCGGCCAAGCACGCCTGGATAGCCGACTCGCTCCTCCGCAACCGCCCGCGGTAGTAAGTCGTGAGATGATAAGGACTTAAAACACCATGCCCCGCCCCAAGACGTATCGTTTCAGCGAACTTTGGGAGGAGAATGCCGAGGATCGCGCCAGCGGGGAGGCCCGGCACACCGGAGCGCAGCGCCTCAGTGCCGACCGCCCCCGCCCGGGCCGGCCGACGGGTGCCCGGTTCGCCCTTCGGGCCGCTGCGATGCTCCGCAAGCTCCGCAAGCGACTTTACGCGGGGGACACACCGGCCCAGATCGCGGCGGACCTGGGCATCCCGGAGCAGATCGTGGTGGACTGGGTGCTGGACATAGAGCGCCGGGTGTGATAGGCTCGGGCATGACCTACGCGAAAGACCTCCGAACTGGCCTCGTCCGACCCGCCACCATTGACGAGATCGCCTGCAGCCCGCATCTGGTGCCCTGCCCGGCCCCGTCGCCCCGCCGGCTATGCGAGTCGTTCCAACGGCCCGGCGCTCCGTTCTACATGAGGTGCTCGTGATCAGTCTGAACGACTTCATCTGGGACGTGGTGAGCGGCGGCCCCCACGAGATCCGCCTCCAGATCCGCTGCGCACCGGGCTTGTCAGAGAAAGTAGCCCGACTCCTGACACACCACGGCGCCCCGGCCTCGGCCAGGACGCCCTGTTGCGTGCAGGTGCTCAATGCCGCGGCTCAGCGAGCGACGCTTGAGCTGCTTGGGGTGCTCAGGGGGGCAGTCCGGGCTGCTTTTGAGGAGTGGGAAGCTCTTCGTGCCACCAAGCCGGTCTGTTGGGAGCGGGTTGGGGCCCTCAAGCAGCACATCCTGACGCAGTTCGGTGGGCAGGGATGGGGTGGGGCGCTTGCAAGTTCAGATGACTAGCTAAGTTATATCTAACTTACCCCCCTCCCCCCACCCACCCCAGTCCGCCCCATCCCGGCCCGGGCCGATGCGCTGGCGTGCGTGCGCGGGGGCGCATGAGCGGACACGCGCGTAGGCGCACACAGCACGTGCGGCCCTGTCACACGTACGTACAACATGTAACACGTACGTACGTACCCCACCCCTGTCCGCTACGTACAACATGTAACACGTACGTACATACCCCACCCCTGTCCGCGCACTCCGCTCCGCCCTGGCCCGCTCTGCCTTGCCTGTGTCAGGTGTCCGGGTATCTGACACTATCGTGGAATGTGTTGTACTGTTGAACGTTATGGCGTAGCGTAGGCACTGGGCGCCGGATTGCCTGACACTCCGCCCTGCCGCGCCGGGTTTCGCCGTATCTCGCCTAACCTATTTCACTTCATACACTTCCAACAATCTCACCCCATTGGCATGCCGCTGGCAATGCTCTTCCTACTGTCGCGCCGCACGGTGCGACGGTCGCGCGAAGTGTACTCTGTAACACGTCGGAGGTATCATGTCCAACGTCACGACGGAGTGCAACACCGATATCGGTGCCGCCCTCCAGCGGAGTGTCGACACGTTCGGGATCGCCGAAACGCTTCACTTCGTCTCCGCGATTTGCTGGGACCACGAGTCCCGCGAGAAGGACCCCCAGATACGCAAGTTCTGGGAACACATGGGGCGCCAGGTCGGAGGCTTCTCCGCCCGCGTCCGAAGCTACGAACACCGGTAGGTCGGCCGACTCTGACCAGTGTACGGTGGAAGCGCACCGTTCCAAAGTTGCGCGGTGCGCACGAACGAGCCGTAGCGGACTACGGTGCAGTCAGACCTGTAGAGCGTGCGCGAGCACCCTTGCTTCGGCCCTGGGTAGTCCACACCCTCGCGTGTGTCGTGCAACGCCCAGGGCCGGAGACGAAACACGGCCAAGCGCGCCCCGGGTGCAGCGCCGGCCTGGAGACAGCCCTCTTGAAATACGGCGATCCCGAGTACCGACGGCGGAGCAGGCCTAGACCGCCCAACATCGGGTCGGGATCGCCGAGTTGGAATCCAGCCCGGACCACGCGGAGCCTCCCTCCGCCCGGCGCTGGCGACTGTCGGGAGTGCATGCGATATGACTGTCCTCAACCGGAAGCGCACGCCGGTGCTGTACCAGCCCGGAACGCGACACTTCGACACAGAGTTGAGTGAGGTGCAAACCCCCAAGGGCGTGCGCCTCGTCCGCAACCTGTCCCGCCTCGACACCCAGAAGCGCGTTGCCCTCGCCCGGGTTCGGGTGGAGCGCGACGCCGCCGAATGGGTGACGTGGCGAAGGTTGCCTACGAAGCGGACCTGCACTGTGTGAACTGCGCACGGCTCCGCTTCGGCAACCCAGACAACGCCACGGATCGGGAGGGCAACGAAGTCCACCCGATCTTTGTGTCTGATGAGCATAGCTCATTCGGAGAGTTCTGCTCGGACTGCAACGAGGAGATTTGGACCCCGGAGTGCCTACAGGAATGAACAAGCACATCATGCGAGCCGCCTGCCTCAACCTGGAGGTTACCAGGACGGAGCTGGGCCGCTGCCCCTTCTGCAGCCAAATCGTGAACAGGCTTGACTTCAAGGATGCTCTCAGCATGCGCGAGTTCAAAATCTCTGGCTTGTGCCAGACGTGCCAGGACGAGACATTCAAGGACCCAACAGAGGAGGACTGAGCAATTCTCACCGTCGTCCACGGCCACCGGGCCGCTCAGGATGACCGCCACGCTCTGACCATCGATCCGCGGCGCATGGCCAAGGACTACCGGGTCGTCGATCCGGGGATCCTCGGCCAGAAGTTCCGCGCCGCGGGGTACGAGGCCGACGTGCGCTACCATCCCGAGAGCCTGGAAGGCTTCTTGATCGTCCGCTCCCCCAACGAGGGCGGAGGGGACTACATCCCGAGTGTGTCGTTCTTCTGCGACCACCGGGGCCAGTCGTCCGTTCGGGTTGTACTCGGCGCAATCCGGATGGTCTGTCAGAATCAGTTCACGCGGACCCTGCTCAGGGTGCGGCACGACGATCCCAAGGTCGATGCGCTACTGAATGACCCCGTGGAGTACATCCACGGCTTCCTGGCTGCGGCGCGGGAAATGACCCGCAGGATCGAAAGTCTGCGGGGGGTGGGGGTCGGGCGGGAGTTGGTGGAGACGATCCGCGACTGCCCGCGAGTCTACCAGAGGGCGAACCGGTACCTCAGTCGTTACGAGTACCGGGCCGGAGACTTCTGGGCTGGGGCGCAGGCCATCACCAACACCCACCGCAAGGTGGCCCAGAACTGGACGGAGGAAGCGCTCGGGGACGAATGCTACGAGACGCTCCGCTCCGGGCGGGTCCCCGACGGTCTGCGGCTGTCCATGTCGAAGAGCCTGGCCGCCCTCCGGGCCGTGGTCAACTGACATGCGGATCGAGATACCGGTCGTTGACATGGACGAGGACATGAAGCCGGTGCGGTTCGAGATCTACGTTCATGGCAAGTTCCGTAGGGGGGACGATTGCCACGCGCGTAATCTGGCGCGGATGTTGTGGACGGCCTGTCCGGGCTCCTTCATGGACATCTTCTCCGCCCACCTCGCCAAGCTGCAGGCCCATGCCGATCCACGAGAGTACGAGTAGGAAAGGAGTACACCTCTGCCCAAGCCAACGCTGTTGGCCTGGGGCAACGCCAAGCTCGGGAAGGACGTAGCAACGTACTCCAGGCGGGTCGGAACAACCTGCCCCAAGGACTGCCCGTTCCTCAACGGCCAGATCTCCGACGGGCGGGTCATTCCGCCCCGCCTGCGGTGCTACGCTGAGAAGATCCAGAACCGCTGGACGAGTGTGCGCGAAGCCTGGAGTCGCGATCGTCCTGCGGACTTCGTGGAGGTACTCGCCCGAGAGTTGCACCAGGCAGATCTGTTCCGCCTCCACGTTGGGGGCGACTTCATGCTGAATGACGTGCTGGACAGAGACTACCTGTCCGACATTCTGCGGGCCCTCCGCAAGGCGCGAAGAGCTGGGTGGATCGGGAAAGCCTGGGTATACACTCATGCGTGGCGCCTTCTCGGCCCCTACCGGGAGCGACTGGAGAGTGTCGGACTGGTGTGTTACGCCAGTTGCCACACTCTCAGCGAGTATTGGGCCGCCAAGGGAGCTGGCTGGCTGGTGGCCCTGGACGTAGGGCGCGAGAAGTTCCCGACCGAGCAGGGAGGCAACTTCCCGGGGATCGACCTGCACCGGCGGATGCTGAAGTGTCCGGAGCAGGTCAAGGAAGGAGCTGTGAAGTGTCAGGATTGCCAGTGGTGTCCGAAGGGGCTGGGAGACGTAGCGTTCTTCCGGCACGTGTGACCAGAAAGCGGCTGAGAAAGGAGCTGAATGGACTACAACGAAAGGGTCAATGAGCTGATCAAGGTCTGGGAGGCCGCGCGTGAGGGCCGCAAGATAGAGGCCATCAAGCGCCTGCGGAGTGTGGCAGCGGTGGGTCTATTGGAGGCCAAGCAGATCGTGGAGAGTGCACTCATCTGGAGCGGGGCTCCTCAGCCAGGGCCCGAGGTCGAAGAGCTGAAGGGCACCCTTGCCATCAAGGAGCGGGCCATCGAGATCCTCCACAAGCGGCTGTCGAGTGCCAGGAACCTGGCCCGCGATCTGTTCGAGCAGGCTCTGAAGGACAGTGCTGCGCGTTAGTCGGCAGCGCGAGGAGCCGCGTGGCCTACCGGTGCTCCCGATGTGGAGCGAAGCTGGAAAGAAAGGAGGAGTAATGGCCCATCTCGAAATCCCGTTCGCTGAGGGGGCGGAGGTCTGGTATTCGGAGTCCGGGGTCGATACCGTTTACGTGCCATGTCCGGACTGTGCCGGAACCAGGCTCTTGGCCGCAATCTTCGGAGACAGCGCCCAGCTCCGGCTCCCGTGTGAGACGTGTAAGGTGGGCTTCAACGGCTCGCAAGGGGTCGTGAAGAGGTCGACCTTCGTCGCGGTTCCGCGGCTCGTGAAGCTGGGCAAGCCGTCGATGCACGGGGACTGCATCTACTACGAGTTCGAGGGATCGAACCTCTCCTGCTCCTACCTCCATGCCGCATGGCTGACGTGCAAAGAGCATTGCGACGAGATGGTGCGGGAGCGGACTCTCCAGAACGAAGACCAAATGCGGCGGCAGTTGGCCAGCAAGAGAAAGGATCTGGTGTGATCGGCCACGTACTGGAGACGGAAGGTAGCAGATTTGCGCCGCAACCTGGAGGTTGCGGAACAGGCACTCGCGGTCAGTGAGACCAAGCAGGAGAAGAAAGCATGACGAAGACGCAAATTCGAGGGACCCTGGCATCGCGTTGGGCGCTGAGGAATAACCATTTCGACTGGCTCCGGGGCTACCGGGTCATCATCCGCCAGCCCGACGGCATCACCAAGGGGCCGTACTACAACCATCCGGAAGGCTGGAAGCCGGTCGTGCATGGGGTGACGCACACGGAGGTGTGCGATCCCGATCCGAGGCAGAAGTGCGGGGCGGGCGTCAACTTCTTTCCCGACCTTGGCAGCGCGGTCGTATACGCGTCAACCGACGCCATCAGCTCCGTACAGACACGCAAGGGCGACAAGGTCGAAGTGTGGGAGATTCTGACCAGTCAGACCGGCCTCGTGAAGCCCAACGAGTTTGTCCGAGCCGCGAGCGACTTTCGCACCGTCTTCGCGAGCGTGCTAAAGTACCGAACCACCGAGGTGGCCTACGTCCGGCGCGTCCTGGTGCTCGACTGCCCGCACTGATGAAGTCCTTCACCAAGAACATCCGCCGGTACCTGAAGATCCGCGCCTCCGACCAGGCCATGGCGGACGGCGAGTTCGTGATTCAGATTGGGGAGAGCGGGGTCAAGTTCAAGAGGTTCGGTGAGGTCAAGGGGCGTGTCTGGTCACTTTCGTGGAGGTCGATCATAGGGCACGCTCTCATACATGGAGGGAGCAGAGCATGACGGAGAAGACAATCGTTCGGGGGCGCGTCCGTGAGAAGACCGACCCGGTCGAGTTCATTGTCTGGGCCGATGGCGAGGTCGATATCTCCGCGCGGCCACGCTTCGGTGGGCCGAGTATCAGTGTCCTGGGTTCCAACGAATGGGAGCGGGTCATACGCGCGATCGCCGACATCCGAGAACAGTATGCTACAGACGCCGGCTCTGCCTGACCCCTCCCTCTTCCCCAACACCACCAAGCTGCTCAACGACCTGCGGATTGGCATCGGCTACGCTGAGCAGCGCATGGTAGACTTCCTGAAGAGGCCCGGGGTGACCCTGGCCCAGACGTGGCAGGAGGATCGTGAGATCCACACCAAGATCCGGTACAACATGTCGATCCAGTGGTGCGGCTCGGAGTACCTGCACCTGGAGAAGGAGGGGGATGGCGACGTACAAGTGGCGCAACCCTGAGGCCGCGGCGTATGGTTTCTGTGTATGCTGTGGCCACCCTGTCGTGAAGGAGGAGTACACAATCGATACGGAGGCTGACGGGGCGAAGCACCGCCTTTGTCAGGATTGTGTTGTGATTTTGCACCAATCTGGTACAATCGAGGTAGCCAATGAGTAACATCACAAGCGTGGCCTGGTACAGATTCGTCTGCTCAGGTGAGACGGAGACACGCTTCAGCATCAACGTGAGCACCGAGAGTTCGGGGGAGCGCGGGACGTTCTCCAAGCACATCCTGCGGCCGTCAGAAGCACGGCTCCTCGTACAGCAGCTCCAGGACGCCCTCGCTGGGTACGAGGCGGCGGAAGGGGAACGGGAGGCATGAGACGTATCCGCCTGACACCCGACGAGGCGCACGCCATGCGCGTGGCCGGCGCGACGGAAGCGCGGGCATACCTCACCTTGTTCGACGTCGCCCATCGGGTCCGGGATGCCCACGCTTCGACGCGCCTGACCGACGCGATGCTCAAGTGGCGAGAGGCGCGGGATGGGCTGACCATCCTGCTCGATACCTGCGAGGAGAGCGCCCAGCTATGACGGAATGGGAGAGCCGGCACATCCTGGACTACACCATATGCTCCAAGGATGTGTCGGGCCTGCTCTATACGACACGTACCAGTCCATTCGTCCACGTCACCTTCACCTGCACGAAGGGGGATCGGGCAGCGTGGGAGCGTATACTTAAGAAGGTAAGTGAAGTGTATGAAACATGTTGTGGCTCCTCGCCGCCGCCCTCCTCACCCTGACCGCGCTGGCGGTGGCCGGGGCCATAGGTCCTGTGTCGAAGTAGGTTTACGGCTCTGGGAAGTGCACGCCCGGCTGCGCGCGGCGCAAGTTGTGGCGCTCAACATACCGGAGTGTTCTGTACAGATTCTGGACAGCATTTGGAGAGCCAAGCGAGCAGTCGAGGACGCTTTAGCCGCACTGCCCAAAACGTGTACCAAGAGTTGATGATTTGCGGCGATTAGACCCCCCTCCCCAACTCTCTCTCTTATATCTGATAATAGAGAGAGAGTTGGGGACCCCCCTCAAAACGCCCCTCTTTGTCCAACTCTGGTACAACAAATGTGCAGGCCCCGGGCCTTGACCCTGAGCCGTCCGGTTGGTATACTGGTCTGTGATTCTGAATGGTTCTCTCAACTCGGAAGGAGTTCTCAATGTCTGAGTCTCGCATCTACACGAAGGGCTGTGAGTGTATCGTCTGTGAGGTGGCTGTGCGCGAGAGGCGTCGGCCCCTCACCACGCTGGAAGTGTCCGCGATAGTCCCCGTCCCGGGTCTCCCTAACGATTCGATCCTCCGCGTCGTGATCCAGCCACGGGACGATTCCTCCGGCCTCCTTCGGAGTGTGACGCTGAAGTCCGACAGCGTCAAGAAGCTCCTATACTCCATCGTCCGCCGTCTCGACTCCCGCAGCAACACGAAGACCTCCCGCGGTGCGGCCTCGGCCATCTGCCAGCTCATTCGCACTTCGCTGTGACCGGGTGCTTCATGTGCGATGGCGGCCACAGCGGGTGGCTCCATCTGCTCCTCTTCGTCACGCTCATGTATCTGGCTTGGGAGGTTCTCGATGGAGCCTGTAGTATTCACGACCGCCCAACTCGACGCCCCGACGACCGAGACGATGGAGGAGATGTGCCGTGCGCTGCGTGACTGCGGCTGCTTCTACCAGG
>Ga0180085_1000179_pt1 | contig 21781 bp, 10 predicted proteins | sample EasRiv730_16_10D_FD_123013 | JGI IMG/M metagenome (GOLD analysis project Ga0180085, IMG submission 123013) | Soil microbial communities from meander-bound floodplain in the East River, Colorado, USA - East River metaG ERMLT730_16_10D | ecosystem: Environmental > Terrestrial > Soil > Floodplain ... | reverse complement strand
TATCAGAAGGCGCGGGCGTACGACGAGCTCGGCCGCACCGAAGAGGCCATCGCGACCATGGAGCGTCTGATCGGCGCGAATCCGGATTCCGAGCACTACGACGAAGTGCAGTTCAGGCGGGGCGAGTACTTCTTCACGCGCAGCAAGTATCGCGCCGCCGAGAGCGCCTACGCAGCGGTCACCAGCCTGGGCACCGGTTCCTCGTACTACGAGCTCGCGCTCTACAAGCTCGGCTGGGCGCTGTACAAGCAGGAGTTCTACGAGGAGGCCCTGCACAAGTACATGGCGCTGCTCGACTACAAGGTATCGATCGGCTACGACTTCGATCAGACGCACGCGGAGGACGACGAGCGCCGCGTCGCCGATACCTATCGAGTCATCAGCCTGAGCTTCACCAACCTCGGCGGGACGGAGGCCGTCCCGCAGTACTTCTCCACCTTCGGGAATCGTTCCTATGAGGACCGCGTGTACGGCAATCTCGGCCAGCACTACCTGGCCAAGCTGCGCTACGACGACGCGGCGAAGACGTATAGGACTTTCGTAGCGCTCTATCCGTTCCACCGTGCTGCGCCGCAGATGAGCATGCACGTCGTGGAGACGTTCACCCTGGGCGGGTTCCCCAAGCTCGTGCTCGAGGCGAAGCGGGAGTTCGCGTCCAAGTACGGGCTGCAGGCCGAATACTGGCAACACTTCAAACCCGAAGAGACGCCGGAGGTGCTGGCCTACCTGAAGGCGAACCTGAAGGACCTCGCGACGCACTATCACGCGCAGTACCAGGGCACGCAGGACGCGGACGAGAAGCTCGCGAACTATCGCGAGGCCGTTCAATGGTACGGCGACTACCTCGTGTCCTTCCCGACGGACGCCGAGTCGCCGCCGATCAACTACCTTCTCGCGGACCTGCTTCTCGAGCACGAGGATTTCGGCGAGGCGGCCAGGCAGTACGAGCGCACGGCCTACGGCTACGCGCCGCACCCGCAGGCGGCAGCCGCGGGCTACGCCGCGGTCTACGCATACCGCGAGCAGCTGAAGGTCGCGGGCGCGGAGCTGCAGGACGCCGTCAAGCGCGATACGGTCGCAAGCTCGCTCAAGTTCGCCGACACGTTCCCGGAGAACGAACACGCCGCGGGGATCCTGGGCGCGGCCGCCGACGACCTGTACGAGATGAAGGACTACCGCGCCGCCATCGTCTCCGCGCAGCGCCTCATCGATACGTATCCGAGCGCGGAGGCGGCCCTCCGACGCTCCGCGTGGATCGTCGTCGCGCACGGCTCGTTCGAGCTCGCCGAGTACCCGCAGGCCGAACACGCCTACGCCCAGGTGCTCGCGGTCACGCCTCAGGGCGACGAGTCGCGCGCCGCGCTCGTCGACAACCTTGCCGCCTCGATCTACAAACAGGGTGAGCTGGCAAACGCAGCGCAGGACTATCGCGCGGCCGCCGACCACTTCCTGAGAATTCGCTCGGCAGCCCCTACGTCCACCATCCGTGCGGCGGCCGAGTACGACGCCGGCGCCGCGCTGATCCGGCTGCAGGACTGGACGGCGGCAGCTGGCGTGCTCGAAGCGTTTCGCAGCACCTACCCCGAGCACGAATTACAGCCCGAGGCCAGCCGACAGATCGCATACGCCTACCGGGAGAGCGGCCAGCTGTCGCGCGCCGCTGACGAATACGACCGCATCGCATCCCAGTCCGCGGATCCGGCATTGCGCAGCGAGGCGCTGCTCGTTGCCGGAGATTTGTACGAGCAGTCCGCTTCCCGGGATCGCGCGCTGGACGTGTACCTACGCTACGTCAACGAGTTTCCTCAGCCGGTCGAGACGGCCCTCGAGACCCGCTCCAAGATCGCCGAGATCCACAAGGCGACGCACGACGACGCGCTCTATCAGCAGGAGCTGGCGGAGATCGTGCGCATCGACGCGGAAGCCGGAACGGAACGGACCGCTCGGACCCGGACGCTCGCCGCACGCTCGGCCATGGTCCTCGCCGAGCAGCTCTACCGGGAGTGTCTGGCCGTGAAGCTGCTGCAGCCGTTCGAGACCAGCCTGCAGGACAAGAAGCAGCGCATGGATGTCACGATCGAGGCCATGGGCCGGCTGGTGGAGTACGAGATCGCCGACGTGACGGCGGCCGCGACGTTCTACATGGCCGAGACCTACCTCGACTTCAGTCGCGCACTGGCGGAGTCGGAGCGGCCGGCCGACCTCGAGCCCGCGGACCTGGAAGAGTACGAGCAGGCCCTCGACGAGGAAGCGTTTCCGTTCGAGGAAAGAGCGATCGCCGTGCACGAGAAGAACCTGGAACTGTTGCAGGCCGGTGTCCTCAACGCGTGGACCGAGAAGAGTCTCGGCAAGCTCGTCGAGCTGATGCCGGGGCGCTACGCGAAGAACGAGGCGAGCAGCGGCTTCGTCGGTGCGATCGATAGCTACGCGTACCGGTCGCCGGCTTCGCAGATCTACGGTCCGGCCCCGAGCGACGCGGACACGACGCCTCGAGACGAGCCGGTCGAGACGACGCACCTGGCACCGATGGCCGTGGACGACCGAGTGGTGGAAGATGCGAGCCCCCGATAACAGCCGCTCCAGGAGCGCGATGCGCCGCGGCATGCCGTGGTTGGCCCTGCTCCTAGCCGTGGTCGCCCACGGGTCGACGACGGCGAGCAAGTCGGTGGACCGGCAGCCCGTGCGCGTGGACGTGGAGCGGGATGCGGGCGGGTTCACGATCATGCAGCGCGTGCGCGTCGACGCCGACGTGCGCGCCGGTTACGAGGTGGCCGTGCGGTTGCTGAAGGAGGCGCAGTACGAGTCGGGCATCGCCCTGCTGCTCAAAGTGACCGAACGGGCGCCCGCAGCCGTGGCGGCGCACATCGATCTCGGCATCGCGTACGCGCGCACCGGCGACCTGGACCACGCCGAGGCCAGCTTGCGCAAGGCGCTCGAGCTGAATCCACAGCACCCCGCCGCCTACAACGAGCTCGGCCTGGTGCAGCGCCGCAAGAAGCAGTTTGCGGAATCGCGCGCGAGCTATGAGGCCGCGCTGGCGCAGTTCCCGGATTTCCATTTCGCGCACCGAAATCTCGGCATTCTCTGCGACCTGTATCTCGGAGATTCCGCGTGTGCGCTCGCGCATTACGAGGCGTACAGCCGGCTCGTTCCGGACGACGCCGAGGTCGTGAAGTGGATTGCCGACCTGCGCGACCGCGCGACCCGAGAGGAGACCCCATGAGCCGAAACGGGTGGTTCGTGCCGCTGCTGCTGGCGACGGGTGTCGTGCTGGCCGATGACGAGCCCAAGGCCGAACCCGTCCCCAGCGCCACCGAGGACCGGAACCTGGGCATGTCCGTCCTGGGCAATCAGGAAGCGCCCAAGGCGCTGGTCCTCGTTCCCTGGAAGAGCTCCGAGATCGGCGCCTCGCTCGGCATCTCGACGATGCTCGACGACTCGAGGCAACCGATCGACAGGGAAGTGTTCATGCGGGCGCTGAGTTACTACGAGGTCAGGTCAACCACGACGCGCCACGACGGCGCGCCGGCCGGCGGCCGAGATACCGCGGCGGCCGAAAAAAGCAACGCCGCTGCGGCGCACAGGAGATAGTCATGAGCTTCACGGAGCTGCTGGGAAACGTGGGCCTATTCGGCCTCGCGGTGATGATTTGCCTCGCCGCGCTCTCCATCTTTTCGGTGGCGCTGATCGTGGACAAGCACCGCCGCTTCCGCTTGGCCGCGCGCCAGTCGCAGGTGTTCAAACCCGTGTTCGTGAAGTTCCTCCACGGGGGAGAGGTCCAGGAGCTCATCGGCGCCGTACGGCTGCACCAGGCTTCCCACGTTGCGCAGGTGGTCTCGGCGGGCATCCTCGAGTACGAGGGCGTGCGCCAGTCCGGAGGCGATCCCGTTGCCTCGCTCGAGCTCGTCACGAGCGCACTCAGGGACTCCATGTCCGAGACGCTGATCCAGTTGAAGCGGGGTCTCGGGTTCCTGGCCACGATCGGCTCCACGGCCCCGTTCATCGGCCTCTTCGGCACCGTGATCGGGATCATCAACGCGTTCCGGGGCATCGCGGCCACGGGGTCCGGCGGGATGGCCGCGGTGTCGGGCGGCATCGCCGAGGCCCTGGTCGCGACGGCCCTGGGCATCTTCGTCGCAATCCCGGCCGTCGTCGCCTTCAACCACTTCACGGGCCGGCTCGAGAATTTCCACGTCGAGATGAACCGGGCTTCGTCCCAGCTCGTGAACTGCCTGTTCAAGGTGCCGGAGGTGATGGTGCGGGAGAACAAGGCGGCGGTGGCCAAGATGGCGGAGGAAGCCTATGCGTCTCGGTGAGCCGGCCAAGATGAAAGCGGTCATCAACATCACGCCGCTCGTCGACGTGGTGCTGGTGCTGCTGATCATCTTCATGGTCATGGCGCCGCAGATGATGCGGAAGGGACCGGACGTCGACCTGCCGGACACGGCGAAGCCGCGCGAGCAGGGCGACGAAAGAGGCCGGATCCTGGTCTCGGTCGACGAGGCCGGCGGGCTGTGGATCGACGATCAGGAGGTGGCGCCTGAGCAGTTCGGCGAACGCCTCGTCGCCGCCGCGGGCACCGACCCGGACCCCAAGGTCGTGATCCGGGGCGACGCGCGGCTCCACTTCGGCGAGATCCGGCAGGCCATGCTCGCGATCGAGCAGGCCGGCTTCCACGGGGTGGGGCTGATCGCCAGGCGCGCCGGCGCAGAGGCGCAGGGAGACTGAGATCATGCAGTTCGACACAGGCGCATCCAGCTCCGACCTGCAGTCCGAGATCAACATCACGCCGCTCGTCGACGTGGTCCTCGTGCTGCTGATCATCTTCATGGTCGTCGTCCCCCTCCTCTTGCAGGGCTACGACGTCGACACGGCTCGAACGTCTGTCGATGCCACGCCCGCGCAGGCCGAGGAATTGCAGGTGATCCTGAGCATCGGGCCCACGGCGTGCCACATCGTCGAGCCGCCGGCAGGGGAGGGGCTCCCCGCCGACTGTCGCGTGACCCTGGCCGAGCAGGAGATCGCTGCGGCCGACCTGCCGGCGCGCGTGGCGGAGATCCTGGGCGGCCGGCCCGCGGACCAGCGCGTGCTGTTCCTCGCCGCCGACGACCGCGTGAACTACGAGGGGGTCCTGCGCATCGTCGATCTGGCGAAATCGAGCGTCGAGGACTTGTCGATCGAATTCATCACGACCGATTGAGGTGGTTCCGTGGTCACAACCGTGGAATCCGGAACAAACATGTCTGTAACATCCGGGACCCTGTCCGGCCGCGGCATGCTGACGAGCGTAGCGATCCATGCCCTCGCGCTAGCGTTGGTGCTGCTGGTGCTGGTGCCGGCGGAGGCGCTGCGCCGCAGCGCGCACCCCAAGCCCGAGCGAGAGCTCGACATCGTCTTCCATCGTCCACCGCGGATCGAGGTCCCCGCGCCCGCGCTCCCGCTTCCTCTGTCGCGAGAAGCGACCGGGGGCCGGCCCAAGTCGAAGATCGAGCGACCTGCGCCAAGTGGGCCGGAGGCGAGACAGCCCGCACCGGAAGATCCGAGGCAACTCGAGCTCCCACCGGATCTGGTGGAGAGCCTTCCCGTGGCGGAGGCACCGCCACAGCCGAAGGTGGGAAGCACGGGCATCCTGGCATTCAAGGACAAGTTCGCGAGCCTGAAACAGGGCAGGATCGCTCCGCGTCTCGGAGCCGATGCGCGGTTCAGCGACGCCGGTGACGCGACCCAGGCATCGTCACCCTCCCTGTTGACGACCCAGGCGCCGGGCTCGAGCGGCGGCATCAACGTCGCTGCGCTGAGCCGCAACGTGGGCGGCGGTGGCGGTGGCGGAGGTGGCGGAGGTGGCGGGCACCACGGCGATGGACCGGGCGTGTCGGTAGGCCGCGCGACCAGCCCGATCGCCTCGATCGGCGGAGGCGAGCGACCACTGGCGCGCAGCGGGCCGGGGGCTTCCCGCACCGACGAAGAGATACAAATCGTGTTCGACCGCTACAAGGCGTCGTTCTACCGGCTGTACAACCGGGAGCTGCGCAATGACCCCACCCTGCGTGGGCAGATGGTGCTGCGCCTGACGATCGAGCCGGACGGCAGCGTGTCGATGTGCGTGCTGCAATCGACGGACATGGATGCGCCGGATCTCTCCACTCAGGTCGTGAATCGCGTCCGAACGATCAATTTCGGCGCAAAGGACGTGCAGGCCTTGACGATCGTCTACCCGATCGACTTCCTGCCGGCAACGTGAAGGATACCAGGAGGTTTGGGCAAGCTGCGAATCGAATGAGCTAGGTTCGACGCGATTTTGACAAAGGCAAAGCCATCGAAAGATGGCGACGCAAAGTCACCGGTCTAACGGGCGTTGGGGCCCCACGACGGCGGGACCGCCGAAATCCAGTCCACAGCGTGGGCTGCCTCGGTCCCGGCCTTGGCGACGGAATCGCTGGGTGAGTGGAACGAGGGAATTCGTGAGTTTCAGCGACACGAACAACGCGCGGGCGGGCTTCGGCGGGCGCGGGATCCGAATCCTGCTGCTGACCTTCGCGCTGTCACTCCTGGCCGCCGTTCCGGCATGGGCCGAGGACTGCGTCGCCGATGCCGGCGGCATCATCGACGGCTTCGTCAATTACCCCGTCCCTCCCCCGCAGATCAACATCGACGGCCCGTGCACGATCCGGAACTATCCGGCGTCCAACCCGCTGACCTCCAACATCAGCTGGTTCGGAAGCCTCCCCACGAGCACGTTGCTCATCTTCGACAACGTCGTGCACACCGGCAACATGTCGTGCAACCTCGCGGCGCAGGGCAACAAGATCTGGTTCGTCAACAGCGCGTCCACGACGGTCCAGGAAAACTGCCTGAGCCTGCTGATCCCGGTCGAGAAGATCGACAAGCAGAACGTTCCGACGAACCGGACCACCGCGACCATCGGTGTCCCGTTCACGTGGAAGCTCGTCATTCCGGTCCTGTTCGACCCGGCGACCGGCACGGTGATCAACAACCAGGGAAGCGTCAACGATCTGCACAGCATCACGGTCTGGGACGACCTCAACGCCACAGGCGTGGATCTGAGCTACGTGAGCCATCGGGCCTACTGGCTCGATGACCTCACGGACTTTCCGCTCACGTTCGACGACGCGAGCGGTGCGCTGACCTTCACCGACATCCCGTTCGTGGCGCTCGGACGGCAGCTCGCCATCGAGCTGACGGTCGTCTTGAACGACAACCCGGCGGTCAACGTGCCGGGAACGACGTTCGTCAACACGGCCAAGTGGGAGTTCGGACGGTTCATCGCCGGCGTGTTCTACATACCGCTGCCGGGCGAGTGGGGCATCTCGCCGCCGCTGACGATCGCCGCGCCGGTACTGGTCATGGACAAGACGGGCCCGGCGACGATGAACCTCGGACAGTCGGGCGATTTCGCCCTCGACGTCCAGAACACGGGGCTCACCGACGCCTGGGACGTCCACCTCAGGGACGTGCTGCCGGACGGCGCCACGGGCGGAATGTGCGATCAGACACCTCAGATCCTGAGCGCCCAGGTCTTCGCGGCCGATGGCGTCACGCCGGTCCCGGGCAAGGGCCCGCTCGTCGCCGGCACCGACTACTCGCTGGTCTGGAGCGGCCCACCCGCCTGCCGCCTGGACCTCACGATGCTGACGGCCGCGGGCGTGATCGGGCCGAACGAGCGACTGATCGTCCGTTACCGGACCGAGCTCGACGCCGACACGCAGAACGGCGCCACGCTGACCAACGTCGCCGGTGCCATCCAGTGGTTCAACGGCGACATCAATAACCCCGACCGCGTGGCCTACGACCGCACCTTGACCACGGGCACCGTCGGCATCGCGGACCACGAGGACGCGCACACGGTCAACGCGGCGCTCACGGGTTTCTTCTTCGAGAAGACGGCAGCGAATTTGACCACCGGCGTCGATCCCACCACGACCGCCGCCCCCGGCGACGTGTTGCGCTACACGCTGCGCTTCCGGACCACGGACCAGGCGATTCCCAACTTCCGCATCTTCGACGACCTGGGTGCCCTCAACCCGCTGCCGGCGTACGTGCCGGGCTCGCTCACGCTCGTCACGGTCCCGCCCGGCGCCAACACGACCAACACCAGCGCGACGGGCGGCACCAACGGTACCGGCGTCCTCGACATCCGCAATCTGAGCCTGCTGGCCGACGACGAACTGGTGATCCAGTTCGACATCACGCTGGCCGGAAATCTCCCGAACGGCACGGTCGTCACGAACCAGTCGACGTCGCGCCTTCCGAGCGGCACGGTCGTCGCTCTCAGCGACGACCCGAACGTGAACGGGGTGGCCGATCCGTTGATCGCCGGCGACGAGGACCCGACGCGGGTCACGATCGTCGCGACGCCTGTGCTCGTCGTCGACAAGACCGGCCCAGCGACGATGAACCTCGGACAGTGGGGCGATTTCGCCCTGGACATTCAGAACACCGGGTCTGTCGATGCGTGGGACGTCTCGCTGAGCGACCTGTTCCCCGACGGACCGACGGGCGGCATGTGCGATCTGACCCCCGAGATCCAGAGCGCGCAGGTGTTCGCGGCCAACGGCGTCACCCCGGCCCCGGGCAAGGGCCCGCTCGTCGCCGGCACCGATTACTTGATGAGCTGGAGCGGCGCTCCCGCCTGCCGACTCGACCTCACGATGCTGACGGCGACGGCCCGGATCGGCCCGACCGAGCGGCTGATCGTTCGCTACCGGACCCAGCTCGACGCCGACACCCAGAACGGGATCGCGCTGACGAACGTCGGCGGCGCGATCCAGTGGTTCGACGGTGACAGCAGCAACCCGCTGCGCGTCGCCACCAACCGGACCCTGACCAACGGCACGGTCGGCGTCCTGGACCACGAGGACGCGCACACCGTCAACACGGCGCTCACGGGGTTCTTCTTCGACAAGACCGTCGAGGACCTCACGAGCGGCGCCAACCCCGCCACGACGGCCGCTCCAGGCGACACGCTGCGCTACACGCTGCGCCTCCGCACGACCGACCAGGCTCTCAACAACTTCCGGATCTTCGACGAGTTGGACGCGCTCAACGCGCCGCCGGCTTTCGTACCGGGCACGCTCACGCTGGTCACCGTTCCGCCCGGCGCCGACGTCACCTTCACCAGCAGCACCGGCGGCGCCAACGGCACCGGCGTCGTCGACATCCGCAGCCTGAGCCTACCAGCCAATAGCGAGGCCCTGATCGAGTACGAGATCACGCTGCAGTCGAACCTTCCCAACGGCAAAATCGTCAGCGACCAGGCGGCGGCCCGCCAGCCCAACAACACGCTCATCGCCCTGAGCGACGATCCGAACGTCAACGGCACCGCCGACCCGTTCGTTTCGGGCGACGAGGATCCGACGCGCATCACGATCGTGGTAGCGGGGGCCCAGTTCCTGGTGCAGAAGATCTCGACCGACTTGACCGGCGATCCGAACGTCCTGCTCGCCGGCGAGACGCTGCGCTACACGATCACGGTCAAGAACACGGGCGGTGCCGATGCCGTGAACGTGGTGCTGCGCGACGCGGTCCCCGTGAACACGACCTACGTCGCCGGCAGCACGACGCTGAACGGCGCGCCGGTCGCGGACGTCGCGGGCCTGTCCCCCCTCGTCAACGGGATGCTGATCCACTCACCGGCCGATCCCACGCCGGGCTCGATGCCCGCTGACGGGTCGAGCAATCCGTCGAACGTCGCGACGATCACGTTCGACGTGGTCGTCGATCCCGCCGTCGTCAACGGCACCGTGATCTCGAACCAGGGCTTCGTCACGGCCGTCGACGTCGGAATCGTCGATCAGCCGTCGGACGATCCCGACACGCCGATCGCCAACGATCCGACGCGCGACATCGTCGGCAACCAGCCATTGCTCTACGCCGAGAAGAGCGTCGTGCTGTCCAACGACTTGGGGTCGCCGGGCATCGTCGATCCGGGCGACACGCTGCGCTACACGATCACGGTGCAGAACTCGGCGGCGATTCCCGCGACGGGCGTCGTCCTGACCGACACCGTTCCGGCGAACACGACCTACGTCGCGAATTCGACGCGGCTCAACGGGTTGCCCGTCGGTCAGCCGGACGGCGGCGTGCCGCCGCTCGCGTCGGGCATCGACATCAGTTCGTCCGACCTGACGCCGCCGCTCCCCGGTCCGGGCGCCGGGACGATCTCGCCCGGGGCCGCAGGCGTGCTCCAGTTCGACCTGCTCGTCAACCTCGGTACGCCAGCGGGCACGATCATCAGCAACCAGGCGGTGGTCGACAGCGTCGAGCTGCCCGACTTGTTGACCGACGGCGACGGCAATCCGGCGACGGGCCCCGAGCCGACGGTGGTCGTGGTCGGCGACGTCCAGCAACTCTCCATCACCAAGCAGGTCACCGTCGTCGGTGGCGGTCCCGCGCTCCCCGGGGCCCAGCTCGAGTACGTCGTCACCGTGACCAACAACGCAGCGGTGCCGGCGCTCAACGTCGTCCTGACCGACGACCTCGACGCCGTGCAACCCGGTCAGCTGGCCTACGTGAGCGGATCGGCGACGATGAACGGCTCGACGGCCGGCGTCAGCTTCGCCGGCACGACGATCACCGCCGACTACGCCGCGGTGAACGGGCCGCTCGACCCCGGCGAGGCCATCGTGCTGCGGTTCCGGGCGACTCTCGACCCGGGCCTCGCGCAAGGCACGGTCGTGACGAACACCGGCGTGGTCGCGTGGAACACGCCGACCCAGACGGCGAGCGCCAGCGTGTCGATCATCGTCGGGGGCATCCCCGGCGTCGCCGTGCTGAGCGGATCGGCCTGGCACGACGTCAACTTCGACGACATCCAGGACTCGGCTGAGCGGACGCTCGCTGGCTGGACGGTCGAGCTCTACCTCGATGGCCTGCTCGTGCATTCGACGCTGACCGACGCGAACGGCGACTATCGCATCCTCGGCGTCGCGCCGAACGACGTGACCGGGCTGCCCTACGAGATGCGGTTCCGCGCGCCGGGCGCGGGCGCGAGCACGGCGCTGCTCGGCATGGCTGCCTCGACGTTCACGAACGGACCGCAGCAGATCACGGACATCGTCGTGACCTCCGGCGCCAACCTGCAGGACCTGAACCTGCCGATCGATCCGAACGGCGTCGTCTACAACTCGATGGCGCGCACCCCGATCGCCGGGGCGACGCTTACGCTATTGGACCCGAGCGGCTCGCCCCTGCCGGCGACCTGCTTCGATGATGTGGCCCAGCAAGGGCAGATCACGCTCGCCGACGGCTGGTACAAGTTCGACGTCAACTTCAACGATCCGGCCTGCCCGAGCGGCGGGGACTACGTCATCGGCGTGACACCGCCCCCTACCTACGTCGCGGGCTACTCGCAGATCATTCCGCCGACGACCAACGCTTCGACCCCGCCGTTCTCGGTACCGGGATGTCCGGCCAGCACCGTCGATGCCCTCCCGGCCACGACCCAGTTCTGCGAGGTGCAGCGTTCGGAGTTCGCCCCGCCGGTGGCGGTGCCTCCACGCACCGCGGGCACGGTCCACCACGTCCACGTGATGCTGGACGGCAGCCAGCCTCCCGGCACGAGCCAGATCTTCAACAACCACATTCCGGTCGATCCGGGGCTTGCGGGCGCGGTCGCGATCTCGAAGACCACGCCGCTGCTCGAGGTGAGCCGCGGGCAGCTCGTTCCGTACGTGATCACGATCAACAACGTGTCGGGCGACCTGCTCACCGACGTGAGCATCGTCGATCGCTTCCCCGCGGGCTTCACCTACGTCGAGGGCTCGGCACTCCTCGATGGCGTGCCGGTCGAGCCGACGATCGTGGGCCTCGAGCTCACCTGGAGCGGCCTCGTCATCGCCGGCACCGAGGTGCGCACGCTGAAGCTGCTCCTCGCCGTCGGCGCCGGCGTCACCGAGGGCGAGTACGTGAACCGCGCGCAGGTGCTGATCGGCGCGACCGGTACTCCGCTCTCGGGAGAAGCGATCGCCACCGTACGCGTCGCTCCCGACCCGACGTTCGATTGCACCGACGTGACCGGCAAGGTGTTCAACGACGCCAATCGCAGCGGCGTGCAGGAGGACGGCGAAGTCGGCCTGCCCGGCGTGCGCGTGGTGACGGCCCGGGGTCTCGTAGCCACGACCGATGCGTACGGGAGATACCACATCACCTGCGCGATCGCGCCCCACGAGAGCCGCGGCAGCAACTTCGTGCTCAAGCTCGACGACCGGACGCTTCCGAGCGGCTTCCGGATGTCGACCGACCAGGTGCAGGTCAAGCGCGCCACGCGCGGTAAGGCCCTGAAGATCGACTTCGGCGCGTCGATCCACCGGACGGTCGCGATCGACCTGTCCGATGCGGCGTTCGAGCCGGGCACGACCGAGATCCGCATCCAGTGGCGGCCGCGCATCGATCTGCTGCTCGAGGAGCTGCGCAAGGCGCCGGCCGTGCTGCGCCTGTCCTACGTCGCCGACATCGAGGATCGGGCGCTGGTCGATCGGCGAATCCAAGCCGTCAAGCAACAGCTGACCGAAGCCTGGGAGAAGTCGGTCGTCGGCGACTCGCTGACGATCGAGCCCGAGATCTTCTGGCGCCGTGGTGCCCCGCCCAAGCAACCCGACAAGCCCGTGCCGGACGGTAGGTGAGCGGCATGAGCAAACACCGCCATCTACCCCTGATCCTCGGATTGCTGATGACCGCGTCTGCGTCCGCGTCCGAGACGACCGAGACGAACAAGAAGCTGGGTGAGCCGGTCGAGCGGCATCTGTCCACCGACCAGACCTTCCACCGCTGGTCGCAGGACCCCGGGTTGCTCGACAGCGCGCGCGGCGATCGCCTCGACGTCCAGCAGGTCGTCGGCGAGAAGCTCGAGACCGTCAAGCTGAAGAACGTCGTTCCGCCGATCCGTTTCGAATCGGGTGTGGCGAAGATTCCACCCGACTACGTCGACAAGGTGGCCAAGGTCCTCGAGAGCATGCGGAACCGCAGAAACGTTCGCGTCCACTTCGTCGGGCACGCGGACTCGCAGCGGCTCTCGGACGCGCTGGCGCGCGTGTTCGGGGACAATGCGGGCCTGTCCCGGGAACGTGCGGGCGAGGTGGCCGAGTACTTCAAGAACGCGCTCGACTTGCCGCCCGAAGCGATCACGTACGAGTGGCTCGGCGACACGCAGCCGATCGCGTCGAACGAGACCGAAGAGGGCCGGGCGCTCAACCGGCGCGTCGAGGTCGAGGTCTGGTACGACGAGGTCCGGGACGACCTGAAAGATCAAGAAGTCGTCGTCTCGGACGACATCAAGCGCATCAAGGTCTGCCGGATGGAGACGGTCTGCAAGCTGCGCTACAAGGAAGGCCATGCGCGGCGGGCGAAGGTCAAGAACCTCGTCGTGCCCCTGCGGTACGAGGACGAGACCACGCCCATCTCCGAAGAGTTCACCACGCAAGTCCGGCAGGCGCTCTCCAACCTGCAGGACAGGCAGCACGTGACGGTCCGGTTCATCGGCTACTCGGACGACGCGCCGCTGACCGAGCGCAACGCGCGCATCTACGGCGACCACGTGGCGCTGTCGAAGGCCCGGGCGCGCCGCGTCGCGCTAGCCCTGCAGGAGACCTTGAAGCTGTCGTCCTCGGCGATCGAGAGCGACGGGCGCGGCACCTCGTCCCCCCTCGCCTCGAACGACACCGTGCAGGGCCGCACGCTGAATCGTCGCGTCGAGGTCGAGTTCTGGTACGACGATCATCTGCAGGAGCTGCCGGACGAGCCGCAACTGTGTCCCGGCGAGGTCGGTGAGGAGATCGTGACCAAGGTCTACGATCCCCCGTGGGGCACGATCCCGCCGCTCGCGCTCCAGAACGGCCAGCCGATCGTCCCGCCGGGCTTCGCCGCGAGCCTGCAGCGCGCGTTGAACGACATCGCCCATCGGACCAACCCGCGGCTGCGGTTCGTCGGCTACACGAAGAACGAGCGTCTCGACCGCCGCACTGCGTCGGTGTACGGCGATGACGTCGGCCTGTCCGCCGCCCGGGCGCGCCGCACGATGGACACTCTCAAGCACGATCCGCTGCTGACGAGCGCGAGGTCCGAGCACGAGGGCCGTGGCTATGTCCAGTCGGACGACGTGGTCAACGCCGGCTTCATCCAGGGCGACGAGTCGTTCGTGCGCGTGCAGGTCGTGTACGACGAGCCGGTACCGCTCGACGACTACGAGGGCGTGGACATCACCCCGATCACCCGCGAGCTCGCCCCGAAGAGCCCGTACGAGCTCAACGTGATGCGCATCACGGTCGACGGCGAGCCGATCGACGACCCGAACCGCAGCTCGTCCGACGTCCAGCGCTGCACCGACGTCGCGCTCGACGAGGCCAAGATCCGCTTCCGATTCGACAACCTCGATTCGCGCCCGCGGCTCGGCGTCGCGGCGCATCCGGTCGCCCTCACGGTCGGTGAGCCCGTACGCTTCAAGGCGTACGACAACTATGCGAGCTTCATCGAACGCGCCGAGATCCGGATCTTCGACGAGCAGCAGTCGCTCGAGGCCCTACCGCTCGAGATCATCGCGGTCGACGAGGCGGGCGCCGCCGAGTGGCAGCCGGCGGCGGAAGCTCTCGCGGGCCTGATGCGCGAGCTCAAGTACGTGCTGCGCGCCTATGACGCGAAGGGCAACTTCGACGAGACGGAAGCTCGACCGTTGTGGCTCTACAGCGAGTCGGTCCCCGAAGCAGGCGCAACGGTTGACGCATCCACGCCGCCGCCCGAGCTGCTAGCCGCCTACGGCGAGAGCCGCCTCGAGCGCCACCACATTCCGCTCGGCGGCGGCACGGTGAAGGTCCAGGGCAGCGGCATTCCGGCGGGCCATACGGTGTGGGTCGCGGGCCGTCAGGTCCCGGTCGACCCGCAGGGCAGCTTCACCGCGGAGGAGATCCTTCCGCACGGCGCGCACACGGTCGAGGTCGCGGTGCTCGACGACGCGGGCAACGGCTCGCTGTATCTCAGAGACCTCGAGTTCAAGAAGCGGGACCTGTTCTACGTCGGCATCGCCGACGTCACGCTGTCCGAGAACCGCTCGAACGGCCCAGCCGAGCTGCTCGAGGGCGAGAACGCTCCGCAGCCGTTCGACTCGTCGTTCGATGGTCGTCTCGCGTTCTTCGTCGACGGCAAGGTCAGCGAGAGCTGGCACCTGACCGCGAGCGCGGACACCCGCGAAGGCCCGGTCGAGGACCTGTTCAGCAACTTCCTCGACAAGTCGCCCGCTGCGCTGTTCCGGCGCCTCGATCCGGACTACCACTACCCGACCTTCGGTGACGACTCCGTCGTGGAAGAGATGGCGCCGACCCTGGGCAAGTTCTACGTCGAGGCGAGCAACGGCGAGAACTACGGGATGTGGGGCAACTTCAAGGTCGGCTACCTGGGCAACGAGCTGGCCCACGTCGATCGCGGCCTCTACGGCGCCAACGCGCACTACGAGTCTCGGGCCACGACCAGCTTCGGCCAGCAACGGGCCTCCGTCGACGGGTTCGCCGCCGAGCCCGGAACGATCTCGAGCTACGAGGAGTTCCGGGGCACGGGCGGCTCGCTCTACTTCCTGCACCACCAGGACCTCCTGATGGGCTCCGAGCGCCTGCGCATCGAGCTCCGGGACAAGGATTCGCAAATCGTCACCGGGGTGGTCAACCTGCGGCCCGGCCTGGACTACGACATCGACTACCTGCAGGGCCGGGTGATGCTGTCCGAGCCCCTGTCGTCGATCGCCGACGACAACCAGCTCGTCCGCAGCAGCGGCCTGAGCGGCGACGAGGCGTACCTCGTGAGCCGTTACGAGTACACGCCGGGCTTCGACGAGCTCGACGCCATGGCCGTCGGCGGCCAGGGCCACTACTGGTTCGGCGACCACGTGCGGCTCGGCGTGACCGCGAACTCGAACGAAGAAGGGGCTGCCGACAGCAGCCTGGGTGCCGCAGACCTGACCCTGCGCATGAGCAACGACTCGTTCGTCAAGCTGCAGACCGGCCGGAGCGAGGGTCTGGTGTCGAGCGCGCTGCGTTCGGACGACGGCGGGTTCGGCTTCCAGGGGCCCGACCCCCTGAACTTCACCGACGCCGAGGCCGGGGCGTACCGCGCCGACGTGAGCGTCGGGCTCGGCGATCTGTTCGCCGGAGCGAACGGTCGCCTGTCCCTCTACATGCAGAATCTCGAAGCCGGCTACTCGGCGCCGGGCCAAGCGACGATCAAGGAGACCGAGCAGTTCGGCGGAGTCTTCAAGCTGCCCGTCACATCCCGCCTGAGCCTGGGAGCCAAGGGCGATCAGAGGACCGAGGAGCAGGGGCTCGAGACCCGGGCGCTCGAGCTCGACCTCGGCTATCAGCTGAACGATCAGTGGAACGTCAGCGCCGGCGTGCGCAACGATCTGCGCGAGGACAACTCACCGGTCGTTCCGCTGACCCAGGAGCAGGGCGAGCGCACGGACGCGGTCGTGCAGGTGAAGTTCGACCCCGGCAAAGCGTGGCGCGTCTACGGCTTCGCGCAGGAGACGGTCGCGTCCGACGACACACGTGAGGACAACGGGCGCTACGGCCTGGGCGGATCGTATCGGTTCACGAAGCGCTTCCGGCTCGACGCCGAGGCGTCAGACGGTGACCTCGGAGCCGGCGGCAGGCTCGGCACGAGCTTCCTGGTCTCCGAGCGGACGAACCTCTACCTGAACTACGCGCTCGAGGACGAGCGGACCGACAACGGCATGCACGTTCGGCGGGGCAGCCTGGTCTCGGGCATGAAGCGCCGGCTCACGGACACCTCGAGCGTCTACGTCGAGGAGCGGTACCAGTACAGCAACGCGCTGACCGGGCTTACGCACGCCACCGGAATCAACTTCGTGGCCCAGGAACACTGGAACCTCGGCGCGAGCGCGGAGTTCGGCACGCTGCGCGACTATCACACCGGCGCCGAGACCGAGCGCAAGGCGGCTGGACTCCGCCTCGGTTACGGCGAGGAGCGGATGCAGTTCTCGACCGCGATCGAGTACCGGCAAGACGACGCGGAGCAGCCCGACACCACCGTCACCGAACGGACACAGTGGATCTTCCGCAACAACTTCAAGCTCGTGCTGACGCCCGACTGGCGTGTGCTCGGCAAGCTGAACCACTCGGTCAGCGACAGCTCGCTCGGCGAGTTCTACGACGGTGGCTACACCGAGTTCGTGTTCGGCTACGCCTACCGGCCAGTAAGGAACGACCGGTGGAGCGCCCTGGCCAAGTACACGTTCTTCTACAACATCCCGACCACCGATCAGGTGACGATGACGAACACCCCGGTCGAGTTCCTGCAGAGGAGTCACATCGCGGCGTTCGATCTGACCTACGACGTCACGGCCGACTGGTCGATCGGCGGCAAGTTAGCCTACCGCCTGGGACAGGTGAGCCTGGATCGCGTGCAGCGGGAGTTCTTCGACAACACCGCGAAGCTCGCAGTGTTGCGCGTGGACTGGCGGTTCCGTAAGGGCTGGGAGAGCCTGGCCGAGGCGCGCATGCTCGACCTGCCGGACGTCCGTCAACGCAAGATCGGCGCGCTGGCCGCGGTCTATCGTTACTTCGGCAAGCACCTGAAGGCCGGCGTCGGCTACAACTTCACCGACTTCTCAGACGACCTGACCGACCTGAGCTACGACCACCAGGGCGCATTCGTCAATCTCATCGGGACTTTGTGACGCCCGGAGCCGTAGTCACACCATCCCACACGGATCAACGAAAGTCGCGGAACACGACCAGATCTGCGGTCACGTACCCGCTCGTGTAGGCCACACGGCTGCCGTCCGGCGACAACGCGAAGGCGAAGATGGTCTCGTGGCCCGCGACCGCCTTCGAGGGCGGGCCGCCAGCGATGGGCTGCACGAGGAGCTCGCTGGAATCACGTCCGTTCGCGAAAACGAGAGCACGTCCGTCCGCCGACCAGCGCAGCGTGTCGTAGCCGACTTCCTGCTCGAAGGTGGCGCGGGGAGATCCAGCGCCCTCCGCCGGTCGCACGACGAGTCGGGTCCGACGAAGTCGCTCGTCGAACTCCTCGTACGCGATCCATGCGCCATCGGGGGAGAGCGTCGGGTGCGCGGCATCCTGCTCGACGAGCCGCACGGGTGCCCCGCCGGCCGCCGGGATCTTCCACAGAGCCGACTTGCCGTCGACGCCGTGCTGGTAGACGATCCACCGCCCGTCACGTGAGAACTGCGGGTTCCACCCGCCGTCCGTGCCGAGCTGCCGCGGGTTGCCACCGTCGATGTCCATGCGCCAGAGGCGCAAGTCGCCCGTGCGGGTCGAGACGAAGACGATCGTACGGCCGTCGGGGCTGACGTCGGGCATGACGTTTTCGCGCGCGCCCGACGTGAGCTGCGTCGCCTTGGAGCCGTCGGCGTCCATGATCCAGAGGTTCGACTCACCGTTGGCCGCGACGACGTGGACCAGACGTCCGTCGGGGGTGAAGGCCAGCTCGCCGTAGCGCCCCTGCCCCATGGTCACCGGCACGGCACGCTCCGGATCACCGAAGGGGCCGCCCCAGATCCGGGCCGGTCGGCTGGACTCGACGGTCAGTATCGTGCGCCCGTCCGCCGTGAGAATCGGCGCACCGTAGTCGCTGAGATCGCGCGTGATGCGGGTCCACGCGCCTCCGGGGTGCGACACGTGCCAGAGCTGCCGCGCGCCGGAGCTCTTGTCGTCCGCGTTGACCACGAGCCCGCTCCCGTCGGGGAGCCAGGCCAGGGCCGAGATCGCCGAGTCACGGCGCGTGACGATCGTGTGCGCGGCCCCGCCGCCGAACCGCTTTTCCGCGATGCCCCAGTATTCGCCGGCGGCGTCGCGGTCCGCGAACACCCAGCTGATCGCGGCTCCGTCCGGCGACCATGTGGCCTGCACGACCGACCGGTTCTCGCCGAGCGTCGTGAACTCTTCCTCGTTGCGGCCGTCCGCGTCGGCGAGCGTCAGAACGTCGGTTCTCGGCGCGTCGCGATGTCGGCGCAGGAGCAGCCGCGTACCATCCGGCGAGACGGCGACGGATTGGACGCCGACGGTCAGCCGCGTCGGCGACCCCCCCGCGGCCGATGCCCGATACAGCACGCCGCCGACGCGATGCTCGCGCTCCTCGGCCACGAAGTAGATCGAGCGACCATCGGGTGCGAAGGTGAACCACCAGTAGGAGATCCTCCCCGGGGGCATGATCGCGCGAGGGCTTCCGCCCTCGATCGGCCGGACCCAGAACCCGAAGCCTTCCGCTACCTGTTCGACGTAGGCGATGGATCCACCGTCGGGGGAGATCGTCCCGAACACGACGTCTCCCGTCGTGGTGAGCCGCGTGGTTTTCATGCGATCGACGGTTACCGGCGATGCGCTCGGATCCGCCGCAAGCTGCCCCAGTGCCGCCAGCACGGCCGCGACGACCACCACAGCGAGACCCACGGCGGCGGCGGTCAACGCCAGCCAATGCCGTCCGAACCAGCCCGCCTCGATCGCGCGCTGGAGCGACCGGATCTCGTCGAGCAGCTCGCGAGCCGACGCGAAGCGCTGGCTCGGGTCCTTGGCCAACGCGCGGAGCAGGAGTCGCCGCACGGCCGGTGACGCCGCGGATGTCGTCGCCGCAAGCGGCGTCGGCTCGTCGTGCAGGATTGCGCTCTGGACCCGCTCGGGCGTCGGACCGCCGAAGGGGGCCTGACCGGTGACCATCTCGTGGAGCACGATGCCGAGGCTGAACAGGTCGCTTCGCGCGTCGACCGGTCCGCCACGAGCCTGTTCCGGCGACATGTAGCTCACCGTGCCGAGCACCGTCCCGGCCCGTGTGTCGAAGGCCGAGGTCACCGCGCCGACCTCGTCCCCGGCATCGTCGGGCTCGGGCTGCGAGATCAGCTTGGCCACGCCGAAGTCGAGCACCTTCACGTAGCCGTCCGCGCGTAGCATCACGTTCTCGGGCTTGATGTCGCGGTGCACGATGCCGGCCTCGTGCGCCGCGGCGAGCGCGCCGGCGATCTGCGCCGCGATGTCCAGCGCTTGCGGCAGGGCGAGCGGTCCGCCCCGCACGAGCTCCCGCAGCGTGCGCCCTTCGACGAGCTCGGAGGCGATGTAGTGCCGGCCGTCCTGCTCCCCGAAATCGTAGATCGTGACGATGTTCGGGTGGTTGAGGGCGCTCGCCGCACGGGCTTCGCGCCGGAAGCGGTCGATGCGCTCGGGGTCGCAGGTCAGGGCCTCGGGCAACAGCTTCAGGGCCACCGTGCGCCCGTGGCGCGTCGCTTCGGCACGGAAGATCTCGCCCATCCCGCCGCGACCGAGCGGCTCGAGGAGGCGGTAGGGACCCACGTGCGAAGGTGTGGCGACAAACGGCGACTCACCGTCCGGCACAGGTGCGTCGTCGAGCCCCAGCCCGAGAAGACAGCCCGGACAGACGCGGTTTGCCGCGAGCGGCGCGCCGCACGTCGAACAGGACTCGGAGGTCGTCGGCCTCATGTGCGGACGATGCGCTGGAGATGGCGCAGCTCGTCCTCGATGTCCGCCGGGGACTCGACCGTCTGTGCCACCTCGGCCCGCAAGAGCTCGCCGAACTTTCGGCGCATGCGGTGCACGCCGACGCGCACCGCCGCCTCGCTGATCCCCAGCGTGCGTGCGACCCCGGCGTAGGCACCCGGTTGGCCGCTCGACAGGAACGGACGCAGGGCCGCGAAGCGCTCGACGCCGACGGATGCGGTCATACCCTGCTCGAGCCGCGCGAGAGCGCGCGCGATCACGGTCGCGGCCCAGCGCCGGTCGAAGATCCGCTCCGGCGACTCGTCGTGCGACGGCTCGCAGACGAGCCACTCCTCGCCTTCGCGGAAGTCGAAGGAAAAGACGCGGTTGCCGCCACCGCGCTTGATCGCGCGCTCGCGGGCACGCTCGTCGGCGATGTAGTTCTTGAGCGCGCTGAGCAGGAACGTGCGGAACTTGCCCCGCTCAGCCCGCGCGTGTCCGATCCCGTCGCGCTCGACCAGCTTGAGGAAGAAGCCCTGCGTCAGATCCTCCGCCTGACGGCAATCCCACCCGTGTCGGCGGAGGTAGGCGTAGATCGGCGGCCAGTAGATGCCGCAGAGATCGTTGAGAGCTGCGGGCGCTTGCGGGTTGGCGCGGTTGCCCGCGGCGAGCACGAGCGTCCAGCGCGTGGTGGCGAAGCGGTGGTCCTCGGCGCCGAACAAAACCGACCCCTCTGCGCCGCCACCGACCGGCGGCACCCCTTCTTCGCCGGGAGCGTACCATGGCCAGACCCATCGCGGGACTGAGTGAAATCACTCACCGTCGCGCCCGCCGGCCGCCGCGCTCGAGCCCGAGACCGAGCAGGCAGCCAGGGCAACAGCGGTCCGCGGCGAGCCGTGCGCCGCATCTTTCGCAGCGCACGGCAGCGGTCGCAGCGCGGGGCGTGCCCGTCGATGCTCGGCCGCGCTTCCTTACATGACTACGCTTGGGCGCCAACCGACACCTCGACGTGGAGTACGGCGGTCCGGCGCTGTTGTTACGCGCGAGTAACAGTGCTCGAGATTCCCCGTAGTGAGTCGCGTGAAGCCGGTCGTCGTTCGCTCGACTCGCGGCAGCCGTTGAGGAATGTCGAGCGTCTCGCACGCGGAGCCAGGGAGGGATTTTTCATGGCACACCTTCGACTCGACCCCATCCGGGTAGGGCTGATCCTCGCCCTGCTGGCCGGCACGGCCGCGAATGCGGCGATCATCAAGACGGTCGACCGCAAGTTCCCGCTCAGCTTCTGTCCGCTGCCGCTCGACGGCTGGCAGGTCGGG
>Ga0180085_1000178_pt1 | contig 21833 bp, 17 predicted proteins | sample EasRiv730_16_10D_FD_123013 | JGI IMG/M metagenome (GOLD analysis project Ga0180085, IMG submission 123013) | Soil microbial communities from meander-bound floodplain in the East River, Colorado, USA - East River metaG ERMLT730_16_10D | ecosystem: Environmental > Terrestrial > Soil > Floodplain ... | reverse complement strand
TACTACGGCCATTCCAATCGGCGCAGAGCCGGAAGGAGGGAGATCCGCCAGCTCTGCCTCAGCAGCTGACGGCACACGACGCGGTGGAGCCGCAGGGGGCGCTGGTCCGCTGGTCGATCACAAGTTTGACTTGATCAGCCTAGACCGCAGAACCGGCAAGATTCTGTGGGAAAGAACTGCCAAGGTTGCCAAGCCGCATGAAGGCTACCATCGCATGTATGGCAGCTTTGCTTCGAACTCGCCAGTGACCGATGGCAAGCACGTGTTTGCTTACTTTGGTTCACGTGGCATCTTCTGCTTTGACTTGAAGGGAAAACTCATCTGGGAAAAGGACCTCGGAGTTCTCATGACAATGCGCCTGGGCTTTGGCGAGGGTACGGCGCCGGTGTTGCATGAGAACGCTTTGATCTTGAATATCGATCATGAGGGAGAGGACGTAATGGTGGTCCTCGACAAGAACACAGGAAAGGAACTGTGGCGCGTTAAGCGCGATGAGCCCAGTAACTGGGCGGCCCCGCTGGTGGTGGACGTTCAGGGGCGGAAGCAAATCGTGGTGAGCGCGACACGCAAGGTGCGCAGCTACGATCTCAAGACCGGTGAGGTGATTTGGGAATGCGCCGGGCTTGGGACGAACACGATCCCAGCGCCTGTACGGCAAGGGGACATGATTTATGTGATGAGCGGACACCGTGAACCCAATCTACTGGCCATAAAATTGGGCCGCACGGGTGACTTGACTGGCACCGACGCCGTCGTATGGACGAACACCAGGGGAAATGCGTACACCGCATCGCCTGTCTTGCACGACAACAAGCTCTATTTCGTGACCGATAGCGGCATGGTGAGCTGCCTTGATGCCGTAACCGGCAAGCCATATTACTCGCAGGTGCGTCTGCCGAAAGCCGCCAACATCAAGTCCTCTCCCGTGGGCGCGAACGGTAAACTCTACATATCCACTGAAGATGGTGATGTGGTGGTGTTGAAGATGGGGGAGACTTTTGAGGTCTTGGCGACGAACACGCTCGAAGATCAGTTCTTCATCGCAACTCCAGCGATAGCCGATGGTGAAATCTTTCTCCGCGGACAGAGCACGCTCTTTTGTATCAAAGGCAGTGGTCAGTAAAGAGTGGTGAATGGCGCGTTTGGAGTGCGGAGCGAATGACGCGTACGAATTATCACGGATGGTGCTTTATCAAAATAACGCACCACTCATCAGCCACCAGTCTGTGGGTTGCCGAGGCGCAGGCCCGCGTGAGTCCATGAAACATCCGCTCGCTCACCACTCAACGCATCATTAACTACTACTGCTAGCCACGTACCACTCCACCACAGGTTTACCTCTTCAGGTGCCCAGTTCCACGGGGCCACACAATGAGGCCGAAAGTGGATGCGTTGCCCGGTTCACGCTACCGCATCACAAAGTCCAAGAAACAATCTAAGGGAAAGCACATTATTTTGTGAACCTCCTGCCTACGCCAAACGTCTAATGATTTGTGACGAGCGGCGCGCACCACACGTCTAACGAATTGTGACGAGCCCTACCAAGGCCCTTTCCATAAGAAAGGACAGGACCATGCGTCACGCAGTCGAAGTGTGGATATGCAGCAGGAATCCGCGTTACTGGTTCCAGATTCTGATCGGTTGTCTCGTTTTCTGGCTCGTGCCAGTCCCTCAGAGTTTGGCCTCGAACGAACGAAGGAACCAAGATCCTATTCTTACCCGCGATTCTGTCGAGCGGGATTCAAAGCCTGGAGAAGACGTCGCCCACTCCGATCCACTCCAGGAAATCACACGACTCAACAGACTAGCCGAGCGTTGTTCTAAACAAGGCCGATACGGAGAAGCAGAGTCTTTTTATCGGAAGGCAATTGCCATCAGTGAAAGCACCTTCGGACAGAACTCCGAAATAGCGGGCTTGCTGAACAATCTGGCCCTCGTTCTGCGGTCAGAGGCCAAATATCAGGAAGCAGAATCGACCTATAGGAAGGCTCTGCAAATTAATCAGAACTTGTTGGGAGCCAAACACGTAAAGGTCGCTACCATACTTCACAACCTGGGTGAGGTTTGCCGGTACCAGGGAAAATTTGCGGAGGCGCATCGTCTACTTTATCAGGCGTTGGAAATTCGAGAATCCAGGCTAAATGCAGATGACCCGGATCTCGCCTCAAGTTTTAACAATCTGGGTGCGCTTTATCTGGATGAAGGTCAGTATGCCAAGGCTGAATCTTTCCTTCGAAAGGGAGTGGCTATTACTGAAAAGAGTGCGGGCACAAACGATGCGGCTCTGGCGACAGCTCTGACCAACCTGGCACAACTCTACCGGCTTTTGGCCAGGTACAACCTGGCTGAGCCACTCTTTCTCCGGGCACTGGCCATTCAGGAAACAGAGCTCAGTCCAACACATCCCGAAGTTGCTCTGATCCTCAGCAATCTGGCAACGCTGTACTATGATCAAAGCCGGCTTGCGCTGGCAGAGCGTTTGCTCAACAGAGCCTTGCGAATTCAGGAAGAATCGCTGCAACCGTTTCATCCAGACCTCGCAGCGACCTTGAACAACCTGGCGGCAGTCGCTGCCGCAGACGGCCAGTTGGACAAGGCTGAACGGCTCTATCGCCGAAGTCTTGCGATCGAGGAAGCAACTTTCGGTCCCGAGCACCCCAGGGTGGCTGCCCGGCTTACTAATCTGGCCCAGGCTCTGATACACGGATCATCCCAAGTCAATCCGGAGCCCCTTCTCCAACGGGCGCTTTCGATCCGGGAGAAGGCTCTGGGCCCCGCGCATCCGGACGTGGCACTGTCACTCAACAGTCTTGCTGACTTCTATCGCCACAAGAAGCAATGGGGCGCAGCAGAACGTCTTTTGCAAAGTGCTTTGCAAACCGTGGAAGGCAGCCTGGGGAGGGAGCATCCGGACGTCGCCATTTCTCTAAATAACCTTGGGACACTCTATTTTGACCAAGGCAAATTCGGTCGTGCAGATGCATCACTGCAGAGGGCTCTAGCACTGCGACGGAAGGCTCTCGGAGAAGAACATCTGGATGTTGCGCTGAGCCTCAATAACCTGGCGACTGTCTACAGCCGCCAAAAAAGGTACAAGGAGGCGGAACCCCTTTTTCAGCAGGCGCTCGCTACACGAGAGAACATTCTGGGACGCGAACACCTGGACAGTCTTTCGAGCCTGGCCAACCTCGCAGAGTTCTATAGGCTTCGCGGCGAGTTTCAAAGATCCAACGAGCTCTACGGGGAAATGGTGGTGCGGTGGGAAAAGAGATCCGGATCCAATCAGCCAGAAGTCGTGGCGGCATTGAAGGACTGGGCTTCAATGCTTCGGGAGGCGAAGCGGAACAGTGCTGCCAAAGAAATCGAACATCGTGTTCAGTCCATCCAGGCCATGCAGCGCCAAGAACGGAAAGGTGTACAGTCGCTGGGTTTTCAGCAGTAGCAGTCCAACTCTGAAGAAGGACTTACTGCTTGCGCTTATGACTCAGGCTCGAATGTGCATCGTGCTGGGAGCTTTTGCATGAGAGAGCATCATGCCGCAACCGGCAGCCTCGAAGACTTGCTGACTGATCCTGTAGATATGGTACAGTCCGGCGGAGAGTGAGTTTCATTTCGAGTCAAAACGTCCTGAGGAGGCAACCATGGCGGAGGATCAGGATCGCAGAGAATTCATCAAAGCCGGTCTGGTGGCCAGTGTCGGGTTGAGCGGTTTGGTTTCAGAGACTCTGATCTCACAAGCAGCCACGGGCGACATGCCGCGCCGACCACTGGGCAAGACCGGGGAAAAGGTATCGCTCATTACGCTGGGCGGGGCCCATATTGGTTACCTTCAGGACGACCAGGAAGCGATCCGAATCATGCACCGCGCGATCGATGAAGGTATCAACTTTTTCGACAATTCCTGGGACTACAACGACGGGCGCAGCGAGGTGCTGATGGGTAAGGCGCTAGCAGGTGCCCGCCGCAAGCAAGTTTTTCTGATGACCAAGCTTTGCTCGCATCGCGGGGAACGTTGGAGCAAGAAGGAGTGCTTCGAGATTCTCGATGAGAGTTTGAAGCGCCTTCAAACCGACTATCTGGACCTGTGGCAATTGCACGAGGTGATCAAGGAAGACCATCCTGACAAGGCCTTCGCTTCAGGAGCGGCCATCGAAGCGCTGGCCGAAGCTAAGAAGGCTGGCAAAGTGCGCTATATCGGTTTTACGGGCCACCGCGATCCAAAGATCCACCTCAAGATGCTCTCCCACAACTTTCCATTCGACACGGTGCAGATGCCGTTGAACGTGCTGGACGCACACTTTAAGAGCTTTCAGACCGAAGTGTTACCGAAGTTGAATGCGCGAGGCATCGGGGTCATTGCCATGAAACCACTGGGCGGGGGCAGGGAAGTGGGCGCCGTCATGGAAACCAAGACGGTCACTGCAATCGAGGCATTGCAGTACGTTATGAACCTGCCGGTAGCGACCGTGGTTAATGGCATCATCTCCATGGAGCGGCTGGATCAGGCTTTGCTGGCTGCGAGAACGTTCAAGCCAATGACGGAGGTCCAAGTCAGCCGATTGCTCGACAAGACCCGACCTGCCGCGCTGGAAGGGAAATTCGAGAATTACAAGCAGGCGCAGTATCTCGACAACAAACCGGAAGTGATGATGGCGTAGCAATTCCTGGGAGTGTCTCGCCTACTTGAGGAATAGGGGAGCTGCGAAGGAATTGAGATTCATCAAAGCGTCGTCTACCCTGGCCCCAACGCGGAAGAGAAAGCTGTGAAAGGATTGCTGAGCGTCAGCAGGGCGACAATTCCCCCTTAAAAAGGGGGCGCCGAAGGTGTGGGGTTGAGAGAGCAAAGAGGATGAGAATGCTGATGGCGCTTGGCAGTGTGCTCCCACTGATGTTCAGCTTTCCCGTTTTGTAAGACAACCCCCGGACGGCTGCGCGACCGCCGTCGCTTCGCCGTCGCCCCCTTTGCTAAGGGGGAATTTTTTCACACCTTCAGGGGCTGGCGGACAGGACGTCCGCGCTTACAGGGCGTTGAACCCGCTAAGAGTCCCTCGAAGAAAGCATCTCACGCAACTGCCTTCGAGCCTGGGAAAGCCGGGTCTTGGAAGCGCCTTCAGTGATCCTCAACACGGCGGCTATTTCGCTGTGCTTCAGCCCTTCGACTTCAAACATCAACAGTACGCTGCTGTGGCGCGGGTTGAGCCGGCGCAAGGTCCTTTCGAGAGATAAGCGCAAAGGGTGATCTTCCGTCACCACCCATTGCCTTCCCGTTGATTCATGTCCAGTGCCGAGCTCCTGAGGTTCGGGGCGTCGCATTCGCTGACGGCGGAGATCGTGGCAGATATTGATCAAGATGCGATACAGCCACGTTGAGAGTGCTGAATCGCCGACGAAGTTGGCCGCGCCGCGATAAGCCCGCAGGAACGCTTCTTGCACGGCATCCTCGGCATCGTGAACATTTCCAACCCAATGCAAGGCCGTGCGCCGCAGCGGGGACCAATGAGCTTGATAAAGCTCCTCAAAAACAGGACGAAAAGTGGGCTCTCGGGTCATGTCCTCCCGAGCAATGGGTTTTGAACGGGGGGCAATCCGTCGAGGCAATGGCTGTTTCGCGTGTGGCATGGGAGGTCTGTGGCAGTTCGTCCTCGGTACGGTTCAGCGGTGAACCTCAACGGTTCTGTTTCGAACTGTACGAAGCAAGCGCTATGCCACTTCGATGGTGCGTCTCGCGATTGAGTTTTTCAGGAGTTATATGACTCGCTGGCCTTGTACGCGGGGAAAAACGTCCGGTGTTGGGATGCCGTTGTCCCAATGGCGAACACCCGAACTGCCGACGCTGGGACGTGGGAACGCAACGCCAGCTGACCATCTAAATTCCGTGACTTCGAAGTTTGACCAGCTGATCGATGGATAGATTTTTGAAACCTTGGGACTTCATTTTTTCGATGTATTCGGGGCTGACGCCATGATCCCGCAAACGAACCAATTGCTCGATTTCCAGGTTGGAGTAGCCAGCGCGTTTTAGTCCTGCGACAAACTCCGGACCCACGCCGTGGTCCCGCATCCGGATCACTTGGTCCAAAGGAATACGTTCGTAGCCTAACGCTCGAAGTTTGTTGACGAACTCAGGCGTTACACCATGATCCCGCGTGCGAATGACTTCTTCGATCGGCAGCGAGTCATAACCCAGTGTCCGCAGGGCGCGAATGAACTCAGGGCTCACGCCATGGTCGCGAGTCTTGATCACCTGTTCCGCAGGAAGCTGCCGGTAACCCAGCGTCCCCAGCTCTTCAATGAACTTCAGGCTCACGCCGTGGTCGCGCATCCGAATGAGGTTATCGATCGATTGTAACTTGTAGCCTAGAGAGGCGAGCCCTTTGATGTAATCCAATCGCACACCGTGTGTCCCAATTCGAACCAACTGGTCGAGCGTCGGTTGTTCATATCCCTGCTTTTTCAATTCGTCGAGGAGTGCAAGTCCGACATCGTGCATCGCGAGCGAGAACTGTTGCTCTGCCGAGGGCACTGTAAATCCACGTTGCTTCAGGGCCGAGACAAAGGCCGCGTCAGGGGAAAACGTGAAGTGGCCGGAGCCCTTTCCTGCTTTGAACCACCCTTCGCAATGCAAGCTGCCGGCTTCGCGTTTGATTTGAAATCGAACCGTTGAACCGTCGGAGGAGACTTGAGCTTGCGTAAGGCCCTGCAACTGTTCCCTCGGGATTGCCTGAGAGCGGTCATGCCTGCCTCCACCGTCGGACTCGTAACGCAGGGTCAGGAAAACTGGCATGGGCTCCGGGTTGAATTCCAGCAACCATTGTCCAGTGAAGGTTTCCTGCGCCCGTATCAACAAGGACGACACACAGAGAACGGAAAGAGCCAGGAGGCCGGCACACAGGAAGATCTTGCGTTTGGAATGACGCGTCAAAGTCCACATAATCTCCCTCCATCGTTCCACGGCGCGAACACAATCATGGCTGGTGGACCTCACATCCCAGCCATTCTCAGCTTAATCAGTTGGTCGAGGGACAGCTTTTGGAACCCTTGCGACTTCATCCGTTGAATGAACTCGGCATTCACGCCATGGTTGCGCAGCCGGATGAGTTCATCGATCGAGACCATATCGTACCCTTCCTGCCGGATCGCGCGAATGAATTCCGAGTTCACCCCGTGATTCCGGAGCTTAATCAGTTGCTCCAGAGACAAACCGCTGTAGCCGAGCGGCTCCAGAGTTTTCGCAAAATCTGCATCCACTCCATGTTGCCGAGCTTTAATGAGTTCGTCCAAAGACAGCCCCTTGTGGCCGGAAGACTGCAGCTCTTTGATGAAGTTGCTGTCAACGCCGTGCATGCGAGCTTTGATCACATCTTCCAAGGACAGTTGCGAATAACCCAGGGACTGAAGGTCTTTGATAAACGCAGGGCTCACACCATGCTGACGAGCCTTGACGAGGGACTCCAACGGAAGACGGGGAAACCCTGCCGCACCCATGTCGCTCACAAACTGAGGTGTGACCCCATGCATTCTGAGCTTGAGCAGTTGATCAATTCCAAGGTTCGAGTATCCGGAAGCTTTCAGACTACGGATGAGATCGGGCTGAATGCCGTGGGCTCGCATTTTCAGGAGATGTTCTACGGAGAGATCCGTTAGTCCCTCGCTTTTCAGGCCTTCAATGAACTCGACGCTGACACCGTGACTCTTGAGGTCGATCAGTTCGTCAACCGACAGGTTTGTGTAGCCCAGTCGACGCAGTTCAGCAATGTAGTCACCTTTGGTCGGAGCACTTGTCTGCTGGCTGGAAGAACTGTTGGCACTTCTGGTCTGCTTATCTTCACTTTTGTTTGTGTTCTGCAAATACGCATAGACACCGGTCGAAGGGTGCGCGTCAACGCGAGCCATAGCTTCCGTCTCTGTAAATTTGTTCAGACTCAGAGTTGCAATTCGACGACTGTCGGGTGTGGAACGCTCTTCCCGTAAAGCTGTTGAATCTGGCGTCGGCAAGAGATCAACCTCTAGCAACGATCCTTCGGAACCCTGCGCAGTTTGCGCTCTCTCCGCAGCTTCCGGAAGCACGGCCCCACCTTGTCCAAAGAACACGTCGCTCCGTGTTCCAGCCACGAGACCCAAGAGGCTCGCTACAACCATGACTCCGGTGAACCACGTGCCGGGTTGTGCCTTGGTGGGCTGGGAACAACCAAGTAGCCGCTCGATACGTGACAGCAACGATCCACCGTTCGCAGCGAGCGCGAGCTGCGGCCCGCTGGTTCGCAAGGTTTCAAGCTCAGCCAGTGCCCGCGCGTAGGCTAGCGCGTTGCCTTGAACGGCAACAGCCAGATCGTCGCAGCAATGCTCTCGCTCCAGACGCGCTTGCTTGGAAACCCACCAGACGGCCGGGTGATAAAAGAGCAAGGTCTCGACGGCTGTTTGCAACAGGTTTACTAGATAGTCGTACCGGCGGATGTGCGCCAGTTCGTGAGCCAGAATGGCTTCGAGTTGTTGCGCTGTAAGTCCTGTTAGAGTGCTGGCTGGCAAAAGAATTACAGGCCAAAGCCACCCAATCACTGTTGGAACTTGAACGCAGGCTGATTCCAACAAGAGCACTGTTTGCTTCACCTGCAGTTGCTGACAGAGCCGCAGCAGCTTCTCCTGCCACTCCGCACAGATGAGAACCGTACGGTTCTTCCTGAGGCGCTGCGTGTAGAACAAGCCGCCAGCCAGACGCAAGGAAAGGAAAAAGACCCCACACAACCAAGCGATTGTCAGAGACGGAAGCCAAGGGGAAATTCCTGCGTCAATGGCCTGCAGCCAGGATGGCGAGAATGAATCCGGAGGAGTGGCGGAGCTCCAGCGGCCGGAGGAAGGACTTACTGGAAGACGTTCGAGATTCAACATGGATCCACTGGCAGGAGATCCTGGTCCTTCCAGCAGACTGAAGGTAATCGGTGGAGTCACAGCCATCATGAGCAATGCCAGACAGGCTGTGCTATAGCGCAGCTGGGCCGACTGTCGTGTGCTCACGGCTCGCACGATAAACGGCAGCAACGCAATGAGGCATCCCTGCCAGACGAAGTGGAGCAAAGTCCATCCTGCCGCTTGCGCCAGTTCATTGCCGAGCATCAGTTCCATGGTATTCATTGCCGGCCTCCTTCAAGTTCGTCCAACAACCCCCGAATCTGAGCCAATTCTTTAGACGACGCCTTACGACTGGAAAGCACCTGCATCACTAATTGCCTGGCTGAACCACCAAAAGCCCTCTCCAACAGATGGTCCACGAGCTGCCTCTGCGTGTGTTCCTCACTCAGAGCCGCTCGATAAACATGCGTCCGCTCGCTCTCGTCGCGCGTCAACAAACCCTTCTCGTGCATGATCTGCATCAGCTTCAACACGGTGGTATAGCCGGTTTCTTTGTCCGGGTTGAGCACTTCCTGCACTTGGCGTACCGTGGCCGGTCCCAGCTGCCATAGCGCCCTCAGAATGGCCAATTCGCCATCCGTGGGTCTGGGTTTTGGTCCGTTTTTCATTTTGAGGATCTCCTGTTCAGCGGCAATGAAGAAAAGTTTATAAACGAAGGTCTTCGTATTTGTCAACGAAAATCTTCGTAGATTATCCGATCAATCAAATTGTGCGAAAAGGATGTGCTCCCATTCCACGATTTTTAGGCTTGACGCGTATTATATCTGTAATGATATATATCTGAGTACCGATATATTGCCTGGAAGGAGTTCCAGAATGAAGCAAACAAAGCGAGATCCGGAAGAGCTGCTCCCACTTTCACTCTCCGTCTTCCATATTCTCCTCGCGCTTGCCGACCAGGAACGACATGGGTACGGCATCATGAAGGAAACGGCTGCCAGGACCGACGGCAAAGTAAGGCTAGGCCCCGGCATCCTGTATGGAAATATCAAACGCCTCATCGAAGACGGTCTCATCGAAAAATCACAGGAACGGCCTGATCCTGAGCTGGACGACGAGCGGCGCCGCTACTATCGGCTGACTCAATTTGGACAACGCGTTGTGGTCGCCGAGACACGCCGGTTGGCCAGCCTGATTGGCATGGCCCGTTCCAAACGACTGCTCAGAGACGTGAAGTTTGCTGGAAGTGGCGGGTGATTGTGTCATGGCGCTTCTCGAGAAAATCCTGGTGAGCTCCGAGCGTGTCTATCGGTGGCTGGTCAAGATTCACCCGAAAGAGTTCCGTGCGGAGTACGAGAACGAAATGGTCCAGAACTTCAGGGACCTTTGCCGGGAGCAGCTCGATCGGGTCAGCTCGCCGCGCGTGCTGGGTTTGTGGAGTCAAACGGTTCTAGATTTGACAGCTTCGGCTGCGATTGAGCACCTAAGGAGGAGAAAACCGATGAACACACTCGACCAGGACCTGCGTTGGGATTTGCGTTACGGGGTGCAAATGTTCTGCAAACATTCCCTGTGGCTTCTGAAGTACGCGGCCTTGGCGCTGATTGGCGGCGCAGTCGCCATCGTATTGGCTGCGTGGATCTGGAGCGGAGTGAGGATCTGGCAAAAGGAGAAGCCTGTTCAGCAAGCGTGGGTGGAGATGACCGGAAAAACACCGGAAGGATACTTTCAAACCATCCTGCAGCAGTTTCCGAAAACCGGCATGAATGAGACGGCACGACAACTGGAAGAGCTGACGACGAGGCTGGGGATCTTCAACCCGATGCCGAACCGGCTGTATGACGGCCAACGAAAGAACTTCGTTGGTCCGTTCGATACTCTCGACGCCCCAGCTTATGTCGTTTCTCAATCGCGCAAGCCGACCGACGACATTGATGAGGCGCCTGCGAAGCTGCAAGAGTATCTCAAGAATCACCGAGCCGACCTGGACGCGCTTTACAGTTTGGTTCAAAGAAGTGAAGTACCGTGTTGGGAGACTGATATCGCCTTATTGAGTCGAGCACCTGCCCCAGCGGTGTTCTACCATCGTCAATTGCAGGGGTTGATCGCGCTTGACATCTTGGAGAAGACGCGAAAGGGAGAAACAGCATCGGCCCAAGTCGCCTTGGAAGCATCCTGGAAGATTAGCCAGTCTTTGAGGGAACGGCCCGAGTTCTTGAGCCAAATGGTGGCACTCTCCGTCCTCGACCTTCAAACGGGCGCCCTGCGCAAGATGGAACATGTTCCGGACATCTGGCAGAAGCGTATCGGACTGGCAGCATGGCAAGAGTCGTTCTGGCGTGCTATGGAGCTCGATGCCATGGTGAACTCTCGAGACATGAGTCATGTCGGCGCACCTGTGAGAAGTCCTCGCGGGTTCGATCTTCTGATCAACAGCCCATTTGGGAAGCCGCTGCGCCGGCTTGTGGGAATTGAGATACTGGAAGCAAGTCATGAAGCCTTGTCTGTGATTCGCACAAGGAATTTCTGTGTCTTGAGCCCCCAATCAGCCGTGGAGCAGCTCGGGGAATCGCGTTCAACTTGGAGCCTGGGTACACAGTATGGGTACACGAACTATTTGAGAGCGTGGTCGGCATTGATGGAGGCCATGACTCGAGTCGAGTTGACCGCCAAGATCCTGCAAGCTAAGGAAGCGCGCAGCTCCGCAACAGCTCGTGACTGGCCGAAGCAGTTAGAAGCGATGAAATCCGTGCTCTGTCCAGAGGCAAAATGGGTTCATGAGATCACTCCCGATGGAAGCATTAAGCTTCAATGCCTCAATTTGCCCGAATGGCTCAGGAAAGAATTTCCCCAGTCGGTTCCTTTGATTTACTCGCTAAGAGCCAAAAACTGAGGAGAAAAGCGTCCGGCATCCCGTCATGAGGCTCTCGGATTTGATTCTATTGGTCGGGCGTACCTGCCCTTCGATATACGCAGATCCGCGATCAGTTATCGCTCCGGACACACGCCCGAAGCGAACCAACGTTTTTGCATCCTCGACTCGGCGTCCCGGCTCACCTTCCAATGGCAGCTGCCGCAGCTTTTTAGGGGATCAACTCAAAGTTGATCGAGACGTTTGCCTTGGCGCGAACGGGACTTCCGTTGAGCAAGACAGAGGTGTAGCGCCACTGTTTGACAGCTTCGTAGGCAGCCCCCACCAGGATTGCGTTACCACCCAAGACCTGAACATCGATCACATCACCCTGCTCGTCGATGGTGATTTCGAACAGAACCTCACCTTCAATGCCCTTTTGTTTCGCTTCCAGCGGGTAGAGAGGTTGGATGCGAGACACGAGTTTGCCAGACATGGCATTCGTGTCCAGGCGAATCGTCGTGGGTCCCTGGGGTGGGTCTCCCGGCCGGGTAGGGCCCGAGAGGGCAAAGTTCACATAGACGGTCGAACTGACCGGCACGGCCACGCCATCTTTCAGGTATGGAGCGTACTTCCACTGTCTCACGGAATCCACGGCGGCCCGAACGAGTAGCGGATGACCCCTCTGGATTTGGACGTTGTCGACTTCACCTCTAGTGTTGACGTTTACGGCTAGCCACACCTCTCCCTGCACGCGCTCCTTTTTCGCTTCGATCGGATACGCAGGATTTACCTTGCTCACGAGCTTTTTCGCCAACTCCTCTGTCGGAATGGCCAGCGAGGAGGTGGGAGCGCTGGCGGCCTTCTCGCCTGAGCCTTGCGTCAGGAGTGCCAGTTGCCCACCTTTCGTGCGTGGCGATTCGAGAGGGAACGCTCTGGTGGCGAATCTTCCGGTCAAAGACAGCACAGTCAACAAAACTGCCACAGCAATGGCGATGCGAGTTCGAGACATGGCAACCTCCGCTAAGATCAACGCCACGCGTTGGGTTAGGTGATGCTTGGTGAGGAAAAGTGCAGCAAAGCTCAGTTCAGGCCGGCCGCGTGCCAGCGCGATTTGCAGCAACGCATCCAGGTAAGCCTTCCGTTCACCAGTGGTGTTGAGCACCAGCCGGTCGATGACCTGCTCGCGGGAGAGTTGGATTCGGCTGCTGAGCCACCACATGGCAGGATGAAACCAGAAAATTGCCACAGCCACTTCTTCGAGCAGGCCAAAGAGCCAATCGTTACGGCGCACATGCCATAGCTCGTGGCAGCTGATAGCCCTCTGGAAATCGCGCGGCATTTCACGAAAGCTCTCTGGCACCAAAATGAGAGGCTTCCAGACACCAAACGCAACGGGGCTGCCAATCTCACTGGAGAAATAAAGCGGAGGACTGACACCCACCAGCCGGCACATCTCCACCACTGCTTCAGGAAGAGGGCGCAGCGAGTGAGCTTTTCGCACATAAAGCCTCAGCCGGTAAAAACCCACGCCCAACCAGGTCAATCGTGCCAAACCGCCAAGCGCCAACACAGCAACGAGTATGCTTGCCAGAGAGAGATTGACAGGGCCGTCGACGACGACGGCAAGCGTCGTCTGAATCTGAACAGTGCCAATGTCATCCAACGGAAGGGTTCCTAGCGGCAAGGAGCGCCAGGGCTGAATGACGGGGAGCAACAAACAAGCCGCAAACAAAGCCTGCCAATAGTGGAGCAAAACGCCGGGATGGCGTAGTCTTAGAACCAGCGGCAAAACGGTGCCTGCGGCTGCCAGCGCGGCGATCTGCAAACTGTAGGCGAGAAGGTTGTCGAGCCAAAAGCCGACGTTCATTTGCTTTCCCGGATTAGGCGAGTGATCTCGCGAACGTCCTTCTCTGAGAGATGCCGATCCTTGACCAGATGCATCAAGAGAGGTTCCGCCGAACCGTCAAACACTCGAGTTACAAAATCCTGGACCATGGTTCGAATGACTTGCTCTTTGGGACGCACGGGTTGGTAAACAAAGGCCCGGTCCTGCTGCGTTTTCTTCAGAAACTTCTTCTTCTCCAGGATCTTCATCATGGTCATGACGGTCGTATAGGCGATCTGCCTCTGCTCCCGCAAGGCTTCATACACGTCGCGGACGGTGGCATTCTTGCGGTTCCAGACGATCTTCATGATCTCCAGTTCCTGCTTGGTTAAGGTTGCAGATTTCATGTACTAAGTAATTAGTACTAGTAAAGCAATTTGTCAAGAGGAAACTTTCAACGTCGTCCGTGCACTTTCTGGAAACGAATTACGGCGAGAGTGACACACGCAGAAGGGACACCGGGCAAAAGGAACTTTGCAATTGTCGAGAGTTGGGTGACACTAAGTCTCCCTGTTGAAAATGCCCGAGTCGGTCCGGGCGGGAGAGGTCAGTGACGCGATTCTTGCTTTGCTTTCTGGTGTTGGTGAACTGTTCCTGGCGAAATGCTCTTGCTGAGAACGCGCCGCAGGAACTTCTGGCAGCCAAAAAGGTCTACTTGAGGGAAAGCGGAAGTAACCAGAAGTTAGTGCGCCAAATTCGAGAGCAGATCAACAAGTGGGGACGATGGGAATTGAGCAACAGCCTGAAGGATGCAGACCTTGTGCTGGTCTTGAAGGTCGAAACGAAAACTTTGGAGAAGATTCACCTCAAGAGCTTGGAAGAACCGCACGTGACACAGCCGGACGAAGAGTATGAGGTTCGCACGCTGACAGCGCGGACTCGTACGGGTCGTGACCTCGTTTCATTCAGCACTCGGCCCGGCTGGACTGCTGCTCGTGATGCTCGTGAGCTGATTCAGAAGTTCAGCGAGCTGATCCAGAAGGCACAAAGCGGATCAGCGACATAGTCACCGCGATTTGTTCAAGGCTCTAGCTGTGTGAAAGCTCATAGCACCACAGTCCTGCCGCAACTCTTTGGCGAGCTAGAATTCCCACCGGAATAACTGCTTGCTCGCATCCGTTGCAACGAGACCTTGCTATTCAGGGCCAGTGGCTTTTTTTCACTGGCGAAGACTGCGCTACTTCGCGAACGTCCGAACGTAGTGCAGGACCATCCATCGCTCATTCTCTTTCAACTTCCGTTCAAACGCAGGCATCGGGCCTTTTCCCTTCGTGATTTCTTTCAGAAGGTGCTCGTCTGTCTCGGCAGCCATCTTTTGCTTGTCTTGGAAATTGTAAGGCTTCGGGTTGAGCCGCTTTCCTGCCGGGCCGTCGCCCATGCCGGTGGCGCCGTGGCACATCAGGCAATGCTTCTTGTAAATGGCTTCGCCCTTGCTGATGTTCTCCGGTGTTGGTTCTACTTTTTGTGCGAAAGCCGTGGTGGAAAGAAACAGGACAGAGCTGAGGACGGCGGATCGCGCAGTGTGGAGGCTGAAGAGAGGTGTCATTTTGAATTCTCCTTATTAAGATGAGATTCACCGTGCAGCACCCCGAGCAAAACGATGCACGCGGCTCCATCATAAGCCATCGCCTTGAAGTGCGGAAGTCGCGATTCGTTGAGAAATCCAACGGCCGCTGCAGTAGCGACGAGCGTGCTGCTTTGCAGAGGATAGTTCCTGCCCCGGCAGAGCCACTGAAGGCGAAGGTTCGTGTTAGAATCGGCTTCTTGGGTGATACGGTCTGCGAGCCAAACAATGAACACTGCGTTGAGCAACTCTGGGGCATGTGGTGGTTGTGTTGCCCCAGCCATAGATCTTGTCGAAATTCCGGCCGGAGAATTTTGGATGGGTTGCGAGACCGGTCGTGCCGATGAGAATCCTGTGCACCGAGTTTACGTCGATGCCTTTGCAATGGGCTCCACAACCGTGACCAACCGGCAGTACCGACTGTTTGCAGAAGCAACCGGTGAAATGGTGCCTCCGTCTATCGGTGAAACGTGCTTCAACAATCCTTCCCAACCGGTGGTCGCCGTCACTTGGTTCAACGCCATGGGCTACTGTAGTTGGCTCAGCCGGGAGACTGGGCATTCTTTCCGCCTGCCAACCGAAGCAGAGTGGGAATGGGCGGTTCGCGACGGGCGGGATAAGGCTCTCTATGCTTGGGGCGACGATCCGCCGGAAACCCTCGAACGCTATCGCACCGGTTGGCAGCAACAGGGCCCACACCCTGTTGCTCTTCATCCACCGAATCGTTTGGGCCTCTATGACCTGGGTGACAACGTTCACGAATGGTGCTTCGATTGGTACGATCCAGCGTATTACCACAGGACGCCTTGGCGCAATCCAGTGAATCTGGACGCCACGACCCGGCGGGCGTCGCGCGGAGGGGCTTGGCGACATCGGGTCAAAGTGAGCCGTTGTGCAGCGCGCAGCAGCCTGTCCCCGGACTTTGCTTACACGGACTACGGCTTTCGCGTCGTCAGAGCCCGCGAGATTCGAATCGTTGAGTGAGTTTGCCAACGACCAGGTCGGCTTCCCTTGGATCTGGTGTTAGGCAGGGAGTTTTTTGTTTCTGCGAAGCGTGTTTTCACAGGAAGGGATTTCATGAGATTTGTGCCTAAACTTATCATTCTGGCTATCTTGCTCGCGTTTGTGGGGCCGGCAAGACTGACTTTGGGACAGGAGAGAGGCAAGATTGCACGTCCGGTTGATACCGAAAAGTCCTTCGAGCGATCCACGTTTCAGGCGGATGAACACCAAGTCTACAGCTTGCTGTTCAAGATCCTGTCGAATCATGGTTTCGATTTTCTCGTTAAAGACAAGAACTTAGGCCGGATTGAGACCACCTATATTGTGTTTTCGCGCCATCCTGAGTTTTCAAAATTGAGTAATGGTGTCAAATCTTTGGCAAAGACGCCGCGAGTTTTTTTGAAGAAATGGCTGGATGGGAGAATCAAAATATTTGCGGAAGTACGGCGCTTGTCTCAGAACAGCACCGAAGTGGTGCTTAGGCCCGACATCTATGGGTTTGTTTCAACGCTAACGGACGACTCGGGCGTTACTGGAGAATGGCGTCAGTGTACTTCCAATGGCAAATTTGAATTTGAGCTTTTCAATGAGCTGGCCACGGGGTTGCGTAAGGAAGGTTCGATGAACCCTCCAGAGGTGACCGAAGTAGTACCGAAGCCTGCAGAGACTCCGAATGTCCCTTTTGATAACTCAGCCGCTCGGCAAGGGTCGACCACCCTGGTTCTCAGCTCCGTTCCTGAAGGGGCAGAGATTCTGCTCGACAATGTGTTAGTCGGAATGACTCCATCGCGTCTCAGGATTGCGGCCGGGTCGCATCGAGTCGTCTTTCGCAAGCCGGGTTTCAAGGATTATCAACGCGAGTTTATGGCCCTAAAAGACAGCGACTTAACGGTATCAGCGGAAATGGAGAAAAAATAGGAGGCTTCGGTCTTAGGGAGGCTAGGAATGAACTGGGGGTTCACCAGAGACTCAAACGCGGCGGCGAGAAGGGCCGATCCTACTGCAGGTGCTGGGTCTTTTCCTTGAAGACTTCAGCACTGAGTTCTTTGAACCAGCCGGTCCGCGACTTCTCACGATAGACGATGCGATCGATCTTGTAGGTGGGATCGACCTCGTGGATTTCGAAGTACTGTATACCGAGCTGTTTGTTTTCTCTCATGTTCAAGATTTGAACTTGTTTCAACATAAGCCTACTCCTTATGCCAGTGCTGGAGCAATTTGATTGGCATTCGGACGAGAAGGCCAGATTTTTTTGCCTACAATAATAACCTCCTAGGAACACAGGCTTTGCACCGCGTGATTCCCTCAGCAATCAGGTTCCGTGAGTTCCTCACCCCGTCACAGTATTGACGAAGTCTCAAACATAACCAGGGTTTCCCAGTTAACCTTCTCATTGCAAAAGCTGTTGCCTTGGCAATCTCTGGGAAGTATTGAAGAGACAAGTCCAGGATTCAAACCGGAACCCCGATGAATAACGATAACAAATGAAATGGCTTGGTAGGCTTGCGGTGCTCTAGAAATCCTTCAAGGAGAAGATGACGCCTTCTTCGTTTGAGAGAGTATCCAGCCATTGCTGAATGCGCGACTGCAACTCTCGCTTGCTGGCACGACCGGTGGGAGCGATTACTGGCAAGGGTGAGGCGAGTTTCTCCTCGAGCAAGTGCAGATCGAGATAGGAGTTTACCTGGTCAATCATGCCCTGAGTCAGGTCCGGCAATTCGCCCTCCCCCAACATTGCTCGGATGCCTTCGGCAGTTGAAGCCTGGAGGCCATCGTTTTGACCTAGCCGCAACTCGATTGCCGAGCGGTAGCTGCTCAGGGCTGTTCTGTGGTGCACAATTCCAAGCTGTAGGAAGGATCTCAGGTCTTCGACGATCTGCGCCATATTCAAGGGATGCGACAGTTTGAATCGGCATTGGCAGGAAGGCCGCTCAAGCAGCAAATCACGAACCGGCAAGATGCATTGGTGGTCCCGAAAGTCGGCGATCCATTCGTCCAGCGAGTCCAGGTAGCTGGCATCGCCCAAAGGAAGCGCGGTGAGCAGTTGAAGGTTGCGCAGATCGCGCGACGTTTCCAGCTCGACGAGCTGTTCGAACTTCCCGTGCGGCCCCACACATTGGTCATGCTGTGAGGCGTAGTAGTCAAGGAACTGTTCCTTGAATTCCCGAAACGTCGTGTCGAATTCGGTTCGACGGTCTGCGCTTACCAAATCGTGCGGCGAATCCAGAACAAGCAGCAGTTTTTCCCGAGCTTCTTCTATCGCTGGGTTCTGTGTGCGTTCCGAAGCCAGCAAGTACTTGCGAGCGGTCAGACAGTGCTCCATCCACTGTATGAAGTGCGAGAGCTCCACTAGATCGCGTGAAGCCTTCTCCAGCAGACCCACGTTCTCGCTAAAGAGATCGATTACCTTACCCATGCCCTGGATCAGAGTAGTTTCTTTGGCAAATACCGACTCGATGGTTTCTGCGACCTTCTCAAAGCGATGCTTGGTCCAGGTGAGTTTGCGCCACATTTGCGTGGTGAGAAACTCGTTGGGCAGAGATTCAACTCGGCGCGGGATAGCGAGATGTCCCCACTGACGCAACCAGTCTTGGAGCGCCCCGACTGCAGATTCGCGGCCGCGGCTGGTGGAGATGTCGGACAATTCCTGCCGGCCCGTGACCAGCCGACACCACTGGGTGAGAATCTCCAAGGGGTAATCTTTGTGGCTTGGAATGCGTTTGAAGCTGGTGAAATCCTTCAGCGATTCAACCGAGGCAAAGTTTTCCCGGCTGATGGTCGTATTCGTGGAAGTATCCAGTAGCTCAATTTGGCCATCGGCCACGAGCCCGGCCAGAATCAGTTGCTGGGACGTCGGCATCAGCCCGAATGGCGAGCGGTGCAACATCGGGTACAAGCTCTCAATCGGCTTCTCAACGGGCTCAAGGCTTTCCAGATATTGAGTGACCTGGGTGAGAAAGATGGGTGGCGTGAGCGATAAATTCAGTTCATACAGGCCGTCGGTTTGGCTCACTAGTCCCAGTGGCAAGGCGAACTTCCCTGCGAGCCGCTGCACTTCCTGGTTTGTTGGATCCTGAGCGGCAAAGAGGCCTCGGGTGATTTTGAGCACGTGGCTTTCGCTAAGTTGTTCGCCACCGAAATCCGGGTGCAAGGAATAGAGCTGGTCCAGGTTCGGTTTGAACAAGTAGCTCGCAAACGAGCGCAGGGAACGGCACTCCAAGTGTCCTTGGTTGAAGGACTGGGTGCGTGTTCCGGTGATGATTTTCCCCCGGAACAGATAGAGTTCCCGAAAAAGATTAGCCATTGTGCTCTTGGTCTCTTCCCGGAGAAGACTGAGGTCCGATGGGGCGAAGTCATTGCTCGCCGATTTTTCCATCAGACGCAGCGCAAGCGCCTTCTTGAGCAACCCCAATTCTTCAGTTGACGGTTGTGCTGGCAGCCAGTGGACTTCAGTCGGCTTTGAGGGCTTCAGGGATGCCTGCACTTCTGGAGACAGCCCGATGGGTTCCATCCAGAGCAGCCAATCCAATTCACGGGCTTGCTTGTCTGCTGCTGGGGTGGCCTCTGCGGGCTGGCCGGCGAGAAACGGTTCCAGGACCGACGGCAGGTCCTGGGACAACCTGGCGATTTCGCCCGGTTCGTCGGGATCATGCGCTCTTGTTGGAAAGAATCTTTCTGAGAAGACCAGAGACCCGGGCCGCTCGGTGCCCCTCCAGAAAGCTTGCGGGCGGGGTGGTTCGCGGAACGTGTTCTTCGGAAGATCGCGCCCCAGCGTCCAGTCTGGAAAGATGTCGGCCGCTGCCGCGGGCAGGATGTCAGCCAACCGCGCGTCGGTATCAGAAATCTGCGACGCAATGCCGGCGAGCGACTTGTTCAGCTCTTCACGCATATCAGCCGCACCCAACCGGTAGGTGCGGTCCAGCCGGTCATCACTAGTGGTAAATCCCTCTTCGACGGCTTTTTCCATCTGACCTAGAAGCATGCCCACCACGTTGTAACTGAGACCTTCGCTGTCTTCGAACAACAACAATGCGTCGGCCAGGTCGCGGACAGAGGGGTTGCGGTCAGACAAAGTGAAGAGGCAGGTTGCTTTCAGCAGCATCTTGCCCCACAGCCGGTAACGATCTTGCAAACGGGGTACGGCCCGTTCTGCCAGCTCTTGATAGATCCCGTAGAGGCGCTGGCACTGCGGCGTGGTCTTCAGCTCATACTCTACGCGATCGAAAACGTTTTCGATGGTTACCAAACTGACAGCTCGGTGGCTGGCTACTTTGGGGTAAACCGTGCAGACAAAATCCAGAAGGGAGAACGTGGAGACCTTGCTTCTAACCCTCTCAGCCAGATCAAAGACTAATGGATGGAAGGGATAGGCGTCGCAAAAGTCATTCTCTGAATACTGGAAATTGGGCAGCTTGGTCTTGATGAAGGTGTGAAGCTTTCGCACATCCTTTTGCTGGCGAGGGCTCTTTCGAAAAATGTGCCGTCCAATAATTTCTCGAACGCTGGCCCGATCGATCCATTCAATCTTGAAATTCTCCAGAGTCTGCGCCATCAGGGTGCTGTCGATTCCGAGCGGACTCTTGGGAGAAAAGAAATCCTCGTGGGCCGCGACGATCAGAAAGAAGCGCGCCGTCTTGGAGCTATAACCCATAAAGCTCAGGAACTCTATGTCGGCGTTCAGACTCTGCACGTCGCGGCTCTGTGCACGTTTAGCCAAGGCGTCTATCACAAGCAGAATGGGCCGCTCGGCGGCTATGTTGAAGGTGATGAGCTCATGCGCTTTGATGGTCCCGATGCCAGGAATGACCGATGGATCAATGACTTGTTTATTAAACCGGGTCTGGTACTCGGCATGGATCTTTGCGAGCACCAGTTCGGGAAGGGGAACATCAGTTTGCTCGGCTAGATCAATCCAGATGCAGAGTGGATCCATCTCTCGAACAGCCGCGATATTGGTCTGCACACGCGGGTCATTCAGTCCCTGAGTCCAAGCTCCTTTCTGGCTGATGAGGCTAAAGACCGTGGAAAGCAGGTGGCTCTTACCAACGCCGTGGCCACCGGTGAGCAGAATTGAGGCGGGTTCCTGCAGGCTCTTGCTGCGTTCGCCGATTTTCTTCGAGATTGCCTCTAGGATCCGGGTCACCAGTTCCAAGAGTCCATCAGTAGGAAGAAACGTACGAACACAGTCGTTCAGGTTCGACGCCGTGATCGACCGGAGATACTCAACCTTCCGAAACTCAACGTAGTCTTTTATGAGGGGAGGCACTGGATGAGTTCCTTTACAGCCAGAGGGGGAAGCCGTCTCTGCTTATCGTCAAGCCGTCCAGCCAGCATAACGAACGCGCTTAGAAAATCTTAGAGAAGAACCGTTTGAAGGCATTCGGCTGCTTAGACGGGGGGATCAGAGGTGCGCTCTTCCCTGGCTCTGCGATCGAAGGCTCCTGCGAAATGTCTGTGGGTGCCTGACGGAGATTCAGGAGCCAGTCATGCGCCGCGACGCTGCAACTTTCCTTCGGCTCTGTGCCGGACAGGTAGTTTTCCGCGATTACTTCTGTGCATTCTCCGGCTGCGAGCAGCCCCGTGTTCGCGTCGATCGTTACCGTCGTAATGCCTTCGCCAGGCGGCACGAACGGCGCATTGGCCAGCCACGGTTGGGCAGCAGTGGCTTTCTTCATGAACTC
>Ga0180085_1000177_pt1 | contig 21859 bp, 22 predicted proteins | sample EasRiv730_16_10D_FD_123013 | JGI IMG/M metagenome (GOLD analysis project Ga0180085, IMG submission 123013) | Soil microbial communities from meander-bound floodplain in the East River, Colorado, USA - East River metaG ERMLT730_16_10D | ecosystem: Environmental > Terrestrial > Soil > Floodplain ... | reverse complement strand
GTTCGCCTGCCTGGCCGCGACGGCGGGCGCGGTCGTCGTCCCGGCCGACGACGGGGGCTACGCGCTGATCGGTCTCGTCCGCCCGGCGCCGCTCTTGTTCGACGCGGTTCCGTGGAGCGGCCCGCAGGTCCTGGCCTGCACGCGAGAGCGCGCCCGCGTGGCGGGCCTGCCATTCGTCGAGCTCGAGCGCTGGTACGACGTGGACGATCGAGCGGGGCTCGAGCGCCTCGTGGACGACCTGCGTCGCCCGGGGTCCGCGCTGCGCGCTCCCCATACGGACCGCGCGATCCTGGACCTCTCGCTCGACCGCATGGTATAGTCGCCCCGCCGGTCGATCGAGCGCTCCCGCCCTCCGGCGCGAACCCCGTTCCCCGATGGCCCGTCGTGGTAGGTACCGCGGTTCCGCGCCGTCGACCGAGCGAGGGACACACCTGTGAGCCCGCAGCCGACCCGAGGAGGCGCAATGCCTGAAGACCGAATGCGCGGACGACGTGGCCCCGGCGGAGGAGAGCGTGGGAGGCCCCGGCGCCCGATGGGCCAAGGCCCGCAGCAGCCGCGCCCGGCCGACATGCCCGAGGCCGAGCCTCAGGACCGCCCGGTCGCCGTGGCCGAGGGGGAAGCGTCGGACAAGGTCGTCGACCTCAACTCGCTGTACAAGATGGACAACCAGCAGCTGCTCGCGGCGGCCAAGGAGCTGGGCCTCGAGGGCTCGACCGCGCTGCGCAAGCAGGAGCTGATCTTCGAGGTGATGAAGGCGCAGTCCGAGCGCAGCGGGCTCGTCTTCGCCGAGGGAGTGCTGCAGATCCTGCAGGACGGCTACGGCTTCCTGCGCCATCCGGACTACAACTACCTGCCCGGCCCCGACGACATCTACGTGTCGCCCTCGCAGATCAAGCGCTTCGGCCTGACCACGGGCGACACGGTCTCGGGACAGGTCCGCCCCCCCAAGGCCGACGAGAACTACTTCGCGTTGATCAAGGTGCTGGCGGTCAACTTCGACGACCCGGACCGCATCCGCGATCGGATCTTCTTCGACAACCTGACCCCGCTCTACCCGCTCGAGCGGCTGAAGCTCGAGACCGCGACCCAGAACGTCTCGGGGCGGATCCTCGATCTGTTGACCCCGATCGGCAAGGGCCAGCGCGGCTTGATCGTCGCCCCGCCCCGCACGGGCAAGACGATGCTGCTGCAGTCGCTGGCCAACTCCGTCACGCAGAACCACCCCGAGGTGTTCCTGATCGTGCTGCTGATCGACGAGCGCCCCGAGGAGGTCACCGACATGCAGCGCTCGGTGCAGGGCGAGGTCGTGGCCTCGACCTTCGACGAGCCGGCGCAGCAGCACGTGCACGTCGCCGAGATGGTGATCGAGAAGGCCAAGCGCCTGGTCGAGCACGGCAAGGACGTGGTGATCCTGCTCGACAGCATCACGCGCCTGGCCCGGGCCTACAACACCGTCCAGCCCCCCTCGGGCAAGGTGCTCTCGGGCGGCATCGACGCCAACGCCCTGCAGCGGCCGAAGCGCTTCTTCGGCGCGGCGCGCAACATCGAGGAGGGCGGCTCGCTGACGATCATGGCCACCGCGCTGATCGACACGGGCTCGCGCATGGACGACGTGATCTTCGAGGAGTTCAAGGGCACCGGCAACATGGAGATCCACCTCGATCGGCGCCTGGTCGACCGCCGCGTGTTCCCCGCGATCGACATCGAGCGCTCGGGCACGCGTAAGGAAGAGCTGCTCTTGGCCAAGGAGACGCTCAATAAGGTCTGGATCCTGCGCAAGATCCTCAATCAGATGTCGCCGGTCGAAGCGATGGAGCTCTTGATCGACAAGCTGTCGAAGAGCAAGGACAACGCCGACTTCCTGCGCATGATGCAGAGCCCGAACTAGGCTCGGGCCGGCGCGACCAGCGCCAGCCGGATCGCCGGCGGCTGCTCGAGCTGCCGCGTGACCGCGCACTGGCCGGCGGCGCGGAGCACGGCCTCGCGGTAGTGCTCCGGAAAATCGGGCGGGAGCGCGATCTCGATCTCGACGCGCTCGACGCGATGCGTCGTGGGCTCGCTCACGACGCGCTCGACGATGCGGATCCCCGCGGGATCGATCTGCCGCTTGCGGCAGAAGCGCGAGACGTAGAAGCCCGTGCACGTCCCGATCGAGGCCAGGAACAGATCGAACGGCGCCGGCGCCGTGCCGTCCTGATCGGTGGCCACGACCTGCGATCCCCAGTGCGCCGTCACGCGGTCGGCCGCCTCGAGCCGGATCTCCATCTCGCTCGTCATGCTCGCCCCGCGGTCGTTCGCACTCCGGCGAGCGACTCGTAGACCGGCTGGTACATGCGTTCCCGCACGTACCTTTCGAGGGCCTCGCGATCGTCCGGCAGCGACTCGCGATGCAGGCCCATGCGCCGGACGATCTCCACCACCGCCACCGCGATCCGCGCCGAGACGTCGCGGATGCGCGAGAGCGGCGGGAAGATCGAGCCGGTCTCTCGATCCTCGTCCGAGACCTCCGCGGCGAGCGTGCGCGCCGCGGCCCGGAACATCGGATCGGTCACGTGGCGCGCCCCGCTGGCCACGATGCCCAGACCGACGCCCGGGAAGATGTAGGCGTTGTTGCCCTGTCCCGGGACGAAGCGCTTCCCGTGGATCGTCACCGGATCGAACGGGCTGCCGGAGGCGAACACCGCGCGGCCGTCGGACCAGCCGTAGGCCTGCTCGGCCGTGCATTCCGACTTGGACGTCGGGTTGGACAGCGAGAACACGATCGGTCGATCGTGGATCCGACTCAGCGCCTGGACGATCTCGCGGGTGAACATCCGCGCCTGGCCCGACGCGCCGATGATCGCGGTCGGGCGCAGCGCCTCGATCGCCGCGAGGAAATCCCCGATCGGCGCGTGGTCGTGGGCATAGCGTTGCTTGTGCGCGGCCAGGTCGTCGCGCGAGCGCACGACGAGGCCGCGCGAGTCGAAGAACCAGCAGCGCCCGCGCGCCTCCTCGAGGCTCAGGCCGTCCTCCATCATCGCCGAGACGATCAGGTCGCCCGAGCCGATCGCCGCTTCGCCCGCTCCCAGCGTGAGCAGGCGCTGCTCGGTCAGACCGGCGCCGGTGACGCGTCCCGCCGAGATCAGCCCGGCCAGCACCACCGCCGCCGTTCCCTGGATGTCGTCGTTGAACGTGCAGACCCGCTCGCGATAGCGCTCGAGCAGACGGAACGCATTGTGGTTGGCGAAATCCTCGAATTGCAGCAGGGTCCGCGGGAACACCTCCTGCACCGCGTCGACGAACTCGTCGACGAACGCGTCGTAGCTCGCGCCGGTCAGGCGCCGCTGGCGCAGCCCGAGGTACAGCGGATCGGCCAGCAGCTCGTCGCGGTTCGTGCCGACGTCGAGCGTCACGGGCAGGCACTGCCGCGGGTGGATCCCGGCGCAGGCGACGTAGAGCGCGAGCTTGCCCACCGGGATGCCCATGCCGTTCGATCCCAGATCGCCCAGGCCCAGGATGCGCTCGCCGTCCGTGACCACGATCACCCGCACGTCCTGCTGCGGCCAGTTGCGCAGCACGTCCCGGATCCGGCCCCGATCCTCGGCCGAGACGTACAGCCCGCGCGGCCGACGGAAGATGTGGCCGTACTCCTGGCAGGCTCGCCCCACGGTCGGCGTGTAGATGATCGGCATCATCTCGTCGAGGTGATCGACGACGACGCGATAGAACAGCGTCTGGTTGCGGTCCTCGAGGGCCATCAGATAGATGTACTTCTCGAGCGGACCGGCCTGCTTGCGGCAGTTCTCGAGCGCGCGCTGGACCTGGTTCTCGAGCGTCTGCACGCCCGGCGGCAACAGGCCGCGCAGGCCGAGCGCCTCGCGCTCCGCCGCGCTGAACGCGGTGCCCTTGTTGCGCAGCGGATCGTGCAGCAGCTGCACGCCGGAGTCGGACTCGCTGCCGCGATGCATGCTCATGAGGCGCCTCTACCGGGCCGAACGCCGGGCCCGTGTTCCACGATAGCGCGTGGCGCGGCGGCCCTGGGCCGAGAACCCAACCTGCACGGTCCCGAAAGCCGCTCAGCCCACCTGCGCCAGGTCGAGCCGGCGCCGCCAGCGCCCGCCCAGGGCTCCCAGGCGCGCTTCGGCCTCCCGGCGCGCGCTCGGCTCGGCCACCGCGGCGCGCGCCTCCTCGCGGGCGGCCTCGAGCAGCTCGGGATCGCGCAGCACGGCGGCGAGAAAGCGCAGGTCGCTCAGTCCGTGCTGCTGCGTCCCGAACACAGCCCCGGGCCCGCGCAGATCGAGATCCCGCTCGGCGATGCGGAACCCATCGGTGGTCTGCGACAGGATCGCCAGACGCTCGCGCGAGGCCTTGCCCCCGTCGTCGCCGACCATCAGCACGCAGTGGGACTGTCCGGTGCCGCGCCCGACCCGTCCGCGCAGCTGGTGCAGCTGCGACAGGCCGAAGCGCTCGGCGTGCTCCACGATCATGACCGTCGCGTTCGGCACGTCCACGCCGACCTCGATCACCGTCGTGGCCACGAGCGCGCTCAGTCGTCCCTCGCGGAACTCGCGCATCACCTGGTCGCGCTCGGCGGACTTCATCCGGCCGTGCACCAGGCCGATGCGCAGCTCCGGGAAGGCGCGGCCCAGCTCCGCGGCGTGGGCGATCGCCGCCTTGAGATCGCTGCGCTCGGTCTCCTCGACCAGCGGTACCACGACGTAGGCCTGCCGCCCCCGCGCGAGCTCGAGCCGCAGGCGCTCGTAGACGCGGCCGCGCTCCTCCTCGCTGCGCACCACCGTGCGCACCGGCGTGCGGCCGGGCGGCAGCTCGTCGATCACCGACAGGTCGAGGTCGCCGTAGAGCGTGAGCGCGAGCGAGCGTGGGATCGGCGTGGCCGTCATCACCAGCACGTCCGGTCGGACGCCCTTGGCCACGAGCGCCGCGCGCTGCAGCACGCCGAAGCGATGCTGCTCGTCGATCACGACCAGGCCGAGGCGGCGGAAGTCGACCCCCGGCTCGAACAGCGCGTGCGTGCCGACCGCGAGCGCGGCGAAGCCCGTGGCCAGATCGGCCAGCACGCGGCGCCGCTCGGCCGCGCGGAGCGATCCGTGCAGCAGCGCCACGCGGCAGTCGATCGATCCACTGTCGAGGATCCGGCGCAGGCTCGCGTAGTGCTGCTCGGCCAGGATCTCGGTCGGGGCCAGGAGCGCGCCCTGCCAGCCGTTCTCGACCGCCACGAGCAGGGCCAGGACCGCGACGATCGTCTTGCCCGAGCCGACGTCGCCCTGGAGCAACCGGTTCATCGGGTGTGGCGCACGCAGATCCGCGCCGATCTCGCGCACGACGCGCTTCTGCGCCTCGGTCAGCTTGAACGGCAGCATGCCCGCGAGCTTCGTGCGCAGCGCATCCGGGACCTCGTAGGCGATGCCGCGCGCTTGCTGCCGCAGGCCCTCGCGTCGCAGCGCGAGCGCCAGCTGCAGCAGGTAGACCTCCTCGAAGGCCAGCGAGCGCTGGGCCGCCGTGCGGCCCTCGTCGAGAGAGCGTGGGTCGATGCCGGCCGGAGGGAAGTGCACCTCGCGCAGCGCGCGCAGGCGCTCGAGCACCCCGTGGCGGCAGGCCACGTCGACCGACACGGTCTCGGGCAGCGAGGACGGTTCGAGCTCGGCCAGAGCGCCGTGCAGCAGCGTGCGCACGCGGCGCGAGGTCAGGTCGCCCAGCTTGCGGTAGACCGGGACGATGCGGCCGGTGTGGATCCCCTCGCCGTCCTCCTCGTCCAGGATCTCGTAGTCCGGGTTCTCGAGCGCCAGTCCGCGCCGGCCGAGCGTCGCCGCGCCGAACAGCACGGCGTGCCGTCCGGCGACGAACACGCGCGCCAGGTAGGGCTGGTTGTACCAGACGACGCGGCAACGCCCGCTCGCGTCGGCCACGTTGGCCTCGAAGATCGTGAACCCGGGACGCCGCGTGCGCACCAAACGCGCGTCGACGACCTGCACGGCGAGCGTCGCCGGGGCGGCGCCGGGCGCGAGCTCGGCCAGCCGGTGGAACGAGCGCCGGTCCTCGTAACGGAACGGCAGGACGTAGAGCAGGTCCTCGACCGTGGCGCAGCCGAGCGCAGCGAGCTGCTCGCCGCGTCGGGGCCCGACGCCCTTGAGGAAGCGCAGCGGCGTGTCGGCTCGGATCATGCGTCGGGGTGCCATAATAGGGCACCTATGCCCGCAGGCTCCGCCGCCGTCGACGTCGTCATCCCGGCGCTCGACGAGCGCGAGGCGATCGGTCGCGTCCTCGCCGACCTGCCCCGCGCCGCCCTGCGCCGGGTGATCGTCGTGGACAATGGCTCGACCGACGGGACCGCGGACGTCGCGCGCCGCGCCTTGGCCCACGTCGTGCGGGAGCCGCGTCGCGGCTACGGTCGGGCCTGCCTGGCCGGCCTGACGGAGCTCGAGCGGGACGGTGCACCGGACGTCGTGGTCTTTCTCGACGCGGACTACAGCGACCATCCGCAGGAGCTGCCGCAGCTCGTCGCGCCGATTCTCGAGGACCGGGCCGACCTCGTCGTCGGCTCGCGCATGCTCGTCCCTGCGTCGCGGCGCGCGCTCCCGCCGCAGGCGCGCTTCGGCAATCGTCTGGCGGCGCTGCTGCTGCGCCGGCTCTACGGGCTCGAGGCGACCGACCTGGGCCCGTTCCGCGCGATCCGCTGGAGCACGCTCGCGACGCTCGGCATGCGCGATCCGGACTTCGGCTGGACCGTCGAGATGCAGGCCCGGGCGGCGCGCCGCGGGGTGCGCTACCGCGAGGTCGCCGTGTCCTACCGCGCGCGGATCGGACGATCGAAGATCTCGGGCACCTGGATCGGCTCGGCCCGCGCCGGCGCGAAGATCCTGTGGACCCTGGCGCGCCTGCAGGCCCGCGGAAGCCTGCGCTAGTCGACCGTGGGATCGCCGTTGTCGTGCAGCGTGCGCAAGGCCAGGATCTCGAACCGCTTCTCGCCCGTCGGGATCTTCACGCGCACCTCGTCTCCGGGCGCGCGCCCGACCAGGCCCTGGCCGATCGGCGAGGCGATCGAGATCCACCCCGCCTCGAGGTCCGCGACCTCGGGAAACACCAGCTCGTAGGTCAGCTCCTCGTCCGTGTCGAGGTTGAGCAGGCGGACCTTCGACCCGATGCCCGCGCGATCGCGCGGCACGGCCGCGAGGTTGATCGTGTTCAGCTCGGACAACCGCTGGCGCAGCTGCGAGATCCGCGCCCGCACGTAGGTCTGCCGCTCGAGCGCGGCGTGGTACTCGGCGTTCTCCCGCAGATCTCCCATGGCCACGGCGGTGCGGATCTCGCGCGGGAGCTCGACCCGGTACTCGTGCTCGAGCTTGCGCAGCTCCCCCTCGAGCAGATCTTGAATCTCGCGCACCAGGCCCCCGGATCGCCTCGATCACGCGAGGCGGGTGGGAAAACGCCCGGAGAATGTATACGGGGACGCCGCGGCGGGCAAACCGTTCGTTGACAGGTCGCGCGGCCCGCCTCTACCATGACCGGGCGGCCGGGAGGTCCGCCGGACGTGGATCGGAAACGCTTGAAGTTCCTCGTGCTGGGCTGCGGGATCGTGGCCACGATGGGCGGCCTGCTCATCGTCGGGATGAGCCGGCCGGGGGGCGTGGCCTACTACCTCAGCGTCTCCGAGTTCCTGGCCGAGCCCGACCAGGCCAAGGTCGGTTTTCGCATCAACGGCAAGGTCGACCCGGGATCGATCGTCCGCGCCGCCTCGGGCCAGGACGTGGCGTTCGTCGTGACCGACGGCGCCGCCTCGCTCCCCGTGCGCTACCACGGCGTCGTCCCGGACACGTTCGTCGACGACGCGGACGTGGTGGTCGAGGGTCGCCTGGGCGCCGACGGCACGTTCGAAGCCCACACCCTGCTCGCCAAGTGCCCGTCCAAGTACGAGGCCGCGATCGAGGAGGGCCAGCCGATGCCGGACCATTCGGATCTCGTTCCGGGCGCGACGAACTGACCCGTAGCGTCCCCGATCCAGCGCGAGGAGGCCGCCGGTGCTCCGAGACCTGACCAACGCGATCGGCCACTGGGCGCTGTTCCTCGGTCTGCTCGGCGCCGCGTGGTCGGTCGTCGCCGCGCTCCTCGGCGCGCGCATCCACGGCCGCGGGCTGCAGCGCAGCGCCGAGCGCGCCGTGCTCGCGACGAGCGGCCTGATCGCCGTGGCGACGGGCTGCCTCGTCGCCGGCTTCCTGGCCGACGATTTCCGCCTGGACTACGTCTACCACTACTCGAGCACGTCCCAGCCGCTGCCGTACAAGATCGGCGCGCTGTGGGGCGGCCAGGCCGGGAGCCTGCTGCTGTGGGTCCTGATCCTGAGCGTCATGGCCTGCGTGATGGTCGGGACCAACCAGCGCAAGAATCGCGCGCTGATGCCCTGGGCCACCGCGGTCGTCGGCGCCACGATCACGTTCTTCCTGGTGCTGCTCAACTTCATCGAGCCGCCGTTCCTGACCAGCGTGGCCCGACCCGACGGCGTCGGGCTGAACCCGCAGCTCAAGAACTACTGGATGATGATCCACCCGCCGTGCCTCTACCTGGGCTACGTCGGCTTCACGATCCCGTTCGCCTTCGGCATCAGCGCGCTCGTGACGCGCCGGACCGGCGACATCTGGTTCCGCACGACCCGCCGCTGGACCGTGTTCGCCTGGTTCTTCCTCGGGACGGGCGTGCTGCTGGGGGCCTACTGGGCCTACATCGAGCTGGGCTGGGGCGGCTACTGGGCCTGGGACCCGGTCGAGAACGCGTCGCTGATGCCGTGGCTCACCGGAACCGCGTTCCTGCACTCGGTGATGATCCAGGAGCGCAAGGGCATGTTGAAGGTCTGGAACGCGCTGCTCGTGATCTTGACCTTCTCGCTCTCGATCTTCGGCACGTTCCTGACCCGCAGCGGCATCATCTCGTCCGTGCACTCGTTCGCCACCTCGGACATCGGCCCCGCGTTCGGCGTGTTCCTGGCGCTCGTGTTCTTCGGCTCGCTCGTGCTGCTCGTCTCGCGCCTGGACAACCTGCGCTCGGAGCACCGCCTCGAATCGGTGCTCTCGCGCGAATCGTCGTTCCTGTTCAACAACCTGATCCTGGTCGGCATGGCGGCGACGGTGCTGTTGCTGACCACGTTCCCGATGTTCTCGGAGCTGGCCACGGGACGCAAGGTCACGATGGGCCCGCCGATCTTCAACCTGGTCAATATCCCGTGGGCCCTGCTGCTCCTCGCGCTCGTGGGAATCGGACCGCTGATCGCCTGGCGCAAGGCCAGTCGCGAGAACCTGCTGCGCAGCTTCGTGGCGCCCGGGCTCGTCGCCGTGTGGGTCTTGCTGCTGCTGCTGATCCTCGACGCCCGCGCCTACCTGGCCTCGGCCGGCGCGTTGCTCGGGGCACTCGCGCGGCTCGACGTCTACACCGCGTTCCAGCAGTTCAAGACGTTCTATCCCGCGATCACCTTCGCGCTAGGCGCCTTCGTGCTGGCCACCGTGGCGATCGAGTTCTGGCGCGGCGTGCGGGTGCGCGTCGCGAACTACTCGGAGTCGGTGATGCTGGCCCTGGGCCGTCTGGTCTGGCGCAACAAGCGCCGCTACGGCGGCTACATCGTGCACGTCGGCGTGGTGCTGGTGTTCTTCGGGGTGGCTGCCTCGGGGGCCTATCAGATCGAGGCTGTGCGCGAGCTCGCGCCCGGCGAGCCGCTGATCGTCGACGACTACCTGCTGCGCTACGACGGATATCGGCTCGTGGCCGAGGACGATTATTTCGGCGCCGAGGCCACGCTCTCGGTCCACGACGGCGCGAGCGGCGAGCGGCTGGGGACGGTCTTGACCGAGCAGCGCTACCACCCGAACCTGATGTTCCCCGAGCTGCGCGAGACGTTCCAGCACGTGAAGGCGCTCGGGGAAGCGGGCTCGCCGCAGTACGCCGAAGGGGTCGCCGGCCTGTATCGACTGGTCACGCTCCTCGAGCGCCAGGCCGGTCGCGAGGTCAAGACCCCCTCGACCGAGGTCGGGATCCACTCCTCGCTCTCCCCGCTCGCGGCATCCCGCTTCGCTGAGGACGTGTACGTGATGCCCCTGGCCATCGATCCCGCGACCGGCCGCGCCAACTTCCGCGTGTTCGTCAACCCGATGGTCAACTTCCTGTGGCTGGGCGGACTGGTGTTCGTGCTGGGCGCCCACCTGGCGGTGCTGCCGGACGCTCGGGAGCGGCGACGTCTCGACGCCGCGATGGCCCTCGAGGAGCGCTCCGTTGCCGTCGCCTAGCCGGTCGCGCGGGCGACCTGCCGCCCTGGTCCTCGCGGCGCTCCTGCTCGTCGTGCCCGCGGCCGCGGCCGACGACGCCGCGGAGTACGACCTTGCCGCACGGACGATCCTGTGCGATTGCGGCTGCCACCCGCAGTCGGTCCACGACTGCGCTTGCGCGCGAGCCGCCGAGATGCGCGACGAGATCCGCGCGCGGATCGAGCAGGGCCAGTCCGGCGAGCAGGTCATCGCCTCGTACGTCGCCGAGCACGGCGAAGCGATCCGCATCACGCCCGTGGCCCGCGGCTTCAACCTGGTGGCCTGGCTCGGACCCCTGGCCGGACTGCTCGCGGCCGCGGGCGCGCTCGTCCTGGTCGTCCGTCGCTGGGTTCGCACGCCGCACGGGGCGCGACCTGCGGCGGGTGGTCCCGCGCCCCCGCTCGCGCCCGACGACGGCGCCTATCGGGAACGGCTGCGCCGCGAGGTCGAGGAGCTGAGATGACCGCCGCGCTCTTGATCGTGCTGGCGCTCGCCTGCGTCGCGTTCGTGCTGGCTCCGCTGTTCCGGGCCGACGCCGCCGAGGCCGAGCGCGTGGGCGCCGTCCAGAGCGAGGAGCGCGACCTGGCGAGCCGGCGCGAGATGCTCGTCGCCGCGCTGCGCGACCTCGAGGAGGACCGCGCGGCGCACCGGATCGACGAGGGCGATTACGCCGAGCTCCAGGCACGGCTCTCCGGCGAGGCCGTCGACGTGCTGCGCCAGCTCGATGCCATCGAAGAGGCGCGCCGCGGCCGCGGCCCGGTCGGCGTGCCCGCGCGGCGGCCGGCTCCGGGATCGAGCCCTTGAGCGAGGGTGCGAAGCGCACGCCGGCGATCGAGGCCGTCGACCTGTCGCGCCGCTTCGGCTCGTTGACCGCGCTCGCCGGGGTGAGCCTGGAGGTCGCGCGCGGGGAGTGCGTGACGCTGTTCGGCCCGAACGGCGCGGGCAAGACCACGCTGATCCGGATCTTGACGCTCGGACTGCGGCCGACCGCGGGAAGCCTGCGCGTGGCCGGACTCGATCCACGGTCGGACGACCGCGAGATCCGCCGGCGCATCGGCGCGATCTCGCACGCCTCGTTCCTCTACGACGATCTCACGCCGCGCCAGAATCTCGTGTTCTTCGGCCGGCTGTACGGCGCTCCGGATGCGGCGGGGCGCGCCCGGGAGCTGCTCGAGACGGTCGGCCTGCGGACGCGCGCGGACGATCCCGTGGGCACGCTCTCGCGCGGCCTGCAACAGCGAGCCTCGCTGGCCCGCGCGCTGGTCCACGATCCCGAGATCGTGTTCCTGGACGAGCCGTTCACCGGGCTCGACCCGCTCGGGGCCCGCGCGCTGTGCCGCGCGCTGGCCACGCTGCGCAGCGACGGCCGGACCGTCGTGCTGACGACCCACGACCTGCGTCAGGGGCTCGAGCTGTCCGATCGCTGGGTGCTCCTGGCCCGCGGTCGGATCGTCGAGCAGGGGCGCTCGGCCGACACCGACCCGCGCACGTTCGAGGACACCTACCTCGAGCGCGCCGGGGCGCCGCGGCGGGGTGCCGCATGAGCGCGCCGGGCTTCGGACGCGCGACCTACGAGGTGGCGGCGAAGGACCTGCGGCTCGAGTGGCGCACGTTCGAGAGCCTGTCCTCGGCGATCGTGTTCTCGCTGATCGTCCTCGTGCTGTTCAGCTTCGCCTTCGGCTTCTCGGCCGCGCGCGAGTTCGGCGTCGACCGCATCGTCCCGGGAGTGGTCTGGACCGTGCTGGCCTTCGCCACCGTCGTGACCGTCGCCCGCTCGATGGAGCTCGAGCGGCGACGCGACACGTTGACCGCCCTGTTCCTGGCCCCGGTCGATCGCGGCGCGCTGTTCGCGGGCAAGCTGGTCGCGAACCTGGTCAAGATCGGGCTCCTGCACGGGACCGTGGTCGCGCTGGCCGCGCTGTTCTTCGATTTCGACCTGCTCGAGGTCGCGGCGCCGCTGGCGCTCGTGCTCGCGGTCCACGCCCTCGGCCTGACCGAGCTCGGCACGCTGTTCGCCGCGATCGCCACCCGCGTCGGCCGCGGCGAGGCGCTGCTGGCGACGCTGCTGTTCCCGGCCTCGGCCCCCGTGTTCGTCTCCGCGGTCAAGTGCACGGCCGCGGTCCTGTCCGGCCGCGGCCTGGGCGACGAGGGACGCACCTGGCTCCTGGCGACGGTCGGCTTCGACGTGCTGTATTTTCTCGTGGCCCTCGGGACGTTCGAGTTCGTGCTCGAGGAGTGAGGCGCGCAATCGTGGCACGCATGTGGGATCGGATGCTCTACGCCCTGTGGGGCGTGGCCACGCTGGCCATCGGAATCGCGATCTACTTGGTGTTCCTCCACGCGCCCGAGGAGCGCGTGATGGGCCCGCCGCAGCGGATCTTCTACTTCCACGTGCCGATCGCCATGATGACGTTCCTGGCGGTGTTCGTGCTGCTCGTCGGCTCGCTGGGCTACCTGTGGACGCGCCAGCGCGCCTGGGACGACCTGGCGCGCGCAGCCTCCGAGGTCGGCCTGCTGTTCTGCACGCTCGTGCTGATCACGGGGCCGATCTGGGCCAAGCCGGCCTGGGGCGTGTGGTGGACCTGGGAGGCACGGCTGACCACCACGCTGTTGCTGTGGCTGCTCCTGGTCGGCGGCCAGATGGTGCGGTCCTACGCGACGAACCGTGATCAGGGCGCTCGGCTCGCCGCGGTCGTCGGAATCGTCGCTGCGCTCGACGTGCCGATCGTCTACAAGGCGGTCGACTGGTGGCGCGGCCAGCACCCGGTGCTGTTCCGGCCCGGCGCCGGCCGCGCCCTCGCACCGGGGATGTCCGAGACCTTCTCGTTCTGCATCTGGGCGTTCGCACTCCTGTTCGCGCTGCTCCTCGCCCTGCGCTTCCGGCTCGCGCGGATCGAGGACCGGACGCTCGACTGCGTCGAGCGCCTGAGCGCGGGCTGATCCTCGGAGGTTCGGCGTTGAAGAACTACGCGTTCCTGTTCTGGGCCTACACCGTGATCTGGCTCGGCCTGGCCGCCTTCCTGCTCGGCAGCCTGATCCGGATCCGCCGTCTCGGCGAGCGGCTCGCGCGCGTCGAGCGCGAGCTGGCCCGATCCGAGGGCCCGCGCGCGGACTGAGGCGGTCCGTCAGTGCCCCAGGCTGCGCAGGTACTCGCGCCGCCGCGCCAGGGGCGACAGGTAGGGCGCGGGCGGCGGCGCGCCTTGGCGCTCCCAGTCCCGCACCATCGAGCCGATCCGCTCGTACTCGGCGCGATCCAGCCGCTCGGACTCGAGCGCGTAGGCCAGCACACGCGCGAGCCGCTCCTGGACCTCGGCCGCCGGCCGGCCGCGCGATCGGCCCAGCTCGTCGGCCAGGCGCTCGCGCACGGTGACGAAGGCCGCGACCCGGCGCTCGGCCTCGGCCTCGCTCCGCGCGGGCAGCGCTGGGCCGCTCCGCGCCTGGGCCTCGAGCAACGTGCCGTAGCGACGGGCCAGGACGCCCAGCGCGACGACACCGACCAGGGCGAACACCCCGAGCAGGACCAGCGTGCGCGCCTGGCGCGACACGAGTCGCTCAGGCGGCCGGGTCGAGGCCGAGCAGCGCGCGGATCCGCTTCTCGAGCTCCGCCCGCGGCTTCTCGCCGAAGAACGTCTCGACGATCTTCCCCTCGCGGTCGACCAGAAACGCGGTCGGGAGCCCGAGCACGCCGTAGCGGTCGGCGACGTCTGAGGCTCGGACGAGGTTGGTGTAGGCCATGCCCGTTTCCGTGGCGAACTCCTGCACGATCTCTGGCTCCTCGTCCGACAGCGCGAGGATGCTCAAACCCGAAGCCTCGTACTGCCGATGCAGGTCGTTCAGCATCGGGATCTCGTTGCGGCAAGGCGCGCACCACGTGGCCCAGAAATCGACCAGGCGCACGCGCCCGGCGAGTCCGGAGAGCTTGACCGGCGCGCCGTGCAGGTCGGCGATCTCGAAGTCGGGAGCCGGGTCACCGGTACGCAACGGACCCGCAGCGGCCGCGTCCGGCGACGGGCCGGGCGAGCCGTTCTTGGCACACGCAGCGAGCAGCAGCAGCGCCACCACGAGCAGTCCCGACCCACGCCTGACCACGCGTTCGCTCATCCTCGAGCCTCCGGCCCCGCCCGGCTCCCGGCGCGACACGGCCCGGGCGGACGTGCCGGACGATCATAGCAGCCGCGACCCCGCGTGTAGGACCGGGCGGAGCGTGGTAACTTGGCCCGGATGACCAGCGCCAGCGAGACCCTGACCCCGCCGCTCGAGGCCGGCTCGAGCGCTCGGGTCGTGCCCGTGCCCAAGTCGCTGGCCCGCGATTACCTCGAGACGATCCTGGTCTGCGTGATCTTCGTCGTGTTCTCGCGGGCCTTCGTGTTCCAGCAGTCCAAGATCCCCTCGGGCTCGATGCGCGACACGCTGCTCGAGGGCGACTACATCATGGTGAATCGCTTCGTCTACGCTCCGACCGACTTCGCCTGGGAGCGCGCGCTGCTGCCGCAGCGCGAGCTGCGGCGGGGCGACGTCGTCGTGTTCAAGCAGCCGCAGGAGCCCGAAACCGACTACATCAAGCGCCTGATCGGCCTGCCGGGCGACGTGGTCGAGCTGCGCGCGGGTTACGTGTGGGTCAACGGCCAGAAGCTCGACGAGCCCTACGTGCAGAACGCGTACCGGCATCACGGCACGCTGAACTTCGGACCGATCGCGGTGCGCGAGAATCACTATTTCATGCTCGGCGACCACCGCGACCAGTCCTACGACAGCCGCGACTGGGGACAGGTGCACCGCGATCTGATCAAGGGCCGCGCCCTGTTGATCTGGTACTCGTTCCCCGAGGACGGGGACGAGAACGGACCGGGCGTACGGCGTCAGGTCCGCTCGATCTTCGAGAAGGCGATCTTCTTCTTCCCGCGCTCGCGCTGGGGACGCTGCTTCGACCTGATCCGCTGAGGCGAGCGCCGGGAGGAGCGCGTGGGAAGTCGGAGCGGTGCCGCACCCGGGCGACGACGGGCCCACTGGACCGCCGGACCCAAGAGCACGCTCCGCGAGTACGCCGAGACGATCCTGATCTGCTCGCTGGTCTTCGTGTTCCTGCGCGCCTTCGTGTTCCAGCAGTCCGAGATCCCATCGGGCTCGATGGAGGACACGGTCCTCCCCGGCGACTACATCCTGGTCAACCGCTTCGTATTCGCGCCGACGGCCTGGCCCTGGGAGCGCGGGATCCTGCCCGTCCGGGATCTCGAGCGCGGGGACCTCGTCGTGTTCATGCATCCCGACGAGCCCGAGCGCGATTTCATCAAGCGCGTGATCGGGCTGCCGGGCGAGTCGCTCGAGGTGCGCCAGGGTTACGTGCACATCGACGGCCGCGCGCTCGACGAGCCGTACGTCAACCCGCTCTACCGCACGCGCCATTCGTTCCCGCTCGTCCACGTGCCGCCGGGCGAGTACTTCGTCATGGGCGATCACCGCAACAACTCGGCCGACAGCCGCGAGTGGGGTACGGTGCCACGCGATCTGATCAAGGGCCGCGCCTTCCTGGTGCTGCTCTCGACGAGCGCCCCACCGACACCGGGCGAGGCGGCGGGCCGCGTGACGATCGGCTCCACGCTGCGGAAATTCTGGCACATCGCGCTGCACGGCCGGTGGGGTCGGGCGTTGCGGCTGATTCGGTGACTCCACGCCGGCGGTTGGCCGATCCCGCCGTGGCGCGCCTATATTCCCCCACCTGACCCCGACGGAACACGGCATGCGAGGCTCGCGCGAGACGGCGGATCCGAAGAGCAGGGCGCGTCCGCTGCACAGCGCCGCGCTGCTGTGCGCGATCGTGGCCCCGCTGGTCCTCGCCGGCTGGCTCGAAACGGAGCCCACCCCGGCGGAGTCGCACGGGCGCGCGATCGCGGCCCCCCCGCCGGCCCCGCGCGGTCGGGTCGATGCCCGCGCGACTCCCCTGCCCGAGCCCGCCGCGCGACTCGCTCCGCTCGAGCCGAGCCCCGCGCCGGCCGACCTGGCCTCCCGGGCGCCGGCCGATACCCGGCGCATCGAAGCGCGCGGTGGCTTCACGCTGCAGTTCGCCGTCATGTGCCGCGAGGAGAACGTGCGGCAGATCCTCGCCGAGCTCACGGCCGACCCGCGGCTCTTCGTGCTGCCGGCCGCGGTCGACGGTCGGACCTGCCACCGATTGTGCTACGGCACCTACCCGAGCGAAGCCGCAGCCCGGGAGGCGCGGGACGTGCCGTCCGCGCTGCGCGCCATCACCGCCTCCCCGCGCGCGGTGCGCGTCGCGCAGGTCGTGCCGTGACCGGTCGCGTGGGTTGGCGGCTCGCGCTCCTCGGCCTGGCGGCGGCCAGCTCCGTCTCCGCCGATCGGCTGCACTTCGCCTCGGGCGAATCGATCGAGACGGCCCGTTGGTGGGTCGAGGGCGAGACGATCGTCTATGAGACCGCCGAGGGAACGGTCGGCATCCCACGCACGCTCATCGAGCGGATCGAAGCCACCGCGGCGCCCGGGGCGCGGCCGCCGCTGGTCGCGCCGCCGTCCGTGGTCTCGACGCCTCCGCGCGACCCACGCCCGCTGCTCGAGCGCGCGCAGCGGGCGTTCGTGGCCCGCGATTTCGAGCTCGCGTCGTCCCTGTACCTCGACGTCCTGGAGGACGATCCGCGCGCCACGGACGCGCGGATCGGCTACGCGCTGTCCCAGATGGCGCTGGGCGCCGACGGATCGGCGATGCAGGTGGTGCGCGAGGGCGTGCGCCTGGCCCCGGCGAGCGCCGCGCTGCAAGAGACGCTGGGCGCGCTGCTCGACCGCGACGAGCGCGTGGAGGAGGCCCTGCGCGCCTATCGCCGCGCCTTCGAGCTCGCTCCATCCGACCGGCTGCGCGAGCGGATCCTGCGGGCCGAGCGCGAGCTCTCGGCCGCGCGCGACTACGACTTCGCCGTATCGTCCCACTTTCAGCTGCGCTACGACGGCGACGTCGACGTCGCCCTGGCCAATCGTGTCCTCGAGCTGCTCGAACGATTGCACGCGGCCCTGACCGAGACCTATCAGCACACGCCGTTGCAGCCGATCGTGGTGCAGCTGTTGCCGCGCGAGGCGTTCCGCTCGGTGACCCAGGCTCCGGAGTGGGTCGGCGGGGTGTACGACGGGAAGATCCGCGTTCCGCTGGGCGGGCTCACTCGCGTCGGGCCCGCCGCCGAGCGCCTGCTGGCCCACGAGCTGACCCACGCGATCGTGCAGTCCAAGTCGCGCGGCGCGGCGCCACGCTGGCTGCACGAGGGGCTGGCCCAGCTGGCCGAGGGTCGATCGCTGAGCGCGTCCGAGGCACAGGCGCTGCGTGCGCTGTTCGACGGCGCGCCCGAGTCGCGCTGGGCTGCGCTGCCCTTCCGCTACGACCTGGCGCTGGCCCTGACCCAATCGCTCGTCGAGCGCCAGGGGCTCGACGCCCTGGTCGAGGTGCTGGATCACCTGGCCCAGGGCCTCGACCTCGACGCAGCGCTCGAGCGCGTGTATGGCGAGCGCCACGCCGACCTGCTCCGCGAGTGCGCTCTGGCGCTGCTCGAGAAGCGTGCCCCGTGAACCCCGCGCTCGAGCTGGACCACGATCCGGCGCGCACCCTGTCCGAGGTCGCGCAGCAGCACGGCTCGGGGGTCCTGTCCTGCGTCCGTGGGAAGCAGCGCCGGATCGTATGCCTGCAGGACGGCGCCCTGGTCCACGTGGCCTCGAACGCGATCGAGGAGCAGGTCGACGCCTACCTCGTGCGCTCTCGGCTGCTCCCCGCGCACGAGCGCAAGGCGTGGCTCGAGGAGTCCGCGCGTCTCGGCCGCAGCGTGGCGGCCCTGCTCGCCGAGCGCCCCGGAATCGACCGCTCGGCACTCGAGGCCACCGTGTCGGCGCGCAACCGCGACCTGTTTCTCGCGGCGCTCGACGCGGCCGACGCGGAGTACCGCTTCGAGCGCGGGACGCCGAATCTCGCGGCGGAGCTCGTCGTCCCGCAGGCCTGTCTGCCGCTCGTCTTCGCGCACGCGCTTCGCCCCGTGCGCCCGCTCGACGTGGTGCGGGTGCGCATCGGGCCACCGGGCTTCCGGCCGACGCGGTCCCCCGACGCCGAGCAACGACTCGTGGGCATCGAGCTGACGGCGGCGGCCCAGGCGATCCTGGCCCAGGCCGACGGGAGCCGGCCGCTCGGCGAGATCGTCGCGCGGGATCCGAACGACGAGGCGGCGGCGCTGCGCACCGTGTACGGCTTGCTCCTGATCGGGGCGCTCGGCGGAGCGGACGACGTGCGACCCTCCCGCCGCGCGCGAGCCGATGCCGTCAGCCGCGACGAGGTACAGGCGCGCGTCGGGCGGGCGATCGCGGCCGACCATTACGCGGTGCTCGGCGTCAAGCTCGAGTGCACTGCGGACGAGGTCCGCGACGCCTACTACTTTCTGGCGCGGCGCTACCATCCGGACCGCTTTCGCGCGGGCGACTTGGCGGACATGCTCGGCGACATCGAGCGCTATTTCACCCAGGTCACCGAAGCCTACAACACGCTCATCGATCCGGAGCGCCGCGCCCAGTACGACGAAGAAGCCGCAGCGCGCGCCGTCGGCCCGCGCAAGGACCCGCAGCAGGACTCGGCCTTCCTGGCCAAGCAGAACTTCTTCCGCGGGCAGAAGCTCGCCGAGCGCCACCAGTACCTCGACGCGGTGCGATCCTTCGAGAACGCGATCCAGCTCGATCCCTCGAAGGCGGTCTATCACCTCGAGCTCGGTCGCGTGCTGGCGCTGCACCCCCGTCGCCGGGCGGACGCCGAGGTGTCGCTGCAAAAGGCGCTCGAGATGGACCCCTCGCTGGTCGACGGCTACCTGGCGCTGGCCGAGCTGTACCGCCGGGTCGACCGAGCCGAGGATGCCCTGCGCATGGTCCGCGAGGCGCTGCGCTGGGACCCCGATCACGAGGCGGCGGCGGCCGCGCTGCAGGAGCTCGTGCCGCGCGGGCGCGCATGAGGCGGCCGTGCCGTTTCTGATCGACGGGGACAACCTGCTCGGCACCTGGCGCGGACGGTCGCGCAACGACGCCGAGCGGCTCAAGCTCGCGGCGCAGGTCGCGCGCGGGCTGCGCGGACGACGCGCGGTCGTCGTGTTCGACGGCGCGGCGCCGAACGCGGCGGGATTCGCAGGCGAGGTCCACTTCTCGGGGCCCGGGAGAACCGCGGACGACCTGATGCTGGCGCTGCTCGGCCGCGAGACCGACCGGCGCGGCTGGATCGTCGTGACCAGCGACCGCTCGCTCGGCGACCGCTGTCGCCATCTGGGCGCGCGCATCGAACGCTGCGATCGGTTCCGTGGCCGTCTCGCCGGCGCGCCCGACGGAGAGAAGCCGGAGCGGGTCGAGGACGTGGAGGACTGGCTCGCGGCCTTCGGCGAGCCGCTCAGCGAAGCGTCACCACCGTCGCACCATCGCCGCCCTCGCGGTCCTGGCCGGGACGGTGAGCGCTGACGTGTACGTGCCGGTCGAGGAACGCGCGGACCGACTTGCGCAGCCGCCCGGTGCCGTGGCCGTGCACGACCCGGACCTCGGCTAGCCCGGCGAGCGCCGCTCGGTCGAGGAACTTGTCGAGCCGTCCGAGGGCCTCCTCGACGGTCTGACCCAGCAGCTGGATCTCCGCCGGCGGCTCGTCGGCCGGCTCGGGCTGCCGAGCTGCGCCCGCGCGCCAGGCCGGGGCGGGGGGCTCGCGCTCGGCCCCCGCGGCGTCCGGAGCGACGAGATCCGCGCGAGCCACGGTGAACGAAACCTGTCCCAGCTGCACCTCGACCTGTCCGCCGCGGACCGCGAGCACGCGCCCCTCGCGGCCGAGCGAGCGGACCCGCACGCGCTGCCCCTCGAGCGGCGCTTCGAGCGGCACGCCGTCGGACACCGCCCGCGGGCCGAGCTGGGCCTGGAGCTCGGCGTGGCGCTCGTGCACGCGGCCCGCGACGCGGCCCGCCGAGCGGACCGCCGAGCGGCCAGCACCCAGCGACTCGATCTCGGCGATGGCCCGCCGACTTGCCGCCTCGAACGCCGCGAGCGCCGCGCCCAGCGTCTGCGCTCCCTCCCGCCGCGCTCGCGCGAGCTCCTCGGCCTGTGCGAGCTCGGCGCGCTCACGGGTCGCGAGCGCTTCCGCACGCCAGCGCTCGAGCTCGGCGGTCCGTCGCTCGAGCTCGAGCGCGCGCTCGCGCAGCCGGGCCACGAGATCCTCGCTCTCGGCCGCCGCGTGGCCCAGGTGCTCGCGCGCGCCGTCGACAATGCGCGAATCGAGTCCGACGCGCCGCGCGATGTCGAGCCCGGCCGAGATCCCCGCAGCGCCCGCGACCACCCGGAACGTCGGCCGCAGCTCCACCGGATCGAAGTCGAGCGCGGCGCTCGCGACCCCCGGCTCGGTCAGCGCCCACGTCTTGATCTCCGCCTGATGCGTGGTGACGACGACCGTGTAGCCCGGCCGGCGCAGGTCGCTGAGAATCGCGAGCGACAGCGCGGCGCCCTCGCGGGGCTCGGTTCCGGTGCCGATCTCGTCGAGCAGGAACAGGCACGGCGGACGCCCGTCGCGCAGGTAGCCGGCAACGGCACGGATGTGGGCCGTGAAGGTCGAGAGGTCGGCCGCGATCGACTGGCGATCGCCGACGTCGGCGCGCAGCTGGCGGTATAGCGGCAGGCGCGCCGCGCGCGCCGGGACGGGGATCGCCGCCTGCGCGAGCAGCACGTGCAGGCCCAGGGTCTTCAGCGCCACGGTCTTTCCGCCCGCGTTCGGACCCGATAGAACCAGGACGCGCTCGGCGGGGTCGAGGCGCAAGTCGAGCGGCACGCAGGCGTCTCCCCGCTCGGCGAGCCGCCGGGCGAGCAGCGGGTGCCTGGCCTCGACGAGCTCGATCGCCTCGGCCGGACCGACCTCCGCCAGCACGCCGTCGACCTCGCGAGCCCACAGGGCGCGCGCCTGCAGCGAGTCGAGCCAGCCCAGCGTCTCGATCGAGCGCGCCAGATCCTCTCGCCGCCGGGCCAGGCCCTGGCTGAAGGCCCGCAGCACACGCTCGATCTCACGGGCCTCGCGCTCGCGCAGACGGACGATCTCGTTGTTCGCCTCGACCGCCTCGAGCGGCTCGACGAACTGCGTGGCCCCGGACGACGAGGAGGCATGCACGATGCCGGCCACGGCCCGCGGGGTGTCGGTCCGGATCGGGATCACGAACCGTCCGTTGCGCTCGGTCACGAAGTCGTCGCGCACCACGCTCTCGCTGCCCGGCTCGCGCGCGAACGCGAGCAGCTGCCGCTCCAGACGCTCGGTCCGGCGGCGCCGGGAGACGCGGATCTCCTGCAGCTCCGGGCTGGCGTCGTCGCGCACCGTGCCGTCGGGCTCGATGGCGCGGAGAATCGGCAGGGCCTCGCGGCGCAGGTCGGAGAGGCTGGCCGTGCTGCCGTGGAGCAGGGGCGACCGCGCCGGCTCGAGTCCACGCAGGTGATCCCCCAGCTCCGCCAGCCCGAGTGCGACGCGCGCGAGATCGCGCAGCACCGCTGGCTCGAGCGCCGCCCCCTCGACCGCCAGGGCTGAGAGCGCGGGCTCGGGGTCGGGC
>Ga0180085_1000176_pt1 | contig 22132 bp, 17 predicted proteins | sample EasRiv730_16_10D_FD_123013 | JGI IMG/M metagenome (GOLD analysis project Ga0180085, IMG submission 123013) | Soil microbial communities from meander-bound floodplain in the East River, Colorado, USA - East River metaG ERMLT730_16_10D | ecosystem: Environmental > Terrestrial > Soil > Floodplain ... | reverse complement strand
TCGCACTTCGCGGGCGTCATGGCGCTGGCGGTCCCGTGGCTCGCCGGCTACACGTGGAGCCGCCTGAGACGGGCCAAGCGTCGCTGGGGCCACTATCCGATGCGCTACCTGCTCGCCGCGGGCGGAGCGGTGGTGTGCCTGGTCGCCGGGCTGGCCACGGCGAGCAAGATGGCGGCCGTGCTGCTGCCGGCGAGCCTGCTCGCCTTGGCCCTGCTCGGGGCACGCAGCGCGCGCGTGCGTGTCCGGCTCGGCCTCGTCGCGGCGTTGCTCACGGCCGTTCTCGCCGTCACGCTCGCCGGAACCGTCGTCGGCCAACGCATCCGCTCGCACCTCGATCGCCTGGAGGGGTTGGACGTGGCGGGCGGCCGCGTGACCGGATGGGTCGCCGCTTCGAGCATGCTCGGGGACTACCCCCTGACCGGGGTGGGCTTCGGTGCGTTCTCGGAGGTCTACCCGCGGTACCTCCCGCCCGGCGAGTTCAAGCGCTGGTCGCAGTTGCACAACGATTACCTCGAGGTGCTCATCGAAGGCGGTCTCGTCGCGGGCCTGCTGATCGTGGTGCTCGTCTGGGGCTACGGCTCGCGCCTCGCGGCGGAGGTGTTCGCGGGGGAGTCCGAGGTCTCGCGCAGCCGTCTGGGCCTGATGATCGGCTTGACGGCGCTGACCCTGCACGCGCTCGTGGACTTCAATCACCAGATCCCGGCCAATGCCCTGCTGTTCGTCGCGCTCGCGGGGCTGGCCTTGCCCCTGCGCGAGGTTCCGAAGGCGCTTGGCGGAGCCGCGCGGGGACGGCAGCGCCGCGTGATCCTGCCCATCGCGACGCTGCTGCTCCTCGCCTACGCCGACCGGGCCTGGACCGGGGTCGTTGCGGGGGTCGCCTTCGCCCGCGGGGCGGTGCTCTCCGAGGAGGGAGTGGCGGAGAAGGCCGGCCCACTGCTGCGCATCGCGGCTCGCGGTGGAAACCGGGTGTGGGCCACGCGGGAGCTGGCGGAGGAGCGCCTCGAGTCGTGGGACGAGCAGGTGGAACGGGACGGGCACGCCCGCACCGGCACGGCCGCGCTCGAGCGGTCCGCGCATGACTATGTCAAGTGTGCCTGCCTGTCGCCCGCGAGCTGGCGTCCGTTCGAGGGGCTGGCTCGCGTGTACCACCGGTTCGAGTTGTCGCGGCGGGATGCTCCCGGCCCGCTCGGCTATCCGGGGTGGGTCGCGATCGGAATGCAGCGCCTCGCCATCGATCGCGCACCGAACTGGTATGTGCCGTACGATCGGCTCGCGCGGATGCTGTGGGACTACGGGTTGGAGCGCCAGTCGCTCGAGGCGGTACGCGAGTCGGCGGCGCGCCTGCCGCTGTTTCCGCGCCGGATGTACCCCGACGACGGCAGTCTGTCCCCGGAGTTTCTCGCGGCGTTCTCCGAGGGTGCGTGGCAAGGCATCTCCGCGTCGAAGGCGCTCGACCGGGCGGTCTACCGGATCGCGCTGGCGAGACTGGAGCTCCTCCGTGGCGAGTACGAGCGCGCGATCCGCATCCTGGGTTCCGTGCTCGATCGCAAGTACGATGCGATGCAGCGCGCCGAGGTGGAGTTGCTGATGGGGGAGGCCCATCTGTCCCTGGGTCAGGCCGAGCCATCGCGTCAGCACCTGGAAGCCGCCGCGCGCAACCCCGTCGTCGAGGCGCCGGCCGTGGCCCTGCTGGCGCGCCTGGCGCGGTCGACCGGTCGCGCCGAGGAGGAGCTCGCGCTCCTGAGTCGACTGCGCTCGTTGCGACCGGACGACTTCGATCTGTGCCTCGAGCACGCTCGGGCGGCCGCGGGCCTGGAGCGCTGGTCCACGGCGCAGAGCTCCCTGCGCAAGGCCAGGCTGCTGCGACCGGACGACCCGCGGCCTTCGATCGCGCTCGTCGAGAGCTACCTCGGGCAGGGCGACCGGGAGCAGGCGAGCAGCGAGCTCGAGGCCGCCGAGTCGAGGTTCGGGCGCAGCGCCGCCCTCGCACGATTGCAGGACCAGCTCGCATCCCGGCCTGCCGGCCGGTAGGCCTGTCGGGCCTAGTTCACGTACCCCAAGCTCCGCAGCCGCGCCGTGGTCTCGTCGTCGAGCGGGGTCCGTGTGCCGACGACGTACTCGCGTGAGCGATCGCGCTCGAGGCGATCGTACTCGGCGCGCAGCTCCTGGAACGCCGCGGCCAGGCGGTCCTTGAGGTCGAGCGTCTCGCCCGGGTCCGTGCGCAGGTCGTAGAGCTGGAAGCCGAACGCGGGGATCGAGGCCGGCTTCGGTCGCGCCCCGGCAAAGTCGATGTGCACGAGCTTCAGCTCCGGCGTGCGCACCGCCACGACGCCGCTGTCGATCGAGAACGCGAACCGCGGCAAGCGGTCGGCCTGCGTCACGAGATCGAGGCCCTCGAACTCCACGGGCGCCGCGAGTCCCACACGGGCCAGGAGCGTCGGGCCGATGTCGAACGTCCGGGCCTGCATGGCGGCGGGGGCCGGCCAGGCATCGGTCCGCCTGCCGTCGTACAGGACTAGGAACGTGCGGATGATCTCCTCGGACACTCCGTAACCGTGCCCGAACGCATACTTGTCGAGCAGGTCGTAGCCGTGGTCGGTGGTCACGGCGACGAGCGTCCGCTCGAGCAGAGCCGCGTCGCGCAGGAACGCGAGCACGCGGCCGATCTCGCGGTCCGCCTGCAGGATCGCGCCGTCGTACTGGTCGATCCACTCCGCACGCTGCTCGCGCGTCACGGCACGTAGCTCGTCGGGGCGTGGGACGTAGCTGCAGCCGAGATCGAAGGGCTGGGAGTCGTAGCGCTGTTCGGCCTCGGGTATGCCGAGCCACGGCGAGGGCGGGTGCCAGGGCGGATGCGGCTCCTCGAAATGCGCGTAGAGGAAGAATGGGGCCTTGGCCTCGGCCTGCGTGGCCCGTCCGAGCACCGCGAGCATGCGATCGGCGACCCGGGTCGCACGAACGTAGTCCGAGGCGCCGGGGGTGCGCTCGAAGTCCTCGTAGACCAGGAAACCCTGGTCGTAGCCGAGCTGGCGGCTGAGCATCGGCGTGGCCACGACCGCCGCGGTCAGGTAGCCGCCGTCGCGGAACGCCTCGGCCAGCGTGGTGAAGTCGGCGGGCAGGCGCTGTCCGTGGTCGAAGATCTGGTGGTACCGGTAGTCCATCCCCGTCAGCAGCGAGGTGAGCGAGGTCTTGGTCGATCCGCCCGTGGCGATGACCGTGTCGAAGGTCGTGCCGTGGCGTCCCAGCCAGTCGATGTTCGGCGTGGTCGTGCGCTCGTAGCCGAAGAGCGACATGTGGTCCCAGCGCAGACCGTCCAGGCTGATCAGCAGGACGTTCTGCGCCTCGGCCGGGGCGCTAGCGGCTCGCACGGGCGCGGGCGCGGGCGCGGACGCGGGTCGGTTGCAGCCTCCCGCGAGCGCGGCCAGGAGCAGGGCCAGGATCGGTGCGTGGATCGGACGGTCGAGACCGGGCATGCGGTCACCTCGTGGCGGTCGCGGAAGGTGAACGTAATCCCGGGACCGACGCCGTGCACGCCGCGGCGCCCACGGCCCCGGACTGGACCGCGGCGTCGAGTACCGCGGCGAACTCCCGGGCCATCCGATCGTGAGAGTAACGCTCGATGCGCGACGCGTCGCCGTGGTAGCCCACCTGGCCCGTGGTCCGGAACTCGTCCCAGAATCCGGCGAGCTGCCGCTCGAGCGCCGCGGGGTCGCGTACGTGCACGCCGGCTCCGGTCTCCCGCAGCAGATCCGCCAGCACGCCCTCGCCGCCCCCGACCATCAGGATCGGACGGCGCGCGGCGAGATACTCGAAGATCTTGCCCGTGTACACCCCGCGCTCGGCCGGGCCGCCCCAGTGCAGCAGGAGCAGGACCTGGGCCTCGCGCTGGGCCGCAAGCGCGTCCTCCCAGGCGACCCACGGCTCGAGCGCGACCACGTCCGCGAGGCCCCGCGCGTCGATGGCCTGGCGTAGCCAGGGCTCGGCACGCGACAGCAGGCGGACCCGTAGCCGCGCGCGGTCGATCCGTCCGCTGGCCAGGAGCGAGCGCAGCGCTTCGAAGAGGGGAGTCGGATCGCGGCGACCCTGATAGAAGGTGCCGGTGTGGCAGATCGTGAGCTCCCGGCCGTGTGGCGTCGCGGGATGCGCGAGCTCGGGATCGAAGCCGTTCAGGATGGAATGGGTCGCCTGGCACGGATAGGCCGCACGAAGCGTTTGGGCGAGAGGCTCAGACACCGTGACCAGCGCCGCGGCGCGGCCTAGCGTGCGCCGCTCGAGGCGGCGCTCGAGCCTGCGGCGCCAGGCAGGCGCCGTCGAGTTGTGGTCGTCGGTCCACAGGTCGCGCAAGTCCGCGACCCACGCGACCCCGAGCTGCCTGCGCATGCGCGCGCCGGCGAGGTGCGCCGAGACCGGGGGCGAGCTGGTCAGGAGCGCGTCGAACGGACGCTCTCGTGCGGCCGCCCGCGCCGCCGCGGCCGCGATCCGCGCCCAGCCGCGATGGGCGTCGGGAAACGCGAGCAGCGCTTTCGCGATCTCGATCGCGGCGGCTCGTCCCGCGGCGGCGAGCGAGCGCGAGCCCGTCTCCGCGCCGACCTGGTCCTTCAGCGCCAGGTCGCCGCGCAGTCCGAGGACATGCTTCCAGGCCAGCGCACGGTCCGCATCGCGCGTCTCGACGATCGCGAGGCTCGTGCGTGCGCGACCCGGACGGGCCGGTGTGACGACCGTGACCTCCCAGCCGTGGCGCGGCAGGTACTTGGCGAGCGCGCCCACGCGCACGCTCCCCACCGAGGCCACGGGCGGGAAGTGATAGCAGGCCAGGAGCACGCGTCGATCAGCCATCGCAGGCCACGTTCAGCTTCTCGGCCCAGCGGATCGTGTTGATCCAGCGCCAGACGTGCCAGTCGAAGCGCCTGCGGCCGGCCAGGATGCCCTGCCACTCCTCGTTCGCGCGCACGAGGTCGAGCGCGGGGACCGCTCGCGCGGCGTCGCTCGCCAGCACCTGCTCGACCCACGCCCGCAGCTCCGTGAGCCAGCGCCGCTCGGGCGTGGCGAAGCCGATCTTGTCGCGCCGGTCGAGGATCACGTCGGGCACCAGGCCGCGCATGGCCCGCCGCAGCACCGCCTTGCTCGTGCCGTCGCGGTCGACGAGGTACGCCTCGGGCAGCGAGAGCACGAACTGGGCGAGCGTCGGGGTCAAGAACGGAACGCGACTCTCGATCGAGTAGGCCATCGAGTTGCGGTCCTCGTAGCGCAGCAGCATCGGCAGGCTCGACTCGGTGAGCGTCTTGTACAGCATCTCGCGCAGCGCGTCCTTGCGCTGCGGGCGTGGGACCGGCGAGGCGCGCACGATCCCGGCACGCTCGAGCCACGCCGCGTCGAGCCACGCGGGCTCGAGGGGACGGCCGCCGAGGCGACGCGCCCAGCCATGCAGCCGCTGCGGGAGCACGTGGTAGCCGACCGCGCGGAACAGCTCGGAGGCCGTGACGCCGGGAAGCTCGCGGGCCGCGCGCGCCAGGCGCGCAGCCTGGCCCAGATGGCCGCGGCGCAACAGCGAGGCCAGCCGCACCGCCAGGTAGGTGCGATAGCCGGCGAACAGCTCGTCCGCGCCCTGGCCGTCGAGCATGACCTTGATCCCGGCCTCGTGGGCCAGCCGGAACACGCGGTGCTGCGCGTAGATGCTCGTGCTGCCGAAGGGCTCGGCCTGGATCGCGATCAGCCGCTCGAGGTCTTGCACCAGCTCCGCGGGCTCCGGCCGCGTGCGATGCAGTCGCGCGCCCGACGCTCGCGCCACGGTCTCGACCCACGGGGTCTCGTCGATCTCGGGATCGCCGGGCAGGAAGCTCACCGAGTGCAGGTCGAGCTTGGGGCCCGAGATCTGCCGCATGGCCATGACGATCGACGAGGAGTCGATGCCGCCCGAGAGCGCCGTGCCGACCGGGACGTCGCTGCGCAGGTGCAGGCGCACGCTGTCGAGGAACATCGCGCGCAGTCGCTCGGCGGCGGCGGCGGGCGAGAGGTCCGAGCGCGCGTCGAGATCGACGTCCCAGTACCGCTCCGGCTCGCCGAGCGCGGAGCGCTCGATGTCGAGCGTGAGCAGGTGGGCCGCGGGAAGCTGACGGACGCCCTCGAACATCGTCTCGGCGGAGTGGTCGGTCAGCCCGAAGCGCAGGTAGTCGTAGAGCCGGCGCGCCTGGGCGCGCGGGGGCTCGCCGGTCAGGTCGAGCAGCGCGGGGATCTCCGAGGCGAAGGCGAAGCCGCGTGGCGAGGCGTGGTAGTACAGCGGCTTGATGCCGAAGAAATCTCGGGCCAGCACGAGCTGTCGCTCGCGCAGGTCGAGCAATCCGAAGGCGAACATCCCGACGAGCCGCGCGAGTGCCTGGGGTCCCCAGGCCGACCAGGCGGCGAGCAGGACCTCGGTGTCGCCGGTCGAGACGAAGCGCCGACCGTCGCGCATGAGCTCCGTTCGCAGCTCGCGGTAGTTGTAGATCTCGCCGTTGAACACGAGGTGGAACCGGCCGTCGGGGGAGGACATCGGCTGCCAGCCCAAGGGTGTGAGGTCGAGGATCGCGAGGCGGCGGTGCGCCAGCGCTACCCGCCCGCCTCGCGCGACATCCGGATCCCGGCCGCTCGTCGGGGCCGCGCGGCCGTCCCAGCCCAGGAATCCGCGGTCGTCCGGCCCGCGGTGGGCCAAGCGCTCGGCGGCGAGACGCAGGCGCTCGGGATCGACCGAGCGGCCGGCGGGCAGGCAGACTCCGGCGATCCCACACATCTCAGGCGCTCCCGTCGAGCGCCTGCGCCGCGAGATCGAGGATCTGGCGTCGCGCGCGGTCGGCGGAGAGCTCGCGCGCCGCGCGCGCGGCGTTCGCCTTGAGCTGCCGGATGCGCTCGGCGTCGAGCGCCGCCAGGCGCGCGGCGAGCGAAGCCGGCGCGAAGTCGTCGGCGACGACGCCGAGCGCGTGCCGCTCGACGAGCCGCACCATCTCGGGTGACGGGCCGATGGCCACACCGATCCGTGCCTGCACGAACTCGAACAGCTTGTTCGGCAGGGCGTAGCGGTAGTTGAAGTTGACCGGGGGCAGGAGGAACACGCCCATGTCGTAGCGGTTGAGGAACGCAGGCAGCGTGCGCATCGGAACCGGGTCGAGGAAGCGGATGCGCGGGTCGGCGGCCGCCTCGCCGCGGAGCCGGGAGACGTAGTCCGAGTCGGGGCCCGCGAGCACCAGGTCGAGCGTGAAGCGCTCGTCGAGGTGGCGCATCATCCGGATCATGCCCTCGAGCCGACGCGAGCGCTGCGTGCCGCCGTGGTGCACCAGGCGGATGCGCCGCGCGTCGACGGACGACGGCTCGAGCGGCTCGAAGTCCGGAGCGTTCCACACGACCGTCGGGCGCGTCCCGGCCAGGGCCGCGTATTCCTCGGCGATGCGGTCGCACACCGTGGTGCAGGCGCGAGCCCGCGGCATGTAGGTGCGGCACAGCGCGAAGCGGTAGGGCCGGTGCAGCGCACGGAACAGCAGCTGGTCTTCGAACTCGAGCGGCGCGTACTCGTGCGCGTCGAAGAGGACCGGCGCGTCGCCGGCCAGCCGGAGCGCCACGGGCAGGGTCTCGATGTCGTTGGCCAGCAGGAGGTCGAAGCTGCGCCCGGCGAGCCGGGCCTGGCAGTCGGCGACGGCACGCGTGGCCCAGTAGTACGACTCGTAGCGGCGGAGCGCGAGCCGCAGCGCGCCGACGAGCCGCCCGCCGAGCGCCTTGGCGTGGGGAGCGAGCGCGACGAACTCGACGCCGGAGACGCGCGGATCGCCGGTGCCGGACGCCACGACCGCATGGCGCTCAGCGAGGAAGCGGATCTGCCGGTGGACCCGCGGGTCGCGTCCGAGGTCGGTGAACGACAGGACGAGAACGCGTGGCCGCGCGGTACGGGCGGGCTCAGGCATCCCCGATCTCCGTGCGCTCGGATCGGCCCAGCGCGCTGCGCAGCCGAGCGAGCAGGAGGGAGCGCTCCTCCCGGCCGAGCAGGGCCCACACCACGAGCCCGACCAGCGCACTCGCACCGGCGGCCAGAGCACACTCCCCGGCGAGTCCGAGCGAGCGCTCCCGCAGCAGGACGGTTGCCGTGGCCACGTAGAACAGGGAGAAGAGCGCCAAGCGTCGCACGTCGTATCGTACCTGAAGGTAGCGCGCGCCCCGCGAGCGGTTCCAGACCCACAGCAGCGCGGCCATGCTCGCCGTTCCGCCGGCGAGGGCCAGCCCGGCACCGTCGATGCCCCACGTCGGAATCAGCGCCAGGTTCAGCCCGAGCGAGACGATCGCCGCCGCGACCTGGATCGCGCCCGACCAGCCGATCTCCCGCGCGAACGTCGGGGCGGGCAGGAGCAGGTTGAAGGCCCCGACGAACAGCATCGCTGTGGCCGCGTGTCCGGCCACGCGGAACCCGTTCTCGAACGGGGAGATGGTGAGGGCCAAGAGCGCCGCGCGCGACCCGGCGTAGAACAGCAGCGCCAGCGCGCCGAAGCCCAGCGCGTAGAGCGTGAAGACGCGCGAAAAGGCGCGGGCGGCCTCGGCGGGACGGTCGCGGAAGGTCAGGTAGTAGGGGGTCCAAGCGGTCGAGAACGCGGACACGGCGAGGCCCATCGCCATGCCGAGCTGCACCCCCACGCTGTAGACGCCGACCGTGTCGAGGTCGGCGAACCAGCTCAGCACGTATCGATTGCCCTGCAGCAGGACGAACACCGCGCCGAAGGACGGCACCATCGGGAGTCCGAGCCGCAGCAGGTCGCGGGCGGTCGTGCGATCGAAGGGGATCGGACGGCCGAGATCGAGCGGAACGGCGAGCAGCCCGAGGGCCAGGAGGTGTGCGACGAGGCGGCCTTCCCACAGTCCGCGCAGCCCGCGGCCGAGCAGCACGACGCCGATCAGGCTCGCCGCGACCAGGATCACGGTTGCGGCGATGGAGAGGGCGACCGAGCGGGTGGCCCGGCCGTCGAGCTGCAGCCGCATCTGCAGCGGGACCTGGAGCACCATCGCGGCGGCGGTCCCGAGCGCGAGCCACACGAGATCGGTGTGGTCGGCGCTGCCGAAGAGCGCTCGCGCGAGGAGCGGAGCGCCGACGATCGAGAGCGCGCCCAGCACGAGAATGCTCCCGCCGAGCAGGCCGAGCGCGCTCGCCACCGCGGTGTTCCGTGCGCCCGGCGTACGGGCCTCGGCCCAGCACACGGTGAGCGACGTCCCCAAGCCGAGCGAGAACAGCGCGAGCGTGCAGGCGACCGCCACGTCGAGCAGCGCGCTCGCGCCGAGCTCTTGGGGGCCGAGGAAGCGCGTGAGGATCGGGAGCAGGGCGAACGTCACGACGCGATGGGCCACGCTCCCCGCGCCGTAGACGATCGTGGTCCGCCAGAGGCCGCCCGTCGCCCGGGGACTCAGGTCTCCCATCCCTGGTTCTCGAGCAGCTGCTCGTCCGGCACGCGGCGCCACGGCCGGGCCGGCGAGCCGAGCACGATCTGCCCCGCGGGAACGTCGCGCGTGACCACGGAGCCCGCCGCGACGAGCGCGTCGGCGCCGATCGTGACCCCGGGCAGGATCGTCGCGTGAGCGCCGATCCGACCGCCGCGCTCGACCGTCACGCCGCGGAAGTGCCGGAACCGCTCCGCGGTGCGCCCGACGAAGTTGTCGTTGCTCGTGATCACGCCCGGCGCGACGAACACGCGGTCCTCGAGCGTGGAGAAGGCGGTGATGTAGGCGTTGGTCTCGAGCTTGCAAAACCGACCGATCGAGCAGTCGTTCTCGATCGCGACCCCGCGACCCACGATCGTGCCCTGCCCCACGCGCACGTTCTCGCGTACGGTCGCCAGGTCGGCGACGAGCACGCGCTCGCCGAGCGTGGCCCCGGCGTAGATCACCGCGTGGGTGCCCACGATCGTCCCGTCCCCCAGCCGAGCCGGCTCGAAAGCGCGCTCGCGCGTCACCGCGCTCGAGGCCGATCGCATCGGCAGCTTGCCGATGCTCGCGCCCTCGTCGATCCGAACGCCCGCCCCGACGCACGTGCCCGCGTGGAGCACGACTCCGTCCCCCACGCGGCAGCCCGGACCCAAGACGACCCCCTCGTGGATCACCGCGAAGCGGCCGATCGTCGAGCCGGCGCCGATCTCGGCGCTCGCCGCGATGTGGTTCATCCTAGGCCCGCCGAGCCAGCGGGTGGACGGCGTCCCCGCCCGTGGCCAGCGGCTCGTGGCGGATGCGGTGCGAGAGCTCGATCGCCGGGCGAGCGTCGTCGATGCCGAAGCCCCGACCGGCCAGTGTCTCCTCGTAAACGCGCGTGTGCAGATCGGTGAATCCCGCGGTGAACTCGATCGCCTCTCCGTCGACGGTCATCGAGCGGTGGGTCAAGGGACCGCCGGGTCGCGGCTCGAACGGTAGATCGGCCGGATCGACCGAGAGCAGCCACTCGACGCGCGCGTGCTCGAGCTCGAGGAAGCCCGCGACGCGCCGCGGCTCGCGCACGCTCACCCGACAGTCCACGACGCTGCCGAAGAGCCAGATCAGCACGTCGAACAGGTGGACGCCGATGTTCGTCGCCAGGCCGCCCGCGCGATCGGGGGAGCCCTTCCAGGAGACGTGATACCACTCCCCGCGACCCGTGACGTAGCGCAGGCGAACCTCGTGCGAGCGGCTGCCCGCCGCATTTCGGACCCGCTCGCGCAGCGCGATCAGGGCCGGGTGCAGCCGAAGCTGCAGCACCGTGTAGACCCGCCCCGCGCTCTCACTCTCCAGCACGGCCAGCGCGTCCAGGTTCCAGGGGTTGATCACGAGCGGCTTCTCGCAGATCGCGTGCGCGCCGACGCGCAGCGCCATGCGCACGTGGGCATCGTGCAGGTAGTTCGGCGAGCAGATCGACAGGTAGTGCACGCGCTCGGCCTCCGAGCGCCGGCGCAGCTTCTCGAGGTGCCGGTCGAAGCGCTCGATCTCGGGAAAATAGCGCGCGTCGAGCGTGTACTGGTCGAGGACGCCGACCGCGTCGTGCGGGTCGATCGCCGCGACCAGCCGGTTCCCTGTGTCGCGGATCGCCCGCAGATGTCGTGGGGCGACGAACCCGGCCACGCCGGTGATGGCGAAGTTGAGCGCCACGGTCGGTTCAGGCTCCGAAAGGCGACGGCCTCGGGCCAGGCGAAGATAGTCCGGCCTCTCCGTCGAGTCAACGCGCCCAGGGGCGTTATGATCTGCGACGATGACCGACGTCGCGAGGAACGGCCACGCTCCGGTCGCAGTCGTCGTCGTCACGTGGAACTCCGAGCGGTACATCGAGGAGTGCCTGGCGAGTCTGCTCGGCCTCACGCGCCGGCCGGCGGAGATCGTCGTGGTGGACAATGCGTCGGCCGACCGATCGGTCGAACTCGTCCGGAGTCGGTTCCCCGGGGTCCGCTGCCTGGCCCTGGACTCGAACGTCGGGTTCTGCCGGGCGAACAACCTCGGCATTCGCTCGACGAGGGCGCCCTTCGTTCTGGTTTTGAACCCCGATACGCGCCTCGGGCCGGCGTTTCTCGCGGAGTTGCTTCCCGCGTTCGACGACCCGTGCGTCGGCATGGCGGCGGGCAAGCTGCTGCGCTTCGACGGTGCGACGCTCGACAGCTGCGGTCAGTCGCTCGCGCGCTCCCGTCAGCCGGTGGATCGGGGCTACGGCCGTGCCGATCGCGGGCAATTCGACCGGGACGAGCCGGTGTTCGGCGTGTGCGGGGCGGCTGCGCTCTATCGCCGCTCGATGCTCGAGGCCGTGGCGCTCGGGCCGGGGGTGTATTTCGACGAGGCGTACTTCGCGTTCTACGAGGATCTGGACCTGGCCTGGCGGGCGCAGCGACGGGGCTGGCGGGCGGCCTACCGGCACCTCGCGCGGGGACTCCACGCCCGTGGCGGGTCGGTCGCGGCGACACCCGGTCGCCAGCGCCTGATGGCGCTCTGGGCCCGCAGCCCCGAGGTGCGATTCCACGTGGCCAAGAACCGGGGCCTGACCCTGCTCCGCAACGAGAGCGCGCGTGGGTTCCTGGCCAACCTGCCATTCATCTTGATACGGGACCTTGCCACGTTCGTGTGGCTCCTTCTGAGCAGCCCGAGCGTGCTGGTCCGCCTGTGGCGCGTCCGGGATCTGTTCCGAACGGTCTGGCGGGCGCGTCGTCTGGACTCCACCGCGCCCGCGCACCACGTTGAGGGCGGAGGTCCGCAGGGGCGAGCGGCGGCGGGGGGCGAGCCCCGTTCCGCGGCGAACCCCGAAGATCCGGGGCAGGTATGAGTTGGGCGGGGTGGCTCGGCGAGGCGCAGGTCCGCGCGATCGATTACGGCGTGGCGTTCGGGGCCTCCTGCGCGCTGTCGCTCGGGCTGACGCCGCGGCTGCGCGAGGCGGCGATCCGCTTCGGCATCGTCGATCGCCCGGACGGCCGGCTGAAGCTGCAGCGCGAGCCCGTGCCGTACCTCGGCGGACTGGCGATCTACCTGTCGTTCCTCCTCGCACTGGCCCTGACGTTTCCATTCGACCGACAGGTGCTGGGGATCCTGTTGGCGGGCTCGATCGTGGTCACGCTGGGGCTCGTCGACGATCTGGCACGGCTCGGTCCGTGGACCAAGCTCGCGGGCCAGCTCGTCGGCGTGATCGTGCTGTGGAAGGCCGGCGTCTCGATCCAGCTGACGTTCGTGCCCGCACCGCTCGCGCTCGTGCTGACCGTGCTATGGATGCTCGCCGTGACGAACGCGTTCAATCTGATCGACATCATGGACGGCCTGTCGGCCGGGACCGCTGCCGTCGCGGCGCTCACGCTGCTCGTCGTGGCCGAGATCAACGGCAACGGCACCGCGGCGGTGCTGCTCGCGGCCCTGGCCGGGTCGTGCGTCGGCTTCCTGCGCTACAACGCCGAGCCGGCCCGGATCTACATGGGGGACGCGGGGAGCCTGTTCCTCGGGCTATCGCTGGGGGCGCTGGCGATGGACAACGCGTACACCGCGCACAACCCGATCGCCGCCCTGGCGCCCGGCCTGATCCTGGGCGTACCGCTGTTCGACATGCTGTTCGTCATGTACATCCGGCGTCGTCGCGGTCTTCCGGTGATGCTCGGCAGCCCGGACCACGTCGCGTTGCGATTGCGCAAGTGGCGGCTCACGACGCGTCAGACCGTGGCCTGCTCGTATCTGGCGACCGCGCTCCTCGGCGCCTGCGCGGTGGCCATGATGCTGCTCCCGACCCGCGGGGCGGCGACGGTCTTGGCGTGCGTCGTCGTCGCCGCGCTCGCCGTCGCGCTGCTCCTGCGCCGCATCGACATGAGCCTGTGAGGGCGCGATGATCCTGATCCTGGGTGGCGGGCTCGCGGGACTGTCGACCGCGTATCACCTCGGGTCGGCCGAGCACCTGGTGCTCGAGGCCGAGTCGACCGCGGGCGGCCTCTGCCGATCCCGGGTCGTCGACGGATTCGTGTTCGACTACACGGGCCACCTGTTGCACCTGCGCGACGAGCGGATCGTGCGCCTGGTCGACGCGCTGTTGCCCGACGCGTTCGCCGTGGTGGAGCGGCGAGCGGTCATCCGCACGCGCGGCGTGACGCTGCCGTTCCCGTTCCAGGCCAATCTCCACGGTCTGCCGAAGGAGCTCGTGGCGGACTGCGTGGTCGAGTTCGCGCGCAGCTTGAGCGCGCCGGTGCCGGACGATCCAGCGGTCGACTTCGCGCGCTGGTCGAACGCGGTCTTCGGCAGCGGGATCAGCGCGGCGTTCCTGCTGCCGTACAATCGCAAGCTGTTCCGGCGCGAGCCGGCCGAGATGACCGCGGACTGGGTGTCCTGGGCAGTGCCGAAGCCGACGCTCGAGCAGGTCGTCCGCGGTGCGCTGGGCATCGCCAATCAGGGCCTGGGGTACAACGCCACGTTCCGCTACCCGAAGTGCGGCGGGATTGGCGTGCTGGCCCAGGCCCTCGCGCGTCGCGTCGAGCACGTGCGCTACGGAGCACGTGTCGAGCGCATCGACCTCGACCGACGCCAGGTCGCGCTGGCCTCGGGCGAGCGGATCGGCTTCGAGCGACTGGTCAGCACGCTGCCGCTGCCCGAGCTCCTCGAGCGGCTGACCGGCGCGCAGGCGCCCGCGCTGCGAAACGAGGCGGCCAGCCTGGACTGGTCGGTCGTGGCCTGCCTCAACCTCGGCGTCGACCAGGCGGACCTGGCAGAAGGCGCGCACTGGATCTACTTCCCCGACGACGACGCGCCGTTCTATCGCGTGGGATTCCCGACGAACTTCTCGCCCGCGGTGGCGCCGGCCGGGACCGGGTCGATGTACGTGGAGTTCGGCTTGCGACGCGACGAGCCGCTCGAGGCGGAGCGGCTCGAGCGGGAAGCGCTCCATGCGCTGCGGCGGGAAGGGATCCTCGCGCCCGATGCGCGCGTGCTCGTCCGCGACTGGGTCCGCATCGATCCGGGGTACGTGATCTTCGACCGCGCGCGCCAGCAGGCGCTCGAGCGCGTCTTGCCCGGCCTCGCCGAGCTGGGCATCCACGCGATCGGACGCTACGGTGCCTGGACCTACTCGTACATGGAGCGGGCCTTGCTCGACGGACTCGAGACCGCGGCCCGGCTCACGTGAGCGGGAGACGACGACGATGAGCGGCTCCGGTCCCGTGGTCGAGCTGCGCGGACTGACCAAGGTCTACCGCGGGCATCTGGGCATCGGGCGCTCGCTCGGGCTCGACGGACTCGACCTCTCGGTCGAGCCCGGACAGGTGTTCGGCCTGCTCGGCCCGAACGGCGCGGGCAAGACGACGACGCTGAAGCTGATCCTGGGCCTGCTGCGCGCGGATCGCGGCGAGGTGCGTCTGTTCGGGCGTCCGGCGTCGGACGCGGCCGTGCGAGCGCGGCTCGGGTATCTGCCCGAGAACCCTTACTTCTACGACTACCTGACCGCCGAGGAGTTCCTGGACTTCTACGGTCGTCTGCAGGGAATCCCGCGGGCGGAGCGCCGCGCGCGGGTGCAGGCGAGCCTCGCGCGGGTCGGACTCGCCGAGCGCAGCTCGACCGCGCTGCGCAAGTTCTCCAAGGGGATGGTGCAGCGCCTGGGCGTGGCCCAGGCGATCCAGCACGACCCCGAGCTCGTGATCCTGGACGAGCCGATGTCGGGCCTCGATCCGATCGGCCGTCGCGAGGTCCGCGATCTGATCCTCGATCTCCGTCGTGCGGGGCGGACCGTCTTCTTCTCGAGCCACATCCTGCAGGACGCCGAGATGATCTGCGACCGCGTGGCGATCCTGGATCACGGCCGCCTGCGCGCGGCGGGACGACTGGGCGATCTGATCTCGACGACGGTGCGCTGGTTCGAGGTCGCGCTGCGCGGGGCCGTGCCCGCAGGACCGCTGCAGTTGCTGTCGTCGGCGGGCGACGAGCATCTGGTGCGCGTCCCCGACGTGTCCGCGCTGGCCGAGCTGCTCGAGACGATGCGACGCACGGGGGGGCAGGTGCTCTCGGTTTGGCCCCGGCGCGATACGCTCGAGGACCTGTTCCTGCGCGAGATCGCCCGATGAGGCGGCCGCGCCCACTCGACGCCGTGGTCGCGATCGCCCTGAACACGTTCCGCGAGGCGGTTCGCGACCGGGTGCTCTACCTGCTCGTCGCCTTCGCCGTGCTCGTGATCCTGAGCTCACGCCTGCTCGCGATGGTGACCGTGGGCAACGAGGAGAAGATCGTCAAGGACCTCGGGCTCTCCGCGATCTCGATCTTCGGCGTCGGGATCGCGGTGTTCGTGGGCGTCTCCCTGGTGTTCAAGGAGATCGAGCGGCGGACCGTCTACACGCTGCTGGCGCAGCCGGTGCAGCGCTGGCAGTTCGTGCTGGCCAAGTTCGCCGGGCTGCTCGCGGTGCTCGCGGTGCACGTGGTGCTCATGTACGTGACCCTGGCCTTCGCGCTGTGGATGCGCGGCGCCACGGCCTCCGGGCTCGCTCCGGCGGTGTGGCTGATCCTGGTCGAGCTCGCGATCGTCACGGCCTTCGCGCTGCTGTTCTCGACGCTGACGAATCCGATCCTCGCCGCGGTCTGGACGAGCGCCGTCTACGTGTCGGGCCACCTCTCGTGGAGCCTGCGGCTGCTGGCCGAGCGCGTGCCCCCGGGCGCCGGTCGCTGGGCCTGCGAGGCGGGGTACTGGATCCTGCCCAACCTGGACCGACTCGATCGCAAGGCCGAGGTCGTGCACGGGCTCGACCTGCCGGCCGGGTTCATCGCCTGGTCGACGCTGTACGGCGCGTGCTACGTGGCGCTCGTGCTCGCGCTGGCCTGCCTGGCGTTCGAGCGACGGGAGTTCCGGTGAGAGCGCCGCGCTGGATCGCGGCCGGCTTGCTCGCCGCCGCGCTCGGCGGCGCGAGTCTCTCGGCCCGCGTGCTCGAGCGGCTCACCCCCGCGCGCGGGCGGGCCGAGCAGCTGCTCTACCTGCCCAACGGCAGGCACCTGCGGGTGCTGAGCCTCGGGCACGCGCCGCTGCTGGCCGACCTGATCTACGTGTGGGCGATCCAGTACTACTCGGAGTACGACACGGCCGATCGCTTTCGCTACGTTCGGCACGTCTTCGGGGACGTGATCGCGGAGCTCGATCCGCACTACATCGACGCCTACTGGCTCGGCGCGATGATCCTCATCATCGAGGCCCGCGATCTCGAGGGCGGGCTCTCGCTGCTCGACCTGGGCATCGAGCGCAACCCCGACCAGTGGATCCTGCCCTACCTGGCGGCCTGGGAGTGCCAGATGGCGTCGCGCCCCGAGTGCGCGAAGCGCTACTTCGAGCGCGCAGCCGCCGTTCCGGGAGCACCGCCGATCACGCGGCGCATGCACGCCGCGCTGCTCGCGCGCACGGGTGCGCTCGAGGAGGCGCTGCGCCTGTGGCTCGCGGTCCTCGAGGATCCGGCGTCGGACGATCTGTCGCGAGCGATCGCCAAGCGCAAGGTGAGCGAGGTTCGCGCCAAGATCGACGTGTCCGCGCTGCGCCAGGCGATCGAGACGTTTCGGATCGACAACGGCCGCGCGCCGCACGATCTGGCCGAGCTCCGCCGGCGCGGCTACATTCGCGAGGTGCCGACCGATCCGAGCGGGCAGCCGTACGCGTACGACGCAGCCACCGCGCGCGTCACGTCTGCGGCCGGTCGCGTCCTGGGGGAGCCGTGAGCGACGCTGCGCTCGAGGCGCCGTTGACCCTCGTGGTCGCCCTCGCCGGCCTCGCGCTGGGCAGCTTCCTGAATGTGTGCATCTACCGCCTGCCCGCGGGCGAGAGCGTCGTGCGCCCCGGCTCGCGCTGTCCGGGCTGTCGGGCGCCGATTCGTTGGTACGACAACGTGCCCGTCGTCTCGTGGATCCTGCTGCGCGGCCGGTGCCGGCGCTGCAGCGCGGCGATCTCCATGCGCTACCCGCTCGTCGAGATCCTGACCGCGCTCCTGCTCGTGGCGCTGTGGTGGTATCTCGGCCCGGGTGCCGCGTTCCTCGTCGCGGCGCCGTTCGCCCTGGCGCTGCTGGTCCTGTTCTTCACCGACTTCGACGAGCGCTTGCTCCCCGATGCGGTGACGTTGAGCGGGCTGATCACCGGGCTCGCGATCGCCTGGTGCAATCCGTTCCTGACCGGCTCGAGCGGCCGCCGGGTCTGGCTCGCGCTGTCCGGGGCCGCCCTCGGCGCGGGGCTGCTGTGGGGCGTGGGCGCGGTCTACGGACGGCTGCGCGGGGTCGAGGCGATGGGTCTCGGCGACGTGAAGATGATGGCGATGGTCGGCGCCTTCGCCGGTCCGGTCGGCGCCCTGGTGACGGTATTCGGGGCGTCGGTCGTCGGCGCGGTGGTCGGCGTGGCGCTGATTCCGATCCGGGGCGGGACGCTCAAGGACGCGTTGCCCTTCGGCTGCTTCCTCGCGCCCGCGAGCCTGGCCGCCCTGCTGTGGGGTCAGCGCTTGGCCCAGGCCTACGGCCGACTCGTGCTGCCTCCCGGCTGAGCTTCGTCCCAGCGGTCCCTCGTCCCCTGACCGGCCACCGATCCTCCCGGTAGCCCGACGAGTGAACAGGATGCGACGCGATCGGCTAGCCGCGGGATTCACGCTCGCGGAAACCCTGCTTGCGCTCGGACTCTTCGCCGGGGCGCTGCTCGCGATCGGCGGGCTCACGCTCCACTCCCGACGGCTCGTGGCCGCGGGTCGTGCCCATACCGTGGCGCTCGCGGTCGCGCGGGGCATCGTCGAGGATCTGAGCGCAGGCGGCTTCGAAGGCACCTGGCGCCTCCTGGGCCTCGACGGCAGCGCGGCTTCCGCGCGCGTCGACTCGCGCTCGTGCGCTTGGGCCGCACCCTGGCAGGGGACGCTCGAACACGCGCTCGCGCGGGCCCGGGCGGAGATCGAGCTCGTGGCGCTCGCCCCTGCAGCGACGACGCCGCTCCGCGAGGCCTCGGCCGTTCGCGTCGTCGTGACCGTGTCCTGGCTCGAACGCTCCCGACCACGGAGCCTCCGTCTCGTGATGGTGCGGACATGAGCGCGCAAGGCGCCCGCTCGACGAGCAACGGGGCGAGTCTCGCCGAGGCGCTCGTCACGCTCGCGGTGGCGTCGCTGCTCCTGATTCTGGCCCTCGCGTTCTACGAGGGCGCACGCCGCTCGTTCCGCGAGGGCGAGAACGCGGCCGAGCAGCAGCAGAGCGCGCGGGTGGCCCTCGAGATCGTCGAGGCGGATCTGCGCCTGGCCGGATTCCAGATCAACCCGGACGGCGATCCCGCGCGCCCCGACGAGCCGATCGAAGCCGCCCTGGCCACGGCGCTCGTGCTGCGCGCCGACTTCGACGCGTCCGATGCCGGCTCGTCGTCCGATCCGGAGCGCGCGCTCGAGGGCGGGGCCTTCGAGCGCGTCTCGACCGGGAACGACGAGATCCGCGGGTTCGTGCTACGGCCGATGGAGGGTGTGGGCAGCGAAGCGCTCGCCTTCGATGCCGATGTCGCGCCGGCGCCCCGCGATGGGGCGGTCGAGCGCGTCACGATCGATCGGCTCGCGCTCACGCTCGATCGGCCGCCCTACGCGCTCTATCGGGTCGCGCTCGACGCCGACGCTGCCGCGTACGGGGCTGCGGGCTTCGTCCGCTTCACGCCCGTGGTCGAGAACGTGCGTGCGCTGCGCTTTCGCTACTTCGACCGCGCGGGCCGAGAGCTCGTCGGCCCGGGCGGCGAGGACACGCCCGCCGCGCGCGAGACACGAGCGGCGATCGTGCGCATCGGGGTCGAGCTCGATGTGCTGACGCGTGAGCCGGACCCGCGGTGGCTCGACAGGACCGACGGGAGCCCACGAACGCGACGGAAGCACAAGCTCGCGCTGGCCAGCCACGTGTTCTTGCGCAACGCATCCACGCAGCGGGTGCGGCCGCGTCGCACGGCCCGGCGCGCCGCACGGGACGATCGCGGTGCGGTGCTCGTCCTGGTGCTGTGCATCGTGGTCGCGGCCAGTCTGCTCGCGCTCGCGCTCACCTTCGTGGCCGAGGCGGACAATCGCATTGCGCGGAACGAGAAGCGCGCCAGTCAAGCTCGGTTCGCGGCCGAGGCCGGCGCGCGGCTGGTCAAGCGCTGGTTCGACGACCCGCGGAGCGCGCCGCACGTCCCGGCCCCATCGGTCGTCGATCGCTCGCTGCGCCGCATCCGGAACGAGTCGGACCCCGAGGGCGCCTCGCTCGGCTCGATGCCGCGCTACAAGGAGGGCATCGACTCCGACGGGGACGGAGCGGACGACCTGTTCGAGCTGCCGTTCGACGGCTCGCTCGAGCACGCCCTGCGCGGGACGCTCGACGGGCCCGACGTGCGGATCGACGGAGCGGGCGGCGCCGAAGCGAGGTTTCTCGAGGAGCTGTCGACGGCGCTCTTCGCCGGCTTCCCGGGCGAGGGCGGTGGCGTGCGCGCACGGATCTCGCGAATCGACATCTCGGCACCGCCCTACCTGCGCGCCGGAGCGGGGTGGATCCGTCAGGGCGTCGCGACCGTGCGCGTCACGGCGAGGCTCGTGCAGTCGGCCGGGACGGCGAGCGAGACTCTGGCCGAGCGGACGGTCGAGACCGTGCTCGCGGAAGTGCCGTACCGGAGCATCACCGGACCTCTACTCTCCTGTGCCGACACCGTGTGGACCGGGCGGGTCGGCGTCCGCTGGGGCACGCTCGCGAGTGTCGGTCGAGTCGTGCTCTCGGGAGCCCCCGCGCTCCCCTCGAGCGTGCCCCGTGCCGTGCCGCCGGTCGCGAGCCTCGATCCCGTGTGGAACTGGGTCGACCCGGCCGCGTTTGCTGCGTTCGTCGGCGCGGTCGAAGGGCTGCCGTTTCCCGATCCGTGGTTCCGGGTTCTCGCGGGGCAGGATCTCGTCGGGATCGGCGCCGCCCCGGGCCTCGCACAGCCGTTTCCGCCGGATCCCGCACCGCGGGCTCCCGACCGATCGAACTTGTTTCAGCGGCAGTCGCAGGTCGCATGTCCGGTGCTCGACTACGCGACCTGGAAGGCGATCGCGGAATCGGGTGACCGCGGCGTCCACCTCTTCGCGTGGGACGGCGGGGCGTTTCGCGAGGATGGGACCGGACCCGCGACAACGCTGCCCGATGCCGTGCGTGGCGGAAGCGGCTTCTATTTCTTCGACACCGCGGACGGCCAGCCGCCACGCGACGACGACGGGGACGGGAGCGCGGACAATCTCACTCCCGCGATCGAGCTCGATCGCGACGTCCTGTTTCGAGGCGTCCTGTACGCGCACGCGCGCTCGATTCGCCTGGTTGCGGATCCGACTCCGGGGTCGGAGACGACCCTGCGACCTCCGGGGGAGCCGTTCCAAGACGCCGATCTCGACGGGACGTTCGACCTGGGCGAGGCCCACCTCGATCTGGTCTACCCGACGGCACCGGGCGACGCCGCATCGCCGATCCCGGCCGGCCCTCCCGGCGGAGCCAGGGACGCCACAGGTCCCCCGATTCCGGGGGTACCCGTGGCGTTCCACGGGATCCTGTTCAACCGAGGTCGATTCGAGGCCACGGGCCGCGGGACGGTTTACGGCGCGGTTGTCGCCGGCGAAGGCGTTTCCCAGTCTCCGGCAAACGGATCGGCCACCACCCCCGACATCTTCTGGGATGCCTCGATCCCGGCCCATTGGCCTCCGCCGGGCTGGGCCGTCCCGCGGGTCCTGGTTCGGGCCGTCCGGTTCGACCCGTGAGGTGACTTTCCGGCCGGCGGAACCTACAATTCCCGTCGAGACCGATACGCCCGCTGGGAGGGATCTCGCGATGTGCCGTACACACCCCGCTCGTCCCTGGGCCGTCCTCGCCGTCGTGTTCCTGGCTCTGGCACCCGCAATCGTGTTGGCCGAAGAACAAGACGCGAAGAAGAAGAAGCAACGGCCGGTCGCGGAGGAGTCGAGCGAGGCGACGCAGGCCGAGGCCGCGAAGCCCGCCTACGACGTGCGCAAGGACGACGTCATCACGAACGAGGACCTCGAGCGCATGATGGCCGGCTTGACGCCGCTCGAGGCGCGCACGGGCGTGTACCAGGCCGAAGCAAAGCCGGAGGAGGCCGGCACGCCGGGCGTCGAGGGGGTCCCGACCGCCCCCGCTCCGGGTGCCGCGCCTGCTGCGGCCAAACCGGCGTCACCGAGCGAGCAGCGGACGGAAGCCCAGGGCAAGATCGCGGTCCTCCAGGCTCGCGTGTCCGAGCTCGAGAAAGCCGTGCTCGCGGTCAAGAACCCGCTCCTGCCGCGCACCTGGACCACTCCCGACTCGATGAAGGACCAGGACGAGCAGTCGGGCTATTCGACGCTCGAGAACACGGAGCGCCTGGCCCAGCGTGAAGCCGAGCTGCGCGCGGCGCGCGAAGAGCTGAGCAAGGCACGCGAGGAGCTCGCGGGCTCGGGCGGCAATCATGAGGATGCGAACGACGACGCTCCTTGACAGGCCGTCGGCGCGTTTCTAGACTCGCGTCGTGCGCGGAGCGAGCCTGACCGGACGCGACTTCCTGTCGCTTCTCGACTTCACGCCCGATGAGCTCGGTCGTTTCCTCGAGCAGGCCGTCGAGGTCAAGGCCAACCCGCAGCGCTTCGCGCAGGCGCTCGCCGGCAAGACCCTGTTCCTGTACTTCGAGAAGCCGTCCTTGCGCACGCGGGTGACCTTCGAG
>Ga0180085_1000175_pt1 | contig 22133 bp, 19 predicted proteins | sample EasRiv730_16_10D_FD_123013 | JGI IMG/M metagenome (GOLD analysis project Ga0180085, IMG submission 123013) | Soil microbial communities from meander-bound floodplain in the East River, Colorado, USA - East River metaG ERMLT730_16_10D | ecosystem: Environmental > Terrestrial > Soil > Floodplain ... | reverse complement strand
GGCCGCATGGTGGTGATGATGGATGACGAGACCCGCGAGAACGAGGCGGATCTCATCATGGCGGCGGAGGCGGTGACCGCTGAGGCCATCGCGTTCTTCGTGCGCTACACGAGCGGGATCATCTGCCAGCCGATGCTGAGTGAGCGCTTGCAGGAGTTGCGGCTGCCGCAGATGGTGCCCGAGAATACCGAGTCGCATCGCACGGCGTTCACGATCTCGGTCGACTATCGCCACGGCACCACCACCGGCATTTCCGCGCACGACCGCGCCAAGACCATCCGTGCGCTCGCCGATCCCGCTTCGCGGCCCGAGGATTTCGCGCGACCCGGACACATTTTTCCCCTGCGTTATACGCCGGGCGGCGTGCTGTGCCGGGCGGGTCACACCGAAGCGACCGTAGATCTGGTGCGGCTCTCGGGCTTCTCATCGCTCACCGGGATTCTGTGCGAGATCGTCAATGATGACGGCACGATGAAGCGCGGTGCCGCGCTCCAGGAGTTCGCCGGCAAGAATGGCCTCAAGGTCGGAACGATTGCCGACCTGATCCGCTATCGCCTGCGGAACGAGCGCTCCGTCGAGCGCATCTCGGATCAGCGGGTGACGACCGATTACGGCGAGTTCCGCATGTGCTGCTACGAGGATTACGTCAACCGCGAGGTCCACATCGCACTGATCCGCGGAAGCCTCGACGGGCCGCATCCGCCACTGGTGCGCGTGCATGTGACCGACACGGTGCGCGACCTGTTCGGCATTCACAGCGACCGTGGCCGGCCGCTCAGGGACGCGATGCGTCGGATCGCCGAGGAGGATCACGGTGTCATCGTGATCCTGCACCAGCCCGAGGCACCGCGCGACCTGATCGATGCCGTGCAATCATTGCGCGCGCCGCATCCACCAGCCGCGCGTAGTGAGGGCAATCGCGTCCTCCGGACCTATGGCATCGGCGCGCAGATCCTTCAGGATCTGGGCATCAGGCGCATGCGCGTGCTGAGCGCGCCGCTGCTGCTGCGCGGAATCTCGGCTTTCGACCTGGAGATCACCGATTACGTGGACAGCGAGTAGGCGGGGCCAACGAAAGACATGCAGGACATACGCACAACAGAAGGCGACACCGAGGCGCGTGACCTGCGCTTCGCGATCGTAGCCTCACGCTTCAACGAATTCATCGTCGCGAGCCTGATCCGTGGCGCCGTTGAGGCACTCGAGCGTCACGGCGCGAAGGCCGAGCACGTCGAGCTTATCCGTGTACCCGGGGCACTCGAGCTACCGGTCGTCATTCGCAAGTTGCTGGCGCAGCGGCGCTTCGACGCGATCATTGCCCTTGGCGCCGTGATTCGCGGCGAGACGGCCCATTTTCAGTACGTTGCCGGAGAGTGCGCACGCGGGCTCGCCCAGCTCGCAGTCGAGTCCGGCGTGCCGATTGCCTTCGGCGTGCTCACGACCGAGACGATCGAACAGGCGATGGAACGGGCCGGAACGAAGAGCGACAACAAGGGCGCGGAAGCCGCCGTCACTGCGATCGAGATGGCCAACCTGCTGCGCCATCTCGACGGCTGAGCGCCGCCCCACGGCCGTGGCCGGTGCTTCTCCATCGCGTGCCTCGTCCCGGGCCCGCTCTGTCTCGCGCAAGCTGGCCATGCAGGCGCTCTATCAATTGCAGCTCAATGCGCAGACCTGGCAGGAGCTGCACCAGCAAGCGCTTGCGACCGAGGATGCCGCTCGTGCCGATGCCTCGTACCTGCGTGAACTCATCGAACAGGTTTGCGCCATTCGCGACGACCTCGAGACCGAGCTGGCCGCGCTGGTCGATCGGCCGCTCAAGGACCTCGACCCGATTGAGCATGCGATCCTCCTGATCGGGACATACGAGCTCAAGGCGCGCCTGGATATCCCTTACCGGGTCGTCATCAACGAGGCCGTCGAGCTCGCCCGGCGCTTCGGCGCGACTGACGGGCACAAGTATGTCAACGCTGTGCTGGATCGCGCTGCCACACGCTTGCGCGGTGCGGAGCGCGGAACTGCTTGAGCGACAGGAGTCGTGCGGTGCCAATTGGCGAGTTCGAGCTCATCGAGCGCTACTTCTCCAAAGGATTCGCGCAGCGCAACGACGTCGCGATTGGCGTAGGCGATGATGCCGCCGTCGTGCAGGTGCCCACGGGCTCGGAGCTCGTCGTGGCTGTCGACACGCTCGTGTCAGGCGTTCACTTCCCGGCGGGGATGGCGCCTGAGCATGTCGGTCACCGTGCCCTCGCGGTCAACCTTAGCGATCTCGCGGCGATGGGCGCGTCACCCTGCTGGTGCACGCTGGCGCTCACGTTGCCTTCGGTCGAGGAGCGTTGGCTCGAGAACTTCGCGCGCGGTTTTCGCGAGTTGGCACTGCGCCACGATGTCGCGCTCATCGGCGGCGATACCACTCGGGGACCGCTGACAATCAGTGTGCAGATTCTCGGCGTCGTTCCCACTGGCGCTGCGATTCTCCGCAGCGGTGCCGAACCCGGCGACCTCGTTTTCGTGAGCGGTACGCCCGGTGATGCTGCCGCGGGGCTCGGGCTCATACAGGGAACGATTTCCGCCGCGCAGCCTGGCGTTGCCGACAACCTCCGCCAGCGATTCCTGGCGCCGACCCCGCGTGTCGAGCTGGGATTGGCATTGCGTGGGATCGCCTCGGCGGCGATCGATGTCTCCGATGGCCTGCACGCCGATCTCAACAAATTGCTGGTTGCGAGTGGGATGGGCGCCGGGCTGTATCTGGATCGGCTGCCACTGTCACGCGCACTTCTCGATTGTCAGGGCTTCGCGCGCGCACGGCGGCTGGCGTTGAGCGGAGGCGATGACTACGAACTGTGCTTCACGGTTCCTGCGGATCGCGTCAGCGCCGCCGAGCGCGCGGCGGCAACTGTTGCGTGTGCAATCCGACGAATCGGGACGATCGAGGCGCAACCGGGGTTGCGTTGCTTCGACGGCGGACGTCCCGTCTCCGCCGATGCGGTGGGATACGACCATTTTGCTGGCTGACCGCCACCGCCGTCTTTCTCCACGACTTTCCCGCGCTTCCCCACACGTGACACCGTCACCTCGCACGAGCTGTCATCGATCGCGGGATACGCCGCCGGGTCCTTCGTATCATCAAGAAGGACGGGAAACCGCGGGAAAGTCGTGGAGAAAGACGGCGGCCGGAGCCACTGAGGCGATCCCCTAATCCAGCGCCGGCCGCGGTCAATGCCGCGTCAATAACGCCGAATGGGCGGACCCACTTGGCAGCGTTCACATCCACGCTGCACAGCGGCAGGTGATCCGCGATTTGCGTCACAGATTGGCTTTGACCCGCTTCCGTATCCTGCCGCCCGACCTTGCACAGGTGTCAGCCATTCGTAACGTGATCGCAGAGCGGGCGCGACCCGGTCCCGGTGTACCGGAGAAGATCGGGAAGTACGTGATCATCAACGAAGTCGGTCGCGGCAGCACCGGCGTCGTCTACCTTTCGCACGATCCTTATTACGGCCGCGACGTCGCCATCAAGGTCTACAACATGGAGACCGGCGGCGACGAGGAGCGCGCGCGCGTCGCGCGCAAGATGTTCCTCTCCGAAGCCCACATGGTGGGGATGTTGCAGCATCCGAACATCCTGCCGATCTACGATGCCGGCGAAGAGAACGGCCACTGCTACGTCGTCACCGAGCACGTCCAGGGCGCGCGTACGCTGGTTGCCTATTGCCGTCCCGATAACCTGCTGCGCGTCGACGACGTGGTCGAGATCATGTTCAAGTGCGCCCGGGCGCTGAACTATGCGCACGGACGCGGCGTCATTCATCGTGACGTCAAGCCGAGCAACGTCATGCTCACGACTGACAGCGACGTGCGCATCATCGATTTCGGCATCGCACTGGTGCAGGACTCGGACATTTCCTCGATCCAGGGCATAGCCGGAAGTCCCAGCTACATGTCTCCGGAGCAGGTGCAGAACGCGCAGATCACGCCCCGCTCCGACCTGTACTCGCTCGGCGCCGTGATGTACGAATTGCTGACCGGCTTCCGTCCCTTCCGCGCCGGCAACCTTTCCAAGCTCCTGCACCAGATCGTATTCGCCACGCCGCCACCGATCCACACCCTGCGGCAGGACATTCCCGAGGATCTCGAGAACGTGGTGGCCAGCGCGCTGCAGAAGGAATCTGAGAAGCGCTACAAGAGCGGGCTCGATTTCGCCGCCGAGCTGACGCGCGTCCACCAGAAGCTGCGCGCGCACTACGAGCGGATCGACAGCCAGGAGCAGTTCGGCCTGCTGCGCCGGCTGAAGTTCTTCCACGACTTCTCGCATGGCGAGATCTGGGAGGTGCTGCGCGCCAGCGCGTGGCAGGACTACACGAACGGTGAAGAGATCGTCAAGGAAGGCGAGATGGACGATCGCTTCTACATCATCGTGTCGGGCCGCGTCGCCGTGGAGCGGCACGGGCGCGAAGTCGGCAAGCTGACCAGCGGCGATTGCTTCGGTGAGACCAGCTACGTGCGCGGCGCCAAGCGCACCGCGACCATCAAGGCCGACGGTGAGGTCACGGTGATGAAGGTGAGCTCGACGCTGCTCGAGCAAGTGTCCGCTTCCTGCCAGCTGCGCTTCAACAAGGTATTCCTGCGCAGCCTGATCAGCCGGCTGCAGAACGTCGAGCGCACGCCGGGCTGAATCCGGCCGCCGCTCAGCGCTTGCGCGCCGAACCCTCCTTGTCCTTCTCGATAAGCGCATACGCCGAGTGATTGTGGATCGATTCGAAGTTTTCTGACTCGACCACGTAGGCGAGCACGCGCTCTTCCTTGTTCAGGCGCACCGCGATGTCGCGCACCATGTCCTCGACGAACTTGGGGTTGTCGTAGGCGTGCTCGGTCACGTACTTCTCATCCGGCCGCTTCAGGATCCCGTAGAGCTCGCAGGACGCCTCTTCCTCGGCGATGTCGATCAGCTCTTCGATCCACATGTGCTCGCGGATGCGTGCCTTGATGGTGATGTGCGAACGCTGGTTGTGTGCACCGTAGTCGGAGATCTTCTTCGAGCACGGGCAGAGACTCGTGACCGCGACCACCACCTTGAGCCACAGTTCGTCGCGCCCCTCGTGCCGCTCGCCGATCAGCGAAGCGCGGTAATCCATCAGGCTCTCGACACCTGACACGGGCGCTTTCTTCATCACGAAGTAAGGGAACGACATTTCGATATGACCGGCATCGGCATTCAGCCGCTGCGTCATCTCCTCGAGCAGGGCGCGGAACGAATCCACGGAGATCTCGCGCTCATGGTGCAGGATCTCGATGAAGCGCGACATGTGCGTGCCCTTGAAGTCGTGGGGCAGGTTCACGTACATGTTGAAGTTCGCGATCGTGTGCTGCTCGCCGTTCGAACGATCCTTGACCCGAATCGGGTGGTACACATCCTTCACACCCACGCGATTGATCGGGATCTGGCGCGTGTCGGCGCGGCTCTGCACGTCTTCAATTCCCGTGACCGCGGAGCGGCGGGGATGCGTCGGGGCGTCCATCTCGGTCTCTCTATCGGTTGATCGTAAGCTCGTCTCGATTATACGCATGCGCCAGCCGGCAGCTCTGCGTGTGGGGAAATGTGCCGGCAGATCCTTCAGGCGGACACTGGCGTGGCGCGTGCCAGACCGGGCTGGCGCCAGAAGCGCTCGATCGCGTTCTCGAGCGAGCCCGCGTCGAGACCGGCCATCCTGAGACAGTCCTCGCGCGAGCCGTGTTCCACGAATCGATCGGGAAGCCCGAGGTGCAGCATTGGAATCTGCATTCCGCGTGCACACAGCAGTTCGGATACGGCGCTGCCAGCCCCACCCGCGATGGTGTTTTCTTCGATGGTCACGAGCGCGGAATGCCGTGCGGCGAGTTCGAGGACCAGCTCCTCGTCGAGCGGCTTGACGAATCGCATGTTGACGAGGGTCGCGTCGAGCCGTTCGGCGATGTGTTCCGCCGCTGCCACCATCGTCCCGAATGCAAGGATTGCCAACCCGCCGCGTCCGTCGCGCCGGACCTGCGCGCGCCCGACAGGGATTGCCTGCATCGCGGCCACGATCGGCACACCGGGGCCGTGACCGCGCGGATAGCGCACAGCCGACGGGCAATCGAGAGTGGTGGCGGTGAAGAGCATCTGGCGGCATTCGTTTTCGTCAGCGGGCGCCATGACCACCAGGTTGGGAATGCAGCGCATGAAGCTGAGATCGTAGCTGCCCTGATGCGTCACGCCGTCGCCGCCCACGAGACCGGCACGATCGACGCCGAATATCACGGGCAGCTTCTGCAGAGCAACGTCGTGGATGAACTGGTCGTAGGCGCGCTGCAGAAACGTCGAATAGATCGCGACGACCGGGCGCGCCCCTTCACAGGCCAGTCCGGCGGCGAACGTGACGGCATGCTGTTCGGCTATCCCGACGTCGAAGTAGCGTTCCGGAAAGCGCTTCTCGAACTCGACCAGCCCCGAGCCCTCTCGCATTGCGGGGGTAATGCCGATAATGCGCGAGTCGCGCTCCGCCATGTCGCACAGCCACTGGCCGAATACCTGCGAATAGCTGGGACCGGAAGCCTTCTCCTTGAAGATCTGGCCGCTGACCGGGTCGAAAGGTCCAGGGCCGTGCCATTTGATCGGGTCGGCTTCCGCCGGCGGGAAACCCTTGCCTTTGCGCGTCACGATGTGCAGGAACTGTGGTCCGTGCAAATCCTTGAGATTGCGCAGCGTGCGGGTCAGCGCCTTGAGGTCATGGCCATCGATGGGGCCGACGTAGTTCCACCCCATCTCTTCGAACATCGTGCCTGGAAGGACCATGCCTTTCATGTGCTCTTCCGAACGGCGCGCGAGCTCCCAAACCGTCGGCATCTGCCGCAGCACCTTCTTGCTTCCCTCGCGCAGGCCCGCGTACAGCTTGCCCGACATGACCTTGGCAAAGTAGTTCGACATCGCGCCCACGTTCTGCGAAATCGACATGTCGTTGTCGTTCAGGATCAGCAGGAGATCGACATCGAGACTGCCGCCGTGATTGAGGGCTTCGAACGCGAGGCCCGCACTCATGGCGCCGTCGCCGATCACGGCGACGGCGCGGCGTTTCTCGCCCATGTGCGCCGAAGCGATCGCCATGCCGAGCGCCGCGCTGATCGAAGTACTCGAGTGTCCAACCCCAAACGTGTCGAACTCACTTTCGGCGCGCGAAGGGAAGGGCGCGAGCCCGCCCGCCTGTTTGATCGTGTGCAGTCTTTCGCGACGACCGGTGAGGACCTTGTGCGGGTAGGCCTGGTGACCGACGTCCCAGACGATGCGATCGTGCGGCGTGTTGAACACGTAATGAAGGGCGATCGTCAGCTCGACGCTGCCCAGACCCGCAGCGAAATGCCCGCCGCGCGTGGCGACGGTCTCGATCAGGAACGCGCGCAATTCCTTTGCCAGCGCCGCGAGCTTGGTCGCCGGGAGCTGGCGCAAATCGGCAGGTGAGCGGATGCCGCTGAGCAGTGGATAGGCGGTTTGCGCATCCATGGGATCAAGTTTACCTACGAATCGCGCTCGATGACGAAATCCGCGAGCCAACGCAGGATTTCACCTCCAGGTCCGAAGCCTGCAAGCGCGTCGAGCGCGTGCGCATGCAATTCGCGGCAACGACTCTTTGCCTGCGCCATCCCAGCGACGCTCGGATAGGTGGGCTTGTCCATTGCGCGGTCGGCGCCGGTCGCCTTGCCGAGAATTGCAGGATCGCCCTCGACGTCGAGAATGTCATCCTGGATCTGGAACGCGAGCCCGATGTGATCTCCAAAGCGTCGCAACTGCGAGAGGCGTTCGGCATTTTCCTCGGCGGCGGCTGCCGCTCCCATCAGGACACTCGCACGAATCAGCGCGCCCGTCTTGCGGCGGTGAATGTCCTCGAGCTCCGCGATGGAGAGCTTGCGACCAACGGCCGCCAGGTCGAGCGCCTGACCACCCGCCATGCCATCGGTGCCGCTCGCGTCTGCGAGCAATTCGATCAGGCGCGCCCGTACCAGAGGGTCGTCGGCGAAACCGGGATCGCGAGCAAGGATGCGGAACGCGAGCAGCTGCAGCGCGTCACCCGCCAGAATTGCCGTTGCCTCATCAAACGCCCGATGACAGGTCGGCCGGCCGCGCCGCAGGTCATCGTCGTCCATCGCGGGGAGGTCGTCGTGGACAAGCGAGTAACCGTGGATCAGCTCAACTGCCGCTGCGGGCGCATCCATGCGCTCGAGCGGGGCCTCGAGTGCTTCGCCAGTCGCGTACACGAGGATTGGACGGAGTCGTTTGCCGGTCCCCAGGACGCTGTAGCGCAGGGCCGCATGCAGACGTTGCGGAACGCGCTCGGCCGCCGGGAGCCAACGATCGAGCACGTCTTCCACGCGAGCTCGATAGGCCGCAATCCTTGCCGGCATCGATGCGACGCTTGCAGGCAAGAATCAGTGCCCTGGAGTCACGATTCCGGCTCGAAGTCTTCGATCACCGGTTCGCCGCCGGGAGCAGAAGCCTTGAGCAGGATTTCGACCTTTTGTTCGGCAGCCTTGAGCGCCGTCTGGCACGCCTTGGTGAGCGCAATTCCGCGCTCGAACTGCTTCAGCGCCTCTTCCAGCGGCAGATCGCCCTGCTCGAGCCGCGCAACCAGCGCTTCCAGCTCGCGCATCGACTGCTCGAAGTCTGCGGTCTTGCTCTTTTTCAATGACAAAGCGCTGGCTCCCCTCGGGCGACGCCGGATTATACGGTGGGGTTCACGCTGCCGGACCGCGGCCGACGCTTCGGTGGCGCGATCCTTACGTTGACTTGGCCGCATCGTGAGTCTAGATTCACTCCACTAGACTGATTCTAAGCGATCCTGATTCACTTTGAACTTAAGCTTCGATCGCGGAGGGTGAACGATGAATCTCAAGGGCAGCAAGACGGAAAAGAATCTCAAGGATGCGTTCGCGGGCGAGTCGATGGCCAACCGCCGCTACCTGTATTTCGCGGGCAAGGCCGATGTCGAAGGCTACAACGACGTCTCCGCGGTGTTCCGCTCCACGGCCGAGGGTGAAACCGGCCATGCGCACGGACATCTCGAGTATCTCGAGGAGGTGGGTGATCCCGCGACGGGGCTGCCGATCGGCGAGACATCGAAGAATCTCAAGGCAGCCATCGCCGGCGAAACGCACGAGTACACCGACATGTATCCGGGCATGGCGCGGGCCGCGCGCGAAGAGGGCTTTCAGGAGATCGCGGACTGGTTCGAGACGCTGGCGAAAGCAGAGCGTTCGCACGCCAACCGCTTCCAGAAGGCACTGGACGGGCTGTAATTGCCGCGCGAAGGCAGTCTCGAAGCGCCGACGCGCCTGCCGCTCGAATGGCGCAAGCCTGATTTCTATGACACGCATGCGCTCGAGAAGGAACTCGAGCGCGTGTTCGATATCTGCCACGGCTGTCGGCGCTGTTTCAGCCTCTGCAACGCCTTCCCCACGCTCTTTGACGCAATCGATGCGTCGCCAACCGGCGAGCTCGATGGCGTCGAGCGGAAGGCTTATTGGGAGGTCGTGGACCACTGTTACCTCTGCGACATGTGTTACATGACCAAGTGTCCGTACGTTCCGCCGCATCCGTGGAACGTGGACTTTCCTCACCTGATGCTGCGGGCCAAGGCGGTCAAGTTCTCTCAAGGGAGCGCGCGTCTGCGCGACCGCATCCTCACGTCGACCGACGCCGTCGGCCGGCTCGCCGGCATTCCGCTAGTGGCCGAGACCGTGAACGCGGTCAATCGCAGCGCCGCAGGCCGCAAGCTCCTGAGGAAAACCCTCGGCGTGCACGAGAATGCGCCGCTGCCCAAGTATCACAGCCGGTCATTCAGGCGGCGCGAGCGCCAGCGCGAGCGCCCGGTTATTGAGGTCAGGGAAACACCGGAGACCCGCGGCAAGGTCGCTCTGTTCGTCACGTGTTATGGAAATCGCAACGAACCGGACATTGCTCAGGATCTCGTCCGGGTGTTCGAGCACAATGGCATCGTGGTCAATCTCGCGGCGCAGGAGCGATGTTGCGGAATGCCCAAGCTCGAGCTCGGCGATCTGCAAGCCATCGCCACGCTCAAGGACGCAAACATTCCCGAGCTCGCGCGCCTGGTCGATGAGGGCTTCGATGTCGTGGCGCCGGTGCCGTCCTGCGTACTCATGTTCAAGCAGGAACTGCCGCTGATGTTTGCCGGTGATGCGGCGGTCCTGAAAGTCAGCGAGCGGGTGTTTGACCCGTTCGAATACCTGATGCTGCGCCACAAGGCAGGGCTGCTGCGAACCGATTTCAAGGCGGCACTCGGCAAGATCGCATACCACGTGCCTTGCCATCTGCGCGTGCAGAACATCGGTCTCAAGACGCGCGACGTTTTCAAGCTCGTGCCGGGCACCAGCGTCGAAGTGATCGAGCGCTGTTCGGGGCACAACGGCACCTACGCCGTGAAAGAGGAGTTCCACGAAGTATCGATGAAGATTGCCCGGCCAGTGGTGCAGAAAGTGGCCGGAAGCGGCGCGGATCACTACTCAAGCGATTGCCCGATGGCGGGGCACCAGATCGAGAATGGACTCGAGAAATCGCGGCCACCCGAACACCCGCTGACCCTGCTCAGGATGGCATACGGACTATGAGGGGTGGGCAGTTGGCACTCGGCGGTTGGCAATAGGAGGGCAAGTTCTTTCTGCCAACCGTCAACTGCCAACCGTCCAAGCATGTCGGCCAAGCTTTCACCCTCTGATCTCATGACCCTCGAGAACTACGCGCGCGGCCGCGCTGAGTTTCGCGAACGCGTGCTGGCGCACAAGAAACTCCGGCAGATCGGTGTCGGGCCGCATTGCACGTGGCTGTTCGAGGATCGTCTGACCATCCAGTACCAGGTCCAGGAAATGTTGCGCGTCGAGCGGATCTTCGAGCCCAAGGGCGTTGCGGAGGAACTCGAAGCCTTCAACCCGCTCATTCCCGATGGCGGCAACTGGAAGGTGACGATGTTGATCGAATACCCCGACCCGGATGAGCGGCGCATTGCGCTCATGCGCTTGAAAGGCATCGAGGACTGCTGCTGGGTGCAGGTGGCGGGCCACAAGCGGGTCTTTGCGATCGCGGATGAGGACCTCGAACGCGAGAACGAGGAGAAGACCTCGGCCGTCCATTTCCTGCGCTTCGAGCTCGATCCGAACATGCGCGCGTCGTTGCGCGCCGGTGCGGCGCTCGGCGTCGGCATCGATCACGATCAGCATCGCTTCAGCGTCGACTCGGTCCCCGACGGCGTCTGCACCGCGCTCATCGCCGATCTCGACGGCTAGCTTGCTACAATCGCGCGCGCTCGAGCCGCTCGACAGGGTGACATCAGACGCGATGAGCCAGTCCTATACTGCTTCCGACATCGAGGTCTTAAGCGGCCTCGACCCGGTGCGCCGCCGGCCGGGGATGTACACCGACACCCGCAACCCCAACCATCTCGCGCACGAAGTCATCGACAACAGTGTCGATGAAGCGATCGCCGGCTATTGCAAGCTCATCGAGGTGACGCTCCACAAGGACGGCTCGCTCACGGTCGAAGACGGCGGCCGCGGTATGCCGGTGGACATCCACCCGAAGGAAAAGATCTCGGGTGTCGAACTGATCCTGACCCGCCTGCACGCCGGCGGGAAGTTTTCGGAGACGACCTACCAGTTCGCCGGCGGCCTGCATGGCGTCGGCGTTTCGGTCGTGAACGCGCTGTCGAAGAACCTCGAATGCTGGGTGCGGCGCGGCGGCAAGGAATACAACATCAGTTTCAAGGACGGACGCGTCAAGTCAAAGCTGGAAGAGGTGGGCACAGTCGGCAAGGCCAACACCGGCACCACTGTGCGCTTCTGGCCGGACACGCAGTTCTTCGATTCCGACAAGTTCTCGGTGCCGAAGCTCAAGCACGTGCTGCGTGCCAAGGCGGTGCTCTGCCCCGGGCTGCGTGTCAAGCTCAAGAATGAAACCAACGGTGAGAAGGACGAGTGGTTCTACACCGGCGGAGTTACGCAGTACCTTCTTGAGCAGCTGAAAGACGGCGAATGGATGCCGCAGGAGCCCTTCGGCGGTGACTTCAAGAGCGAGCGCGAGGCCGCCGAGTGGGCCTTCGTGTGGCTGCTCGACGGCGAGCACGTCGTCACCGAGAGCTACGTCAACCTGATCCCGACGACCGAAGGCGGCACTCACGTCAACGGCCTGCGCGCCGGGATTGCGGATGCGGTGCGCGAGTTCTGCGAGTTCCGCAACCTCGTGCCGCGCGGCGTGAAGCTCGCGCCCGAAGACGTGTGGGAGCGGGTCAGCTACGTCCTGTCAGTGAAAATGCAGAATCCGCAGTTTGCGGGTCAGATAAAGGAGAAGCTCGGCTCGCGCGAAAGCGCCGCGTTTGTCGGCGGCGTGGTCAAGGATGCCTTTGCGCTCTGGCTCAACCAGCATCCGGATGCGGGTGAGCGCATCGCGCAGTTCGCGATCGCCAATGCCCAGGCGCGGTTGAAGGCCTCGCAGAAGGTGGCGCGCAAGCGCATCACCAGTGGTCCGGCGTTGCCGGGAAAACTCGCCGATTGCGCCAGCCAGGATCCGGTACGCACGGAGTTGTTCCTGGTGGAGGGTGACTCAGCTGGTGGCTCCGCCAAGCAGGCGCGCGACAAGGACTTCCAGGCGATCATGCCGCTTCGGGGCAAGATCCTGAACACCTGGGAAGTCGAACCCGCGCAGGTGCTGCAATCGCAGGAAGTGCACGACATTGCAGTGGCGCTCGGCGTCGACCCGGGCTCGCAGGATCTCACCGGGTTGCGCTACCACAAGGTGTGCATCCTCGCGGACGCCGATTCGGATGGACAGCACATCGCGACGCTGCTGTGCGCGCTGTTCCTGCGCCACTTCAGGCCGCTGGTGCTGGCCGGCCACGTGTTCGTCGCCATGCCACCGCTGTTTCGCATCGACGTCGGCAAGCAGGTGTTTTACGCGCTCGATGAAGGCGAGCGTGTCCAGATCCTCGAACGTATCGCGGCCGAGAACATCCGCGGCAAGGTCACGATCATGCGATTCAAGGGGCTGGGCGAAATGAATCCAACGCAGCTGCGCGAGACCGTGATGTTGCCGCAGACGCGCCGGCTGTTGCAGCTCACCGTGACGGGCAACGACAAGACGGATCAGCTGATGGACATGCTGCTCGCGAAAAAGCGCTCGTCGGACCGGCGCGAGTGGCTAGAGACCAAGGGCAATCTCGCGCAGTTATGAGCGACCAGAACGAACTCAACTTCGAAGGCATCGAGAAGCAGCCGCTCAGGACGTTTACTGAGAAGGCGTATCTCGACTATTCGATGTATGTGATCCTCGATCGCGCGCTGCCCGCGCTCGGTGACGGGCTCAAGCCCGTGCAACGGCGCATCGTCTACGCGATGAGCGAGCTCGGGCTCAATGCCGGCGTCAAGCCGATGAAATCCGCGCGCACAATCGGCGACGTCATCGGCAAGTTTCACCCGCACGGCGATTCCGCGTGCTACGAGGCCATGGTGCACATGGCGCAACCATTCACCTATCGCTACCCGCTGGTGGAGGGCCAGGGCAATTGGGGCTCGACCGACGACCCCAAGTCCTTTGCGGCGATGCGCTACACCGAGTCGCGTCTCACTCCCTATGCCACGCTGCTGCTCAGCGAGCTCGGTCAGGGCACCGTTGACTGGCAGCAGAATTTCGACGGCCGGCTCGAAGAGCCGGTGACATTGCCCGCGCGCGTGCCCAATCTTCTGCTCAATGGAACCTCAGGAATCGCGGTCGGAATGGCGACCGACATTCCGCCCCACAACCTGCGCGAAGTCGTGGCTGCATGCGTGCGGCTGCTCGACGAGCCGGATGTCTCGGTTCGTAAACTCTGCCAGCACATCAAGGGGCCCGATTTCCCCACGGGTGCCGAGATCATTTCACCGCGCAAGGAGCTGGTGAGCTTCTACGATTCTGGCAACGGGACGTATCGCGCCCGGGCGACCTACGAACTGGAAGAGGACTTGATCGTCATTACTGAACTTCCCCACCAGGTTTCGGGCGCGAAAGTGCAGGAGCAGATCGCCGCGCAGATCCAGGCCAAGAAGCTGCCGATGGTCGATGACGTGCGCGACGAGTCGGACCACGAGAACCCGACGCGCCTCGTCATCGTGCCGCGCTCGAACCGTGTCGACCCGGTGCCACTGATGACGCATTTGTTCGCCACCACGGATCTCGAGCGCACTTATCGCGTCAATCTGAACATCATTGGCCTCGACGGCCGGCCGAAGGTGACCGGCCTGAAGGAAGTTCTCGAGGAATGGCTGCAGTTCCGCCTCGCCACCGTCACGCGACGACTGAAGTTCCGGCTTGAAAAGGTCACGCGCCGGCTGCACATCCTCGACGGTCTGCTCGTCATCTATCTCAATCTCGACGAGGTGATCCGCATCATCCGCCGCGAGGAGGAGCCCAAGCCGGTACTGATGAAGCGTTTCAAGCTTTCCGAGGAGCAGGTCGAGGCGATTCTGGAGACCAAGCTGCGTCATCTCGCGAAGCTCGAGGAAATGAAGATTCGCGAGGAACAGGCGACGCTGCAGGCCGAGCGCGAGGACCTCGAAGCGGTGCTGAAGAGCAAGGCGCGCCTACGCAAGCTCGTCCGCGAGGAATTGATCGCCGACGCCGAAGAGTTCGGAGACGAACGACGCACCAGGATCGTGGAGCGCGAGGCGGCTCAGGCGATCGACGAAACGGAGCTGGTGACCAGCGAGCCCGTGACGGTGGTGCTGTCGGCCCGCGGCTGGGTGCGCGCGGCGAAGGGTCACGACATCGATCCGCGAACGTTGAGCTACAAGACCGGCGACGAATTCCAGTCCGCCGCGCCCGGGCGCTCGACGCAGCTCGCCGTATTCCTGGACAGCACCGGCCGGGCCTACAGCCTGCCCGCGCACACCCTGCCTTCCGCGCGAGGGCAGGGCGAGCCCTTGTCAGGCCGCCTCGATCCGCCCGACGGCGCCACGTTTGCGGGCGTCCTGATCGGCGAACCGGATGATCTGTGGCTCGTCGCGAGCGATGCCGGCTACGGGTTCACGGTGCGCCTGAAGGAACTGCACTCGCGCAACAAGGCCGGGAAAGCAGTATTGCGCGTACCCGAGGGTGGCAAGGTGTTGTTGCCCGCGCCGGTGCCAGCGGACCCGCAATCGCGGGTCGCGGTCGTGAGCAACGACGGCAAGCTGCTCGCGTTTCGCGTCGCTGATGTCCCCGAGTTGCCCCGCGGCAAGGGCAACAAGCTGTTCGGAATTTCGGGCAAGAAGTTTGCAGCCCGCGAGGAGTTTCTGACGGCGATGAGCGTGGTTGCGCCGGACCGCAAGCTGGTGGTGGTGAGCGGCGAGCGCCGCATGACGCTGTCGTTCAGCGAGCTCGATGCGTATCAGGGCGCGCGCGGTCAACGCGGCGCCGTGTTGCCGCGCGGCTGGCGCAAGGTGGACCGGCTGGAAACGGCGGTGGATGCCTAATGGTTGGCGGTTGAGAGTTGACGGTTGACAGTAGGAGCCAGATTCTTCACTGCCAACTGCCAACTGCCAACTGCCAACTGCCAACTGCCAACTGCAATCTCTTAGCGCGTACCGATGACGACGGCTTCTGGCGCGTTGACGAAATAGCCCTGGATGAATTCGATTCCGAGCTGCCACAACACCGCCATGGTGTTGGCGTCCTCGACGCGCTCGGCGATGGTTTCGAGTTTCTTCTTCTTTGCCGCCTCGACCAGGCCCTTCACTTTCTGCTGCAGCTGGTTGTTGTTGGCCAGGCCCTGCATCAGCGAGCCGTCGATCTTGATGAAATCCGCCGCCAGCGCGGCGAGCAGCGCGAGCGGGTCGCGCCCGGCGCCGAAGTGCTCCAGAGCGAAGCGGAAGCGCAACTGCTTGAGCGCCGTGATCAATTGACGGGTCTGATTGACATGCTGGGTGGCCACTTCTTCAGTCACCTGAAAGCAGATCCGCTGGGGCTCGATCTTGATCGCCTTGAGCTGCGTCTGCAGCCAGCCGATCAGCGACGTGTCGAGCACGGTGTCCTTCGACAGGCGCACGAAAATGCACGCTGGCTTGCGGGCCGCGCCAAATGACATCGAGGCGCCTACCACCCAGCGGTCGATGTTCTTCATCAGGTCGTTGCGCTCGGCGGCCGCCATGAACTCCGTTGGCAGCACCTCGGTGCCCTGCTCATCGAGCATGCGTACCAGGATGTCGAACATGCCCCTGTCTTCGCCCTGCAGGCTGGCGATCGGCTGCTGCACCAGGCGAAAACGATTCTCCATCAGCGCCGACTTGATCTGCTTGACCCAGATCTTGTCGGCCGCGAGCATCTTGGTGTCGGACTCGGTGCGATCGAATGACGAGACCCGGTTGCCGCCCTGCTCGCGGCCGCGCCGGTTGGCCGAGCTGGCGTCGTTGACCGCCACCGCAACGTCGGCACTTCCCGGCGGTATCACCGCCAGACCCACCGTGCAGGTTGCCGAGAAGGACTTCTGCGCGATCTGGAACACGTGCTTGGCGACCCGCTGCACCAAGTGCTCGGCCCATGCCTCGACGTCGCGCGGCGTGCCGCGTTCGATCAGCACGGCGAAAGTGTTGCCACCGAATCTGCCGGCGAGATCGTGGGGCTTGAGTTGATCGCGTAACAGTTCCGCGAACGACACCATGAAGTCCTCGCACGCGAGCAGACCGATCTCGCCCTGGATACTCGCGAACTTGTCCGGCTTGATGTAAGCCAGCTCGCGTACGCCACCCTTTGCGGGTGCCGCCAGGCGCGCCTTGAGTCCCTCGACGAAGAAGCGTTGTTGCAGCAGACCGGTCGATGGATCGCGCCGCACAGCGTCCCGGAGCTGCTGCTCGATCTCCGCGCCCCCGCCGGCGCCGGCCGCGGCTTCACGAGGCGCGGGCACAGAGATGCGCACGCAGGGGTCGCCATCGAACTCGGCTGGCTTGATCTCGAGTTCGAGCGGCACGGCCGAGCCGTCGCTCAACAGCGCATTGACGCGCAGCTGATGGCCGGCCCACTTGCCCTGGGCGCAGGCCACGAGGGCTCCCTTGAGCGCCGCGTGGGTTTCAGGCTCGAACATGTCCATCAAGGGTTGGCCCGTCAGGCCGTCGGCTGCGGCGAGACCGAACAACTCGACCCAGGCCGGGTTGGCATCGACGATGATGCCTTCGGCCACGTGAGCAATCGCGTCTGCCGAGCCCGCCATGAACGCGCGCAGCTGCTTCTTGTACTCGCGCGCCGAGGAAAGCGTGGAGTTGAGCGCGCGCTCGAGGCGGAACGCCCGCAGCTCGCGACCCACCACCGTCTGCAGCCGGTTACGGTTGCCCAACGAGACCACGTCCTGCGCGCCGAGGCGCATTGCCTCGGCGATGATTTCCTCGTTGATGGTCTCGCGCACGATCAGTATCGGCACTTCGGGGCCGAACTGGTGACAGATCTTTAAGACCGATTCGAGGCTGGCGTCGAAGCGGTCGGAGAAAATGAGGAGCATCTCGGGATTGATCTGGCCGAGCGCGTCCGCCAGGTCGCGGATGTCCGGAATCCACGCGCAATGCACCGGATGGCCGGCGTTGCGCAGCGTGCTATTGACCGCCTCGACGTGGTCCTGACTATGAGTCACCACGATCATCGGCACCGCGCCTTGCTCGCTCAACGGTATTTCCCCCGCGCCCTAAAGGTTCCGTTCGCCGACGCTGCGAAGAGCGGGAATTGTAGCACCGCAATTTCCGGCAACCGTGCGTTGGCTCACCATCTGGCTGGCGGGTCGAGAGGCTTGCCGCTATGATACGCGCCCCTTTTTGGGGTTCCGATCGAGCTCTTCACGATGTCCAGCTACAGCACCAACGAGTTCCGCTCGGGACTCAAGATCCTCATGGATGGCGATCCGTACGCGATCGTCGAGAACGAGTTCGTCAAACCCGGCAAGGGCCAGGCATTCAATCGCGTCAAGGTCCGCAACCTCAAGACGGGCCGCGTGATCGAGCGGACGTTCAAGTCCGGCGAGTCGGTCGACGCCGCGGACGTCGTCGACAGCGAGATGCAGTATCTCTACAACGACGGCGACTTCTGGCACTTCATGGTGCCGGAAACGTTCGAGCAATACGTCGCCGGCAAGTCGGTGGTCGGTGACGGTGCCATCTGGCTCAAGGACGGGGACGTCTGCATCATCACGCTGTGGAACAACGTGCCGCTGGTGGTGACGCCGCCGGCGCACGTGGAGCTCAAGGTGATCGAGACTGATCCCGGCGTGCGTGGTGACACGGCGACAGGGGGTCAGAAGCCGGCCAAGCTCCAGACCGGAGCCGTAGTGCGCGTTCCTCTCTTTATCAATGAAGGCGAAGTGATTCGCGTCGATACGCGTTCCGGCGCGTACATTTCCCGCGCCAAGCAATAGCGCGCTACGCGCGCAGGCTGGCGAGGAATATTCCGGCGAGGCGTTCGAGCCCCGTACGATCCACGTCATCGAATCGTGCCAGTTCCGGGCTATCCACATCGAGCACGCCGATCAGTTTGCCGTGCTCGATCAGCGGCACCACGATCTCAGACCTCGAGTCCGGGTCGCACACGATGTGATCGGCGAACGCCTCGACGTCGGGCACGACCACCGTCTCGCGTCGCGCCGCGGCGGCACCGCACACGCCGCGTCCGATCGCGATGCGGACGCACGCCGGCTTGCCCTGGAATGGCCCGACGATGAGTGCGCCGTTCTCGAGAAAATAGAACCCGAGCCAGTTGATGCGCGGCAGCGCTCCGAAGAGCAGCGCAACCGTATTGGCCGCATTGGCGATGCGATGCTGCTCGCCGCTCAAGAGTCCCTCGAGCTGGCGCGCCAGCTCCCGGTAGGCACGTGGCTTGTCGCTGAAGTCGATGGCTGGCGATTCGTGGGCCACTGGAACCGATCTCACGCTCGCTCGGCAGGAAACGCAATCACTTCATCGATGTGCCGGGCACCCGCGGCGCGCATCACGAGCCGATCGAAGCCCACGGCGACGCCTGAGCAATCGGGCATTCCGGTCGCGAGTGCCGCCAGCAGGCGCTCGTCCAGCGGAGGCCGGTCGAGTCGACTCGCGCGCCGCCTTTCCAGGTCCGCCTCGAAGCGCCGCCGCTGCTCCCCGGAATCGGCGAGCTCGTGAAAGCCATTGGCCAGCTCGATGCCATCGAGAAACAGCTCGAAGCGCTCGGCGACCGTTGGATCCCCGGGTTTGACGCGTGCGAGCGCGGCCTGACTCGCGGGGAATTCGTAAACAAAAGCGAGTCGTCCGCCTCCGAGCCTGGGTCCGACGACTGTGGACATGAGCAGGTCTAGGCAGTCATCGCGCTCCTGCGGCGGAGGAACAGGGAGCGCTACGTCGTGCCGTCGCACGCAGTCGAGCAGGTCGCGAATGCTCGCGGTGAATGGATCGATGCCGGCGATCGTGCGCAGCGCATCGCGATAGGAGAGGCGCTGGCTGATGCCGAGCGGGCAATACGGCGCGAGTAGTCGCGTCACGAGCCGCTCGACGTCATCCATCAAGGCGTCGACGTCGAACCCCAGTCGATACCATTCGATGAGCGTGAACTCCGGGTTGTGCAGCATGCCGCGCTCACCGTCGCGAAAGACATGCGTGATCTGGAAGATATCGCCGGATCCCGCTGCCAGCAGGCGCTTCATCGCGAACTCGGGCGACGTCTGAAGATAGAAGTCACCGAGCGCTGCGATTCGCGTTCGCAGTGAGGCCAGGTGGATGTCGGTCACCGCGGCGTGGGCGAGCACCGGTGTCTCGACCTCCAGCACGCGCTGCTCTTTGAAGTACGCGCGCGCCTCACACAGCAGCGACGCACGCAAACGCAGCGCCTGAAGGCTCGCCGAGGGACGCCAGTCAGACGCGCTCATCGGGGAGCTCCTGCGCACTCGCCGATTCGTTCTCCCATCCTCACGGCGGCACCTTCGCGCAGCGATTCGAGCCAGCGGACACGGCCGCGTTCCATCAACAGGATGACCGTCGAGCCCATGTTGAATCGGCCCATCTCGGCCCCGCGCACGAGGTCGACTGGGGCCGGCGGCGCGGGCAACACCGTTGGCCGTTGCCGGGTCGATGGCGTGATGTCGCCAGCCCATACCGTTGCCATGCTGCCCACGAACAACGCCCCGACGAGAACGACCGCGAGCCGCCCGCAGCCGGTCTCGAATGTGCAGATCACGCGCTCGTTGCGGGCGAAGAGCTCCGGCACATGGGCCGCCATGGTCGCATTGACGCTGAACAGCTTTCCGGGGACATGGATTGTGGCGGTCAACGCGCCGCTGATCGGCATGTGGATGCGGTGGTAGTTGTAGGGCGCCAGGTAGATGGTTGCGAAATCGCCGCCACGAAACGCCTCGACGAGAGCCGTGTCACCGGCGAACAGCGCATCGAGCGAGTACCCGTGACCCTTCGCCTGGAACAGTCGCTGATCTTCGATCCGGCCGGCGGCGCTCACCGTGCCATCGACGGGGCTGACGATCGCACGGGGAGCGGTATCGATCGGGCGCGCATCGGGGTGCAACGCGCGCGTGAAGAATTCATTGAAGCTCGCATAGGCTCGAGGGTCGCTCTGCTCGGCCTCAGCGAGATCGACGGCGAATCCCTTCAGGAACCGGCCAATCAGCAAGTTCTTCCAAGGACCGAGGGTGCTGCGTGCGGCGAAATGCACCACCCGCGAGAGCAGATGCTGCGGCAATACGTATTGCACGCCAACGAAGGCGCGCTGGCGAAAGGTCGCGCGTGCGGCGAGTCCGGTCACGGTCCTAGAACCTGGCTTACCTTCAGCCGCGGCCCAGCATGCGCAGATAATCGGCTGCGAGCCGTTCGGCGCTATGGGGTGGCGAGAATACGGCAGCCTCTCGACCCTCCGGGTCGAGCAACAAGATGAACGCCGCATGATCGACCATGTAGTCGCCGCCGCTCAACGGAATTTTCTGATGCGCGACGCCCAGACCCGCGGCAAATTGGTCGATTGCCGCGCTCGGTCCGGTCACGCCGATCACTGAAGAGTCGAAACGCGCCACGTAGGCCGCCATCGTCTCTGGTGTATCGCGCTCGGGGTCGACCGAAACCAGGACGATCTGGGGGACCTCGCCGACGTCCAGCCCGCCCAGTCGCTTGCGGACCTCGACCAGGGTCGCCAGGGTAGCGGGACAGACAGCGGGACAATGCGTGAAGCCAAAGAACATCAGTGTCCAGCGACCCGTGACCGCATCGCGCTCGAATGGCTGACCCTGGTGCGAAACGAGCGAGAACTCCGCCAGCTCGCGGGGCGGAGACAGGCGTGTGCCGGTCGCCAGTTCGACCGGCGCGGAAGACTGCAGCGATTGCCGGGCCACCCAGGCGCCGGTGGCGGCCGAGATCAGCAGCATGACGACGATGAGGCTGCTTCGGGAGGGCGACATGTGTGAAATTATCACACAGCCATGAGGTCACCGCCGCACACCCGCAGCCGGCCGCGCAAGCCACCAGCGTTGACGGTCGGCGCACTCTTGACCAAAAGCGCGCATCGGCTGGCTCGCGCGCGGCTTTCGTTCGGGCACGGCACCGACAATCCGGTCGATGAAGCGGCGGCACTCCTCTTTCATGCGCTCGGCCTCGATCACGAGGATGCACCGGCCGTCTATGCGCGACCTGTGACGGCGGCGGAACGGCGACGCGTCGAACGCTTCATCGAGCGACGCATCCGCGAACGCCGGCCGGCGGCCTACCTGACGTGCCGGATGTGGTTTGCGGGACTCGAGTTCTACGTCGATGAGCGCGTCCTGGTACCCCGTTCACCGATCGCCGAGCTGATCGTCGCCAGCTTTCAGCCATGGATCGAGCCAGCGCGCGTCAAGCGCGTGCTCGATATCGGTACCGGGTCCGGTTGCATCGCCATCGCCTGCGCCTACGCCTTTCCACGCGCACGAATCGATGCCAGCGACACTTCCGTACCTGCGCTCGCGGTGGCCCGCCGCAACATCCGCCGACACCGCCTCGTGGGCCGCGTCATGGCGATCCGGGCCGACCTGTTCAACGGATTGCACGGGCGCCGGTACGATATCATCGTGAGCAATCCTCCCTACGTGGGCGCGAGGGAGCTCGAGGCCTTGCCGGCGGAATACCGG
>Ga0180085_1000174_pt1 | contig 22195 bp, 20 predicted proteins | sample EasRiv730_16_10D_FD_123013 | JGI IMG/M metagenome (GOLD analysis project Ga0180085, IMG submission 123013) | Soil microbial communities from meander-bound floodplain in the East River, Colorado, USA - East River metaG ERMLT730_16_10D | ecosystem: Environmental > Terrestrial > Soil > Floodplain ... | reverse complement strand
CACGGCACGATCGGCATCGACCTGGTGGCGATGAGCGTGAATGACGTGCTGGTGCAGGGCGCCGAGCCGCTGTTCTTCCTCGATTACTACGCCTGCGGCAAGCTGGACAACGCGGTCGCCGCGCGGGTGGTGCAGGGCATCGCGCGCGGCTGCGAGCTCGCGGGCTGCGCGCTGATCGGTGGCGAGACCGCGGAGATGCCCGGCATGTATCCGGAGGGCGAGTACGACCTGGCGGGGTTCTGCGTCGGCGTGGTCGAGAAGGACCGGATCATCGACGGGCGCGCGATCGCAGCCGGCGACGCGCTGCTCGGCCTCGCCTCGAGCGGCCCGCACTCCAACGGCTATTCGCTCATCCGCAAGATCCTCGAGCGCGGCAAGCCGCCGTTCGACCCGCTCGAGCCGACGCGCATTTACGTGAAGCCGGTGCTCAAGCTGCTGGAGACCGTGCCCGTGAAAGGCCTCGCCCACATCACCGGCGGCGGGCTGGTCGGCAACGTCCCGAGGATTCTTCCAAAGAACGTCATTGCAAAAATCCATAAGGCGGCTTGGCCGCGGCCCGAGGCCTTCAAGTGGCTGCAGCAGACCGGCGGCGTGGCCGAGGACGAGATGTGGCGCGTCTTCAACTGCGGCATCGGCATGGTGCTCGTCGTGCCGCGCGACAAGGTCCAGGCGGCGCGCGCAGTGCTCGAGCGCGAAGGCGAGCGCGTCTACGAGATCGGTGCGATCGAGAAATCCGCGGGCGAGCCGGACGCGCTTATAGCCTAGCGGCGCTACTTCACCCTGTAGAGGACGTCATGCTCGCGGGCGTGATCGATCACCTTCAAGCCGAAATCGTCGTCCGGCCCGACTTCCTGGACCGGCTCATGGCCGATCTGGAGCGAGTCCACTCGCTGGCTGAAGTCGCTGGTGTGCCCCTTGACGTGGATGTTGTCGCCGACGCGCAGGCGGATCCCGGGCTCGAGCTTCACCACGGCCACCAACAGGTGCCCGTAATAGTGCGTCACCACGCCGATGCGCTCGCCCGGCGGCGGGGGTGGCGGCGGCGGGCTCGCCGGCTTCGCAGCCTTCGGTGCCGGTTTTCTGGAAACCTTCTTTGCAGCCTTTACCGGCTTCTTACGCGCGAGCGGCCGCTTCGCCGTGACCTTCTTGCGCTTGACCTTCGATTTCGCCTTCTTCTTCGCCTTAGCCATGTGTCCTCCTCTGCTTGATTATTGTCCCGCGCTCGATCCGCGCCGCGCAAGGTAGATTCCCACGAGCACGATCAGGCCGCCGAGGACCTGCAGGGGGACCAGCGCTTCGGACAACAGAACCCAGGCGAACAGCGCGGCCATGACCGGCTGGAAGAGCAGGCTCACCGAGGAGAATGCCGCGGGCAGGTGGGCGAGGGCGTAGGCGATCAATCCCTGGCCGGCGGCGTGCGACACGAGCGCGAGGCCGATGAGCATCCACCAGCCGAAGGCCGAAGCCGGCAGCATCTGCTCGCCCGAGGCGAGGGCCACCGGAAAGAGGAGCAGCGCGGTAATCGTGCTCGTCACCGCCATCAGATGCAGCGTGGTCTCGCCGCGGTCGCGCAGGCCTTTGACGGCGAGGATATAGCCGGCATAGAACATCGCCGTCACGACACCGAGCGCATCGCCGGCGAGGCCGGTCGCGGAGAACTCGAGGCTCGTGTGCACGAGCAGCGCGACCCCCGCGAGCGCCGCGGCAAGGCCGGCGAGGAAGACCCCGCTCGGCCGCTGGCGCAGGAAGATCCAGGCCGCCAGCGTCACGAAGATCGAAGCGAGGTTCGCGAGCAGCGTGGAATTTGCCACCGAGGTGAGCTGGATCGAGGTGTGCCAGAAGCCGAGGTCGCCCGCGAAGGCAAAGCCGGCGGCAAGCAGAAGGGGCCATTTGCCCGCGTAGCGCCGGGTGGTCTTTCCTGACCTGAAGTACAGAATCCACAGCACGGGAACGGCGAGCGCCACCCGCCAGAATGCGGTGGCGGTCGGGCCTGCCTCGGAGACACGAACGAAGATCGGCGACAGCGCGATGCAGGTGGCGCCGGCGAGGAGCGCGACGAGCGCGGGGTTCATGCCCCGCGCATGGTAAAGCGCTTTACTACTTCAGATCGTTCCAGCGCTTTTGCGCGGCCTCATAGCGCTTGCGCGCGAGCTCGACTTCCTGCTCGAGCTGCGCCTGGCGGGCGAAGTATTGCTCGCCCGGCCGGCTCGCTCCGCCGCCGGCGGTGCCGAGGCGCTCGCCGGCCTCGGGCGCGATGCCCTCGTCGCGCCGTTGCTCGGCCTGCTCGAGCGCGAGGTAGGCGGTGCGCGCTTCCTCCACGGCCTTGTCGAGCTCGGCGCTGCGGTTTTGCGCCAAGGCGAGTGATGAAGTAGTTATCAATGCGACGGCGATTAAGCGTTTCATGACGACCTTTCCGGTACAATTTTTTCGACATGCCGGCGCCGCGTTTCGTTCACCTGAGGCTGCACAGCGAGTACTCGGTGAGCGACGGAATCGTCCGCATCGAAGAGGCGGTCGAGCGCGCCCGGGCGGACGGCATGCCGGCGCTGGCGCTGACCGACGCCGCGAACCTGTTCGGCATGGTCAAGTTCTACGGCGCGGCCCGGGCGGCGGGCGTGAAGCCGGTCATCGGCGCCGATTGCTGGCTGCAGAACGACGCCGACCGCGACAAGCCTTTTCGCCTGCTCCTGCTGTGCGCCTCGCGTGCCGGCTACCTGCGGCTGTGCGACCTCCTGTCGCGCGCCTGGCTGCGCAACCAGCACCGCGGCCGGGCCGAGCTCGCCCGCGAGTGGCTCCAGGATACCGAGGGCCTGATCGCCCTTTCCGGGGCGGGGGCCGGCGATGTCGGCCAGGCGCTCGCTGCCGACCATGGCGAGGCCGCCGAACGGCTCGCGCAGGGCTGGGCGCGGCTCTTCCCCGGCCGCTACTACGTCGAGCTGCAGCGCGCGGGCCAGCCGCACGCGGAGGCGCTCCTCGCGCGCTCGGTCTCGCTCGCGTCGCGCCTCGGGCTGCCGGTGGTGGCGACGCACCCGGTCCAGTTCCTCGAGCGCGACGACTGGCGGGCCCACGAGGCGCGCGTCTGCATCGCCACCGGCCATATCCTCGGCGACCAGCGCCGGCCGCGGCGCTTCACGCCCGAGCAGTACTTCAAGCGCCAGGACGAGATGGCGAAGCTCTTCGCCGACATCCCGCACGCGCTCGAGAACACGATCGAGCTCGCGCGCCGCTGCAACCTCGCGATCGAGCTCGGCAAGAGCAGGCTGCCGGCGTTCCCGACGCCGGCTGGCGTGAGCGTCGAGGAATATCTCAGGCAGCAGGCACACGCCGGGCTCGCGCAACGGGGTCTGCAGAACACGGAAAGGCTCGAATTCGAGCTGCGCACCATCATCCAGATGGGATTCGCCGGCTACTTCCTCATCGTGGCGGACTTCATCAACTGGGCGAAGCAGAACGGCGTGCCGGTCGGCCCCGGCCGGGGATCGGGCGCCGGGTCGCTCGTCGCCTATGCGCTCGGCATTACCGACCTCGATCCGCTGAAGTACGACCTGCTGTTCGAGCGCTTCCTCAACCCGGAGCGCGTGTCGATGCCGGACTTCGACATCGACTTCTGCCAGGACGGACGCGACCGCGTGATCGACTACGTGCGCAAGAAGTACGGCGAGGACAGCGTGTCGCAGATCGCCACCTTCGGCACCATGGCGGCGCGGGCCGTGCTGCGCGACTGCGGCCGCGTGCTCGACCTGCCCTACAGCTTCTGCGACCAGCTCGCGAAGCTCGTGCCGGTGCAGCCGGGGAAGACCATCACGCTCGACGACGCACGCAAGATGGAGCCTCTCCTTGTCGAGCGCGAGAGGAACTAGGACGAGGTGCGCGAGCTGCTCGCGCTCTCCGAGAAGCTCGAGGGCCTGGTGCGCAACGTCGGCATGCACGCGGGCGGCGTGCTGATCGCGCCGGGCCGCCTCACCGATTTCTGCCCGCTGTACGCCGCCGAAGGCGCGCACGTCATCTCGCAGCTCGACAAGGACGACGTCGAGGCGATCGGCCTGGTGAAGTTCGACTTCCTCGGCCTCACCACGCTCACCATCCTCGACTGGGCGGAGCGTTATGTCCGGGGTTTGGGGGAAGAAGGCTTTTTCCTCGCAGCCGTGCCGCTCGATGACGCGGACACCTACAAGCTCCTTTCGTCCGGCAACACGACCGCGGTGTTCCAGCTGGAATCGCGCGGCATGCGCGACCTCATCAAGCGCGCGCGCCCCGACCGCTTCGAGGACGTGATCGCGCTGGTTGCGCTCTACCGGCCCGGGCCGATGGACCTGATCCCGGAATACATCGAGCGCAAGCACGGCAAGCGCGTCGACTACCTCGACCCGCGCCTGGAGCCGATCCTCAGCCCGACCTACGGGATCATGGTCTACCAGGAGCAGGTGATGCAGATCGCCCAGGTCATCGGCGGCTACACGCTCGGCGGCGCCGACCTGCTGCGCCGCGCGATGGGCAAGAAGAAGCCGGAGGAGATGGCGCTGCAGCGCGACAGCTTCGTGAACGGGGCGCAGAAAAACGGCCTTGCGCGCGGCAAGGCGATGCAGCTCTTCGACCTGATGGAGAAGTTCGCGGGCTACGGCTTCAACAAGTCGCACGCCGCGGCCTACGCGCTCCTCGCCTACCAGACCGCGTACATGAAGGCGCACCACGCGGCGGCGTTCGCGGCGGCCAACCTTTCGGCGGTGATGGACGATACCGACAAGGTGCGCCAGTTCCACGAGGACGCGCTGGCGAACGGGCTCGCCATCCTGGCTCCGGACATCAATGCCTCCGAATACCGCTTCGTGCCGGTCGATCGCCGCACCGTGCGCTACGGCCTCGGCGCCGTGCGCGGCACCGGGCAGGGAGCGATCGAAAATATCATTTCAGCTCGCAAGGCCGCCCCGTTCGCAAGTCTGTTCGACTTCTGCACGCGCGTCGACAAGCGCGTCGTCAACCGCCGCGTGCTCGAGGCGCTGGTGCGCGCCGGCGCGTTCGACGCCATCGATGAGAACCGGGCCCGGCTCGCCGCTTCGGCGGGCCGTGCCCTGGAAGCCGCCGAGCAGGCCGAGCGCCAGGCGAGCCAGGTGAGCCTGTTCGGCGAGACCGAGGCGTCGCGCGGCGGCGCCCACGTCACGGTCGAGGCGCCGCCGTGGGACGCGAGGCAGAAGCTGCTGGAGGAGAAGGCCGCGCTCGGGTTCTACCTTTCGGGCCACCTGTTCTCGATCTACGAGCGCGAGCTGTCGAAGTTTCCGCGCACGCCGCTGGCGAAGCTGAGCCCCGCGGACCGGGTGTGGATGGCCGGGGTCGTGGTCGCGGCGCGGGCGCAAATGACGCGGCGCGGGCGCATGATGGTCGTGATGCTCGACGACGCCACCGCGCAGGTCGAGATCTCGGTGTTCAACGAGCTGTTCGAAAAGCACCGCGACAAGCTCAAGGAGGACGCGCTGCTCGTCGTTTGCGGCAAGGTCCAGGACGACCAGTTCTCGGGCGGGCTGCGCGTGCTCGCCGAAGAGCTCCTCGATCTCGACGCTCTGCGCGCGCGTTATGCGGCGCGCCTCAAGATTTCCATGAACGGCAAGACGGATGAAACGCGCGACGCCGCGCGCCTCCAGCAGATCCTCGCCCCCTACCGCGCCGCCGGCAGCGGCGCCTGCCAGGTGGTCGTCTCCTACGGCAACGGCAAGGGAGCGTGCGAGGTCGTGCTCGGCGAGGGCTGGCGCGTGCGGCCCGAAGCCAAGCTGATCGCCGACCTGGGCGATTGGCTGACCCCCGAAAACGTCGAGCTTGTTTTCGGAAGCTAATTAGCCCAACGCACCGCGCAGGTCTGAGCGCTGAAGAGCCTGCGGTAGTGGAGGTACCACGGGTTGACGATGCGCTCGCAGGGATCGAGGCGCCGCTTTTCGGCGAGGAATTTCGGCAGCTGCGGATAGCAGGCCTCGGCCTGCGCCCGGGTCGCCTCCGGGGTGCAGGAGACCGCGAAGCTGCCGCCCTGGGCGATCGCGGCGTCGATCAGGCTGCGGCGGAGCTGCGTTGCGCGAACCGCCGTGCCGAGAACGGGCGGCGCCGCCAGATGCAGGGTAACCGCGGCGTAGGCGCGACGCGCCCACCGCAGAAACGAATCGTTTTCCTGCAAGGTGTTTCGCACTTCGACGCCGGCGAGCGCCATGCGCCATTCCGCGCAGCGGGCGCGCGCCTCGGCAAGGAAGGCCTCGAGCTTTTCCGGCGGTACGAGCAGCCGCAACGGGCGCGCTGAAGACAATTCTTCGGTTTGCACCGCCTCGTTCACTGCACGGGAAAGCGAACCGATGTCGAGCGTGACGCTGTAGAGCGCGCCGAACAGGCCCTGCCCGCCGGCGATGAGGGAGAAGAGCTCGCGCTGGGCGGTGCGGCTCGCGCGGCGCAGCTCGCCGTTCGGCGTCACGAGCGCGATCGATTCGACGTGCATCACCGCCGGGCGGCCGTCGGGGCCGGCGGCATTGTGCGCCAGGCTTTCGCCGACGGTCATCATCGTGGTCTGCGTGCGCGCGGCGCGCGCATCGCCGGGCCGCAGGGCGGCGGCGATCGCCTTCCACGGCGTGGCTGCCTGCACCTCGACCAGCCCGTAGCGTTCCTCGACGCGCAGCACGCGATCGAGCCGCGAAGCGTCATAGGGGCGGTCTTCGCGCACCGCAGCGGTGAGTTCGAGAGCGGACAACGGGATAGAACGCGTGGCAGTCATGGCTCCTCCTCAGTCATGAAGTACTCGCGGGGATTTTTCCGGCAGTTCATCTGGCAGCGCAACAGCCGCTTGCGAGGTCGCGTTATCTGATACCGTAAGTCGCATGCCGGCGGCCAGCCGCTTCGTCGAGGCGCTCAAGAGGAGCGTTCGCGCGCGCGGGCTGACCTACGCCGAGCTGGCGCGCCGCCTGCAGCTCTCGGAAGCGAGCGTGAAGCGCATGTTCTCGCGCGGCAGCTTCACCCTCGCGCGCATCGAGGAAGTGCTCGCGGCGGTCGACCTCGACCTCTACGACGTCGCGCGCCTGACGCGCGGCGGCGGCAGCGGGCCGGCGCAGCTCACGCACGAGCAGGAAGCCGGGCTCGCCAAGGACGAGCGGCTGCTCGCGGTGTTCTGGCTGGTGCTGAACGGCTGGAGCTTCGAGGAGATCCTCGAGAGCTTCGCGATCCAGCGCACCGAGCTCACCATCGCGTTCGCGCGCCTGGAGAGGCTGAAGCTGATCGAGTGGGGACCGCGCGAGCGCGCCCGGCTGCTGGTGGCACGCGACTTCGTCTGGCGCGCCGGCGGGCCGGCCAAGAAAGCCTATGCGCGCCGCGCGATGGCCGAATTCCTGCACGCGCGCTTCGACGCGCCGCTCGAGCTCTTGCGCTTCGAGTGCCGCGAGCTCTCGGCCGAGTCCGCGGCGACGCTGAAGCGCAAGCTCGAGCGGCTGATCGCGGAGTTCAACGAATGCGCCGAGGCCGACTCCGCGCTGCCGGCGGGCCGGCGCGTCGGCGTCGCGCTGCTCGCGGGCTGCCGTCCGTGGGAGTTCTCGGCGGTCAACGCGCTTAAGCGGCGCAAACAGCCCTAGGCGGTCGGCCGCAGCTCGAAGCCTGAGTGCGGAGGTTCCTCCACGGCAGTGGTTTGTAATTCACTCACTCGCGCCCCCGGCGGACCCTGCCGCGCCCACGCGACCAGCGCTTCGACTGCGCGCGCTTCGCCTTGCACCAGCGCTTCCACGCTGCCGTCGCGTCGATTGCGCACCCAGCCGCGCACGCCGCGGCGCGCCGCCTCGTGCTGCATCGCGTAGCGGAAGCCGACCCCTTGGACGCGCCCGGTGATTGTCAGTCGAAGGCTGACCATGGATGACTCCATGGTAAGCTGGCCTGCCGGGCGGGAGGGGCGACAAAGGGGGAACGAAATGCGCGCTGCATTGCTGGTGATTGCCGGTCTCGCGCTGATCGGCTACGTGGCAGTGGCGTGGGTCCTGCCGTCGATGGCGGGCTCCGAGCTCAAAGCGGCCGCGCAGGCGCTGGTAGCCGGCGCCGAGCCGGCCAAGCAGCAGGTGGGAACCGCGGCGGAGAAGTCGGGCAACCTCGCCGGCGCCGGCAACGGCATCAAGGCGCTCGAGAAGGACGATCCCAAGCACGGCAAGATGAAGTGGATCGTCTCGGAAAACGGCGCCATCCGCGCCTGGAACGAGAAGAACGCCCTCGAAGTCACGCTGACGCCCTCGCTCCAGGGCGGCAAGACAAGCTGGAGCTGCAAGGGCTACCCGGTCGGTGCGATGCCCCCCGCCTGCGGCGGAAAAGGCTAGCGCGCAGTCACTGCCGTAAGAATTCCCCGAATGATCGCGAGCGGCTCCGGCGGACACCCCGGAACCGCGACGTCCACCGGGATCACGTTGGAGATCCTTCCCCGGCTGGCGTAGCTCTCGCCGAAAATCCCCCCGTCGCACCCGCAGTCGCCGATGGCGACGACGAGCTTCGGCTCCGGCGTCGCGTCGTAGGTGCGCCGCAGCGCCGTCTCCATGTGGCGCGACACCGGCCCGGTCACGAGCAGCAGGTCGGCATGGCGCGGGCTCGCCACGAAGCGGATGCCGAGCCGCTCGAGGTTGTAGTGCGGGCCGTTGCAGGCATGGATCTCGAGCTCGCAGCCGTTGCACGATCCCGCGTCGACGTGGCGGATGGCGAGCGCGCGCCCGAAGTGCTTCAGGACCACCTCGCCCAGCCGCTGCTCGAGCACGCGCAGGGATTCATCCTTCGTCGGCGCCGGCTCGGTGACGATGCCGGTCTTCACGATCTGCTTGAGCAAGTAGTACATCGCTAGAGATCGTGCCCGCTGTAGGAGAGGTTGAAGGATTTGTTGATCAGCGGAAAGTCCGGAACGATGTTGCCGAGCACCGCGCGCTCGAGCACCGGCCAGCTCTGCCACGACGGATCGTGCGCGTGGACGCGCTGCAGGGCGCCGTTCTCGCCCGCTTCGAGCGCGATGAAGACCTCGCCCCGCCAGCCCTCGACCCAGCCGCAGCCGCGCCGGCCGGGCTGGACGGCGGGCAGGGGAGCGCGCAGCGCGCCGCTCGGCAGTTCGGCCATCAGCTTTTCGATCAGGCGCAGGGATTCCGCCAGCTCTTCGAAACGCACCGAGATGCGCGCCGAGACGTCGCCGCGGATATGGCCCGCCGCTTGGACGCCAAGACCATCGTAGGGCGGCACGGGATGGTCGCAACGCAGGTCGTAGGACTCGCCGCTGGCGCGGCCGGCGACGCCGGTGAGGCCGAGGTGCGCGGCGAGTTCAGGCGTTATCTGGCCGGCCATGATGAAGCGGTCCTGCGCGCCGGCGTGCTCATCGTAGATCGCGCGCAGGGCGGCAATCTCGCTCTTGATGTAAGCAAGCACTTCAGCCAGGGCGCCCATCCGGGCGGGGTCCCGCGCCACGCCGCCGGGCACGATGAAGTCCATCAGGTAGCGGTGCCCGAAAAGCTCCCGGTGGACGCGCAGCAGCTGCTCCTTCAAGCGCGAGAACTGGAAGAAGCCGAAGGAAAGCGCCACATCATTGGCCAGGTAGCCGAGGTCGCCGAGATGATTCGAGACGCGCTCCAGCTCGAGCGCAATTCCCCGGAGTGCCGATGCACGCGCGGGGAGTTCGATGCCGGTCGCGGACTCGAGCGCCATCGCGTACGCCCAGGCGTAGGCGACGGTGGAATCGCCGCTTATCCGCCCGGCAAGACGGGCGCCCTCCTCGGGCGAGAGCTGCTCGAAGCGCTTCTCTACGCCCTTGTGCGTGTAGCCGAGGCGCTCCTCGAGCTTGAGGATGGTCTCGCCGACGATGGAAAAGCGGAAATGCCCGGGCTCGATCGTGCCGGCGTGGACCGGCCCCACCGGGATCTCGTGCACGCCTTCGCCTTCGACCCGGATGAACGGATAGTGGTCCGGCGCCGGCTCGAAGCTTGTCTTTGCGTCGAAGTCTTTCCGCAACGGGAACACGCCCGCAGGCCATGCCCCGTGCCGCAGCCATTTACGGTGATCGGCCCCGCCCTGCGCGTGCACGCCGAGGAGGTCGTAGGCGGCGCGCTGCATGCGGCTCGCGGCGGGGAAGAGGTCCGCGATCCCCGGGTAGCGAGGGTGCTCGCGCTCGAGCGGCACCGTCAGCCAGAGCAAGCCGGCGCGCAAGGCGAAGGCGACGTGCAAGGCGAAGCCCGTGCGTTCGTCGCTCGCCCAGAGCGCGACCAGCCGGCCTTTTTGCGCGCGGACTTTCTCGGCGATCGGCCTCAGGTCCTGGGTCGACGCGTGCCACGCGGGCAGCGGACCCGGCATCGGCTCTGCATGAGCAAGGAATTCTTTCATCCGCGCATTTATCCGATAAACGCGGCGGCCTGGCGATACCAGTCGACGAGATACGGCGGAATATAGAGGCCGAGCAGCAGCACGATCGCCAGGTGCACGAACACCGGCACGAGCGCCGGCGGGTGGGTCTGGCGCTGGGCGGTGGTCTCGCCGAACACCATCGGCTGCACCTTGCCGAAGATCGCGGCGAACGCGACGCCGAGCGAAACGAGCAGGAACGGCGTCGCCCACCAATGCTCGTGCATCGCGGTGGTGAGGACCATGAATTCGCTGGTGAACACGCCGAAGGGCGGCATGCCGAGAATGGCGAGCGTGCCCAGGGCGAGGCCCCAGCCGATGGCGGGGCTCTGCTGGATCAGGCCGCGGATCGAAGCCATGTCCTGGGTGCCGCAGGCCTGCGAGGCGTGGCCCACGGTGAAGAAGATGGCCGACTTGGTGAGCGAGTGCACCGTCATGTGAAGCAGGCCGGCGAACGCCGCGACCGGCCCGCCCATGCCGAAGGCGAAGGTCATGATGCCCATATGCTCGATCGACGAGTAGGCGAACATGCGCTTGATGTCCTTCTGCCGGGACAGGAAGAATGCGGCGACCACGACCGACAGCAGGCCGAATCCCATCATCAGGCCGCCGGAGAAGTTGCGCTCGAGGGCGCCGTCGACCAGCACCTTGCTTCGCACCACGGCGTAGAGCGCTACATTGAGCAGCAGCCCCGAGAGCACCGCCGAGATCGGCGTCGGGCCCTCGGCGTGCGCGTCGGGCAGCCAGTTGTGCAGCGGTACCAGCCCGACCTTGGTGCCGTAGCCGACCAGGAGGAACACGAAAGCGAGCGACAGCACGGTGGGCTCGAGCTCGCCGCGCACCTCGTGCAGGTGGGTCCAGAGGAGCGCGTTGCCCCCCGGCCCGAGCACCTTCTCGGCGGCGAAGTAGAGGAGGATGGTGCCGAAAAGCGCCTGCGCGATGCCGACCGAGCACAGGATGAAGTACTTCCACGCGGCTTCCAGGCTCGCCGGGGTGCGGTACAGCGAGACCAGCAGCACCGTGGAAAGCGTCGCGCCCTCCATCGCCACCCACAGCATGCCGACGTTGTTCGACAATAGCGTGAGCAGCATCATGAAGCTGAAGAGCTGATACATGCTGTGGTAGAGCCGCAGCCGGGCGCTATTCACGCGCTTGTGGTGCTCCTCGGTCCGCATATACGGCCGGGAGAACAGCGCCGTGGTGAACGCCACGAACGCGGTGAGCGCGACCAGGAACACGTTGAACGGATCGACGAACACCTGCTCGTTGAGCGCGGTCATCGGGCCGTCGGCGATGACTCGCGCCGTGAGCAGCGCGGCCGCAACGAGGGTCCCGAGGCTCATGAAGGCGCTGGCCTCGGGCGCCCAGCGCCGGTGGCCGAACAGCGCAAGCACGAGCGCTCCCGCGAGGGGCATTCCCAGGACGAGCGCGATCTCCATCAGTCTTCCTTCAGCTTCTCCATGTGCTGGATGTCCAGGCTGTCGAATTGCTCGCGGATGTGGAAGAAGAAGATGCCGAAGATGAAGGTGCCCACCAGGACGTCGAGCGCCACGCCGAGCTCGACCACGAGCGGCATGCCGTAGGTCGCGCTGGTCGCGGCGAAGAACAGGCCGTTCTCCATGGCGAGAAAGCCGATCACCTGCGGCACGGCCTTGCGCCGCACGATCATCATCAGGAACGACAGCAGCACGCTCGCGAGCGCGATGCCCAGCGTCGAGCGGGTGAGGGTGCTCGCCATCTGCGAGATCGGGGTGGCGAGGGCGAAGGCGAAAATGGCGAGGCCGATGCCGGCGAGCATCGTCGTCGGGATGTTGATCAGCGTCTCGATGTCCCAGCGCACGTTCAGCCGGTCGATCAGCCGGTGCAGCACCCACGGGATGAGGACGACTTTCAGCACCACGGTGAGCGCGGCGGAAAAATAGAGGTGGGTCTGCCCCGTCGCATACGCGACCACCGCCGTGGAAGCCGCGAGCGCGGCGCCCTGCCAGGCGAAAAGATGGATCAGCGACAGCACGCGGCGCTGCGCGAGCATGGCGAAGGCGAGCAGCAGCAGCAGCGCCGCGAGCAGGTTGACGAGCTGGCTGGAGAACGATCCCGCCATGTCAGGCGCGCACCAGGAAATGGATCAGCATGCCGAGCACCGCGAGCAGGAAAGCGGTGGAGAGAAACTCCGTCACCATGAAGATGCGCATCTTCGCGAGCAGCGTCTCGATGAGCGCCAGCCCGGCGCCCGCGGCGGCGAGCTTGACGGCGAGCGCGGCGAGCGCGAGCGGCAGCGCGTGCCAGTCGCCGCCCTCGGCGATGCCCCACGGCACGAACAGGGCGAAGCCGATCGTCATGTAGGCCACCAGCTTGATCGCCGTGGCCCATTCCACGAGCGCGAGGTGGCGCGCCGAGTACTCGAGGATCTGCGCCTCGTGCAGCATGGTGAGCTCGAGGTGCGTGGTCGGGTTGTCCACCGGGACGCGCGCGTTCTCGGCCAGCAGCACCATCAGGAAAGCGACCCCGGCGAACGCGAGGCTCGGGTAGATGGCGAACTCGCGGTGGGCGAGGGTCTCGACGATCGTCGTGAGCTGGGTCGAGCCCGAGATGAACGCCGCGGTGAACAGCGTCATCAGGATCGCCGGCTCGGCGAGGAAGCCGACCATCATCTCGCGGCGCGCGCCGAGCCCGCCGAACGAAGTGCCGGTGTCCATCGCCGCGAGCGCGGCGAACACGCGCGCCGTGGCGAACAGGCCGACGAGCGCAATGATGTCGGCCGCGGGCGCGAACGGCAGGTCGGTGGCGAGCACCGGCACGATCCCCGCGGCGAGCGCCATGCAGCCGAACAGCACGTAGGGCGTGATGCGGAAGATGGGTGAGGTGGTGTTCGCGATGACGGCGTCCTTGTGGAACAGCTTGGCCAGGGTGTAGTACGGCAGCCAGACGCTCGGCGCCGAGCGGTTCTGCAGCCAGGCGCGGCAGATGTTGACCCAGCCGAGGACCAGCGGCGCCGCGAGGACCACCAGCAACGATTGCAGAAGCTGCAGGGCGACGTTCATCGGACGCTCATCTGACAAACACCAGCAGGGCGATCAGCGTGAGGAAGCTGTAGAGCAGATAGATGCTGATCCGCCCGCGCTGCAGCAGGCCGACTTTCTCCGACACGAATTCCGCCAGCCTCGCCACCGGCAGGTAGACCCAGCCCCAGTGCCGGTCCTCGACCTTGATCGAATATTTCGGCGCGCCGTCTTCGGGCGCGGGCAAATGGCGCTTCATTTGATACAGCGGCCCGAACACCAGCCCGATCGGCTGGCCGAAGGCGTCGGCGGTGTCCTGCATGCGGCTGGTCTGCTCGGGAAAGCCGCAATCCCAGGGGTCGGCGCGCCGCACGCGGCCGTGATAGAAAAAGCGCACCAGCCGGATGGTGACCAGCACCACCACCAGCACCACGACGAGAAAAATGAGCGGGCTGTAGCTCGCCTGGGCCGGTTGCGTCGGCACCAGCCACAGCCAGTTCGACTCGAGCGCGTCGGCCGAGAGCCCGTGGCCGGTCAGCGAGGCGCCCACCTGGTTCAGCATGTGCAGCATCGCCGCGGGGAACAGCCCAAGCACCAGGCAGCCGGCGCTCAGCCAGGCGAGACCCAGGCGCTCGCTCAGACCCGCATCATGAGAAATCTCGGCTTTGCCGCGAGGCTGTCCCAGAAAGGCCACGCCGTAGACCTTGACGAAGCACATCGCGGTGAGCGCGCCGGCGAGCGCGAGCGTCGCGGCGAAGAGCGGCAGCAGGCTGCGCACGATCCCGTTCTCGAGGAGCGGCGCCTGCAGCGCGGTCTGGAAGGTGAGCCATTCCGACACGAAGCCGTTGAGCGGCGGCAGCGCGGAGATCGCGAGGGCGCCGACGAGGAAATGGAACGCCGTGGCGGGCATGGTGCGGGCGAGCCCGCCCATGTGATTCAGGTCGCGCAGCCCGGTCGAATGCAGGATCGAGCCCGCGCCGAGGAACAGCAGTCCCTTGAACACCGCATGGTTCAGCGTGTGGTAAAGCGCGGCAATCAAGCCAAGCGCTCCCGCCGCGGGATGGCCGAAGCCGAAGAACACCATCGACATGCCCAGGCCGAGCAGGATGATGCCGATGTTCTCCACCGAGTGATACGCGAGCAGCCGCTTCAGGTCGTGCTGCATGAGGGCGAACAGCACGCCGAAGAGCGTGGTGCCGGCGCCGATGAGCAACACGACCACGCCCCACTCCCAGCGCACCGCGCCGATCAGGTCGTAGATCACGCGCACCATGCCGTAGATCGCGGTCTTGATCATTACGCCGCTCATCAGCGCCGACACGGGCGAGGGCGCGGCCGGGTGCGCCTCCGGCAGCCAGGCGTGCAGCGGGATCATTCCGGCCTTGGCGCCGAAGCCGATGAACGCGAGCACGAACGCCACGTTCGCCCAGAACGGGGTCAGCTCTGCGGCGCGCAGCGCGGCGAAGCTGTAATCGCCGTGGCCGCCGTGCAGCACCCCGAAGCACAGCAGGATCGCGATGGCGCCGATGTGCGCGATGAGCAGGTAGAGGAATCCTGCGCTGCGGATCGCGGGCACGCGGTGATCGGTGGTGACCAGGAAGTACGAGGCGAGCGCCATCGTCTCCCACGCGACCATGAAGAGATAGGCGTCGTCCGCGAGGATGACGAAGGCCATCGCGGCGAGGAACACGTGGTACTGCAGGCAGATGAGCCCGAGCCGGCCCGCGGTCTCGGAACGCCAGTAGCCGTGCCCGTAGACCGAGATTCCGGCGCCGACACCGCCCAGCAGGAGGAGAAAGAACCCGGCGAGCGGGTCGATGCGCAGGTGGAACGGCAGGTCGGGCAGCCCGAGCGGCAGGACCATGGTCGCCGGCGGTAGCCAGGCGGCCTGCGCGCCGACCGCCGCAAGCACCAGGCCGACCGCCGCGCCCAGCGGAAACAGCACGCGCCGCGCGAGCGCCGAGTTGCCGGCGGGAATCAGCCCGGCCAGCCCGATCGCGAGCCAAGCCAGGGCTGCGAGCAGCGACGCGGTGAGCATTGGATGTGAATTATATTATCATTCGAGTCACATGAAGATCGAAAGCCGTACGGCGCGCCTGACCATCCTCGTGGACCCGCGGAAGAAAGCGGTGCTCGAGCAACTCTGCGCCGAGGAGGACCAGACTCCGTCTCAGGTGGTGCGCCGCCTGATCCGCGAGTACATCGAAAAACGGCTCGGCCGGCCCTGGGTGCCTAAAGGCTAGGACTTTCGCTTGAAGATCGCGCCGGCGACGACGAGGCCGGCGAGGGCAGCGCCGCCCACGAGCAGCCAGTCGCGCCGGCGCCAGCCGCCGCGCGGAGCGTGCGGCAGCGCGCCGAGCGCCTGGGTGGCCGTCTGGGGCACCGTGGCCGCGCCGGTGAGCACGGCGAGCCGCTGCGTGGCCTCGTTCGAATCGAAGGAATGCGACACGCCGCGCGCCAGCGGCGATCCGGCGGCCTCCGCGGCCTTGTCCTGCTCGCGCGAGCGCGTCACCGTCTGCGCGAGCACTACGGTCTTGGCGTCCGTCTTCATCATCTCGGGCTGCGTCCCGCTGGCAAGCCCGGTGGGACGCCCGGGGAGCGTGCTCGCGACCGGGCCGGCGAGGGTGCGCTCGCACTCGCGCAGGTCGCGCGCCACATCGCGCGCATCCTGGTAGCGCTCTTCCAACGGCTTGCCGAGCATCTTCGCGACGACGAAGTCGAGCATCTCGGGGACCTGGCTGTTCATCGAGCTCGGCGCGGGCGGCGCGAAATTGACGATCTGGTACATCAGCGCGGTGACATTCTCGCCGGCGAACGGGGCCGCCCCGGTCAGCATCTCGTAGAGGATGACGCCGAGCGAGAAGATGTCGGAGCGGTGATCGGCGCGCTTGCCGATCACCTGCTCGGGCGACATGTACTTCGGCGAGCCCAGCATGACGCCGGTCTGCGTCAGGTCGGCCGAGGCGCGCATGCGCGCGATGCCGAAGTCCGTGATCTTCACCGGCCCCTCGGCGACGACCATGATGTTCGCGGGCTTGATGTCGCGGTGCACGACGCCCTGGTGGTGCGCATAGCCGAGCCCTTCGGCCACCTGGGCGGCGATCGAGAGCGCCTGGCTCACGCCCATGGCCTGGCCCTCGACGAGCAGGCTGCGCAGCTCGACGCCCTGGATGTATTCCATCGCCATGTACACCACGTCGCCCGCTTTGCCGGCGTCGTAGACCGTGACGATGTTCGGATGGTTGAGGCCGCCGGCGGCGCGCGCCTCCTGGTAGAACCTCGCCTCGTACTTGTCGGCGTGGTCCTTTTCCATCGCCATGTTGACCGTCTTCACGGCGACCGTGCGCTGCAGCACCGAGTCGGTCGCCTTGAACACCACGCCCATGGCGCCGCGGCCGATCTCCGAGTCGATGACGTAGCGCCCGAGTTGGGGTTGCTCCATGGCGAGAGCTTAACCGACCGTTTACGGGACGACTGCTTGCGGGACTATCGCGCCGCCTTCAGCGACCGGAAGATCGGCCCCCAGACAGGGTGCCCGGCTTCCGCCGGAGCGAGGTCGAGCGCCGGGTCGACGGCGAGCGCCTTGCGGAACTCGTCGCGGCACTGCCGCTCGCGGTTCGACGAGCAGTGGATGAAGGCAAGGTGCTTGTGCGCGGTGACGCGCTGCGGGTCCGGCACGCCGAGCTCGATCGCGCCCTGCAGGTTCTTCGCCGATTCCTCGTAGTCGCCGTTCTCGTATTGCTTGAGGCCGGCGCTGAGCGCCGAGGGGCCGCTCATCGAGCGGAAGATCGGCCCCCACACCGGGTGGCCGGCTTCCGCGGCGTCGAGCTGCGTCGCCGGGTAGGCGGCGAGCGCCCTGCGGAACTCTTCGCGGCATTGGCGCTCGCGGCCGGCAGTGCAGTGGATGAACGCGAGGTGCTTGTGCGCCTCGGCGAGATCCTTGTCGCCCAGGCCCATCTCGATCGCGCTCGCCAGGGTTTTCGCCGACGCGCCGTGGTCGCCGGCGTCGAACTGCCTTAGCCCTTCGACGAGCGTGATCTGCGCCCTGGCCGCCTGCACGAGCTGATCGAACTGGGCGCAACCCGCCAGGACAACGGGCAACAGAAGGCAGAGCGCTCGGCCCATCAACGGAACCGGTGCTGGATCTTCACCGCTTCTCCGGGCTTCACTTCCACGCGCGCCACGTGCGCCGGGAAAGTGGAGTTCCGGATCTCGACTGTGTGCGGTCCCGGCAGGAGGTCGAGCACGCGCAGCGGCGGGCTGATGCCGCGGCTCTTGCCGTCGACCAGCACCTCACCCCAAGGGGCAACCGCCAGCTCGAGGCGACCGGGCGCGCCGATTTTCTGAGGTCTTTCGGGTTTCTTCTCGACGCGGGCGACGAGCTTCTTCTGCGGCTGCTTGGGCGCCTCCTCGATCACCGCCGCGCCGCCGCCCGCCGCCGGGGCAGGGGCCTGCACGACGGGCTTGGACGCCGGCTTCGCCGGCTCGGCCCTGGGCGGCATTTCGGAGGGCATCATGGCGCGCGCGCCGACGCCCCCGAAGACGATGAGAAGAAAGGCGAGCGGCGCTGCGGCGAGCGCCGAGCGCCGCAGGCCGAGCGGTCCGGTGCCCGAGAACCACCCGGCGGCACCGCGCGGGATGCTTTCGCTGCGTGCTTCGGCTTCGTCCACGCGCCGCGGCGCGGGCGTCGCGCCGACCACGGCATACACCTCGTGGGCGCGCACGTGCTTGTCGGTGCGCGAGCCCTCGTGGCGGAAAAGATTGGCGTAGTCGCGCGACAGGCACGACACCACCTCGTAGAAGGAGCGCGAGACGAGGAGCTGCCCGGGGCGCGCGAAGCTCATGACGCGCTGCGCGACATTGATGCCGTCGCCGATGATGTTCATCTGCCCGTTCAGGTCTCTCACCATCCGCACCGGCCCGAGGTTGACGCCCAGGCGCACCGGCACCGTGGCCGCGAGGTCGCGCATCGCCATCGACGCGAACAGGGCGTCCTCGGGGTCCCCCATGAACGTGATCGCGGCGCCGTCGCCGGTATCGAGGATGATGCGGTCGCGCGGCGCCACGTGCTCGAGCGCCACCGCCAGAGCCTGATTGAAGGACTGCTTGAGCTGCAGCTGCTCGGCGACCGGCTTCTGCGAGTAGTCGGCGATGTCGAGAAACAGGATGCTGCAGACGAGCGTGCGGCCGGCGCTCTCCAAGCCACTCCCCCTTATGCGGCCGTCGAGCCGCGACGGCTCATTTTACGCGCATGCCCGGCTGGGCCCCGGCATCGGGCGAAACGAGAAAAATGCCCGGCCCGTCCCCCGACGCGGCCAGCACCATGCCTTCCGAGACGCCGAACTTCATCTTGCGCGGGGCGAGGTTCGCCACCAGCACCGCCAGGCGCCCCTCGAGCTTCTCCGGCGCGTAGTCGGACTTGATGCCGGCGAACACCGTGCGCGTGCCCTCCCCCACGTCGAGCGTCAGCTTCACCAGCCGGTCGGCGCCTTCGACCTGCTCGGCGCGCGCGATGCGCGCCACCCGCAGATCGAGCTTGTTGAAGTCGTCGATCGTGATCTCGTTGCTCACGGCGTGCTCCTTGGCGGCGTGCTGCTGCTTTTCGGCGTGGCGCTGCGGCGCCGCGGGCTGCGGCACGGATTGCGCGTCGAACAGCCGGTCAAGTTGCTTGCCTTCGACGCGCGACATCAAGTGCTGGTATGGCCTTATCGGGTGACCCTCAGGGAGGAGCTTTGTTGAATCAGACCACGTCAAGGGGTCAACACTGAGGAAGTTCTCGACTTCCTTTGCCAAGTTTGGAAGAACCGGTTTCAAAAATATTGTGAGCAACCGGAACATGTTGATCGCATCTGAACACACGCGATGCAGCTCGCGATCGTTCGACGGGGACTTCGCAAGCTCCCAAGGCTTGCTCTGATCGACGTATTGGTTCGCGAAATCCGCCAGAGCCATCACGTTCTTGAGAGCTTTGCCGAATTCCCTTGCCTCGTAGTCTTCCGCAATCTGCTTTTCGTAGCCAAGAATGGTGTTGGTTGTCTGGACGAATCCGCTCTCGATCAGACGCCCTCCAAATCGCTTTGTGAGGAAAGGCGCGCAGCGACTTGCGATGTTGATGTACTTGCCGACGAGGTCGCTATTAACGCGTGCCAAGAAGTCGTCAGGATTGAAGTCGATGTCCTCGACGTTGGCGTTCAGCTTGGCGGCGATGTAGTAGCGCAGCCACTCCGGGTTCATGCCGAGCCTGAGGTAGCGCAGCGGATCGATCCCGGTGCCGCGCGACTTCGACATCTTGTCGCCCGAGACCGTGATGAAGCCGTGCACGTACACGTGGTCGGGGACCTTGTACGGCTCGCCCGCGAACTCGAGCATCGCCGGCCAGAACAGCGTGTGGAAATAGATGATGTCCTTGCCGATGAAGTGGATCTGCTCGGTCTTGGGGTCTTGCAGGAACTGCGCAAAAGACCGGGATTCGCCCGCGGCCTTGGCTTTCCCGCTGTCAAAATAATCCTTCAGCGAAGCGAGATAGCCGATCGGCGCATCGAGCCAGACGTAGAGGTACTTCTCTTCCTTGATGTCGGGGATGCGGATGCCGAAGTAGGGCGGATCGCGCGAGATGTCCCAGTCGGCAAGTGCCTGCTCTTTACCTTTCGCGCCCGTGCCTTCGAGCCACTCCTTGGCCTTGTTCACGACCTGCGGCTGCAACCGCCCGGGCTTCTCCAGCCATCCCTTGATGAAGGACTTGCACTTCGGGTCGGAGAGCTTGAAGAAGTAGTGCTGCGAAGTCTTCAGCACCGGCTTCGCGCCGGAGAGCGCCGAATAGGGGTTCTTCAGCGCGGTGGCGGAGTAGACGGTGCTGCAGTTCTCGCAGGCGTCGCCGTACTGGTCCTTGGCGCCGCAGTTCGGGCATTCGCCCTTGATGTAGCGGTCGGCGAGGAACATGCCCTTCACCGGGTCGAAGAACTGCTCGACCGGCTTGTGGTACACGAGACCCGCGGCTTTCAGGCGCCGGTAGATGTCCTGCGAGAGCTCGGTGTTCTCCGGGGAGTGCGTCGAATGCCAGTTGTCGAACGCGATGTGGAAGCCTTCCAGGTAGGGCTTGCGGCCCTTCTGGATCGCGGCGATGAACTCCTCCGGCGACTGTCCCGCCTTCTCGGCCGCCAGCATGATGGGCGCGCCGTGGGCGTCGTCGGCGCCGACGAAATGCACTTCGTGCCCTTGCATGCGCTGGAACCGGACCCAGATATCGGCCTGGATGTATTCCATGATGTGCCCGATGTGGAACGGGCCGTTCGCATACGGCAAAGCGGTGGTGACGAAAAGCCTGCGGGAAGCCATGAGGGACGGCGATTTTAGCCTACACTTCAATCATGTCCGTGAGTGAATCCAGCGTTCAGGACGCACTGCGCAAGCTCGTTGATCCGAACACCGGCAAGGACTACGTCAGCACCCGCTCGGCGCGCAATATCAAGGTCTCCGGGAACGACGTCGCGCTCGAAATCGAGCTCGGCTATCCGGGCAAAAGCCAGCACGAGCCGATCCGGCGCGAGGTGGCGCAGGCGCTCAAGGCCGCGGGCGCGGTCGGCGTCTCGGTGAAGGTGTCCTCAAAAGTCGTGTCGCACGCGGTGCAGCGCGGCGTGAAGCTCGTGCCCGGAATCAAGAACATCATCGCCGTCGCTTCGGGCAAAGGCGGCGTGGGCAAGTCGACCACCGCGGTCAATCTCGCGCTCGCCCTGGCCGCGGAGGGCGCATCGGTCGGCGTGCTCGACGCCGACATCTACGGGCCGTCGCAGCCGATGATGCTCGGCATCGCCGGGCGCCCGGAGTCCAAGGACGGCAAGCACCTCGAGCCGATGGTAGGGCACGGACTGCAGGCGATCTCGATCGGCTTCCTGATCGACATCGATACGCCGATGGTGTGGCGCGGGTCTATGGTGACCCAGGCGCTGGAGCAGCTCCTGAAGGACACGCGCTGGCGCGACCTCGACTACGTGGTGGTCGACCTGCCCCCGGGTACGGGCGACATCCAGCTGACGCTTGCCCAGAAAGTGCCCGTCACCGGCGCCGTCATCGTGACCACGCCGCAGGACATCGCCCTCATCGACGCGCGCAAGGGCCTCAAGATGTTCGAGAAGGTCGGCATCCCGATCCTCGGGGTGGTGGAGAACATGTCGTTCCACATCTGCCCGAAGTGCGGGCACGAGAGCCATATCTTCGGCTCGGGCGGCGCCGAGAAGATGTCGCGCGACTACGGCACCGAGCTCCTCGGGCAGCTACCCCTGGACGAGGCGATCCGCAGCCAGGCCGACTCCGGCAAGCCGACCGTGGTCTCCGACCCCGACGGAAGCGTCGCCGAGATCTATCGCAGGATCGCGCGCCGCTGCGCGGTCAAGATCGCCGAATCGCAGCGCGACATGACGTCGAAATTCCCGAACATCGTGGTGCAAAACACCTGAATACGATTTAAGCGGGGCTTCTACCGCTTCCTGATTTAAGCGGGGCTTCTACCGCTTCCTTACTCGCAGCGTGCATGGTCCTCCGGCCGCCACGGATTGCTGAGCGTGCTGAGCGACTCCAGGAAGACCACCAGGTCTGACTGCTGCGCCGCGCTGAGCTTCAAGAGCTTTACCGCGACCGAGCCGCGCTCGGAGTAGTGGCGAACCGCGTCCGCGATCGTCTCGATTTCGCCGTGGTGGCCGTAAGGAGCGGTCAGCATCAGGTGGCGGAGTGTCGGCACCTTGAACTTGCCTCCCCGACCCGGGTCAGGCCTGCCCACCTTCGAGAATCCGTTGTCGTGGAATTCGCCGCTCGTGAAGTTGGGCCCGCTGTGGCAGGTG